>Ga0007854_10000064_pt1 | contig 83016 bp, 60 predicted proteins | sample CryBogCBH12Aug08_FD_60382 | JGI IMG/M metagenome (GOLD analysis project Ga0007854, IMG submission 60382) | Freshwater microbial communities from Crystal Bog, Wisconsin, USA - CBH12Aug08 | ecosystem: Environmental > Aquatic > Freshwater > Lake | place: Crystal Bog, Wisconsin, USA | collected... | reverse complement strand
GCTAAAGAGCGTGATCCATTAAAGAAAGGTGAAAAAGATCCTAGAGATGATGAAAAAGTAATTGAAAAAGAAGCTAAAGATAATGCTGAAAAAGAAAGGGCGAAAGAAAAGGAGCATGAAAAAGAAAGGGAAAAGGCGAGGGAAAAGGAGAGTGAAAAAGCGACAAGGGAGTCAGAAGGTAGAGATGAAGCTGCTAAAGAGCATGATCCTTTAAAGAAAGGTGAAAAGGATCCTAGAGATGATGAAAAGCTAAAAGAAAAAGAAGCTAAGGATAAAGCTGAAAAAGAAAGAACAAAGGAAAAGGAGCATGAAAAAGAAAGGGAACATACGAGGGAAGATGAAAGAGATCATGCTAGTAGGTTAAATGATTTATTAGGAATATTACCTCTTGGAGGACCTAATATACATTTTCCTTTTTTTCCTCCATTAGGGCCTGGAGGGCCTGGAGGGCCTCAAGCAACTGTAACACCACCTTTTTATGATATATCATATCCACCTCCGCCGCCAGAATTACCACCACCATATATAATACCTACACCTAGAATAACAGCAGTAGCACCAGTAGCAGCCGCAGCACCAGCCGCAGCACCAGCAGAAGGACCAGAAGGACCAGAAGGACCAGAAGAAGGAACTATTACATTTACTTTACAAAATCAACCAACACAAGATATACAAATATTAATTCAAAGTTTATCAGATGATTTAGAGTTTAATACAAATATATTAAATTTTCCATTAAGTGCATGGGATACACCAGTAAGTATTAAATATAATTGTGATCTAGATACAGATATACCACCAGAAGATCGTGTTATACATAAAGTAAAAAGAAGTATACCAAAAAAACCAATTGTTAAACAAGTGCCAACTATTTATCAACAATATCCTTTAACACAAGATTTATTAAATACACAAAAATCTTATGTTAGGAAAATATTAAAAAAACCAGTTCAGACATTGGAAGAAGCATTACGTGAAATAGATAAAAAAGTAGAAAAGAAAGAAGAATTTGATATTATGATTGGCGGGGATAATGATATAATACCAACTTATGCTGATAGATTCTATAGATTATTAGATATTGTAGAACCATCATTAGAATATGAAGATAATGATATAATACCAACTTATGCTGATAGATTCTATAGATTATTAGATATTGTAGAACCATCATTAGAATATGAAGATAATGATATAATACCAACGTATGATGATAGATTATATAAATTAGTAGATATTGTTATTCCAACATTTATAGGTGGTCAAAATGATGAAGATTTAATAGCACAATTAGATTATACTACTATTGCCAGTGAAATCAGTGCGGCTGATTTGAGTGATAATTTAGTTGCATCAATACAATATACATTACAACAAGATATATCATCAGAATTAAATATACAAATAATAATAGATTCTGATACATGGGTTATTGAACCACCGATGCTAACATTTGATACTCAAACAAATAATGTAGAAACATATTTTTTCTCACAAAATGTATATCAAGTGTTAGAAGATTTACATACACAATCTAAAGCAAATGATATTAGTAATAAATTTCAAGATTATGTTGATAATTATCAAGAAACCACATTACACCAAATAGAAAATGAGCATCAGCAAGGTTTACAGAATGCTCAAGATGTATATGATAAAACATATCAGAATTCATTAGATGAAACGCAGCAACAAATAAATGATGCTCAAGAACTGTTAGGACAAATAGGAGGGGCCAGTAAGAAAAAGAAAAAATATATTTATTTAAATTTATTAAGAAATCGCTCCAGAAAGATAAAAAAGTAAAGTAAACCAACAAGTAAAATCATCCATATTTTCTACCCGTTTTACTAAATGAAAAAACTCTGGAAACTCTTTTATCATAGAAGCAATAATGCTTTGGTCTTTTCCCACAAATTTATTTTGTTCTATATATTTTTTTAACATACTATCATATGATTCACAGAATTCTAGCCACAATTCTTTTCTGGCAGCAAGAATTCCTCCACCAACGCAGTTTATTTTTAAAAAATCATCAAATTGTTCAAAATCTGTTATACGAAGAACAAGAAATTTATCATTAGGAATTTTATAAGATAAGGGAAATTTTCTTATAAAATCTCTCCAAGAATCCATGCGACATATGCCAGCATCACACCATACAAATTTATTAGTAGAAAATGGATTTAGTTGAATTGCCTTTTTAACAAACTCTTTCTTTTCATACCAAATAGCATAAAGTTCATAATTGTGATATGTTTCAAAATCTTTTTCTTTTTCTTTTATCCAGAAATCTTTACTATATTTTTGAAATGCTTCTAGTTTTTCAAATTCTAAACTAATAACTTTTGTTTTTGTTTTAAATTTTTCACGAAGATTTTCTATTAAAGATACATATTCTGGAGATGTGAAAAATACTAAATTGCATGGTTGATCTTTCCAGAATTCTAACCATTGTATATAATCTGAAATGTTAAATTTTGATTTTATAGGATAATATGCGGTCACAACAGTTACATCATATAAATAATATTTTAAAAGACCATCTAAATCTTGTCTTCCAGAACTATTAAAATAAGATTCTTTATATACTCTATGATAAATAAATGGTTCTGATATTGTATAGATTTTTTTTGAATTTAATAAACACCGAAACCATAAATCATAATCTTCTAATCCAAATCTATCTTCCCAGAAAGCAACTTCTTTTTTCATAATAGCGCTAGAATTTACAACTGGATTTATTTTACTTAATATATCAATAGTAATAAATCCATAAGGAAGTGCTGGTACATGATTCATTGTACCAATATATTGTAGATTTGTAGCAAATACATCTATATTTGGATATTGATTTATAAACATTTTCTGTAATTCTAATTTATTATGAAACCATATATCATCAACATCACATAAAGCAATATAATCTGTTGTAACATCTTTCATCATATTATTTAATGTATTTACTTTTCCAGAAGTATCGTATTGTTTTATTATTATTCTAGGATCTTTAATTTTTAATTGTAGCATATTAAAAATATTATGGCCATTATTATCTTTATGGCCATTAATTCCAATAATCCAAATCCAATCTTTTTCTGTTTGATTTATAATTCCATTATAACACTCTTCAAAATATTCTATACCATTAAAGAGTGGCGTTAATATAGTAATCATTAAATTATATATTTTTAGAATGTTTATGCCACATATTATAAAGTTTTTCAAATAACTTTTCTGGCGCTAATGGAGGAAAACTGAAGTTATCTCCACATGTGATATTATAAGGCCATTTTGAATCTTCTGAATGCTTTGACATAACTTGTATATAATCTTTATGTTCTGTTTTTAAAAGATTATTTATATCTTCAATAAATAATGGGTTCATTTTATTACGAATATTTTTTTTACACCAGAGTGATATAATTAATTGAAATAAATCTCTACCAGATTTCATACATTTTTCTTCATCTTGAATAATACCTCCAGCCGCATTTAATATACTATTTTTTTCTCCTATGCAAGCAAATCCAAAATCAAGAACGCATATATGAAAATTTGAATGTAATGTATATTTTTTATTATTTATTGTAATATGTATTACTTTTGGAGATTCAACTATATATATATTTGTATATCTTAAATCTCTATGATTTAAATTTAAATGAGTTTCTAATAAATTAAATACTATACATATCTGCATTAAAGAAATAATAAAATCTTTTTCTGGTGTTTTTGAGTGTCTTAAATAATCATCAATAAAAACACCTTTTATTTCTTCCATTGAAAAATGAATCGTATATTTAGGTGAAAAATGTTCTGAATCACTATCTATTTTATTATATATATCGTATATTTCTGGAATCATATATCCAATATTATATTTATGTAAGACACTATAAGAACTATGTTGTAAAATAATTTCTATTAAAATATTATAAGGTTTATTTACTAATAATTTTTTAATAGCACAATCTTGTATTAGACCGTTATGATTAATCCGTTTGCCAAATTGAATACATCCGTATCCACCATTAATTTTACCTCTTGTTGTGTCTATATTTATTTTACATCTTATTTTTTTTTCAAGATTTAATATTTCTCCAAAAATATTTTCAAACATTAAATCTTTTTTAATATCAATTTTTGATACATCTTTTAATCTAATTTTTTTATTAATACCAATTTTTTCTAAATCTATCTCCATGTTCATCTATTTTGTATATAATAATTTATATCGTTTTCTCCTTGAATTTTATTTTCCAAAATAACTGCATAAATTTCAAAAACATGTTCTATTTGACGATACTCTCCGTATTTTTTAATAAATGATTTTGGAGGATTGTGATCTAATATTCCAGAATTTAAATCATAAAACATAACTTTTATATCATTGAAACTAGGATTATGAGGTTTTATAAATATTGGTAATGGAACATATCTATTTTCAAATGCCCAAAATGTACTATAAATAGTATCTGGATTATACCGTATATTATCTTTCCATCGTTCTGGAATTAATTCTTCACTAATTTCAAACCAATTTTCATTATGTAGAAATCGTGTCCATAATTCTAAATTATTTCTTTGATGAATATGAACTAATTCATGAAAAATTGTTGTTTCTAGGCTGGGAAATCTAGCAGAGGATGGTATACAAATTATATTGTTTGGTCTTGTGTGAGGAAATCCATTTTCTGCGGATGGATGTAATTGGATTACAGATGCATTTATTTTTTTTTCTTTTAAAAATTTATTAATAGTATTAATATAATTATTATATTCTGGTTTATATATATTATTTTTTCTAACTTCCCTATTACAAAAATTATATTTACATAATTCAAAAAAATTATCAATTAATTCAGCATTGTCTAAATTCATATGGCAACTTCTACTGAAGAAGTATTACTTTTTTTATGTTTTTCTTCCACTTTCTTTTTATGTTTTTCTTCCTTTTTTTTAGCATTATATTCTTGAATAATATGTCTATCAAGTTTTGTGAAATTTAATACTGCTTGTTTTTTCTCTTTAGACGCTGGTTGAGGAATAATATTTTTCTGTTCTTTTACTTTAGGTTTTACATTAACTGTAAATCCAAACTTATTAGCAAAATTTCTTAAGTATTGATTATCGCATTTATCATAAATTTTCTTAAATAATAATTCACCAGCATATGCTTCCCGTTCTTCAACACACATAATATTTTTTGGTTTTACATAACCGGGTAACTGCTCAATAAAGAGACCAAATAATTGAGCAATAGGATTTAGAATCTGATGTTCAATATAATATTTGTAATCAATCTTCAAATTATTTTCTTTAATAAATTCTGGAGTTTCAATTCTATCTCCTTGGAGTTTTGACGCAACTTGACCAATTGGTGGTAAAATATACATAAATCGCATACGTTCTCCAGATGATGGAGCATTGCCAGGATCTCGTAAAGTAATACGATCTGCTAAAATTCTATGTGCTGGTGGAGTTTTTGATTTATATTCTGATTTAAGTGATTTTGTTAATGTAAGTTGATGTGTGCTAATTTTACCATCTACCAAGTTATTACAAGTAGATTGAACAAAATTAAATGCTTTCAATATATCTTTCTCATTTAGTAGAATTTTAATTGCTCCACCATATACATTTTTTACAATTGGAGCATAGTCACGGCGCTTTGTAGCAATCCCCATAGATGTTTGTTTATAGTGGTCTGGGGATTCCTCATACTTATTTCCTACATAACGCTTTTTACTAAAGATAATAAATGGATAAAATACTTTATCATACTCAAAGTCATGAGGTTTCTTCAAACATCGTGTGACAAATTTACCAGCCTCTTCTGTCAATGCCATTGTTGCTTCAATTGCTTCTTTTCCTTTTAGTGGTTCTTTTGTAATTGGATCTCTGACGTTAAAGTTGATAAATAGAGAATCTGTATTATGGACAATCATTTTACCAATACCAGCCTGAAAATGATGATTAGATGTTGTTAAATCATATACATATCCAGTATATGGAATTTCATAAAGTTTTTTAATCGCATTAGGTGGCCTTTTTTGTGTTTTCTTAGTGCATGTTAGGCGGAATACATTTAGTTTATCAGTTCTAGTATTAAAAGATATTGTATAACCAATATTGGATGCTAAGAAGGCAAGTTGAGCCATTGTTGTTTGATTTTTCTGATCTGCTCTAACATATCCATTAAGATCTTTATCGCCGTCCGCATCATAAAATCCATCCCAAAATGCCTTTTGAATATCTATATGTCCATTTAAAATCCAAGATGGAATATTCTTACGATTTTCTACATAATATAATTCACGATATTTTTTAATAAATTCTAAAATTGTTCCCCGCTTTGTTGTTCCTAATCTTGGTGACAGTTTATATACTCCAGATGATTCAAGTGTAGGCATAATTACCCAATCCATATCTGGAAATAATGTTTCACATATATTTTTATAATTATTCAATAGTTCCATATTAGAATTATTTAATGCCCAAGTTGCTTTTAATCCAGAAGGACAATCATAATATCCGCAACTTCCATCTCCAACAAAGAATCCGTCTAATTTAGCACGTATAATTTCATTATGTGTTGGTTGTATTGATAATTTAATTTGAGGATATTCATGATGTAGCAATTCATCTCCAACTTTTAAATTATTTGGACTAATTTCTTCACCATTTGATTTAATAAGAGAATGATCATCTGTTACATCAACAATACCAATGTGAGTTAGAACACGAATAATCTTTTTTGTTGGTGCTAATGTATGCCTCATAATAGTTTCAATATTTGTCCAACCATTTTCAGTCCAAGATTCAATTCCATTTAATCTACAATATTCTTTATCAGAATTCTCACAATGAATCCAATCTGTACCTAGTTCTTCAATATTAATAATTTCAATAATATTATTTCTACGAATTATTACTGGAGTATAGGATGCTACACTATCACCATATACAATTTGTGCTCCATCAGCACTACATCTTGGATCATTTGCATCAGGACCATAAAACTGTTCAATAATATCTTTAGCACATAGAATTTGTTTTCTAGCATATGCTGTAGTTGAAGCTGCTAAATGTTGTAGTCTCACTTTGAAAGTAGCAGAACCGAGCTGACCATACAATGAATTTGCTGTAAGTTTATAAGCCAATTGTTCCGCATCCAGTAAAGCTTTCTTAAAAGGATCAGTTTCTTTTTCTGCTTGTTTACGTTTTTCTTTTCTTTTTGTAAGAAGTTTTACAAGAATATCTGGAAGTGTTCCTTTTTTATCATCTGGTTGCTGTGTATAACGACAAATACGAATACCCGTTTTTATCTTATCTGGATTCTTTCTTGTATCATTTGGATCTGGAGACCAAATATCAAATTCAATATCTGTAAATTTTACTTCAGATGTTAGATATTTTTCATCATCTATTGAACCAAAACTATATGATTGAAATTTATAATCCATGGTATAATCTTTTGACCACAATAATGTATCATAACTAATATTCTCTGAAATAATTGATGATGGATATAGTGACGCAAAATCTGAAATACCAATTGGACAATCAGCATAGAAATCCGGTTTTGGATCTAATACAATAGCACCTTCATATGATTCTTCAATATAATCTTCATCATCTTTTTGAAGAGGAGTTGGAAGCACTTCAATTAACTGATTACGAAGAGCACATTCTTTGAAAATCAAACTTTCACATTTAATTCCTTGACCACGTGTAAAGATAAAACCAACTGGAACACTACATGTGTTTGCCATCGCCATGGCATTATTGAATACATCTAATTTATTAAATAACTGTTGAACAAGAATACAATCTTGAATACAATATTTTGCTACAATTGCTCGCCCAGATGATCCTCCATTTTGATGAAGATTAAAGATTTCTGCTGGAGAAACATCATCTTTTACAATAGCCCAACTTACACAAGTATCTAACAGTGGATTATGTTCCTCGGGTGCTTGAATTATAATATACTTTTTTGGATTTACTTCAATAATCTTTCTTTTTTCAACAATTGTATCACCAATTTCATCCACCAAAACAAGATATTTACCAACTTCAGCATCACTTGTTGCTTTTGTTTCAATAATATATATATCCTTTTCATTATCAACTTTAATACTATTTAATTTGCCACTCATATAATGACGACATACATCATCCAGTTTATATGATGCTAGATTCTCAATACGTTTAATATAGAAATATAAATCAATATGAAGACGACCAGTTGTTGTCCAAAGATATAGATTGTTATCACCTAGAGCAGAAGATGATAAGAATTTCTTTTCTAACTTCACTACAGGATTTTGATCATCATAGTTTGTAATATCTTCAATACGAGAAAGAGTTTGAAATGAATTATGAAACTGTATTTTTAGTTCTTCCATTCGTTCAAAGAGATATTTTTCATCAAAACCAAATACATTATATCCAATAAGAATATCTGGATTAGTATCATTTAGAAATTCAATAAATCCAAGAATCATTTGTTTCTCTGTAGTATAACTATGAACTGTAATACCATTAATATCATCACAAGAATCAAGAACAAATATGTGTGATTGAGTAGAAGTGCCATTTGCTAAAACAATACCAATTTGAATGACAGGATCCCCAGCGATTGGAAGATTTTTATTAAGAAATGTTTTTAATAGTTTTGTTAATACTTCAGAATCTAAATCTTCTTTTTCAAAGAAATCTTCAATCCCTTTTTTAAATTTTGGTTCTGATAAATAATCATCAATTTCATAATATTTAAGAGTTTTATTTATTCTATAAACACTATTTGGTGTTTGAATTAATTCTAATAAATATGATTTTGTTGTTTCATAATTTGTGGCATTTTTTAGTAAAAGATCAGCAACTTTTGAATAATCTTTTTTTGGTAAAGGAAAATCTCCAGTTGGACTATAGCATTCAATATCCCAAAATCCAATTTTGAAAGGAGCAACTGCTATTTGAGAATTATTACAAGGATGTATATCATGATAGTCTATTTCAATATTTTCTTCATATTCACAATCTATATTTGCCCATCCACATGGATTTATATTTCGTAAATGAAAGAACCGAAGCATTGGATCAAGATTTGCTTCGTATACTTTATATGTATGACCGTCTAGTTTGAAAATAGGATGGTTTTTTTCATTTAGAAATACTTTTTTAAGACTATAAAAGAATCGTTTGCTTGGAACAGATAGTTTAGCAAAACTAAACTGTGCATGATTCGTATAACCATATAGTTTTTCAGCAGTTACATATTCACGTTTTATAAATGGAAATATAGATTTGCTATAATATTCAAGACGACGAATGAAATAATCATATGATTTACGATTATTATCTGGCATTATAACATAGAAATAAGGTTCAAATCCAGTGAGAGTTACTCTCAAATATTTACCTTCTTCTGTCGTCCCAAATAAATGAATTACCATTTCAGATTTATTTGGAGTGATTGGTATATTTACTTCTTCATCGTCTTTATTTGGAATATATTCTACTAATTTTTCTTTTTCATCAATAATTTGTCTATCTTGCGCATACACGTCGAGGATATGAAATGAGAGCATTTTGATAACTTTATCTATATGGAAATTTTAACCAATTTTTTACTTTTTTCGCTAGTAGTTAATGTTGTTTACGACGACTACGTTTTGTCTTTCTTGTAGATCTACGAGATTTATGTTTCTTAGATGATAATTTTTTATATAAACGACCACCACGTAATAATGGGGTTACTCCTTGATTGTTTGTTTTTACTCGGGGAGATGCTGCGGGTGTCTCTGATACTTCATCACCTTCAATATTTGGTGGTAAAAGATTTACAGAGTTTGCTAGCGTAGCAGAGTTTACATTTAGTGGTGTAGCAGAGTTTGCATTTACAGAGTTTACGTTTAGTGGTGTAGCAGAGTTTACATTTACAGAGTTTTCGTTTGTAATATTTGTGGGTTGAGAAACATTAAGGCTAGAAACAGTATTAGCTTTGGGAGATGTTACTACTGATTTCATAGTATTTATATCATTTGCATTTGGTAAAGCATTTGTGGCACCATTTTCAGTATTAAAGGTAGCGGGTTTTTTATCTTGACCCACTAATAATAAACTAGGATAGCCATCAATCTTTGAATCTTTCAAACTAGTATTTTCTAGTTGATCATAATGAACACTTGCCATATTCACAGTACGATTCTTTGTAGATTTTAAAGGACTCCATACATTCTTTTTGTATTTATCACAATGCCCACACCAATCCGCATATACTAATACAACCGCCATTGGTCCTTTGGATAACATATTTTCAAAAGCCGGAATGTCATTGCTGCTACGCACATCCATCGGAAGAGTTATTTTTCCAGCTTTTATATTTCGTGGCATCTAATCTTATCTTCTATTTTAATATCAGGTAAGAAATGGATATGAATCAACCTTTTAACATATTTTTGAGTGTATGTTTCCGTGTAACGATTCTAGCAATAGTAGTATATATTGCATATACATTTTCAAAAGGAAAACCATCCGGCTACATCATTTTAGCAGGATTAATCTTTGCTTATTTATTTTATTATTTTAATGGTCGTATGTATTTACAAGAAAACTTTCAATCAAACTGTTTGGTGGATTCTGCTAGACCATTTGATACAATTGTAGGAGGTAATGATGTTATTTTAGATAACAATGCACCTCCTTATACAAATACACCAATAGATTCATTGGATGATTATGAATATAATATGATATTTGAAAATGAGAATGATAAAGAACTTACAAAAAATTTACGTGATAAATTAATGTCTCAATATCCGATGGATTGGTCAACACAACCAGCGAGTTCTAGTTTCTTTACAAAAGGTCAAAAGGAATCTTTCCAGAATAGTATGCCCATAAATATTTCTGGAGAAAATTTACAACCACCCGATCTTGATAGCGTTGAAAAAAAGGAACGAGAAATTTTACAAACATATCAACCTAAAAATGCTGGAGATCTAACCACATATAATATTGAAGATGCTAATACTCTTATTAAGAAGATTTATGATGCCAAGGGACAGGTCGCTCAAGTAAAACATGAAGAGCACACTAATATATATGAAATAACTGGAGTCCGGAACAAAAATGAGAAGATACAATATGAAGATGATTTAGGTGATGCGGTTGCCTCTACAGAAGATATTTCTGGTAATATGGAAAATGTAACAGTGATTCCTCAAGCCACTACTGATATGTTAAATGCTAGCGATCCTTTTTACAATGTTCAAGATAAAACACGTATGGATAAATTTAATTATTATGGCAATGAAAAAAATATGGAAAGAATGTTTGCACCAACGTATCCCTTATCGCAATGGTATTAAATGTTTGCGGGTCTAAAAAGTGTTTAATAAAATATATAGAATGGATCGCATAACAGTATGGAATCAGACAAAAGAAAAATACAAAGATCAATCAGAATTTCCTAGTATAAAATATACAAGTCTACAATCTATTATTCCATTAAAAAAATATCATAACACTAAAATAACATTTCTGAAATCTGATATGATTGCTGAAGCTGTTAAATTAAAGTTAGAAGGAAAGAATCCATTAGTATTAAATATGGCAGATTGGTATCATGCGGGAGGATGTGTGGATGCTGGTAGTGCAGCACAAGAAGAAGAATGTTTTCGTAGAAGTAATTATTTTAAAACTTTAACACAAGATTTTTATCCATTAGGGCCACTTGATACTATTCTTTCAAGAAGTGTTGAATATTATAGACAAGGAGCATCTACTGGATATATTTATATGGATAAACCGGTAAATCTTGATATGGTCTCAGCACCAGCGTTACAACAACCTCACATTACAAAAAATAATAAAATGTTAAAATACAATGAAGATATAACATTAATGGAAAATAAAATTCATATGTTAGTTCAAATTGGTGTGTTAAATGGAAATAATATATTAGTATTATCTGCTTGGGGATGTGGAGCATTTGGATGTCCTCCATATCATATTGCTAAAATATTTAAAAAAGTTTTAACAAGCTATGATGGAGTATTTGAAGAGATTATTTTTAGTATTCTTGGACCAAATTATAATTTATTTAAAGATTCGTGGGATGAATAATCTAAATAAACTTCCATAAATCAGCAACAATATTTCCAGCACCACTCACACTACTTGATTTATTTGGTAATGGTCTTTGTATAGTATCCAAAAAAGATGTTGGAGGCATATAATCATTTGCGCTTCGCACTGGTGCTACGGTAATAGTATCAGTGTAAGGATTATTTATATGTTGTTGCATTTCAATAGCTTTTGGTTGCTTAGAACCTTTTTTATTAACATTTTCTGGTTTTGGCATCATGGCTTGAACAATTGGATTCTTTTTCATAAAATATTCTTTTTCATAATTACCCCAAGAAATATATAAAAGATTTGGATATGTAAATCTTACTTCAAATCCATTTGTTCGTAGTTGAAAAACAAGATAAACAATACAATCTTGTGAATCCATTGATGGAAGACCAATAATAAAAGGAGGAACACTGTATACTATATATGAAGGATTGCCAGGGAGTTGTGATGTAGTATAAATACGATGCTGTATTTGTTCTAACAGTTGATTATAAGCTCTTAATCTAGCTTTATCTCTTTTTTCTCTTTTTTCAAATAAATGCTGTGGTTGTAATTTAGGAGGTTGATAATCACCCATCTAATTAGGGTATGCTTACAAAAACATTAACACTCTCCGATCTAACATTATTTGGTATAACAAGTATATTAGGATCTGGAGGATTTAACTTGATTGGAAATGCTTTAGCAGAAGGTGGATATAAAAGTATTTTAACTCTTGGAGGATCGGGTGCTTTATTTCTTGGATCTGCGTATTCATATTCCTATGCGCGTGAAAAATACAATAGTAATACTTCTGAAACAAAGATTATAGAATCTACTTTTGGTGTTATTGGAAAAAATATTTCTATATTTTCAATATTATTTTATAATATTTTTGCAATTGCTACAATTTTAGTATTTTGTTCAAAACTATTATTACCGACTTCTAGTAATTTTCAACAAATAAGTTTTGCTATGATGCTTCTTGGATTAATGACAATATCAGCTTTTCAGAAGCTAGAATTCAATAAAGAAATTATTAATTTATTTTCTTGGGGAATTGTAATATTATTATCAATAATAGGATTTGTTGGAACAAAAGCATTTTTGAGTACAGAGTTTGGAACTATTAATTTTCCTAATCTTAATATTTATGAATCTTTCTTATATTTTTTCTTTGTATTAGCAGGCCATGATGCTTTAATAAAATTTACAGAAGAAGCAAATAATGGTAGTGATATTGATAAATCAATGTATTATAGTATTATTATTTCAATAATTCTAACTGCTGGAGTATGTTTAGCTGCTTTATATTTTATTGATTTTAAAACTGATAATATAGCAAATACGCTAGCGATTATATTTGATAGAGGTGTTTTAAATAATTCTGGAAAATATATTACCGCTTTATCATTAATTTTTATGATAGTAACAACATTTTTAGGATATCTGGCAACAACACGATATGTATATGCATTACCGGAAGATTTTAAAAAGGATAGTATTGACGGGAATGTATCATCAATTAGTATATTATTAGTAACATTATTTACCGGTCTAGCAATATTAATTAATCATACATCTAAACTAGTGGAATATACAGATATTGCTTTAATTATTGTTCTTTTATTAGTATCAAGTTCAGTTTTTATTGATAAATATAAGAAAACAGAAATCAGTATAATTGATGGTGCTTCTACTACTGGATTTTTAGCAGTTCTTATATTAACATTAGTTAGATGAAAAAATATAAGACACAAAGGCAAACAAAAAGGCGTACAAGAAAAAATAAAAAAAGAGGAGGGAGCAGTAATAATATAAAAATGGATATAAGTAATATAACTACAGGCTCTAAACCTACTATATTTCTACCACCATTAAAGATTTCAACATTAGTTATGTATGACGTGTTTAAACCCTCGGACAACCCCGATGCTCCATCCACCGCATGGCTACATTATTTAGTGATTAATATACCAAATGGAGATATATCAAAAGGTGATGTTATTATGCCTTATACCGGCCCCTCACCTCCGCCAGGATCAGGACCCCATCATTATATTTTTGAATTATTAGCTCAAACATCACCATTTATTACAAGTATTCAAGAAAGAAGTAATTTTGATATTAACCAATTCAAACAACAACATAATTTATTTCCACGGGCAAAGAAACAATTTATTGTAAATGCCTAAATTAAGTATGGCCAAACAAATACCGCCATTACGCATTGTATTAAGTGGTGGAGGTATTCGTGGATTATCTTATGTTGGAGTTTTTTTGGAATTAGAAAAAAGAGGATATTTAAATCATGTAAATGAGATTTTAGGAGTAAGTTGTGGTGCTTTATTTGGGTTTGCTTATACTATTGGATACACTCCAAATGAATTACTAGAATTTGTTGAACATTTTGATTTTAGTTTAATACAAAATATTGAACCAGATGTTGCTTTAGATTTTTTATATCAATTTGGTATTGATGATAAAATACAGTTAAAAAAATTATTATTTAGTCTTCTAAAGAATAAAAACTTTAGTTTAGAATCAACATTTATTGAATTATATAATAAAACCAAATTTATATTTCGCTGTTATGCAACAAATCTAAATAACTGTCTGTTAGAAGAGTTTTCATATATCAAAACTCCAAATATTATTATAGTTGATGCTTTATTAGCATCCATGTGTATTCCGGGATATTTTACACCTTCTATAATAAATGGTAATATGTATGTAGATGGTGGATTAATAAATAATTTTCCAATAGATTTAGTTCCAATAAATGATTTAAAATATACATTTGGATTTACTTTTTCTGAAGATCATACAAATGTAGAAAATATAGAAACTATAGAACAATTTTTTTATCAGATTTATGCTTGTTTATATACACCATACAAAAAAGAGATGTTAAAATTATTGAAACATAGAATTTTTATTATTAAATGTGGAGAATATCCCATGTGGAATTTTAATGCTCCGAAAACACAACGATTAAATCTTATAAAATTAGGCAAAGAAGCAGTAAGAGATTATTTTAATTTTAATATGTTTGTAAAAAAACCTAAGAGACGTTATTCCGTTGGATAGGCATATTACTGATTTAGTTTAGCTGGTGCTAAACGTTTAACGGTAGGCATTTTATTTTGGAAGTTTTCAGTAACAGCATTCTGAATACCACCGCCAAGTTTATCATTTAGAAATTGTAAGAAAGCATCCGCCGTTCGTGTTCCCTTGTATTCCGTAGTTGTTCCATCCACGTCAGAAAATATAATTGTAGGGAATCCCTTGATATCCTTCCCTGTAAATTTATCTTTATTTTTACTCTGTTCATATGTGCTTACCTTTACATTTTGACCACCAACTACTACAGAGCCATTAGGGGCAAGTTTCTGGAATTCTGGTAAGACATTTTTGCAATGGGGACACCAATCAGCATAATATAAAATAAACTCCTTTACTGAAGGAGATGGTGTAGGATTCTGAAATCCAGAGCGAACAAATGTTGAAATATGATTCTGGAAATAATAAGCAACAAATACTAAAAGCCCAAGAGCAACTGCTCCAACTGCTAAAATCTTCCAGTTCATCTTTATCTATAATACTTTTCTATAAATTCTTTTGTAAATAATACACAGCCTAAATCTTTTTTTAGAATATTATATAAGTAAAATGAAAGTATTCCGTTATGGTAAATTTTATACATATGATGAATCATATGCTGATTATTCATGGAGTTATGAACAGTTGCTAAAAGCAGCATCATTTTTTGCCACTTGTAAGCATTATAACTATGATGAAAACTTATGTTATAATCTTTCATCAATGTATGTATTTATAGATATTCAACCGGAAATGAAATATGATAAATTATATATGGATATGTTAGAAAATATTAAGGGTCGCGTGGAAAGAGCATAATTCCCCATAAAACAAAGAAAAAAAATATTGTATGTATGAAAAACCCATAAGGTGTAGGGCAACCATAATCAGTTGCTATTGTGATAAAGTGTCCCAATATAGATTGTGTTACTTTATATGTTTCGGGATTTGATATTAAGAAAAATACTAAAGCAGAATATAAACTGTATTTGGCTTTTAATCCAATATTAATTTCCCCCATCTAATTTATCTTTTAGAAGTTTTTTAGCAGATTTATACTTTCGTTTTAATGTTCGTGAATGTTTATCTAAATTATGAAGAAAATCATTTTCTTTTATGTCTTTCTTTATTAAGAAATAGGTTGATAATATAAAGAAATAATATATCATAGAATCGTTTACATAATAGATTTCTTCATTAAAATCTTCTGTTATTAGTTGTAGTTCAAGACTATCATTTATTGAATAAACTTTTTCAAAACTATTTGTATTTTTGTAGAAATATATATGGTTTTCATGGAACTTTAAAGATATATTTTTTGATGCTAGATTTTTGGAGGCTTCACCATAGAAATCATAATTTATATTAATTTTCTTTTCTAATTCATCCATAAATGAACTATATTTTGTATCTAATAATTTTACAACATCAACTTGTTTATCAGAATTATTAATAGTATTACATAATTCATACATAATAAAAGAGAATTCTGCTAATTCTTCTAAAAAATTCTTATCTTTCATAAAAAGAGTTTTAAATTCATAGTAAAAGTTTTTCATTATATTATTATCAAAATGCTCTTCTAATTGATATACTATAAACTTTTGTAATATATAAAATTCATTTGTTTCTTTTATAACTTTCATATTAGAAGATTTTTCAAAGTCTTTAATAATTGAAAAGAAAGGCAGTGGTTCTATAATTAAAAAATTATCAAGACGATCTTCTGCTATTTGAACACAATATTTATATAAATGATCATTGCTGGATCCACCTCTTTGGGGTCTATCTTTTATTAATTTTTTAACTAATTCTGATGTATTTAATTTAGAAGTTGGAGTTTTACGTTCTAATGCTTCTTTTAAATAATTTTTTGCCGATTTTGATGCTGGTATTTCTTCTTCATTTAAATTGCCTTCATAAGCAGGACCTTTTACATTACCTTCATGCCATACATTTCTAGGAGCAACACTACCAGTATCATTATTTTCTTCATAGGCAGGACCTTTTACATTACCTTCATGCCATACATTTCTAGCAGTATCATTATTTTCTTCATAGGCAGGCCCTTTTACATTACCTTCATGCCATACATTTCTAGCAGTATCATTATTTTCATCTTCTAAAAATGATTCTAGTTTTTCCTCTGATAGTGGTGGTTTAATATTTCTAACATTTTCTTTTTGTGTTATTGATTGTTTTTCAGCCAACTTCTTAATAGCATTTTTTAATGATTCAATATACGCATCATCTTCTGTATGTATTTTTTCAATTTGTTCTTTTAGTTTAGTAACTTCAAATGTTTCTTCATTAAGAAGATTTTTAAGTTGTTCTTTTTCTTTAATTAATTTGGAAACTTTTATACTTTTTGTATTACCACTTATATCAACTAATTTATCTTCAATTTCTTTTAATTCTCTTTCTTTAGTATTTATTTCTGGAATAATAGTATCATAATTTTGTTTTAAACTTTTATAAGCATCAAAGATTTCATTTACAAAATCTGAAATAATAGTTTCAGCATCTTTTTTTATATCACCACCTACCATTGTAGGATTAGCATTGTCTGCTATTGTAGCATTGTCTGCTATTGTAGGTGTAGCATTGTCTGCTATTTTAGCATTGTCTGCCATTGTAGCATTGTCTGCCATTGTAGGTGTAGGTATCTCTGCTATTGTAGGTGTAGGAATCTCTGCCATTGTAGGTGTAGGTATCTCTGCCATTGTAGGTTTTTGACTTGTTTCTTCCTCAGCAAATCTAATAGTCTCACTTGATGGTATTTCTTTAATAGTATCAAATTCTCTTTTTAGTTTCGTAATAAGATCATTAATAAAAGTATAATCTTCAGCACCTTCTACTTTCATTTTTCCTTTTAGTAACTCTAATAATTCTTGTAATACTGGTGGGACTTTACCTTTTAAAGTTTTTAATGATTCTTCTAATTGTGCCTCAGTGATACCAGGATCACGTAGAATAAATTGATCATCACCAGTATTAAGTAAAAATAATCTAGCAAATTGATGTAATAAATTACGAATACGTTTATCTTGATATTCTCTAGATTTTATTTTTTTGAGTTGATCTACTAAATCATGTCTATATTGAAAATATTCTTGATTATCAATATATTCTTGGAATAATTCATAAGGAAAAGATTCTTTATCATTTTCAAAATGATCTATAAGCATATTAACATATTGTAAATGTTCTATATTTTCACGAAGAGATACAGTATTACCACCTTTCGCTTTTTTAAGAATAATTTCTGTTCTAAAATTATTAAAATAATATGTGAGCATTTTTATTAAATTTTCTTTATCCTTTTTTCTATGTGGAACTTTTGGAAGTCCATTTATTCTTGTTTCTGGATATTTATTTTGAAATACTCGTTTCATTAATGAAATAACTCTAGAAGGATTCAATCCATTTTCAATACGATTTTGAGGATGAAATTTATTTATTAATTGTTCTTTATTAAAAGAATGTTTTCCAATAAAAATAACTTCTATATTAGGAAATATATCTACTTCTAATTCTGCTTCTATTAATTCTTTTTTAGTATTTAATTTACTAATATTTAATAAATTTGAATCGGTCATAATCCCTATACCTAATTTAGAAAAAACCATTTAAAATTATTACTCATATACTAGATAGCAAAGATGGAGAAGATGGATAAGATAAATACCAAAATATGTAATCCATGGAATAGTCGTAATAGATTAGTATCTTCAAAAGAAATTCATAATATTTTATCTAGGTATGGTATAACGAAATCTTATAAAAATATTTCGTTATTCCAACAATCATGTATTCACACAAGTTATAAAGATAAATCAGAAGAATGGGCTAAACAGTCGGAACCTATGATTTTACTTGAAAAACCTTCAAATTGTTTACCATTACAAGTGGATGATAATGAAGAATTAGAACATGTTGGTGATGGATTATTGAGCGGTATTGTCGCTGATTATCTAAAACAACGATATGGAGGGCAAGGCGAAGGTTTTCTTACAAGTCTCCGCACTGCTATCGTAAATAATGATAGTTTAGGTCATTTAACATTAAAAATAGGTATTGATAAACATTTAATTATTAGTAGGCATCAAGAAGAAGTATGTAATGGACGAAAGAATCTACGACTGTTAGGTTCTTTATTTGAAGCATGGTTAGGAGCTATCTTTTATTCTGAAGGAGGCGGTGGACGAGGATTTGAAGCAACACAGACATTTGTAATTTCAGTAATTCAAAAGCATGTTGATTTTGTAGAACTTATTACGTCAAATACAAATTATAAAGATCAAATTCTCCGTTTCTTTCAAGCAAACTATCATGTTCCTCCAACATATAAAGTAATTCATGAAGAAGGTCCAACACATGATAGAACATTTACAATTGGAGTGATGGATTTATCTGGTGGAATAATTGCCAGTTCAAGTGCTAAGAATAAAAAGATAGCAGAACAAGAAGCAAGTCGTCTTGCTTTGGAAAAATTGTCTCTAACACTAACTAGAGATGCAAACCGGGATTAGATTAAAAGGTTTTATATCAAAAGGTAAGAAAATAGAAGTTAAAAAGGCACCGGATGAAATTAAAGATATTCCAGAACAACAAGAAGAATTTTTAGATACAAAACCCTCTATTATGACAACCGCTGTAAGACAAATGTTTGGAAAAAAAGAATCTGATATGACAAAATCAACAACACCTATAGTTCCCACAGTATCCACAGTACCCACAGTGCCCACCGCATCAATCGTTTCAAAGGCAGAGCTAAAGGTAAAGCCAAAGCCAGAGCCAAAAGATATATCTGGTCTTTTATCAGAAGAATATGATGAAACATTAAAGAGATTAGGTCAATTAATTTTTGATGAAGATAAAGGAGATCCATATGTAAATGAAATTCCTAAAGCATATGTTCCAGAATCTCGTCGTGGATTTTCAGATTTTATCAAATATGAATATTCAGATTTTACTTTAAAACCAATTTCAGAACAAGAGCCAATTGCGTATGGTGATAAATATCCTTATCAGAAATTTATTCGTGAATATATTCGTCAAGCATCACCTTATCGTGGTATATTAGTATATCATGGATTAGGGTCTGGTAAAACGTGTTCTGCTATTGCTGCGATGGAAGCATTGTTTTCTACAGCGCATAAGAAAATAATAGTTATGACACCATTTTCTTTACGAAAGAATTTTTTAAAGGAGATTACATTTTGTGGATTCCATCATTTTAAATTACAAAATTATTGGGTAGCACTTGATAAATCAAATCCTATGAATATGTTATTTGCTACAAATGTATTAAATATTTCTCCAATCCATTTGAAGACCGCAAATCATATTTGGGTTCCAGATTTTGATCAATCAGAACCGAATTATAATTCATTAAGTTCTGATGAACAAACGGAAATCCGTAAACAGATTTTATCAATATTAGTATATGATAGTAAAACAAATCCTACTGGAAGAATTCATTTTATTAATTATAATGGTATTTCTGCTGAGCGACTAAAAGAAATTGCGTGCAATGATTCAAACTATTTTGATAACGCAGTAATTGTTATAGATGAAATACATAATATTACACGTTTAATGACTGGAAATATAGAACCATATGTAAGTGCTGGAAAAATGAAAGGAAGACGAAAGATTGTTGTGGAAACTATTGGAGCAGATAAATGGAAACCATCGTTGTGTTCTACATCACGGAACTATAAAAGAGGTTATTTATTTTATCGTTTGCTGTTATCTGCAACAAATTCTAAGATTATTGGATTGTCTGGAACACCTCTTATAAACTTTCCAGAAGAATTAGGAATATTAAGTAATATATTACATGGAAATATACCAGTTATTGAAGGTATTATTGCGGTTGCTGGTGATGAGATGTTAAAACGTATACAACATATATTGTTAGATTTTGAATTTAGTGATTTTGTGCGGGTAGAAGCAGATAAAGGAGGAAGTGGTATTCGTTTTATAATTTCTATTTTACCAGAAGGAATTCGTAAAATATCAAATGATATTGGTGTAGAGCGAATCCCATTAGGAATAGCGGTTCCATCACGTAAAGAGATTTTAACATTAGTAAAACAATTATTTATTTCAAAAGAATATCGTTTTTCTGTAGAACCTATATTAACTGCTAAAGCATTGTTACCTTTTATTGGAGAAGATTTCTCTAATTATTTTTTAAATGAATCCAAAACTAATTTGAAGAATCAAGCTGTATTAATGAAACGATTATCTGGATTAGTTAGTTATTACAAAGGTTCTCGTATGGATTTAATGCCTAAAATCAATAAAGATGTTGTAGTTCGTGTTCCCATGTCATTATATCAACAAAATAAATATATATTAGAAAGAACTGAAGAAATAAATAAAGAAAAATCAAAAACAAAAGGAAGTGAACCAAGTAAAGTATGGGCTGATATTTATGAAATATCAAATTCTAAATCATCGAATTCTTATCGCATGGGAAGTCGCCAAACATGTAATTTTGTCTTTCCTCCAGAAGTAACTCGCCCTAGACCATCTAGTAAAGAAGATATTGAATATGAAACCCAATTTGATAAAGATATAATTGATAGTGCTCCAGATTTACCATCTGATGCTCCAGAAAGTAAAGAAGATTTTCCAGAACTACCTGAAGATGAAGATGAAGATGAAAAGGCTGTGGAAGCAGAAGAAGAATTTGAAGGAGGTGCTGACGCAACAACAGAAGAAGCAACAGAAGAAACAGATGATGAATCTAATAATTCTAATAATTCTAATAATTCTAATAATTCTAATAATTCTGATGACACTGTTGATTGCACAGATGATGAGCTATATTTTGAGAATACATCAAATGGTGATTGTTTGTTTGAATCTATTGCTCAAGTATATTATCCAATTGATGTAAGATCAGAATCTATAGATTATAAAAATGTTTTAAATGTGTCATCATTACTACGTAAAAATATAGCAAAGGTATATGTGAAAGCGGATAGTGATGAAATATTTCGTAAGAAGTATTCTATTCCTAAAATGATTACTGGTATAAAAGGTGATAAAACACTAAAAGAATATGCTAAATTTATACAAAGATCAAAAGCATGGGGATCAGATACAGATTTAGAAATAATAGCAAGAATATTAAATGTTCCATTTAAACTTATAGAACATAATCCTGAAAAAGATCCAGAGAAAAGTATAGTGCGTGTAATTGAAAAATTTGGTTCAACATATTCTGAAGATGATTATTATACAATTTGTAATTTAGATGGGCAACATTTTGTATTAAAGAAACATACACGCCCACATAAAAATAATATTGAAGAATTATTTAATAATATATTAGGCATAGAAGCAGCAGTAGCTAAAGAAGCAGTAGCAGTGCCAAAACCAAAATCATTAAAAGAAATGATGAAACATATGAAAGATATAAAACAAAGTGAATGTAAAGCTGGATTATTAAAAGGTGAAACATATAAAATGGCTATTGAAAGATCAAAGAAATGTTTAGTAGATTTTTCTTTTGATAGTTTGCGTTTAGATAATCCTGACGGATTGCGTATATATTCTCCAAAATATGCTGCTATGTTAAATAATATACAAAATACCCCTGGCAGTAGTTTAGTATATTCTCAATTCCTAGATATGGAAGGTATTGGTATTTTTAGACTTGCCATGGATGCAAATGGATATGCTCCTATTGAAATATTGATGTCTTCTGGAGGTATTCCAAAGTTTTCTGATATTACTGAACAATCACTTCGTAAAGGTTCATTACAACCAAGATATATAACATTTTCTGGAGCAGAAAAAGAAGATATTCGTCGTTTAGCATTAGATGTATTTAATGCTCGTTTTAATGAATTACCAGAAAGTTTATCAAAAGTTTTATTAGAATCTGGATTCAAAGATAATGATAATAAACGAGGACAAATCTGTAGATGTTTTTGTATTACAAGCGCTGGTGCTGAAGGATTATCTTTAAAAAATGTAAGAGCAGTTCATATTATGGAACCATATTGGAATGATGTGCGATTAAAACAAGTAAAAGGTCGTGCTATTCGTATTGGATCTCATTTAGATTTACCAAAGGAAGATCAAAATGTAAGTATTTATACATATGTATCTTGTTTTGGGAAGGAAGCACAAGTTGCAAAATCTGGTGAATGGAAGATTTCAGAAACTCTTATTAGAGATAGTGTATCTAGAAAAGATGCTATTGAATTTAATCTTCCTATAGCAGAAACATCTACAAGTTATACTTATACTTCAGATGAATATTTATATATAATATCTGAACGTAAAAAATTAATTATAAATGAATTAGAAAAAGTAATGAAATCAAGTGCAATAGATTGTGAATTAAATTATGCAGAAAATAAAGATGGAACATTCAAATGTCTATCTTTAAAAGGAAAAGTGGGAGATTTCTTGTATCACCCAGATTTACAAACAGATATTGGGGAATCTCAATCTATGTTTGAAATATCAGATAAAAAAACACAAAAGGTGGTGCGTTATTTTACATATAAAACTAAGAGATATGCTGCTGAACAAAGTGGTGAACAGTTCTTAGTATATGATGCTGAAGATTTAGATACTGTAATAGGAAGCATGGAATCTAAAGATGGAAAACCATCGTTGCCAATTACTTTTATATAAAAGTAATACCACGTGCCTTCCCTTTTTCAATAATATCATTATAAACAGCAATACGTGTTCTTCCATTAAAGTTTTTTCTTGATCCAAGACTAAGTGCTATTTTTACCAATAAATCATCTTCTTTAACATAATAAGATGTTTTATTATAGATATCAATTAACTGCGCTTTAGTTGTTGGAATTATAGTTACATTTTTAATTTTTCGTGTAATTCTTCTTTTCGGTTTCGGTTTCACTGGTGAAGCTTCTAAAGATGATACTGGTGATATTTTAATATTAGCTTTTGGAACACTTGGCTTGGATGTAGCTTTCTTGGATGTAGTTTTATTAGGACTTGGTTTATTAGGACTTGGTTTATTAGGACTTGGTTCCTTTATTAGTTCCTTGACTGGGCTTGGTTCCTTGACTGGGCTTGGTTCCTTGACTGGACTAGCTTCCTTTACTGGAGTAGGAATAATTGGTAAATCATATTCTTCATTTAATATATGTAATCCAGCCAATCCTTTTCGTATTTCGTTATGTTTTAAATATTTTTTAAAATTTGGTAGTAGTTTCCTATAATTATCTGCTGCTTCTTGAGCAGTATAACGAGTATTTGGATTATAATCAACACAGTGACTAATAAAATCCATTAAAGGACGTGTGACATTCTCCAATAAATATAATTGATATGATAATTGTTTTTCAGATAACCATTTTTTATCTTTCAGAGTTGTAAATTGTGAATAACTGTCAGTTTCATAATCATAATAAAATAAATATTGTTTGCCATCTATATGTTGAAATGGATAATGATGAAAATATTTTCTTAATAAATCAATAAGTGTTATACCCATAGAATATACATCAACTTTTTCAAATACATTTTTAAAATCATGAAAATTAGTTTTTTCATATATATCATATAATGTTTTATATGGTATCATAAATTTTGTTAAACCAGCCTTAATAATCTGCGCATTAAATCTTTGATTAAATGCGCGATATCTTGTGTGTACATATGCTTCAGATCTTAATTCACCATTTTTAAAAAAACATCCTAATTCAAATGGCCAATAAGGGTAAAATGTCTCATTATTAGAATACATCTCATCGATAGATTCTATGTGTTTAGTTTCAAAACTTAAACCAAAATCAATAAATCGCAAATGATCGGCATTTACTCCAGATAAAATATTAGGAGGTTTGATATCAGTATGAACTAGATTATTTTTATGGGCAATTGCAAGTCCATCAAAAAGATTCTGAAATCCAGAAAATATATTTTCATAGTTTGTAGATAATGGGTTTAATTTTTGTAAATCTGGCCCGCCATTTTTATAAAAAACTAAAAATCTAGAATTTAAACTATTCTTATAATGCACATCACATTTATATAAACCATTACTAAGTTTAATATTTTCATTATCAATAATACATTTTTTTGAAGGTGTAAGACTAAATTCTTGTTTAGGATCCACCGCATTCCATTTAAGACCTTCTTTTATTTCTTCAAACGCACTATCACGATCCATTAATTTAGAAACAAGATCTTCAGAAGTTCTTTTATCTTCATCTTCACATTTGAGTGGAGGATTGCCAAAGACGCAACCGTAAGTTCCTTCAGCAATATATTTTCCACCATTTATTTTTTTTCTTGTATTGCTAACCATTGCCTATTATATATTACTATAATCTATGCCGGTAAGGAAGTTGTCATTCTACAATAACAAGTTCCTTGTTCTGCAAGTGGAGGATCAGCCCATAGAGCAACTCCATTATGAATCATATTTTGATAATTCATTTCCCAATCAATAATTTCACGGAAAGGAATAAATGTCTTTTCAATCTTTTCTAAAAAGGATAATTGAAACATCATAGAATCTGTGCAACGATATACAAATTGATGAGGAGGTTTATAGGCTTTTGTTTTAGAATAATATGACTGAGGAGCTTCTGGTGGACGTGTTCCAACTCCTTCACCAAGACTTACATAATCCCATGATTTTCCATTTAAATCTTCAAGTAAATCATTAAGACATGAAACAAAATCTTTACGAAGATAAATATCAGATTCTAAGACAATAATTTTCTTATATTTATTTTCAACTGCATGTTTTACGCATGAATAGAAATTAATTCCAAGAGATATTTCCCCTTTGGATAATCCACGTCCCTTAAAAGTTAAAGTAGGACATTGTCGTGGTAAAAATGGGTCATAAATTCTAAAAATAAAATCATTTGTTAATTCATCACTCCAAATAGGAGCCATATAAATTAATTTATCATTAGGTATATCTATGTCATTAAAATGTTGAACCAATCTTTCATAGCGATCTTTTTCTTTTTCTCTATGACAGACTACATATACTTTTTCAATTTCGGAAGGCCAGACCATTAATTATTAATTATTCATTATGTTTAGGCTTTATTTCTCTTACGTTTTCTTGTATTATTATTATTATTATTATTACTATTATTTCCGTAACCATATATATTTTTCATCCAACGATTTGATCCTTTAATACATATTTTTTCAAGATGTGAAACTTTTTCTCTTATTATTCCAAATCGGGATGCTACATTTAATAAATGTGATGGCATTCCAAGTTGATTTGGAGTAACATCTTTGTATTCATTATTTGCTTCATGCAGTAACTCAATAATTTCTTCAATTTCTTTATCCATCTACTATAGTTATGCATTATTAGGTCGGATTCTTGTAGCAGAATCCATATCACGAGTAATAACTCTAAATGTTAGTTGAACTTGTTTAGAAAGATTAATTAAACGAGCTGCCGAAAAGTTAATATTATTTATAGCGGATTCTAAACTCTGGCTTGAGGCATTTGTTCCACCAAAAGGCATAATTGTTGTAGAACCAGTTGTAGGATTATTAAAACGGGATTCTAACACAATAAAATTACAATATCCAACAGTATTGGGTCCATCCGTATATACAGTGCCGTTTGTATATCCAGTAGCAACAACAAGAAGACCAGTAGTTTGTTGCATATAAGAAATCCAATCATCTTTTGCGGTATTATTATCATTAATCAGCGAAGGATCAATCCCTTTAATTGCGATTCTATCACCTTTAGAAAATAAAAAGCGACTGAAATATGTAGATGTTTGAATAATGTAATAAATAGAGTTATTATTTGTATCTTTTACACCAGTGCCAATATAAACTGAAGATGAAGTATAACCAGTCGGCATTACAAGAGATGAAAAAATATTACTAACTGTTAATGTATCTAAACTTGTATTAATTTGGTTACCATTTGGTGTTTGTAATTGAATTGTCATCTTTGTTAATGTAGCAAGAGGAGTAGGATAATATACACGTTGGCATTTTAAAAATTTAGGAATCATAGCAAGATAACTAGGATTTAGTAATGTGCTATCAGAAGACCATTGGGCATCATATTGTAAAGTAGCAAATGCTCTATCAAGAGCATCATCTGTGCCAAATACATTAGAATCAAGTTCTTCAATATTCAATAGTATGCTAGGATAAGCGAGAATATTATTTTTTGTTGTAGTATCATATACTGGTGAAGCACTTGTTCCAGTATTTGCGATTACTAAATCAAGTTGTTCATATGGAACAAGAGCCTTAATCATTTCAATGCGTGTAATATTATGAAATCTCATATTGGCGGAAGGACTATATTTGAATCCTTGACTATTATTTGCCGGATTGAAAGTGATAGAAAAGTTATAGCGATTTTCACGTTGATTATTATACCAGTCACGATCAGCAGAATATATAACTAGATTATATTCATTTTCCTTATAAGAAAGAATTTCATCTTGAGGAATAATGACATCTTGTGATAAAGCGGGTTTGATGCGAATTTCTTGTGGTTTAGCAATAGTAGGATTTGCTGTAGCAATACCAGATCTATCTAAATCCGTTAATAAAGTTCCAGAAAAGCCATCATCTAATTTTTGTATTTGTTGTGGAACTAAACTAGCTTCTCGCTTTGCTTCTACTTCACGTTTTTTCTTAGCTAACTCAAATAATGCCAATGCGGGAGTATCATTTGAATCTTCAATAGGAATTCTGAAATCGGGAGCGGGAGGCATAAGACGTTTTTGTCCTTCACCTCCATTACGATCATTTTGTAATGCTGTAAAACGGCTACCAACATCTTCTTTAATCATACGTGTATCAATATCACTTGTAGCACTGATATTAGCACGATTTAAATAAGAACCAAAATCTGATACAACAACTTTTAAAACCTCTTTATTTAGTTCTACAATAGATTTACCAGAGTTATTAGTATATACTTCGCCCATATAATGTTTTACAGTTTTACCTAATCTTATTTTTTGAGTATCATTCAAATCACCATTTGTTCTTCGCTGAAAGTCTGTATAGACTAATCTATTTAACATTGCTTCATTTCTATCACTTAAGAAATCTACTGATGAACTCATCTATCTATTAGGAAATAGTATTAGGTAGAGAACAACCAATCGCGTAAGTCAAGCATAAAAGCATCCGGAGGTGCTTTACGACTAAATCGTTTAAAATCATCACCCATAAGCATGCGGATGATGAAATACATACTATACATTCCACATTCAGAGTTTTGGTATTGAAAACGACGGCCATTATAAAAGAGTTTCATATCTTTATCTTGTGTAGTAAGCCATTTCATAAACTTTTGTATTTGTTGAGGAGCTTCCATTCCATAAGAATCAAAATAATAAGTTTTATGTTTTACTAAATCAATAAAAACAGCAACCCAATGACTTCCTCCTTTGAAATGTGGATCTAAATTATAAATAATTCCAATATATTGCGTTCCATTTGCTAGAGATTCTGATACTCGTAATTCACACATTTCTTGAATAAGACATTTCCCATCTTTTTTATATGGGTCGGGTGCAGCAAAATCAATGGGGTATGGACCCATAAATTCAAAATTTGGATATGCGTCTTCATATTGATTCATAACATATTCAATATCTAAACTATTTAACCACTTATCAGGATCAGATTTCCAATCATCCGGTTGTTTAGGTCTTAAATAGTTTCGTATAAGTTCCATTTTGCGTGGTTCCTCAATTGGTAGAGCCTTTACAAAAGTATATTCATGTTTAGGTGTAACATTTAATGCTTTTTCAATAGCACTACGATTTGCTTCAATATTTAATTTAGTAGCAACTTCTGTTAGAATTTCTTGAGGAATGCAACCTTCTGACGGTCTAGATTTGCCAACTTTTGGATGACATTGTTCTGGGCCAGGGGATGGTAGTTTTTTTATTTTTCTAGTATTATTCCTCATCTAACTATAGATATGACAGAAAAGAAGGTAAATGACTCAAAATTTTGGTATTATATATTACCAACATTTATATTAGTATTACTTGCTTTTTATATATATATATTATTTCATGTATCTTCTATACAATCAGTTAACTCTAAAAAAGTTTTTCAAATTTTAAAAACATTAAATAGTAGATAAAATGGCATTTAGTGAAACAGTAAAATTAGTAAGTTCATTGGTGGTATTAATAGTTTGTATAGCATTATTTGGAACAATGTATGGAGTTTTATTAAATAATCAAAATGCAGATAATCAACTTAATAATATTGCTAGTTTTAATACAATATTTGCTGTAAATGCTGTATTAATTGTTGTATTAGCATTACTTTCACTATATTTTATTAAATCTGATCCTACGATGTTTCAACCTTATGTTCTTATAGTATTACATCTAGCATTATTACTATCTTCATTATCATTATCTTATTCAGTTATTACTGTGAAAAGTGTATAATTATTCTACTAAAATGGCATATATCCGATGCTGAAGTCTAAATTTACCTGTCCATGAAAATGTGGATTGCATAGAATAATTTTTATGAAATGAAATACCTTGGATACGAAACATAATTCTAACAGAATCATTTGCTTTAATAAGTCCCGGTTCATAACTTGTATACCATTTATTATTTTTATAAATATGAATATCAGTATTTAGATTTACAGGATAATATAATTGTAAATTATTATTTTGAACAATTGGTTTAAAGTTATTATTTAAAACATCAAGTGTATAATTTTCATGAAACCAATTTTGTTGTGAAATAAATACAGCAGTTATAAGAATATTTTGTAAAGCAAAGAGTTTTGTTTGTGCTTGAATATTTTCATTCATTGAAATAATAAGTTTCCCAGAATTTTCATCAAATTCTTGTATTTTTAGTTTAGGAAGAAATATATTTAAATTATTAAATATATTATGACCATCAAAATATGCTAGTGGAACTAATGCTTTATCATTATGAATTATTTCACCAATTTGAACTTTACCAACTTCTAACTTTTGTAGAGGAATACACCATTCCATCGTAAATCTTGCTATATATTATACGTTTCATTTATTTAGATAGTTAATTTATGGATTCTATTGAAGCACTAGAATTATTTGGTGAATATATAAAAGAAAACACTCCAGAAACAATTCATAATAAAAGGATGCATCTAGAACCACTTATTTATGATATTTTAAAAATAAAATATTATACTATTTTTGATAAATTCTGGAATGAGAATAGTATTCCAAAAAATTCCAATAAAGCAATTGTGTTAGTGGAAAGAAGAATTCATGAAAATCTTGCTTTTATTTTACGAAATATGTTTTATTTTGCTAGATACTGGTCAATTGTAGTAATATGTTCCGATATTAATTATAATTATTTAAAATCTATTTGTGGAAATAATAATGTAAAATTATTACAATTATTTGAAGGTAATCCTGATAGAGATAAAGGTAGAAAAGAATATAATGATTTATTAAAATCATTAGAATTTTATGAAATGTTGCCATATGAACATTTATTTTTTGTAGAAATGGATACATATTTAAGGAAACCAATAGATGAATCTATGTTTGAATATGATTATGTAGCGGCACCATATAATTGGGATTTTAGTTCTGCTGGCGGAGGGATGAGTTATCGTAAAAAATCAGTAATGATAGATATTTGTAAAAGATTTACTTCAACGACTCCAATGCAAGATTGTTTTGCAAATGAAGGAATAAAAGCACTTGGATATAAAATGCCAAATTATTTAGATGGTATGAAATATATTTGTGAATCATGTTTTTGTGTAGATCCTATGGGGGTTCATCAATGGTGGACTTTCTTTACAAAAAATATTGAACATAAAGAAATTATTTTTCATAATTATTTAAAAATGGAAATTATAGAGGAAATAAAAAAGTGATTTAAAGAATAAATATTATTATAAATTATGTGGTGAGAGCCACATATATGGTCTGTTAGCTCAGCGGTAGATGCGTAGTGCTGTTCGATATAAAGATATCAAGTTAAACACTAATGTCGCGAGTTCAATCCTCGCACGGACCTTTTTCAAGAATTATTATATTCTTAAAAAAGATCATTTTAAACCATTTTAAGGATAGCTAATCTATCTTTAATAGGATGGATTCATTATGTCTATGTTGGCGAGGCATGGCAGGAACTGGTAAAAAAACACAATTATATGAAAAACTAAAACAAATTGCGCAAAGTAGAAAAGTTCCATTTAATATCCAAACAAAGGTATTATCATTTGATTCTGGAAACGCATCAACTGTAGCAAAAGGGGATGAAGATGATGAAAAATCGGATTCACATACAATAGAATATGAAAGTTCACTAGTTCATTTAGGGTTTGATATTGCTCGTATGTCTATGCAAGATAAAAATATATTACGTCCAGTATTAACAAATTATGGAAAAGGAAGTCATGTATTATCTGGAGAAAATGGATGTGGAAATCGTATTATTGTGTTATATCATTCTCATTTATTATCATCCGAATCTATATTAATTATTCAATCTGTTTTAGAGCAAAATGATGGAGATTTATCAATATGGATGACATCTGAATTACCAGTAGCATTAAGAATTCGTGATTGGTTTATAGAAATTTCTACACGCAGTGAAGATGGTAATGATAGAAATTTTGAAATTTTTACTAAAAGATTAAATAATATAAAGACACAACCCATAGAAACATCTATTCATAATTGGGATCAAGTGTTTTATATGAAACTTTTAAGTTGGATAAATATTAAACCAAATTTAGACGAAGTCGCTGAAATTAAAAAGTTTGTTTATGAAATTTTAACAAGAAATTTACGTTGGGTAGAATGCGTTCATTTTCTTTTAGATGTAATTCTAGAAATGAAAGAAATTAATACATCCCAACGTTTGCGTCTTTTAAAAGTTTTAGCAAATACTGAAGCAACAAGTGGAGGCATTACTCTCCCGAGTTATCGCATACCTATCGTTTGGGAGAATCTATTTATTAATCTTCGTAATGCTATAATAGATGACATTTAATAATGTTTTATTAGAAAATTTAACAGAAAATGTTAAAAAATTAAAGAATCAAAAATGGATAGATGATAATATAATAGATAAAGATATAGAAATTTTAAAAAAAGAAGCTACGGATGTATCTCCTTTTGATAAATTAAATTTAAAAAAATATATGTTTGAAGCATATGAAAATAAGACTGCTAATTTTCTTATAAAAAAATGTAAGTTTGGAAGAATTGTAATTCTAACAGAAAATTCTGATGAATTCTATCCATGGGATACTTGGGGAAAGATATTAGAATGGTTTGGTAGTTTTTATCAGATTTATATTTATAGTTCAAAACAAAAAAGAATTCTACCAGATGTTGGTGTAGTTGGTCCAGAACATGTGAATGGAGGGTATACATACCCTTGTAGAAAAGATTGTGTTGTTATATATCGCTATGAAGAAGCAACACGTGTATTAATTCATGAACTATTACATGCTTCTTGCACAGATAATCATGAAAACTCTGTAGAAGTAAGAGAAGCAGCAACAGAAACTTGGGCAGAATTATTTTTAATAGCAATATTATCAAAAGGAAATATAAGTCTAGCAAAGAAACTTTGGAAAATTCAAGATCATCATATTCAAGATCTTAATTATACCTTATATAATTTTTACAATGTAAAAACGCTAAAAGATTATGCTTCCAGATATACAATTCTACGAGAAAAAGTATTAAATAGTTTTGGATTTTATTTGGATTTAAACTATACACCTAAGCGTATAAAATCTAGCCGTTTTACATCTATACTATTAGATAATTATCTTACTTAATGTATTTATTAAGATATGAGAAAGAATCATTAAAAGATTATATAGTCTATGATATGTCAGATAATTTTTTGCCACACGTAATTTCATCAGATAATCAATTCCAAATCTGTTATTTAAATAATGATTTAAATAATATACGAATATATTTTAAAGTCATATTTTATAATAAAAATATTATTGATCTATTGGATAAATTGTTAATATTTATAAATGAAAAATTTAATACTACTGGAGAAAACTGGACTATATTAAAAAATGAAAGAATGTTAGATAACGATCATATTATTAATTTATATTTTTTTTCAAATAAATATTGTATGTCGTTATCTAAGTTAAAGAAATATATTGATAATTTATATTATTCTAGTGTTATATTTGATAGTTCAATTTATTATACATTTAATTCAAAATATCGTGAATTAATCACTGTAAATTTGCCAAATCAAAGTAATAATTTATTTCCACATGTTCCTAAACTAACAATTCTATGTGGAAATCCCAATGATTTAGTTATAACAAATCTTGAAAATTTAGTAGAATTTAGACCAATGAACATTAAAAATGGGCACTTTTTAGTGAAGTAATGGGCAAACATCATAATGAAGATTATAAATTATCTGCTGTCAAGTATGCTTTACGAACAGATAATCAAGTTGAAACTTGTGAAGTTTTTGATTGTAAAAGGTCTTCTTTACAACGATGGATAGATAAATATGAAGATACTAAAAATCTTTCTAAAGCCAAAACTATAAGAAAATCAAGAAAAGTAAAGAAAGAACATATTGCTTTTATAAAATCTGAACTCAAAAAGAAACCAGATATTTTTCTACAAGATTTATTGGAATTACTAAAGCAAGGAGCATATAGCAAAAACAGAAAATACATTATTATATAGTGTCCCGTATCACCCTGAAACAAACGTAATAGAAGAATTTTTTAGTCAACTAAAACACTATATCAAAAAGGAAAGCCCAAATATATACGAAGATATAAATAAGGTAATTAAATCTATACTAAAAGATAAAATTACACCGAAACATTTGGAAAATTTCATAAAGCATAGTTATAAAATATACGATTGATAACTATAGTTTGTATCATTTTTCTTTTCGGTCGGTGTAATAAAAATATTATTATTAAAGATATATAAAGAACAATAATAACATAAATATCTGTATCCATTAAGATTAAAATATCATATTTCTTTATATTTCCATAAAATTGATTCCAATGGTAAAAATTATACATTAGAATAAAAATGGGTGTTCGTGGATTATATAGTTATTGTAAGAAGTATCTAAAAAATATTAATCCAAATAAAGATATAAGAATTGGTGTTGATGTATCATCACTATTATATAGATTTCATGGAGATTTTGAAAAGATTTATAAATTCTTAACTCCATTGTTAGAGAATAAACTTATCTTTGTATTTGATGGTAAAGCCCCCAAATATAAAGAAAAAGAACTTGAAGTTCGTGCTCAAACAAAAAATCTAGCGGAACAAAAAATAATGTTACTCAAAGAATCTTTGAAACAAAATTTAAATGAAGAAACTAGAACTCTTATTGAAAGTAGAATATATGAATTAGTTCTAGAAAACTGGTCACTGAATTATAATACATTACAAGATTTTAAAACATTTCTAAAATCTAAAAATCTTATTTATATTAAAAGTAATTCTGAAGCAGATTATTTATTAGTAGATTTATATTATAATAATTATATTGATGCCATTTTATCAAATGATATGGATTATTTAGTTTCTGGAGTAGATATATTGTATTTAAATGTAAATGGTATTCTCAAAGAAATTAACCTTTATGAAATTCTTTATACTGAAGATATTAATCTAGAACAATTTCGTGATGTTGCTGTATTAGCTGGAATTGATAATGTAAAATATATGGATATTGATGATGTAGATCGTGCTATATCATATATTCGTCATTATGGTTCTATTCAAAATATGAATAATAAATATAATAAATTCTTTAATAATTTAAATTATCAAGAAATTATTGAAACAAAGAAAAGATATGTTCCAACAAAAAATATTAATACATATTTAAAAGTAGAACATAAATCTATATTAGATGACTACATGGTCAGATGAAACAATAATAATAGAAACAACAAATGTAGATTTTTATTTACGTTGTTTTAAACATAGAAATTTAGGAAAACGTGAAAAATATAATTTAATAGAAATTCAAGAAAATGAATTTAGAAAAGATGATCATTTATATTATTCACAAATAATAAAATATAGATTATTAGGTTATTTGTTACCAAATGAAGAACATATATTAAGTAAATATTTTTTATGTACATCTTGTTTTGAAAAAATAGAAAATATGGAAAAATGTATTATATGTAAAAAAGATTTTACCAAAGATGATCTTCCATTTTTCTTAAATTGTAATTATTTTACTCAATATAAAACATATGAAACATATAGAAAAAGATATAATTTGGGAGTGTTTGAAAAATTTTTACGAGATCAAAGAACATCTATGTGTAATCCAATGAAAGAAGAAATTGTAATGAAGGCAATGCATCCAGATAAAATACAACGAATTTTAGATTTAACAAATGATCTTGAAAATCTTGATAATTATATTTGATGTATTATGCTATCTTTATAGTATATATTGTAGTTGTTACAAAGATTGCTAATAAAACATCAACCGTATAATGTGATCTTGTTGCTAAAATAGCAAGAATATTTGTAGCATTAATACCTAATAGTAATGGTAAATTAATTATATTTTCTCTATAATATAATAATGTTAATAATAATGTAAAAGAAGTATGGCCACTAAATATCTTATCATAACAACCACCGAGTAATAATGAACGGGTAGTAATTGTTTCATTACATATTTTATGTTTTGGAAGAATTGTAGCAATTGTTGTAAACGCACGAATAAACATAATAATTGTAAATTTTGCCAAGAATTCTGTTGTTAGAGTTTCATTTGATAAAAAATATAAAGATATTAATACTCCTAGTCCAATAAAATCTGTAATATAATGATAAGAATGTAAATCGGGAAGAATATAATGGGTTATATCAAACAATTCATATCCAGAATCTTTATAATAATTAGAACCTAGTTTTAGCACCGCATAATTTGAACCAAAAATGATTACTAAAATAATTATAAAATAAACTATCTCATACATTTACCTACTTTAAAAAATTATATTTTTTTATAAAAATTGAAATAATCTTACAGAATTCTCATAATTTTTTATACCATAAAAAAATTGATTTTTATTTTTGCAAAATCAAAAACTATTAAAAATGAGAGTGATTAGTTTCAATGTAAATGGAATTCGTTCTATGGCAAATAAAACGAAATCTGGTATAAAAGGTTGTAGTATAGATAATAATGTCATTAGTAAATTAGTAGAAGAACAAGCACCAGATATTCTCTGTCTTCAAGAAATTAAATGCTCTAAAATGGCAGATCTAGATTGTTATAAAAAGTATTTTCCGTATATTTATGCTAACTTTTCTACAATTAAGAAAGGATATTCTGGCACAGCGATTTTGTGTAAAGAAAAACCAATTAATGTTACCACCGAGTTTGAAAAGACAACTATCCATAAAGAAGGTCGTTTAATCATTGCTGAATTTGAAAAATATTATATCGTAAATGTTTATACACCAAATTCTAAAGATGAACTTACTCGTCTAGATGAACGATTAATCTGGGATAGATTCTTTCAAAAGACTCTAAAAAATCTTACGAAACCTATTATTACATGCGGGGATTTCAATTGTGCGTTAGAAGATATTGATATTCATAATCCAAAAGTTCATCATAAATCTGCTGGATTTTCAGATGATGAAAGAAAATCTCTAAAAGAAACTATTGCTGATTTGAATCTTGTTGATACATTTCGTCATAAGAATCCAACTGAAGTAAAATATACTTATTGGTCTAACTTCCATCAATCACGGGCAAAGAATCGTGGATGGAGAATAGACTATATCTTTAGTAATGTAGAAGTAAAACACGCAGATATTCTTACTGAATATTTTGGTTCCGATCATTGTCCTATAGTAGCAGAACTTCTTCTAACATAATAGGATGATACCCAAATTAATACATCAAATTTGGTTTCAAGGAAAAGAAAATATACCCGAACATTTAAAAACATATCATGACACATGGATACAAAATAATCCTAATTTTGTAATTATAGTATGGGATGAAGTAAAGATTCAAAAAGAAATAGATGTATTTTTTGATAAAGATGTGCGAGATATGTATAATAATTATGATCATATGATTCAAAAAATAGATTTAGCCAAGTATATAATTCTTTATAAATATGGTGGAGTGTATATTGATATGGACACAAAGAATATTCAAAGAATTAAAGATTCTTTTTTTGAAGATTATGATATTATTGTTTCTAAACTACCAGAAAATGCTATGTTTAAATCAATGATGGTGTTAGGAGGTAATAATATTACAAATGATATTATTAATAATGGTATAATAATGGCTGCTCCATCACAACCATTATTATTAGATACAATAAATGAAGCAAAAAAAAATAAGAATTCTATTTATAAATATATAAATAAAACATTATATGTATATGTAACTACTGGACCATTATGTTTAACAAATGCTGTAATAAAAAATCAGAAAAATCCAACATATAGTAAAATAAAAATAATAGACCAGAGTTATTTTGAAGGTTGTGATTTAATTACAGTAGAATCTGGATCATGTAAACCACCAGAAAATGCGATTGGAGTTCATTTATATGAAAATGCTTGGATATCAGATTCAGATAATTTTATAAAGAAATTATTAATATATTTATTTAATAATTTTGTATTTATTTTATCTATTATTGTATTATTTTTTGCTATTACATATTTAGTAAGAAGTAAAATTATTAAAAAATTGACGAGTTATATTAAATTATATAGGTAATCATGGAACCTATTTATTCATTAATAAAGCCTTTGGTAAAAGCTAAAGTATTATCACGCCCATCTAAACATATTAAATCACCATATTTAGCGGATGTGTTGCTTTTGGAGAATAATAAGGAAGCGTTATGCCACACCGCAAGTCTAGGATGTTGTGGATATATTGCCTTAGATAGTATTGTATGGATTCTTGAAAAAGAAGATATTACTACAAAATCTACGCACGAACTCTATTTAGTTGAAGTAAATAAAGTGTTTATTGGTTGTCATCCATTAGTAGCAAATAAAATTGTAAAAAATCTTTTATATAAACAAAAGATTCTACCAAATATAAATGATATTCGTTCTGAAATATCTATGAATGATTGTCGGTTTGATTTTATTGCTAAATATAATGAACGAATGACATTTATTGAAGTGAAAAGTGTGCCGATTGTTAAAAATAATATTGCAATATTTCCTTATAAAAATGAAAAAGTCTCAAAAGACCCAATTTCACCTCGTGCTCTAAAGCATGTAGAAACACTTACTAATTTAGTAAATACTTATACATGTGTTCTTGTATATTTAATTCAACGCCCAGATGTAAATGTATTTTCTATAAATAAATTAGATCCTATTTATTATAATGCTGTAAAGAAAGCATTTGATGCTGGTGTTATCATTAAACCTATTGTGGTGCGGTGGGATACACAACATTGTTATTATGAAAAAGAGTTGGGGATTGTTTGGTGATTCTATTGTAATATTTTCCATATAAATCCTCCAGCTAGTTTTATTTTTCCATTACATACATCAGATATTCTACGATTATTAATATTTGTTTTTTTTTCAGCATCTTGAATACTATTAAATGTTGATATTAATATATTATCAATAGTGTATTGACCTACCTTTTTCTTTCTTTTTTCAGAACATATTTTTAAATTTTCTAAACTTTTTATATGTTGTGTATATCCTTCTAATTTTCTTTTTGCCAATGCTAGTTTAACAGTTTTACTCATTTTTTCTCTATATTCATTTGTAATTTTTGATTTCAGTATCAGGATGTACATGAGAATTTTTCCCCCCTTCTCTTAAATTATAACCATTTGGAGAAATAGTATTAAACTTTTTAATATATTCTTTTTCATATATTCTTTTTCATAATTATTACAATCTTCATCAAAACAAATACATACAATTTGAAATTTAAAATTATTTTTTCCATATTTATTAAAAGCATTTGATAGCCGGATTTATTATTATTATGTTGATTCCATCTATTATTAATATCTTTTTGAATACTTTGTCCTATATATTGTCTCCCATTTATTTTATTTGTAATTAAATATATATTTTCTTATATCCTTAGTTTCTATGTTAGCATATTTTTACCTTTTATAACAAAAAAGTAAAGATATGCATGTAGCAAGACTTGAACTTGCGCACTTTCGTAACGGATTACATAAAATTATATGACATATTAATGTCATATTTTCTTAAGACCGTCGCCTTCGATGTTTATAATATTATAAAAACCACTCGGCCATACATGCATTATGGAAGTATCGCTACTCCCATATATAATAGTATAACCCTATCTTTAAGTATTTATTTTTCATTTTTTCTTAAAACAAAAAATTTAGGGTTTTTATTTTTTTTTGCTTTTTAGTTTTTAAGTATTTTTTCTTTTATTTTTATTTATCTTAAACTACTACTTTATAGCAGCCTTCAAGCACTTGAAATCAAAGATTTCAAGCAGTGTTCAAGCAGTCGCCACAGGCGCAGCCTTCACGTAATGACGGTTAAGGTAGCGCTGGAGGTTGAAGTAGGTCAGAGGCTCGCCCTCGGCAATAGCAAGAAGCTTGCGCAGAGGAGCATCGGGCTTGATGTCATGCTTGTTCTTCAGCTCGTGGGCCTTCACATACTCGTTCACCGCCTTGGTGACTTCAGAGCGGCTCATAAGAGTTGCGGCAGGGCGGCCAAGGAAGGTCAGAAGTTCAGCAGTGACCTGAGTTGGGCGCTCAAAGATGGAGGGAGCACGCTTGATCTCCACGCCATTCTCGTCGAGCTTAACACGGCGACGACGCTTGCGAGCATCCTTCATCTCACGACGAACATTCTTCTCTAGACGCTTGAGCTGGCCTAGGAGAGTAGAGGCAGTCTCGCGGAGAGAGTTGAGGTTGCCGCTAATCGTGCGGATCTCCTCATCCCACGTAGTAGTCGCTACAGCAGGGGCAGCTACCGTCTCAACGGGAGCACCGGTGGCAGGGGCTACTACAGTAGGCGTAGTAACAGCGGGGGCAGGGGCAGAGGCAGCGGCGGATGCTTTAGGGGCACGCTTGGCCTTAGTTGCCGGTGCGGCATCCACAACAGCGGCTACCACCTCCACAGGGGCGGACTCTGTCTTCTTGTTGGCAACACGCTTAGTAGTCTTGGAAGGGGCAGCAGAACTCATTATACCGGAAGATGAGAGATTAGAACTCATATTAATACGCACATTAATGCCGATAGAAAATCAATTTTTTAGTAAAAATGCGTTTTTTTTTAATAAATATTTAGGCATATGCTAGATTTTACTTTTTTTTTTGAAAAGATGGTGTGTACAAGACATAAAAATATATTAATACATAAAATTAATAATGTATTCTTGAAAAAATCATTTCGGATAATTAGGAGAAGAATGAAGGAGCAATGTAAAAATATTAAAAGTAAGCATTATCCAAATATTCAATGCCCCAATAAAGTTTCAAAAAATAATGGAGAATTTTGTGCCAAGCATATTAAAAATCCCAATCGGTTTTCTCAAAAAAATATAACATCTGCTAAAATTATTCAACAAGTTTGGAAAAAATATTCTCATAAAATATCATGGCATCGTCAAGGACCAGCAGTATTTGATAGAACTCTGGCAAATAATCAAACAGAAATATATTCATTAGAAAAATTGGATACGATTCCAAGAATTTATTTTTTTAGCTTTTCTGATACCCAGAAAAATATTTGGGGATTTGATATACGTTCTCTTAGTTTTCTATTATCAAAAACTAAGATTATTAAAAATCCTTATACAAATGTTTTATTATCACAAATATGTCATAATAAAATTCAACAAAGAATAGAATGGCTACAGACTCATAAATATCCAATCATGTATATGGAAAGTAACACTTTAACAAGCGAACAAATGTGGAATCAACATGTATTAGATGTTTTCTTAAAAATGGAGGAATCTGGACATATTGTAAATATTGAATGGTTTCATACATTAGATAAAGAAGATCATATAGAGTTTTATAAAAAACTATATGATATATGGAATTATAGACTTGGATTATCATATAAACAAAAAAATAATATTGTGTCAGGATTTAATTCTAGAAATAAATTATTTAAGTATACATTGGAAGAAATAAATAGTAAAGAAGAGAAAACAATAAAGAAAAATAATTTAGCCATTATTGATCGTTTAGTAAGTTCTAGTGAAAAATCTCTTGGTGTTATGTATGTTCTTATGGCATTATCTTATGTAAATAATAATGTAATGGAAGCGCATTCTTGGATTCTTGGATCATTAGCTTCTATTACTGACTAGTTAGCACTAGGTGTGTAATATATATTTGTAGAAGCATGGCATGGTGGGCCAGGGGGGAAATATACATTAAATCCTGGCACAGAACATACAACGGGGGTAGATAAATCTTTCTGAATAAAAGGAAATTGTGTAGGATTATAACATACTGTTGGTAATATAATATAGGGATTTAATGAAGGATCGTCATCAGAACATACAGCACATCCTTGTGCTTTTTGAAGAATCGCACTATAATCTTTTTGTGTTCCTACACCCGTAAAGACTGCTTGTGTAGATAAATGAGTAATATATTGATAAGGAGGCACAATCTGATTTGTATGTTGATCAATTACATTTGGCACTGTCTGGGGAGCAACAACACTAGATGCTTTTGCTTGTTTAATAAGTGTTAATTCAGAACTATCACGCACTTTATTTCTTGATAAATATATATTAGCAGACTCTTGTATACGTCTTGTAAGCTCTGATGATGAAAGAGACATTCTTACTAATTTCACTTTTTTAAAAAATTTTTCCAAAAAATCAAAAAAATTGATTCATACCTCGCCAACAAGTATGTATTACAAAAAATGTCTAGTGCTATTGTTTTCCCTAAGGATTTCAAGCCCTCATCTGTTACCATCTCGCCTGTAAAGGTGATGGACAGTGGGGCAAAACAAGCTTACGTAAATTATGATGGTCATTCTCTGATGATGCAAGTTTCTGGACTCAGTGTTCCCTATGGAATGAGTGTCTTTGATAAGGCTGGTCCCGTAAAGTATTCAGTTGATGTATCTCTAAAAGGATATGATGATCCTACCTCAAAGGCTTATCAGATTTATAATGCGTTTAATAGTCTTGATGAGTATATGATTGATCTTGGTGTAAAGTTTTCTAAGCAATGGTTCAAGTCCGATCTTAATCGTGAGATCATCAAGGCATTCTACACTCCATGCATCCGTTTCTCCAAGGATGCGGAAGGTAATGTAAAGCCGTATCCTCCTACGCTAAAGATTCAGCTCAAGCAGCGTGATGGCAAGTTTGAAACTGCTATCTACGATGATAAGAAGCGTCCTCTAACTGATATTCCTCTTGAGGATATTCTAGTAAAGGGTGCTACCATCTCATCACTCACTCAGTGTACTGGTGTATGGTTTGCTGGTTCTAAGTTTGGTCTTTCTTGGAAGGCTATTCAGATTAAGGCTGATCATCTTCCTGAAAGCATTCGTGGATTTGCATTCCGTGATGAGGATGGAGAGACTTCAGCGGCACCAGTCGCAGCACCAGTACAAGCCACTCCTAAACCCGCAAATACCTTTGCTTCACTAGCGGACGAGGATGATATGCTTGATGATGAGGCAGTGCTTGCTCCCCCCACAAAGACTACTGCTCCTCCAGCCGTAGATGATGATGAGGCTGATATCATTGAACCGGTAGCAGTTCCTGCTAAGAAGACCGTTGTTAAGACGGTAAGCAAGATCGTTAAGAATGTCACCAAGAAATAAGTTAAAAATAAAATAAAATAAAATAAAATAAAATAAAATAAAATAAAATAAAAATAAAAAATGCTAATATTTTTTATGCGGATGCGTTAGGAGCATTTGTAGGAGGGAAATTGTAAATATTAGCAGAACAACTACCACACTTTACTTCAGAGCGTTCAGCAATTACTTGTTGTAATTGAACGGTAGGTTGTTCTCGTAATACAATACCAGCATTATTATTCTTAGCACTAACTAAATTTGTATGGTAAGCACGTAATGTAGCACTTTGCTTATATCTAGTTAACATGGAGGCATCACGATTCGATACTGACATTCTACTAGTATATATTATTTTTACGCCGGTAATACAGGATTGAGAGAATTATTTGGTAAAGCGGGACATATTGTTGGAGGCTTTGGCTGACTTGCGTTAAGATATGCTGCTCCAACTGGAGGACAAGGAACATTTATTGCTGCTGGAGCATAATCAACAAATCTTGTATTTGAATTTAATGGACTATTTTCTCTATTTAATGTATTTTGGATTAATTGAGCAATTCTAACAGATTCTGGAAGAACTGGAGGTTTAACATAATTGTAACAATTTACATGTGAAATTAAATAAGCAGATTCAGTTTGAACACTTATATTACTACTTGATTGAGCCTTACAAGCAACACAAGAATTAATTCCTTGATATGCACGAGCTTTTGCTAGATTTTCTTGTAACACACACATTTGTGTTTTTTGTAAAATATTTGCTATTCTTCCAGACTCAGTATTTGCCATTCTTAACGGTCTCCTTCTTCAAAGTCTTATTTTTCTTCTTTTCCTTTTGAATACGTAGCACTTTTTCTCTTAAAAGAGTTGGATATCCTTTCTGATAACCGGAGCATTGAATAGGAAATCCGTCAAATTGAGATTTTTTTGATATTAATAATGAATGAAGAGTTTTAATACACTTTCCAATATCACATAAATAAATCTGTTCTGAATTTGTAAAAAAATAGAATGAATAATATATATTAATTAATGTCTGTAATGATGCTATATGTATAATTTGTCCATTATAATTAATATTATTATAAGAATAGCAAGCAGTTTCTTCAATAATTTCTGCTATTAAAATATTATTTTGATATATTTTAATTCTTTGTGGAAGAAAATCACCTTTTTTATCATATGATATAAGCTTTAATGTAGATTTGTCTAATAATTGTTTTATATCAAAAGCATCTTTATTAATATTTGGACTAAAGAAATAAAAAGGACCTCCTTTTGTTAAATTATATTCTAACTTTTTTGTAGTTAGTGATTTTTTATATATACCTTCTAATTCTATATTTGCTAAAGTCCTCTGATGACTAATAATGTAATCTAATAACAATTTTCGTATAACAAATGGCACCTCCGTTTTATAATGTTTCTTATTACATGTTTTTATAGGAAACCGACTATTTAATAATTCAAGTCTAGTAAATACTTTCTTCCAACGTTCTACTTCTCCACGAGGTCTACTAAGTTCTAAATACATCATCATACGTAAAATATTTTCGTTTGCATAATATATACCATTTACTTCTTTAGAATTATTTGTAAAAATCTTAAATAAATCTTTTGATATTTCTGTTATGTCAGCAATAGCCACATAGTTCACAAGAATTTTCTTTGTTCCTTCATGGACTCCTACACGATTATAGACATCTTTATATCCAGCCGATTTCAATATATATACTAATTCTTTAACATCACCTTCAGCATCAGGTGTTAAAAAATCATAATCTGGTAAATCATATAATGGATCATAAAACTTATCTTTTTTAGGTAATAGTTCATTCATAGCAGTTCCGCCATAACACACTCTTTTTTTCTTACTAATAAAATTATGTACTATTTGTAATGCTTGTAAAATTTCTGGATTATGAGCTGATTCATAATCTAATATTTCTTGTGCTTTTTCAATAGCTAAATCAAGTCGGGATTCTATTAATTTTTCTGGTTGTAGCTTTCTTTCATATAATGTTTGATGTATATCTTCACCCATTATTTTTTCCCTATTGTAACTGTTTAATTAAAAACGCATCATTCCCATACAATTGTAGCACAGATTTAGCAAAATCTATTGGACTATTAAAATAATCATAAGGAATTACATTTACTTGTAAAGTATTTAATAATATATCCATTTGTTGTTTTGTTAAGATCTGGTCTGGCTTTGGTTTAACTATAATAAATTTATTTTTATATAGTTGAACAAACTTAATTTGTTCTTTATCTTTTAAAGCCAATAATGTATCAGCATTATATATTAATGCATTTGTTGGGACATCTGGAGTTTCTACAACAGTAGCATCAACCGTTTCAGAATCTTTTTCATAATAATGAAAATGTATTTTATAATCTAAATCTTGAGATTTATCTTTCTTTATTTTTGTAAATAAAGATGTATCAATATTTGTTCCAATAATAAATTGTTTATCAAAATCATGGATGTTAGCACTAAATAAATCTAATTCTTTAGAAGCTCGTTGATATCCAGATATTAATGTAAGTGGTTCTAGAGCAGTAGAGACCTTTGATAAATAATTTATATAATTATCAGTATCTGTTGCTTTATAAGGAAGTCTTACAAAATGTAATAATAATAATATAGGATAGTTATTGAAAGAAATAGTATCATTATTATGATATTCATTTAAATATTTAGTTATATCATTAAGACTAATAGAATTATTTGAAATAAGTTTTCCTTGATTATTTCTCATAAAAACACATGGAGTAAATGTTTTACAATACTTCTTTTTATTTAGTGATTCAGATTCTAGATAGTCTATTTGAATAAAGAAAGTTCGTGCTCCAGTTCGCAATTGTTGTAGGATTCCTTGATTTGATTCCATGGTATCATTTGATAAATATCCAATCTGTTTAAAAGTAATTGGTTGAATATTTTTTATTGCTGGCGCTTCATTTCTAGATATTGATTGTAATCCACCACGTAAAGTATCTACTCTATCCATAATATGTTTTATGAGCTGTGTAGAATTATTTTCAAAACCTTCTTGTGATGATTTTACATAGTTATATAAAAAAATACTTCCAACAATTAGTCCTAATAATATTAATAAATAAATTATAATTTTCATGGGACTAAATGGCTTCTGAAATATGCTAGGAATTGTATGTGTGAAAAAGTTAGAAATTCTGTTACCAGAGTTTTGAAAAAAACGGAGAAAAGCATTTGTCGTAGATGATGGAACAAATTTATTTAGCGAAGATGCAAGCGGTCCACCAATAAGTTCCTGTGAGGCAGAAAATTCTGCTTGCTGTATTGAACGTTGTAATATTGTTGCCATCTATTATTAAAAATAATTATATTATATGATTTAATATTATCAAATAAAATATCATATAAACTAAAATCACATGCTGTATAAAATATGATTTGACGGAATATGCTCATTTTCTATTATTTCATCATATATACTTCCATAGCTTTATCAAACGCTTCAAATTGTTCTTCCATAGAAAGTTTTTTATTATTACTTTTCTTTTGTTCTTTCCCTTTATTTTTAAGCATTTTTTGAAGATTTATAGAAGAAACTGAAGGATATTGTAAGATTTCTATAAAGAATTTTGGAGTTTGAGAGACTGCTCTAGATAACACAAGTGGATCTTTGATTAATGGATTTGCTGCCGGTATTTTCCACCGAGGAACTTCGCATAGAATTCTGGCACACAACCCCAAAAGATTTTTCTTAAAAGATGTTGTAAAACGATTATCATTACTTTTAAAGATGTCAATGATACTTTGAAATTCTTCATTCATACGTATTTGTTGTTTTCTGGCTAATTCTTTATAGTATTCCACAAAGAGTGCTAACAAATAGTATGCTACTTCAGATTTAGAACCTTTGCCGATTCCTCGGTCAATTGTTGTTAAACTTCCTTTTTTATGTTCTTTCTTAATTTTATTATCTTCTTCAAATGTCCATTTCATCCAGAAGAGCACACGCTCTAAAGAATGTTCTGCTAGATTTCTACAAATTTGATTTCCAACAATTCTTAAAATCATTAAATCTCCTTCTGATTTCCAAACTCTAGATACAATTTCTGTATCTGTTGTCGGAGCAATACTCCGTATCCATGTATCATCGTGTGTTTCACTTCCAACTTTTGGCCATACGAGTTTTGGAAACTTTGGAGCATCATGTAATATAAGAATTATTTCACCAATCTTCTGTTGAAAATCTAAATTATTATAAAGAGTTTCATCTGGATAGATTCTAACAAGTTCATCAATTTCAGTCATACGTTTTTTCAAATACATGAACACTCGCACAGAAGCTATATTAATATGATTTAGTGCGTAATTCCATATGATTTTGAAAAAACTATGAAGACCTCCACTAACAACTAAATCAATTCCAAAATGAATAGCTTTACCTAACGCAACACCACCATTATCCATAAGATTCTTTTCAAATGATTGAATACACTCACTCGGAACATATCCGCACCGGGTGCGAAGATTCTTAATATCATCATCCATTATTATTATTATTTTTTTAAAGTTTTATTCTTAAACGAACGTAGAAGAATTTCACCATCTTTTCTTTTATTTAGTATAACATTATCAGCATATTTATCCATCAAGTATTTACTTGCTTTTTTATATCCCTCTAGTCGTTCATGTTGATCTTTTCCTATACCCCCTTTTTTAGAATTGGTATTATGTTTTACACAAATAGTATTAAATCTTATTAATCCACCATCTTTTTCATAGTTTATTAATGAAAACTCATAATCTTCTTTTAAATCTAATGAGACATATCGTCGTTTATTAATAAATCCTACACAACTACCAACAATAAAACGAAGATCTTTAGTTATAGGTGTTCCTTTCATAAAATAAGCATTACATACTGGATATAATCCCCACAAACTAAATTTATTTTCTTTACATAAATCAAAAGCTTTTTTTACTAATTCTTTAAAACTCTTAATAGGTTTTAGTTTACCATTTACAGGCATCATAAATCCATTTACATCATCATCTAATGATACAACTTCTTCTCCGAGTTTATAATAATCCATAATATAGTTACGTATTTTACCAATACCTTTATTTACATAATGAACGGTCTTTTCCTTTGGTGAAGACCCTACTTTATGTGGCTCTGCCACATAATGAACCACAATCTTTCCATAATATTCTTTTGGAATAACAGATTCATAAGATTTTTTTTCTTCATCCGTATGTAAAAAAATTGTAATATCTTTAGAGTCTATATTATAATTTTTTAAAACGGTTAATGTTTTCTTATAAAGACCATCGGGTCTATTATAAGATGGTATAGCGTAAAATACCATTAATCTATTTATCCACGATATTTCTTAGATACTCTGCGAGTACCATTCGCTCTCGGGATGAGTCCTTTTGCTTTTAAGGATGAACGCATTGTAAAACCGATTGATTTACCTTGTTTCCATTTTTTTAAAGCATTTAAATTACGTTTAGTAGCACGATATCCACCAACACTTGAAGGTCTTAATTCTTCTTCAAGAGTTTTTACACGGAATTGTAAATCACGCACAACTTCTTGGAGTGTAGGAGGTTGATTATGGGGTAATGTCGTTTGACTTATTCCACTAGATGCGGCGACGGGCATAGGAGGACGAGTTTTAGGAGCAAAGAAATCAAAGAGACCACCACCAAAAAGTCCAGAACTTGTATTTGTAGAAGCTTGTGCTGATTGAATCTTATTTAATTGACTATGGATATTATCTATGTGTTGATTTAATGATTTTCCATTGCTATGCATAATATGTTTTGTACTCATTTTTCTAGAATGACGTCCCATAGATGAATTTGATGCCATAGACGTGTTAGAATCTGGTGCTGTACCAGATAATGCCATATCAGATGTTGTGAAACCAGCTGGTGATTTTGCCATACTCATTTTAGATCGTGGTGTTGTACCAGATAATGCCATATTAGATGTTGTGAATTCAGATGTAGAATGATGTTTCTTTCCAGATGGTACATTTGTCATATTTGCGTTCATTTGACCGCCATTTTGAGGGAATCCTAATAGTCCAGAAGAACCGCATCCACAACCTCCGCCATTTAATTTTCTTACCATCTATTAGTAAATGAGAAATATTACACGAAAGAAATTCTGGCCTAGAAAGTATTACTCGGGATTAACAAGAAAAGAAAAACAACTACGAAAAAAGGAAATAGAACAATATGGTGTAAAATCTTTTAAAGATCCAAGCGCATATGTAGGTTTTAAAACGAATGTAGGTAAAAGCACAAGAAAATCTAAATATACAAAATCATGGAATAAACTTTTTCCAAATGTAAAATCTTTAGAAGACCGAGCAAAAGTGACTGGAGTTCCGTTAAAAGAAATTAAAGAATCTTTTAATCGTGGAATGGCTGCGTGGAGGACGGGACACAGAGTAGGAGCCACCCAGCAGCAATGGGGGTATGCCAGAGTTTCTAGTCTCTTATTATGCGGAAAAACGTATTATACAACAGATTCTGATTTGGTAAAAAGGGCAAAAGAAAAATCTAAAAAAGCAAAACTCTGGTGGAAGAATCAAGGATGTTAAAAATCTTCAAATAACAGTGGTAACAGTGGTAACAGTGGTAACAGTGGTAACATAACATGTGAATCCCAGTAAGTCTTCATATGTTTTTTCTTCAAATCAAAAGGTATTAAGTTACCATCAGTATCTTCATATAAAATTGCTTTCTTAATCTTTCCGTTATTTACAACAAACCCAATAATATAATCTTTACCAACCAAATTTTTATTTAAATCATATTCATCATATAGAACGTAATAGGTATTATTATCTTTAATATATTTTTTAGGTATTATAGTCATAGAAGGATTAATTTTTTGTTTATAGTATTTAATAAATAATGTTTTATCAATAGTGTCTTCAATAACTGGTTTTTTAATAGAACTCTTAGGTTGTGGTAGAGTTTTAGAAGTTCCATTAAAATACATGAGTGGGAGTTGGTAGTTGCGTGGAAGATTTCTAGCGAGTTTTCTGGAATCCAGAATTGTTGGAGTTTTACCAATTGCTTTTAGAGTCCAACTCTGGGGATCATATTCTGGCGAAGAAGAATTTGTAATGAAAGAATAACCAATAATTTTCTTAGAATCTGCTTGGAATACCAAATTATTTGGCTCTTTTTTAAGAAGTTTTAATTCTATAGGAATATTACTATGTGTGAAAAGCTGGAAATCACTAATTATAAAAGGTGTTTGAGATTCTAATGAAATAAAATTATTTGGATTTATGAAAGATTCTATAGAAGTATTAGAAATATAATTACTTGTATATCCATTTGTTTTAATATAATTACTCAAAGCAGTATTTGTATATGCTATATTAGCAATAGATTCTACACTAAGAACACCGCCCCCTCCATTAGCACTATAATACAAGTCACAACTTGTATACGTGTCAGTAGTATAAATATTAGATAGTGCTACAGAATAATAATAATTTGATGGACTATGTCCAGGGAAGTAGATATCTATGATATAATTATTTTGTTTAGTAGAATTATTTTGTTTATAACCGACCACACCCTTTACTTTATAACCAACATAAGAGCCTCCAATATTTATAAAGGTATGATTAAAAATTACATTTGTATTTAATGTATCAATTGGACTTATATTACTATAACATTGTTCCCATGGAATTATAGGAGCATTTAAATCAACTAACCGCCCATTATTAAATATTATTGAATTTGAATATGTTGTGCTAGTATTAAATGCTAAACCATTAAGATTAACATACCAAAGTTGAAAATTACCTTGTGTATTATCAAAATAACGAGTATCAAATAATGTATATGAAAAATTAGATTGATCTATAATATTAGATAAATTTATAGTATATTGATAATATGTATTTGGTTTATAAACTGAAAGATCATACACATTTGTTCCATTTTGATAAATAGCTATAATATAAGAAGTTTGTAAATTAGTATAATCTGTCATAAGATTTGTAATAGTATCAATATGAGAAGAATTTTGCGAATCTTTTTGAATCAGTGAATTAATATAATTAATTAATATTGGATTACTAGCATTAATATTATAAAATCTCATAAGTTGTGATTGAGTAACTGTAGCATCATAAGATGTAAATCCATTTGATAAAGCATATGATGTAAGATTAGAAGCTTGAATATTTGTCATATTAGTTTGATTACTAAAATTAATAGAGGTTCCATCATCTGAAATATAAAAGAAATAAATAGAATAATCATTAAACACAATATTATCTGTAGTATATAAGTAACTATATATTACATTCCCATATTCATATTTATATTTGGTATAATAAATTATAGCACCATTTAATAATCCGTTATAAGTATTATTTGTTTCTAAACTTTCAATATCTATACCATTATTAGATAAATTTTGTCTAATATCAATACCATCAAAATATGAATTATATCCTTGATTTGATAAATTTGATAAATTAGTTGAATTTAATGTTCTATAATAGTTAAATGCTAATCCAATATTTGTACAATTAGTAAATTGTATTATATTTAAGCTATATTCAATAAAATATATATTTCTTAAATCAGTGCTATCACGCACAGAAAAAATATAATTATTATATAAATTAGAACTATTATTTTTTATATATAAAATATTAAAATATCCATAAGGAGGATTACTTAGAGATATTAAATCATTAGTAACATTTGGAGTATTACTAGATAAATAATTTAAAAAAATTTGAGAAGTTGGACTATAATCAATATTTGAACAGTAATCAACTAAATCAAATGGTTTATTATATCCATATGTTGAGTAAGGTGTATAGCCCTGTAATAAAAGATTTGATAGATTTGAACCTTGTATTTCTCTTACAAAGTTATTAATTAAATAAATATTAGAACATGAAGTAAATCCAGAAACAATAATATTAAATTCAAAATAATATACATTGCTTAAAACATTTTCATCATACATACTAACAATATAATTATTTTGAACATTAGAACTATTATCTTTATAATATAATATTTCTTGAGAAAATAATGGTGTAGGAATAAAAGTATAATTAGAAGGAATATTTAATTGTGTATTTTCAATATAATCCATAAATAAATCAGAAGTGGCAGAAAAATCTATTCCACAATTTGTAAGATTTGAATATATTATAGCATCTCTTATATTTAATAAATTATTTATATTAAACACTAATGGATATTTATTATTATTTAAAATAAAATAATTATTTGAAGCAGTATATTGAATTAAATCATTAGAACTTAATATATTTAAATAATTAAAATTATAATTAAAATTATTATAAGATGTTACATCTTTTAAAAATATATAACCATTATATATAGTTGTTGGTAAAGTCATAATTAAATTATATTCCATATAAAAAGTATTACTATTATTATCTGTAACATTTATAATAATATTATAATTAAAATTAGATAAATCATTAATAATAGGTTTAATATTTACAACATTAAGACCATTTATACCAAAAGTACCATTATCAGTAGAAGAATCTAATCCAATAAGATTACAATAATCAGTATAAATATTACCCATAGAATAACTTATAGTTGGATTACCAAATTGATTAATAATATTACTACTATTTATAATATTTGAATATGAATTAATTACATTTGAATATAAATAATAAGGATTAAATAAAGAATTAGGTACATGTTCAAAATTAGTATAATTTGAAGAGATATTAGTATTAGAAGTATAATTGTTTGATGAAGCATATGAATATATATTACTAGAGATTATATTAAAAGTATTTGGATAACCATTACTAATACAGTATGATGTATTATAACCAAAAGGCACATAATTTGTCCAGTCATCTTTAGATTTAATCAACCCCTCATTAATTATAGAATCAATTATTGTTCTATCTTGAGGTAATATAATTTCTAAATATGTATTTGGAGAAAATTTAGGATTATAATTACTAGTGCCATTAAATATATAATTAGAAATAACTGAATTTAAACCTTGATTATTATCATATGCTATTGTTCCTTCAAACATATCATTAGTATATGTTAAAGAAAAATTATAAGAACAATTTATAATATAAGAAAGTGTATAAGTATTATAATCAAACTTATAATATAATATATTATAATTCATATTAAAATTATTAGGTACATGTTGAGTTATAACACCACACATATAAGAATCTGGTATATTATTATTAACTAAAAAATAAGAAATAAAATATAAAATATCATAATCATTTCCTCCTCCATTATATGAATTATTTACTGGATAATTTAATAAATATGTTAATATATATGACGGATCTAAATTTAATATATCATAGTAATATATAGGCATATAATTATTCATAGTAATATTTAAAGGAATATAGTTATTTGAACTAATATAATTTAAAAAATTATTAGGATTATTTAAATTATTTGTTGAACTAATATCTAAATATGTACAAGCAGTGTTAAATGATAAACCAGACATAAAATGAATATAACTATCATCATTTGGATTACCATCTATATATCTTGTGCGAGGAGCATCTGACAATCTATATATAGAGGAACAATCTTTTATATTAGTAAATAGTATATTTATTATAAAACTATAATTTATAATATTATTATTATTAGTTATATCAGCAGAACATATATATGATAATATATTGCTATTTTGATTAAAATTATAATAATTTATTTGCAGAGAATTTGAATTAGGATAAGAATTTAAAATACCTATTGAATTTAAATCAAAATTAAATTGTAGCATGGGTGTAGCACTATATGCAGTAGTAGTAACTAATAAATGTTGAAAAATAAAAGAGTAAATATTTTTAGATGTTGGTAATAATGATGGATAACATTTATTTAAACTAAAATCCATTCGTTTTGAAATAATATTGTAAATATTTGAATTTTGTATAATGGGTATATAAGAATTAGAATCAAATATAATTATATTACTTGTAGTTATATTACCTACAATACTTATATATGGGTTATTAATAGTAGTTAAACAATCATTAGTAACTACTATAGGTACTGTAATTTTATCTTGTGATATATAAAACCAATTATATACTCCAGGGTTAACAAGTAATTTTTTCTTTACATAAATATCTATATTATCACAATTAAAATTATAACCTAATATATCACTAATAATATAATTTGTTGTAACATCTCCTTGATATAAATTAGCAATATTTGTTAATAAATTAATATTATTAAAGATAGTATTAGGTGATATACATTCACTTATACTTTTAATATGAATTGAGAGTTGTGGTAAAATAATATTTGAAGTATTTGATAAAAAAGATATAATAGGTAAAGTATAATAAGTAGATTTTGTTAGAGATATATTATTTTTATATACATTTATATAATTTATATCATCACAGCTTAGTTGAATATTAAAACTATTAAGACTATTACTACAATTACCAGTTACCATTGAAAAAGCATTAATAGATGTTGGTGAATTTAAATAAATGGATAAAGTTGTTGGAAACTGTTTAAATCTATTATAAATATCATTACATGATAAATTATCTTCATATATTAATGGTGTTGTTGATTGTAAATTGTTTTTATTAAATAAATTAATAAAATTACTATTTATTGATGTTTGTAAATTATTATTAGTAACTATAGTGTTAGAATATGTATTATAAGGATGTTGATTTAAATTTGCTCCAGTTAAATATATGCCATTATTATATGCCAAAATAACTATTACATTTGATAAATTATTATTATAATACATTTGACTATTTATTAAAGATTTATTTAAATTAATATTATTAATAAGATTATTATTCTTATAAAATTGTAATTGAATTAATTGAAAATTAGTATTATTTGGTATAAATTTTATACTAGTATATAATAAATTATTAACAAAATAATTATAATCTGGTAAGTTAGTTAAAGCATTTAAATCATTTATACTATTTCCATTAAATGAAGTTGTTTCAGAAAATTCATAAATATTTATAGGATTATTATTTGAAGTTGAAGCACTTGGAAGTTGGAATAATTTGAATTTAAAATAACGTAAATTATTAAAATAAATTGTATTTGGAAACTTAGATAATATATAATTATTAAAATTATCAGTATAATAAACTGAAACCGCATAATATACAAAATCCGTTGTTGAATCATTACTATAAGAATAAATTTGTCCTATAAAAGAGTTATTAGAATTTCCATTATTAATTGAAAATATATTATTAAAATAATTTCTAAAAGTATCTAAATTGCTTTGATCACTTGGATTATATGTTCTGTAAAACTTTGAATTTTTATAACTATCTATAATATTATTATAATTTAATAAAATTCTACAATCATTAGGATATAAATTAGTATTATAATTAAAACTAACAATATTAAAATGATTTACAATTGGATAATTTTGAGCATTTGGATAATCACTTACATATTCAACTGTATTATTATTTAATTGTTTATAAGTTATTATAGTATTTCTAAATCCTGCAATTTGAATAAAGGCTTTATTTAAAAAATCTACATTACTATTTGAACTATTAGCACAAAAAGAAGAATCACTAATAGGAATGCCTCCAGTAATAGGTAAAATATTTAAATCATCTATAATATAATTTAATTTTGTATCATAATTTATGTAGTCAAGAGAAATATTTAAATTACTTGCTTGAGAAGGCCCTATTGGTTGAGTATCATTAATATAATTTGCTGTTAAAATTAAATTAGAACCCGCAGTAATTGAGTTTAATGAATATAATGCTCCTCTTATCATAGTATTAGATTGTTGTTGTTGCGGATCATAAACATAATAACTATGAGAATTATAAACAATAATTAAAGTATTTATATTTGTTATACCAACTCTTATAATTGAATCCATACTATTTATCCAAAATTGATTTGCTGGATTTGTTGGTGGATTAGGATAACTTTTAAATAATGTATAAATTAATCCATAATCATTTAATAAAGCATTTCTTAATGTATTATAATCTATATTATTAATTTTATTTAATTTACCCATGGCATTGTATGTTAACATACGACTTGTAGCAAAAGCATTATACATATTACTAGCAGCATTAGAAGCAGATACTAAAAGTGGATTAAAAGTATTAGTTACACTATTCATAAAGTTTGTTAGCGCATTTCCAACATATTGAAATCCAGAAATATCAGTTCCAGATGTATCTTGAACCGCTGGAGTGTTATCCATCACAAAATATCCAGTACCAAATCCAACATTAGAATTAATATAATATTGACACGACTGAATATCTTGTCCTACTTGGAAACTAATGGAATCTTGTGTTGTAGATCCATTACTATCAGCATACTCTACTAAATAGTCGCACTGAAATGGATTGGGAGTCCATCCTTTTAATATCCTTGTAATCTTTTGATTATTATTAGAATCCATATTATACGAATCTAAAAGTTGAGACATTACAAGTGGATTTTCACAAGTTAAATTATTAGGACATGCTCCATCACTATTATCTAAAGAATCTTCTGTTGGTAGATTTTTTTCTATTAATATATATGGATTTGTTTGATGATTACTTAAATTAAAATTTGAAACAAGTATTTTTAAATTATTAGCTAAACTTGAAAAAGTGCTAATTGTTATAATAGTTGATCTTAAATTATTAAAATCAGTTTGAGTTCCTACATTATAAGATGAAGAATAAGTATTACTAATACCACTATAACTTACACTTGGAAGTGTTGCCAACGTATAATTAGGATAAAACATATTATAAAACCAAATCATATTTGAAGGAAAATTATTATTATATGTGTTATTGGCAATATTTAATATATTACTATAATTAAAATAATTATTTATTTCATTTGATAAATTATATGGCAATTGTTTAATTGAATTTAAATTATTAATAACATCATTAAAATCTAGTGTCCCAAACGTAAATAATGCTGTTATTTGATTTGATGATCCAATCTTTATATCATTATTTAAAATATCTTGTGTATTTTTAATATTTTGTTGTAATCCTAAAATAGTATTACTCAGTGGGGATAATACATTTAATAGTGATGTTATATTATTTGATAAAGTTGTACTCGCACGTATAGTAGAAGTATAATTATTTATATCTGATACATTAAATCCTAGAGGATAACCATTATAATATAAAATATTATTAGGAGGAGTATAATTATTTATATCAAATCCTTGAGCAGAAGCATTATATGTATATGAATATCTTAATGTTAAATTAGTATAGCCAGTTGCAGTGATATTTCCTAAAGTATTAGAAGTATTTACATTTGTATTATATATATTTAATATATTTGAAACCATATAATTATTAGTAGTGAATAGCTTGTTATAATTACTTAGTTGTATTGTTAATTGATTTTGTAAATTTACAATATTTGAATTTAATTTTGGTACATATGTATTTATTGTATTTGAATATAAATAAATATTTTTAACAGTATTATCAATCATAAGTTGAGGATTTTCATATTCAGTATTATCAAATTTAAATGGCAGTGCTACGTTAACTGTGCGTGTTGTTGGTGCATTTGTATAAAAATCATACTGACTTTCTTGCCATGTAAATCCACATGTTGTATCATCTAATTGAGAAAATCCAAATATTTTATCAACATGGACATCTCCATTATCATGATTATAAATATTAGAAGTAAAACTAGATAATCCAGTATATATACCATCCATATATAATTGTGCTGCTTGTTTCATAAAATCAATATTAGAACATTGAATAGGTGGAGTGATATTTTTATCATATATAATATTTGGTGAATAATTTACATTACCTTGTGATTGTCCTACATCTGTTTCTAAATTAGCATTATATACTGAATTATATGTTAATGCCGCATTTACACCTAATGCTAACCCATTTATTACAATAGTATAAAATACATTTTGGTTATTTACAGTATTACTTGTTAGGATTCCTCCATATGTTGCTGTCTGATCATTAGGATAATATGTATAGAAAATACGTGCCACATTTGTTTCAATACCATTTAACTGATTTGATAATTGATTAATAAGATTCGTATTAGAATTAATTTGAGATTGTAAAGTTGTTGTCTGATTCATTGTGTTTTGCATATCAGATGTTATTGTAAAATTACTAATATTTATATTTGAAGGTATTGTTAATGTTACACCATTTAATTGATTTGAAAGAGTTACATTTTGATTTATTAATGTCTTAATTTGATTATTAAGATCTGTAGGATTTGCGTTACTTAATGTATATACTGGATTAAATATTGGATCAAGAGATATTAATGTTGTAGAAATTTGATTTTGTAAATCTGTTACATTAGAATAAGTATCTACCCATGTTCCTTGATTATATAAATCTAATAAATGATTATACTGATTTAATTGTGGTATATATTGATTACGTAAAGATAAATATTGATTTGCTGGTAATCGCTGTTTTTTATCAAATCTTATATCAATCATATTTGAACCTACCAAAAATACATCATAAATATATGTGATTTCACTTAAACCATTTGAATAGTCATAAAAACTTTGTGCTATATTATTTAATAGTGTATGATCTAATATATTAATATTAGCAGCAACACCATAATCTGGAAGAAGTTTTTGTAATAACATTTTATAATCAGATGACATATTTTGAATTGTAGTATCATCTAAATCCCATGTATCTCCAGATGTTTTATAAGTTAGATATATATTTGATTGATTAAATACTATTTGATAATAAGTGCAATCTGTATTTGTATCATAATCACTTTGTATATTATGTAATATTGTATCATAAGCATTAAATTGTTTTGCATAAAAGATGTTAGAAGTATTCCATATTTCAACACCTGCTGAATATGTTTGAGTAGTTTGAACATTTTTTAGGAAAACACCATGTGATATAGAAAAAATTGTTGGATTAATTACTCCAACACTATTACCAGAAAAATTCTGATCCCACGCAGAACGAGTTTTTCCAACATATGGTGTAATAGTAACATTATTATATAACCATTTATTTAAATAATTAGACCAATTTGTTACATTACTACTCCATATAGTATAGTTAGGATCAACTGATAAATAGTGATCACGTTTTGTAGTAGCACGATCATAATTATTTTTTGCTAATGCCATTAAATAAGACGCTTTATCAATATTTTTTGTAGAATGTTGTATTACATTCGGCGTGGATGTTAAATATCCATAGTTTCCAATATCACTTAATACAATATCAATATTTCTATTTGCTCTATTATAAGCATAACTTGTAATATAACGATGCATTGTTTGAGGTATTAATGAGAGTATTTTTGAATCCACTACTCCAACAAATTGTTTTTCAATATTTGTATCATCCACAACTATATTTGGATATTGAATAGTATAATGTCCACTATAATTACCATCTGGTAACCTATAATCTACACTTTTATTTACAGGTTGAAACCATATATAATTATTATTACCATCTTTTCCAACAGTTGTATCAAAACTTGTAGGAATATTAATAGTATTATTAGTATAATTACGTAAATTAATAATGTCTTGATTAAATCTATATGCGGCATGATTTATTGTATAATTAAATGGTTGAGTAGGTCCTACTGATTGTATTTCTGGATAAAATAATCCATAACTATAATATATAGTATCACCAACTAAGTTTGAATCTCCATATGGCACATTTAAATACATATCAATAAGCTGTGATTCATTAAAATTAAATCCAACACCATACAATATACATTTTTTAAAATCTGCTTGATGATAACTAGTAGGCGTTCCATATACATTTATTCGCAGAATCTCTGATTTAGCATTATTAACATTAGTCAGATAATTTGAGTAGACTCCTTTAAATGTTCCAATATTATATGAAGTATGAACTTGCCCAGTATATGTAGCAACAATATAATATACTGAATAATCACTTTGCCACATTTCATATGTTTGATTTGTTATACAATTATACCAGTTACTTCCTAAATAATTTGATGAATTAATTTTTGTTAAAAGATTATTAAAATTATATTTGCTACGATTTTGTAAAAATGTTCTTTTATTATTAATAGCATTTGATTGAATAACATTTATATATTTTGTAAAATTATTAGAATAAGCACCAGTATTTTTAACGAAATCACAACTATTATCGCTAGTAAGTGTGCCTCCAAAACATGTTGTACCATTCTCTTGCTTTGATTGTGAATAATAATAGAGATTATTAACATGTACATGATATGCTCCATCATAAAATGATACAATTATATCTCCACTTACATTTTCTTTAATGGTATTTCCATTATTATCAACATATTCTATAGAAGCACTATCGCCTATAGAATGATTCAAATCCATAAATCCAGAAAAATTATGCCAGTCAGTTATAAAATTAATAAAATCTTGTTCTATAGTATAAACCATTGAGAACCCACTTACATCAAATGTATTATATGGGATTGAATTATCTGGAAATAAATCTGATTGAACTATATAACTATTTGTTTGAAATCCTTCTTTTATGGGTGAATAATTCTTATAAAAGAAATATGCTAATCCAAAAAGTATTACTCCAAATAATACTATAAAAAATACTTTCTGATACATTTTGTATATCCCCTATAACAATAGTTAAAAATTATGTTCTTTCTTTATACCTAATAGAAGCCTTTTATTGTATTTATTAGTTTTGTTTCTTGATTAATATAATCAGATGATGTATAATTTAAATTATCTAATTGTTCTTGTGATATCAAGAACTTGATTAAATATTGAACTACAGCCGGAGATAGATAATATGGTGATAGTTTCTCTAGTGCAACTGCTAATCCTTCTGTATCAACATCACCTATATCTCTTGAAACATCAAATGTTGCTTGACTGCCAGCTTCTAGTGGGCATCTCATCAAATTACTATAGAAATTTAGTTGCTGTAATAAAGCATCCAAGTCGTATCCACCAATTAATAAATTCTGATAAAATATATCCATATCTGGTAGCACTTCAAATACATAAGCATCTACTGAAGCAAGTTGCTTACACGCATCTCCCAATACATCACCAATTTGTATATGTTGAACACATAAACTAGTAAGATTATTTTGAAATCCCATATTTTCGTCTTTAGCACTATAAGCACTTACTAATGAAGCACTTAAATCTTGAACGGGCGCTCGTAAGCTTTGCATATATGCTTGTAAAAATAAACGTTTTCTTGTAATTTCAGCACACGCTTCTTGCCATCCATTATTTATTTGAAATGTTTCTTTTGTTTTATTTACTAATAATAATAACAGTAGCAAGAATGCTATTGTTAATAATACTAAAATTATCTTATACATACTTATTTTATCTTTAGAAATTTATAACAGTTGTATTGACTCGTGAAGCAATCGTATTATCTGTTGGATCATATGATAGTATTGCGGGAGTATTATTTGAATCTATTATTAATGAATACTCTAAATATGAATCATCTTCTGTTACAGATGATATAGTATCAGATATAAATAGTTTATAATTATTTGGTTCATAAGTATAACTAGACGCAGTACAATTTGTTGATCCATTTGTATATAATGTATTTTTATATGTAACTCTGAGAATAGTATCTACTTCTGGTAAAGTTCCATCTGATAAATTAATATCTTGATTAATTAAATAATCACATACACCACTTTGTAAATAATCAGAATTTCCTACAGCCATTGATTGTTTAATACTATATACTGTATTACCAGTATTATTTTGATAATCATTTATAGCAGCATTATATAGATTAGGATCTCTACAATTAGGTGGCATACATGAAGTTCGTGCTGGTGTTATATATGTATTAAAATCATTTGCTGAACTTAGAGCAATATCTGAAGCAGAAATATCAGTATAATCTTGATCAGCTACTGGATACATTACACAAGAATTAGAATCAGAAGATGTCATTTGAACTTGTTTAATATATAAATTATTTACTGTATAATAATTGCTATCCGTTTTATCATTTAAATAATAATCACCATATAAATCTTGTTTATTTTCAAATATTATTTTACATGTATTATTACTATCTGTAGCAGCACGCACAACATTTATCATAGAATTCTGTGTTGTGCCAAATCTAGTAGTAGGAGTATTATCAATATCATATTGTTCAATAATTCTTTGTATTATTTCTGGATCGCTACATTTTGTTGTGCAATTAGAACCTCCTAAATGGTTTGTTCTTACTAATCCTTGATATAACTTTGTTGTATTTTCATATAATCCTTTTGTCTTTCCAGTAAACCCTTTGACTAAATCATCATTAAAAAATGTTGTGTATGGCACTATAGTATGACGAAATTCATTAATATAAGGATTAATAAAACTAAATCCAGCATTATAAGGATTACTTAATGAATCTGTTTGAGGAGTAATATTTAATCCTTGATTGATATTTGTAGAATCATATGTATATACTTTATAAGAGTTCCAAGTTTTTGTATTAAAGGGATATACAGATGCATCCGCGCCTTGATCTGGTTTTACAGCATAGCAATTTACACCGGCCAAACCAGATGGTGGTGTCCAATTTTTTATTCCAGCACTTCCATTTCCACAACCACTCGTTAAAGATGTTGTAATAGGATAATATGCGTTGCTATTATCACTAACCCAACCGGTAGCACACCAATCTGCTCCATTTAGTTGAGCATTACTTAGTTCTGCCAGAGTTGCTAAACGACCACCATAATTTGCACAAATTGCATCAGCATTACTTCGTATAATAGTATATGGGTTTCCAACTTGACCCGCTACATAAAACACTTCAGCTGTAGCATCTGTAGTACCACTTTGAAATCCTTCATATGTGTTATCACTGTAAGGTTTCATATTATATGTGTGTGTTGTTCTTACAACGGTATTATTTGAATTAATAAACATATCAACTTCCATATCACATGTATTACTACTTGATGTATATGCTCTTATTACTTTCATAATTTTATTAAGATTTGAAGGATTTTCATTATACATTAATATAAACTTTTCTAAATTCAAAGGATTTGAACAATAATCATTTGCATATCCACCAAGAGTTGTTTCAACTGTATTTGGATAGAATACACGTATAGGTCCTTTGGGTCTTCTTATATCTGGCAGAGGTAAAAATGATACTGGATCAAATCGTGGTATATAATCAACATTATTTATTGTAGTAAATCCAACTACTGGTGCTTGACCTATTATATTATTTGAACCAAACACGGGATTATTATATGATGTTTGAAAATAAGCAAGTTGAGGATTTGTTGGTGTTGTGCCAGTATAATATTTAGTCTTAGTTGGAGCGGCAGAAAGTGGTGACACTGTATTTGTTTGAATACCATATAATGTATTAGAGTTTGGTAAACAAAATGTACATGATGATAAATCTATTTGATATATAATATCAGTAGTAACATTTGAATAAAAAGTTTTAGCATTTGTAGTAGGATTTATTATATATTCATCCCATACAAATTCACACGCATTACTGCCTTTTGCTTTAACACTTTTAATACTTTGAATACGTTTATTTGGATTTTGATTATAGTAGTTATATATGATTAATTCTACATTTGAAGGATCTATACATTTTGTTATATTCATATTTGTTTTTAAACATCGTTTAATATACGGTTTTACATCAAAATCACAATAAAAACGACTTTCTTCATCCCCAGAAAGAGGATCTGGTGCTGCAGCTGCTGAAGCGGTTCCATCAATATTTGTACAACCAAATAGTGTATATTGATTATTTACATAGGAACCTATAGGTGATTTTGTTTTATGATAATTCCATAAATTATTAGAAGCATTAATAACATTTATTACTAAACTATTAAGATTTGATAAAGTTGATGGAACTATATTATCACTAGTATTAGTAAATGCTGATGAAACACCCGTTTGAATAGTATTTAATATATTTAAATAATTAGCATTTGATGTAAAGTAATCACCTAATAATCCAACTACATTTTCATCAGTTAAATAAGAATTAGGTGTGAAATTACTAGTATTACTGTTTGCATGCACATAATCATTAGAAGAAGTTAAAAATCTATTATAGGATTCATTTTTCATTCTATATGCTGTAATTACTGTTTGAGAACTAAATGGGACTGTAGGTATAGGATCATTCGGATTTACTGGTGGAATATCATGAACGGCCCATTCTAAGGCATATAATGCGCTATCATACGCATCATCTAGGCTTGTCCAAGTAGAATCCGCATTATTTTCCCAGAATTTTGGGGGGGCCTTGGTAGAATCGCAACCAAAATAAAATCGCCTATCATGATCATAAGAAATACTCTCAAAATAATTTTCACCAGTCAATTGATCATATGTTATACTTGTAATTTCACACATAACATCGCATGTATAAAGTGAAGATGCTTCAACATAATTTATTTTACTAATAATATCAACTGTTACAGTTCCATCGTCATTTGGATAAGGATTACGTATAGCCCAATCATAATAGAATTGAGCCATTTGGACTAATATAGTTGGTTCAGAAAAATCAATATAGAAAAATGGTTTTCCAGATTGTGCTAATATATATGATGTTTCAACAATTTTATTAAATCCTTCATAATGAGCTGTTTTTGCTGCGTAATTATCAGGATTTGCTGATACTAAATCTAAATTTGTGTAAGATGTATTAAAATCACCATTATTCCAATCAAATGTTGCGCCATTGGCACTTCCACCAGTAGTTTTTTTACCCAATAACTTTGGAATATTATCAACTGTACAATCATAATTTGGCCATGGTAAATGATAATATGAGCACCAAGCATAACCTAGCCATTTAGGTGTTGATGGTGTCATTTTAAGATGTGTAGATAAATCACTTCCAGTACAGATATAAGGAAAGAACATGCCTATAAAATCTCCCCATGGAGGTAAGAAAAGACTTAATAGAAAATTTACTGATGGAGGAATAATATTATCTAACGCAGTTGTGCCAGGAGGACAACATCCTGTAGCATCCCATGATTTTGCTAATGTTTCATCCATAAGACCTGATAATTGAAAAACCATCATAACTAATGCGGCAGCGTTATACACAGCATCAAATATACCTATGAATACTGCTTGTCCTGTTGAGCCTAAAAATGTATTTCCTAAGATTAATCCAATAACATATTGAATTGTAAATTTCTGAAAAATGCTTCCCGCCTTTTTAGCAAGCGCACTCACAGCATGCGCTGATACTGCTTTGATTCCTTTAAATTCTGTACCCAGTTTTGAAATAACACCTTTTAATTTACTTAATATTTTTCCAGCTTTTTGATCCGCTAATTTAGTTTCCAAATTTTTAAATATAATACTAAATGCTTTATTTAATGCTCCTAATACTCTTTTAATAATTGTAAATGGTGCTTTAATAACTGCTCCTACTATATGTACCAAGGCATGCATAACCTTACCTTCTGCAACCATATCAACAACCATTACATATTGTAAATAATTCATACCTTCATCAAATATTTGTAATGTAGTTGCTAAATCAGTATTATTGGTTCCTACACCAAACACTGGATCTTGATACGCAAATTTATTTTTAGCATCATCGTATGGTAAATGATCAATATCTTGTAATTGATTTGCTGCGTATAATTTACTAAATAATACAGCACTTGCTTGAGGTGTCGCTACTCCCCATAATGCTTCTGTTGTTGATAATTCTTTATTTTCAGAATCCCATGGAATATTTCCAGCATCTACATTGCCAAATGAATCGCCAATATCTAAAATAATTTCATCCATAGTAGCACTAGGTTCTGGACCTCTTTCATCTTTTGTTAATGTCATATAATTTGAACTTAAATCAAAAAAAGATGTATGTATATCAGTATCATTACTTGAATTTTGAAATGCTTCTTTTACCTCTTTTAGTACTGATTCTGTTAATCTTTTAATATTTATGTAAAGTAAAAATACTACTATTAAAAATAATAGTATTAATATTTTTAACCATTCTAATTTCATCCCTAATTTATGTTTGATTTTTTATACATCCCAATTCACTCAGTTTGCTTTGAATATTTGCTAGTGTCTTTAAAATAATTTTATAGTTGTTCCAATCACCAGCATCTCTATAATGTTGACTTTTATCTACCATTGATGTATATTGTAGTTGTAACATATCACATTGTTTTCCAGAATCATCTAATGGTCTTGTATCGGGATTTTGTTGATGATTTTCTACTATTTGTTGCTGAACCGGAGTAAGTGGTATTTGTGATGCGGATTTCACATAATCAACGTGTTCTTGTGTTAATACTAATATGTTTCCATCTGGATCTTTAAAAGGATTTCCAGATAAATCTGTTATTATACCAGATAGATCTTGAAATTTTTCAATCTTATTTTTATTATAATAAAATCCTATGGCTAATAGTATTAGAATAATAATTATATAATAATACATCCTACTGATAATTACTACAATTAAATCCGGTGTATAACGTATCAAATACTGCCTTTTTATCTTTTAAATTTAAATAATTTGATTGTATAGCATTTTGATAATTATAGATATCATTGTAGTTGCTTAATATATTTGGAAAATTTAGATCTCTTATTGCTAATTTATTAGAATCTGCTCCACTTGTATATAATGTATTTGAAAATGGTGTAAAATTACTATTTATTGTATTATATTGAATATTAACCGTATTTGTTACTGAAGATATACTTGCTATTGTGCTATTTAATATAAGGCCTGTTTTATAAAATACACTACATACTTCATTCCAACTTTCTCTTATATTTCCACTCAAATCTCCAGATATATAACAATTACTTGCTACACAATATGTATCATCTATTGGATATATGCTATAATTGGATGGACAATTTGGCAAACAAATATTACTATTACCAAAAAAATTATATCTTACATAATTATTAGGACATCCAGTTGATCCATAAATATTTGTACTATAAGGAGCCGCATAGTGAAATCTATCATACATATTTAACATATTTTCATCACTACATGATCCATCAGAACGCACTGGTAAACTTACTTCTTGTGGTCCAGCATCAGCAAACCCTTCAGTACTGTATATTTTATCAGACTCATATATTTTATCAGTCTTATATATTTGACATAATAATATTAGAAAAAATAATAATATTGTTCCTAATAATAAGTATTTCATCTATTCTTTACTAATCTTTATCAGATTCTAAATCTTCCTTCTCACGTTCAAGTCGCTTTACAAGATTTGCTAAACAACTTGGCCATGTATACTTTAACACCGTTTCACGAGCAGCCTTTCCATGCTCTTCAAGCTTAGAACTATTTAGCACATACTCCTCTAGTGCTAAACATATATCATGAGGATCACATGCGAATGCTTCACCTCCTACTGGGCAATATACCATTGGTAAATAATAACGAGTGCTTGGCTTTACAAGTATAGAATTTTTTGAATTACAAAACTCCTTGAATCCTCCAATATCGGGAATAACTTGAGGAACTCCCACTCCCATTTGCTCAAAATTACATAATCCCCATCCTTCACCATCTGCCGTATTGATACCAATATTAGCAGCATTGTAAAACATATTAATATCCTCATCACGGAATACCATATCTACTGAAGATACCATCAAACGATCCGCAAACTGCTCAATAGGAACCTTGCGCAACATTAATTCACGCTTAAATAATCCAAATAGATCCCATCCTCCCTTTTCACCCTTGTCGCACACACAAAATAGATAAATTGGCTTTGTAGGATACTTACACACTAACTCAACAAATGCCATAATTAATATATCATAACGCTTGCGAGGCTGATTGCGATTTAAATTCAAGATTACAAAACGATCCGTTGGAAGATTCATCTGCTTACGTGCGAGTTCACGAGGAATAGGAAAGAACTTTTCCTTATCATATCCATGAGTAATTACATCAATGGGACGTGTAATTCCTTGTTCCTTCAAACACTTCTTCCAGCCAGTTGTAAAAGTAAATACTAAATCCGCATCACGATTTAATATATCTAGAAAAGGCTGTAGTTGCGTATTATACACTTGGTCGCAATATACCCAAATCTTAAAGTTGCGAGGAATACCAGACTTACGAATCTCCTCTAAGAATCGTGCTACTACCGATAAATCATTGTAAATCATCACTACATTCGGCTCAGTGCGACGAATAAAATCTGGTAGTTGCGCATATCCAAATCCTTGAGCAAAAGGTTTCTCACCAGCAGCAGCATCATATACTGTCACATTTGATGGATATGGGCGGAATCCTTGAGGGACTTCAGGCATCTTCTGAAATCCATAATGCGTTAGCTTCAACCAATTTTTCTTAGATAATTCTTGAATCATATTATGAGACACTTTAGAATAACCAGTGTATTGATGTAAATGCGTTGATACAAGTAAAAACTTCAATTTATTTACATCCTTTTCTTCAGGTTTAGCAATAATATTACCAAAACCAATCTTTGATAAATCTAATGTTGGTTCCTTTGATTCCTTAGACTCCTTCTTGAGTTGTTGTTCTAGAGTTTTGAAAAATGTTGGCATCTCACTCATTTTTAATTCTAAAACTCTATACAAAATATGCTTTATACCATGTAAAAACTTAGAGTTGTAAAAACTCCTTTACCTTTTGTTTTAATGTTTTCTTCATTTCTTTATAAGAATTTAATACTATAAAACGATAAGATTCTAATGCTTGTTTATCATTATATATTTGCTCTAATACATGTGGAATAACGCTCCAATTTGGTATATTAATTAATGGAATATACTTACTTATATATTTATAATAATCAGAATCTGATGTTATTAATGGAATACATCCACACTCTAGACACTCATATAATCTAAATGTTTCAGGATTCTGTCCGCCTATACAAGGAACAAAGACTGAATCTAGTAATACTGAACAATATTCTTTCTGTTTTAAATTTTGAGCATCATTCCAGGTATCATATAATTTACACAAATGTTTTCCAACAGGTTTTAATGTATCTAAAATCTCTTTTCTGTTATTCCATTCTGTTCCAAAAAAACTCCATACATTTGAACGAAATGGTAATTGTGGTGTTCTTTCATAGGGACTCTCCACTCCAGAATTTATTGTATAATGATATCCTAATGGTAATACGAATACTTTATTATTACTCAAATCGCTTCTTATATAGTTACGCACAACTCCTTTACAACTATTTAAGTCATAGAAACTTATATCATCTGTGCCATGTTCATCACTTAAATGTATTACATAAAAATTAATATTTTTTTCATTATACATTGTAAATAATTTATTATATTCTTCAATATGTCCTTTCATTACAATAAATATTGGATCTTTTACTGGAGGTACCGTCCCATCTACACTGTGTAATTCAATAATTGGTGGTTTTCCTAGCATTTCATATAACCAAGCACTTTCATATAATTTATTCCATTCTAATTTTTGAGATTCCACCATACAATATCTAGAATTACTTTTGGGTGGAACCAATACTTCGTGTGACACCTTTGCTGTAGGTAACGGTACTGTGTGTAATGCCTTTGCTGTAGGTAATGCCCGTGCTTCATGTAATGCCCGTGCTTCATGTAACGCCCGTGCTATATTTAAATCAACATTCATATTAATTCCACTTAAATCAAATCTTTCATCATTATTCCACAAATCACTATCAAATCCATCCACTCTATTAAAATTGTTAAATTCTGAATTACGATATACTGGATCATCATCTTGATAACATCCAGCCACTAATGGATCCAGAAAATATATATTCATTAGCTCAATAGGATTACATATCATGTGATCCGCTGATGTATAATATCCATTTCTTGCTTGAAGTACTGATAAAATCTTTTCTGCTCCTTGGCGTGATAAGACATACGCATACGCACACCAGTGGAAATATCTATTTAATGGATTCTGTCCAAAGAAATTATTTTCTTTTATTCTACTAAAATATTTATTAACTGGTTCCTTTAGTATTTCAAATCCACCACGATTCGGTGGTAAAATTCCTCCCAGATAAATCACATCATAGTTTTCTGGTATATGTGGTAATGCTTCTAACCATTTTTCTTGCCATCCCTTTACAAACTTTACATCATCTTCTAAAATCAAATAGTTGTTAATATCTGGTTTCTCATGTAATAAATTAAACCACATTTGTAAATGACTTAACGCACATCCAGTAATTGCTTTCTTCCACATAAAATCATTAGGCTTGAATAATCTTGCTATACTATCTGTTAATTGAATATTGCGTCCTTCAAATGCTTCAAATACATAAATTCTGTTTTTTAATTCTGGTGAATTATCATATAATTTATCTAATCTATCCTTTCTTCGCTTTAGATTAATCACAAAACAATCATCAATCCCTTCTAAGAATTGCTCATGAACCTTGAAATTTCCACGATGTATATATAGATATTTCTTATCTAAAAATGTTCTACGTAATGATTTATCACAGTATAAAGTCTGAAGATTATATTTGGGTAAATTATGTCTTAAACTTAAAATTGACATGATGCTTTGGTCATGACGGTGACCATATGGCTTTCCATCTTTTATACCAGCCCATTTCTCTCCTACGATGCAATCACGTATCTGCGCATATTTCCATGCTTCAGCAAAATATGCTTTTGCTTTTTCAGAACCGGCTCTAAATGCCATTATACCTCCAACAATTTGATGCGCCTTCAATTCGTTTGGAGTAATACCCATAATCTTTTTACAATTTTCAGAACACCATTGTGTATTATATTGTTCTTCATCTTCAAGAACACATATATCATTTTCTTGAGCAATTCTTAGATATTCAGATGGCCAGCGACACATAAATCCACCAGCATCCAAATAGAATACCATAGTATTTTTAGTTTGGGCAAGTTGGTTGTAAATATAAATTTTCCACGCATAATGTTTACCTTCAAATAAATCCGGGAAGTCGGCTGGCACTTCTTTTGGTAAATATTCAAATGTGACGTATTTGAAGGTCTCAAGAATTTTCTCCTTGGACCCATCTGGGACGTCATGCCCCAAATATACTAAAGCTTTTATATCTGGTATAATACTACGTTGGGCTTCAAAAGATGCTAACCATTGATTTAATGATGGTAAGAATTCTCGTGTAGCATATGTTACCACTAGAGGAGTTTCGATTGTAGAATTATTTACTGCTTCTCCTACTGCTGCTATTGCTCCTTTAATAAAACGAGGAACATTTACTGTTTTTTTTAAAGCTTTAAAAATACGATTGGCACATTCAGACATAGTTCTTCTTGCCCAATCTACATGATAATCGTCAAGTGCTGGAATACTATATTTTTTCAAATATAAAGTGTTATCTTCGTCAATCTTTTTTACAGCATTTATTAAATCTTCTTTACAATATATTTTTCTAGCATCAATAATACCGTTTGTATCAAAATCACGTTCCAACTTAGGATCTCCCCAATAAATGGGAATACATCCCGCAGCTTTTGCGTGAAGAATCTTTTCTGTAGTATATCCTTGTGATGAACTATTTTCATAACAAATACAGAATTTATAATCTTTTAGAAACTCAAACTTTTTGAGTTCTCCTCCACCTCCTCCACCTCCAGCAAATAATGAATCCCCCATATTATTAAAAACTCTGCCAGCAGAATCTACTGGTTTATATTCATTCAGCCAGAGATATGCTAGATTACGAATTTCATTTGTAGGATTACTTACAATAAACGCACAGAATTTCTTTTTACGCTCTATTATATCAAATCGTGGTTTTATACATGATTCTAGTGGTATAGGTTTTGGATTACAGATTTTATCTTTATCACAATTAAACCAATCAATTTCTGTTATCCAAAGAGGAAAACGTAAATAATTATCACCGACCATATCCGCATGACCGAATCCAAGATTTAGTACCACAGTAGGATCTAATATAGGTGGAGTATTTTCTCCAGTAAAATGTACTTTGGGGACAGAAGGATATTTCTTCCATATTTCTCCAAAAAGTGAGAAAATAATTAAATCTGGAGTGGCATTTTTTGGTAAATCATGTGCCCCATAGAATTTCAAAGATTTTCCCTCAGGGGATGAGTTTTCTAGCAACAGAGTGAAAAAATTATAACTTGTATTAAAATCTGGCCAGAAATCTGTAAATAATATAATCTTAGATTCAGCTCCTATTATAGGCTCTGCTATTATAATTTCTGGTAACGGTTCATTAAATATAGAATTATACTTTTTTTGTATAGTTTCATTCATACAAGTAAATTTATCTAGTATTTGATTTCTGAATTTCTGAATATTTTCTAAATCAAACCATCCTTTCTGATTTATAAAATCTTCGTGTATAAGCTTGAGTTTCTCAACACCAATAGAAATCTTATTATTCGGATAATAATAACGCTCAAAACAAATACCAAAGGATTTATTTAAAAAATCTGAGTTGTGTATAAAAGGAATCCCAACCCACGCCAAATCTAATAACATAGGCTTGAAAGGAATAAATCTTATATGACTTATAATAATACTCATAGGTTCAATAACAAAATCTATTAAACGTTGACGTCCTACAAACTCTCCACTTAATCCTTCTACTTCACAATGTTTCTTAATATTGTCTTTAAAGAAATCAGATTTAATTATTTGCTCTGTATTATGAATCTTATAATTACTGACTTGATCTAAAGATCCAGAAATTTTTGCTTGACGCATTATAAGCATAGGAATTGTGCATGATGAAGATGATGTTGTATTTGTTTCACATATGTGAGGATGCCATGGAGAAACTCTTCCTTGATTTTTTTGCACCAGTGATAATTGATATTGAATCCAAAGAGGAAAATTATATTCATTCTTATGATATTCAATAATAGAAGGAGTCCATATATATGGCATACGCATAACAGGTTTTCTTGTCATTGTTTCAAGAATTTGTATTTCATCATTTGTTATTAATTCATCAAATACCCATATAGAATCAACTCCGTCAAAATTGTATTTATCAAGAATTACTGGATATAATGAATGTTCAATTGTAGGAATTAATATATTTTTACGAAATAAAAAAACATTTTGCTTTGAAAAAAGTCTTCGCTGTTTTTCATTCTGAAAATAAGGAACTAATTCAATAATTAAATCAAATTGTTTTTCATTATTATCATCACGATTAATATTTATAACATTTGTTTGTTCTTTTAATAATTTAACATCGTCATACCAATTTACATTAGGATTTGTATTGAGTAAAAAAACATCATGTCCTAGAACTTTATATGTTTCTAATAGTGCGATTGTTGTATTTGCGAGTCCTCCACTAAACATGGAAAACTGGCAAGTAGATAGGATTCCAATCCTCATATTTCTTAAATAATTAAGAAAGTATTATTTAAACCCACTATGAGCTAATAATTTCTTTCCATTTTGTTTGAACCGAAGGATTATAAGGGCTGTGTGTCCATATTAAAGTTTGGGCGTGAGATTTATATGTTTCAAGAATCTGCGTATGATTACGTGTCTGATTTAACATTTTACCAATATTATCTAAATCTGATCCACTGTAATAATATCCATGCTGTTTCCAACTATCCGCATTATGTAACACGGGATAACCATTGTGTAATAGCTCAAGTGTCATATAGTTATATTCATTATTAATTTGATGAAGTAAGAATATGCCATATGGATAGATTTCCATTGTTTTCTGAATATCATTACGACCAGTCATAGTTATTTTATTATCTTTTACCAAATCCAAATTATCCCAGATATTCTCTTTGAAGAATGGTGTCATTAAAAGACGTTCTCCATTCATTACAACAATTTGACCATCCCAGTTTGGATTATGTCGATACCATCGCTCTAAACCTAGGATTGGAATAACAGATGATTTCTGAAAACTAATATTTGGTTCTGTAATAATAATTGTTTCCTTTTCATTATCAATCCGTGATCTCCATTTTAAATCTTTTGTTGTATTTGAAATAAAACACGGATCCCACACATATGGAACTGTTAAATATTTTTGTTTTTTAGGATCTGTATGATTTAAATAACAAGCATATTCATCATGTTGTTTATAATGAGGAGATACCCATATTTCATCAATTTCTCCAATAACATGATGGGCGAAATTTGTTTGTAAATAAAACATGGGTGTTTCAATATCAATATTTAATATATTTCCAAGATATAATTTATAACTTTTTGCTCCAATCATTCGCAAGAATTTTCTTACAATCGGATCAATAGACATACCAATTTCAATATAAGCAACTACGGGAATAGGTTGTTTTAATAATTCTTCGGCAACAATCATTCTTGTATTACGAATCATGGAAGGAGTGCCTTCAAGAGATTTGGGCTTTTCATTCACAATTAATATAGGACAATATCCCATAGAATCAAACATTTTATACAATATATATACATTTTGAAAGAGTCCATTACAAAAAACATTACCATCATTAATGGCTGCCGTTGCTAGTAAAACAATTTTCCGTTTATGAATCTCTTCTTGGATAATTGGAGCAAAAGGAACTTCTTTTAAAACTAATGTTTCATCACACTCTGTTAAGCCAGGATAAATCATATTTATACTATGTTTTATTTCTTTAGAACATTATTCTACGCAAAGATAGATGTCGGCAATAACTCCTTATAATACTAGTAATTTACCAATTTATCCACCACCAATTATTCCAGGGTTGGCGCTGTGGTTGGATGCTGCTGATGTTAATTCAATGACAATTACAAATAATACTATGAAAGCTTGGAAAGATAAATCATCAAATAATCTTTCCGTAACATTTCCAGTAACATATCCTCCTTATAATACAAATTCATTAAATGGGCTTGGAACGGTAACACTAAATAATAATTTATTACAAGCAACATTACCTTTTACACTTGGTACAAGTAACTATAGTATTATGATTTTATTCAAAGTTACAGCAAATACATCTCCAGGGATTATGTTAGGTTCTGTAGTAAGTGGCGCATCATCAAATAGTGTTGGATTAGGTTATGGAGCAAATTACTATAACTATTTTGAGTTTGGTGTTGCTGGTGATATTAAGTATACTCTTGGTTCAAATGTATTTACAACTTTAATAGGTGTTCGTTCATCTGGAAGTAACTATTTTTATGTAAATGGAAATAGTGCTTTATCAAATGTGCCGGCTACATTAAGTATTAATTCACCATTAGTGAATATTGGTGCTGTAGATACTCGTGCTATTTATATGGTTGGACAAGTAGCAGAAGTTCTTTTATATTCTAATGCATTTACAACAAACCAGCGACAACAAGTAGAAGGTTATCTTGCGTGGAAATGGGGCTTACAGAATTCATTGCCAACAAGTCATCCTTTTTACAATGAACCATATTTACCAAATACGTTAGCAACACCATATTTAGGATTGAATCCAGTGTCTTCTGTGTTACCTAATATGATTCCAGGATGTGCGTTGTGGTTGGATGCTGCGGATGCTAGTACTGTTGTTTTGAGTGGTAGTAATGTAACACAGTGGAATGATAAATCTGGTTTATCAAATAATACAAAATCTGTTACAGGAATACCAAAATTCACAAATAATGCATTAAATGGTTATCCATCTATTTCTTTTAATGGCTCATCCGGATTTTTTGGTCCGGCTTCTAATACAACATCAAATTTAACTGGATTTTTTGTTGGAACAATGAGTAATGGTGTATACTTTACAGGGAGAGCATTATCTCTTGGTAATGCTGGACAATTTGATTATAATACTGCTTCAAATATTAATCTTTTGAGTGCAAATACTCCCCCTACAATTTGTTGGTTTCGTGGGAATCAATATGTAAATTATAGTATTTCATATAGCGTCCCTTTTATCTATTGTGCTACATTTAATGGAATATCGGGTAGCCTTTATTATAATGGATCATTTAAAGGTTCAAATGGTTCAACTGGAACATTTAACTATTCAATATATGGTATTGGAATAGAAACTGGTAGTGATGTAAGTTATTGGCTGGGAAATATTAGTGAGGTAATAATTTATAATAGTTCTTTAACAACAATCCAGCGACAACAAATAGAAGGCTATCTTGCGTGGAAATGGGGTCTACAGAAAAATCTTCCACCATCTCATCCAGCCGCTGGACCACCATTACCAATTGTTCGTGTAGGAACATCATCATATCAATGGCAACCTAATACTATTTCTGGGTTGGCGCTGTGGTTGGATGCGGCTGATGCTAGTACTGTAATAAAAAGTGGTGCTAATGTAACACAGTGGAATGATAAGAGTGGTTATGGAAATAATGCAACACAAGCAACAAGTTCAAATCAACCTTTCTTAACAAGTTCTGGTATTCTTTTTAATGGAGCACAGAACTTGAATTTAGCAAATCCAAATGCTCTTGCTTCTAATACAACATTTTCTATTTTTTGTGTTGAACAACGCGCATCTTCTTCAAATACAAATCATATTTTAGCAGGAACAGCTACTCAAAATAATCAGAATTTACATTTTGGTTATGTTATACCTACAGCATTTCGTCTTGGATTTTTTGCTAACGATTTAGATTATACTGTTCCAAATTATTCTGCTGGTAATGAACCATTTCGTATATGGTGTGCAACACAAAGTAACACGGGACGCAGTATTTACTTAAACGGTTCATTTGGTTCTTCTAATAATAATACAACACTTCTTTTATCATGGAATGGAGGTAATATTGGTAAGAATCCTTTTAGCGGAGGTACTAACTATTATTATGGTATTGTGAAAGAGATTATCTTCTTCAAGCCATCTTTATCTAATTTACAACAACAGCAACAAGTGGAAGGTTATCTTGCGTGGAAATGGGGTCTCCAGAAATCCTTACCGAGTTCGCATCCTTACGTTTTATTCCCGCCAGGGTAATTAGTTAGCTAATGTCTTCTTTAACAGCCGCAACACCTTATAATACTAGTAATTTACCAATTTATCCACCACCAATTATTCCAGGCTGTGCATTGTGGCTGGATGCTGCTGATGCTACTACTATCATTCAAAGTGGTGGAAATGTAAGTCAGTGGAATGATAAGAGTGGATATGGACGTCATATGGTTCAAGGAGTAGCAAGTAATCAGCCAATTATTATTAATAATACCTTAAATAAATTACCAGTCATATCATTATCAAATTTTAGTAGTTCAAATTATATGTCATCTATAAATACTTTACCAGTAAATGGATTATCAAATATGAGTATTTATATAGTAGCAAATGCGTTATCTAATTATACTATTGGTGATAGCACACAAACCCCTATTATATGGTGGAATGAAATTGGTGGTTGGGGTCAAGTAGGTGTCTCATTTAGTCAAAGTCAATATGGTTGGAGATTTGGAACTGGACAAACAGCAAATAATCAAAAAGTCAATTTTCCATCAAATATTGGAACATCATATGTATTAGTAGATGTTAATAAATCTAACTTAATTGAAACGCCATATTATAATGGGAGTATATTGGGAACATCTATTACTGTATCTAATACTACTATTGCCAATACATCTAATGTTATATATTTAGGATTAGGCGAAGGTAATACTTTAGGGCATAATAATATTGGTGAAATTATTATATATAATCAAAATATATTAGATAGCCAAAGACAGCAAGTAGAAGGTTATCTTGCATGGAAATGGGGCTTACAGAATTCATTACCGACCAGTCATCCTTTTTATAATGACCCATATTTACCTTATACTTTAGCAACACCATATTTAGGATTTAATTCATTGTGTACTATTTTACCTACTATGGTACCAGGATGTGCGCTGTGGTTGGATGCTGCTGATGCTTCTACAGTTATTTTGAGTGGTAGTAAAGTAATTCAATGGAATGATAAATCTGGATATGGAAATAACTTATCTACTATAAGTGGCACTCCAACCTATAATTCAGTAAATGGATTACTTTTAACACCAACAAATACTGGAATTCTTCAATCATGTAATTATTTTAATATAACGTCAAATACTACTGCATTTATGATTACAAGATTGGCTTCTGTTCCTACAAATTTTTCTTATTCTATAGTATTTACTGATATTGATTCAGGGGGAGGACCTCAAAATATAGGCGATTATTCTATAAGATTTACTACTAATGGTACTCTAATTGGAATATCTGGAAATGCTCAAGATTTTGGAAAGATGAATTATTATGTAAATGGAACATTTAATCCAAATTTTACATCAAATGTATATTTAAGTAATACTATAATTGATGCTGCTAATATTAACGGTTCCTATGGTAATACAAGGATTCAGTTATCATCCGCTTTTTATAGCAGATATATGAATGGATATATATCAGAAGTAATAGTATATAGTAATGCGTTAACAACCAACCAGCGACAACAAATAGAAGGTTATCTTGCGTGGAAATGGGGGCTCCAGAAAAATCTATCAGCATCCCATCCAGCCGCTGGACCATCATTACCAATTGTTCGTGTAGGAACATCATCATATCAATGGCAACCTAATACTATTTCTGGATTGGCGTTGTGGTTGGATGCTGCTGATCCTTCTACATTATTTAAAGATGCAGCTGGAACAACTCCAGTAACAAATAATTCACAAATCCAATTATGGAAAGATAAATCTGGAAGTAATAATAATGCTTCTAATACTCAAACATCAATATTATATTATTCAAACGGAATTAATTCTCTTCCTACAATATTTTTTCCAGGAACGCAAACAACTGGATTTTCCCTATCAGCTGTAAAATTACCTAATGGATCATCGGATGCTAGTTATTTTTTTGTAATTAATAAAAATAATAGTCCAATACAAGTATTCTTTACTCATGGATCTAGTGCGACAAATTTAAAACAATTTTATGCCAGTGCTGGTCTAGCAATAGATAAATCTGGGGTAGCACTTATTAGTGATTCAGTAACTATAACAAATAACAAGATTATTGTAAGTTGTACAGAAACATCTCTAACCACTGGTGTAAATGGATGGAGAAATGGTACTCCTTTTACCAATAATGGAGCAACAACAACATGGAATGTTGGAACAACAGCTGCTTGGTTGGGTTCTGGTGGTGATACTGGGTCAAGTTATATATATGGTGGATATATATCAGAAGTAATAGTATATAATAGAGCATTAACAACAACCCAGCGACAACAAATAGAAGGTTATCTTGCGTGGAAATGGGGTCTCCAGAAATCCTTACCGAGTTCACATCCCTATGTTTTATTATCGCCAGGATAATTAGGCAATGGCTTCGGTGTTAACTGCAATAAGTCCATATAATCAATCAACCAATTATCTATTTAATCCAAATATAGTTTCAACATGTTCTGTATGGTTAGATGGTCAAGATAGAACTACAATGGTATTTAGTGGTAATAATGTTACAACTTGGAAAGATAAATCTGGAGCTAATAATCATGCAACTGCTTCAGGATATATATCAAATATCCCTTGTATAAATGGTTATAATGCTATGGCATACCCTGGCGTGACAAGCACATTTTTTAGAGGACCATTAGTAAATACTACAAATGGTTCCGTTACTGGATTTGCTGTTTTAAATATGTTTGCTACATCATATTCTGCGATTCGTGCAATATCATTAGGTGTTTCAACAACTACAGATTATAATAATGTGTTATATACTGGTCTAATAGAACGAGGAGGTTCTGGATTAAATTCATATCGTAATTTGACCAATGGAGCGACTGCGAGTTATACTACTGGAACACCGGCATTAGTATGTTCTATATATGATGGAACAAATAACTACTTTTATGTAAATGGAAATGCTGGAACACCAGTTGCTTCATCAGGAAACTTCGGATATTCGAATTATGAAATTGGATCAGAATTTGGAGAAGATACGGTTTCGGTAGTTCATTATGATGGTTATATTGGAGAAATAATAATGTATAATAAAATATCATTAAATACTCAACAAAGACAGCAAGTAGAAGGAATTCTTGCTTGGAAATGGGGGCTTCAAAGCCAATTACCAGCATCCCATCCATATTATAATAACGCATATATATCAAATTCATATCCTATATCATATTTTCCACCTAAATTAAATCCAACAAATGTAATTCCTTCACTCACAATTCCTTCAAATATTACACAATATATTTATAATCCAGCACAGATTCCAGGGTTGTCGCTATGGTTGGATGCGGCTGATGCTACTTCTATTATTCAGAGTGGTGGGAATGTAAGTCAGTGGAAAGATAAGTCTGGGAATGGAAGAAATGCTACACAAATATCAAATGCATACAGACCAACATATATGGGTCCATCTGTTGGTGTATCATTTAATGGTGTATCATCTCAATATTTACAATATTCAGGGTCAATTGGTGGACCACAAACAACAATATTTTTAATTTGTAGTCAATCAATATCTACTACTGGAGCAAGTTTATTTGGTATTTATGGAAGCACAGATACTTCATCAGGCACCGGTAAGGTAATTGGATCAATATTTGCAGACAACACAATGTACGTATATGGAGCTAATGGATATTATGCAGCGAATTATCCAGCATCAGCACCATATCCCACCGCAATGTTTGAAGATTGGATGGATAGTACTAATGCTACAGGTTCAAGATATTATAATGGAAATTTCCTCACTACTGGTAGTGCCCCATTATATAATAGTTCATTAGGATATATATTGGGAGCAAGATATGCTATAGTCGTTACATCACCTTATGTTACTGGAATTATAAATGAAATAGCTTTTTATAGCACAATCTTAACAACAAACCAGCGACAACAAGTAGAAGGCTATTTAGGATGGAAATGGGGACTCCAGAAATCCTTGCCGAGTTCTCATCCTTATGTTTTATTCCCACCAGGATAATTAGGTGATGTCAAATCAAACGTTTATTAAAAAAGATAGAATATCATTTGCTCAAAATTTAAATGAAACCATTGTATTGGCTCCATCTAATATTACTACAAATGCTTTGTTTATTGGGCCTAATTCAGCAATTAATTATGATAATAACTCTAATGTTATAAATATTAATACTTTACAGGGTGTAACATTATCAAATCAATATATTTATGCTGATGGAACATATTTATCAAATATCCCGACTACTAGCGGTGTTAGTCAATCTAATTTAAATTCTACAATTAATGGATTGGGATCACTAGGTTATATTTCTAGCACTCAACTAGCTTCTACAGTCCAAGGATTAGGAAATATTTATACTTCTACCGCAGCATCTGGCATTACACAAACGGTTCTTAACTCTACTATAGTAGGGTTAGGAACTTTTGCTTATGTTTCTTCAGGATTAACACAAACCATTTTAACATCTACTACAGTTGGGTTAGGAAATCTAGGATATATTTCATCAAGTCAACTAGCTTCTACAGTAACAGGATTGGGAAATATTTATACTTCTACTGCAGCATCTGGCGTTACACAAACTGTTCTTAACTCTACTATAGTAGGATTAGGAACTTATGCTTATGTTTCATCTACTCAACTAACTTCTACCGTCCAAGGAATAGGTATAACAATTCAATCAACAAATACTGGGTTAGGAACTCTAGGATATATTTCTAGTACACAACTCACTTCTACAGTATCTGGACTAGGAGCATCTATTAATACATCTCTAGCATCTACTACAACTGGTTTAGGAAATCTAGGATATATTTCTTCTTCACAACTATTATCAACAAATATAGGTTTCACTGCTAGTTTAGTATCATCTCATATTGGGTTAGGAAATCTAGGATATATTTCTTCTAGCCAACTATATTCTACAGTCCAAGGATTGGGAGATATTTATTTATCAACAGCAATTACTCAACCATTATTAACATCTTCATTAGTAGGATTAGGGAGTCTAGGATATATTTCTTCTACACAACTCATTTCAACAGTAAAAGGGTTAGGCAATCTAGGTTATGTATCAAGTGCTACATTGGTATCAAGTTTATCAAATTGGTCATTATATGCAGCAAAATCTGATGTTAATATGGGTGCTAACAATATTATTAATATTGATAATATATATCTAGATGCTTCTTGGTATTCTATTCCTGGCTCAGCAGAATTTGTAAATGTAAGATGGTCTCCCAGTGGTTATTTTTCTTATAGTAATAGTCTTACTTTTGATTTTGTGGCTGTTGCTTCAGATTGGAGTTATTTTTATCCTTTACAAGATATTGATATGTGTAATTTTAGTATTTATGATATAGCTAATATTTATGTTAATACTATTCATGTTGATTATATTAATGCTAAAAATAATAGTATTGTATTTTTTCCTAATGATCTTGAAGCATGTAATATTCATATAAATGCTATTAATGTGTATAATGATTCTAATATTTCATTTAATAATATTATTAATATGAATAATAATGACATTAAGAGTATTCATAGTATATCTGGATATATAGGGTATCCAATAGGAATTAAATCTGATGTTGATATGTGTAATTATAATATTAATGATGTTAATGCTATAACAGCTGTTATTGTATCTTCAATACAAACAAATACGGGATTATTATATGCTTCTTCTATTACTGGAGATGGATCTCAGATATATAATTTGTCAGCAATATCATCTAGTAGTTTAACATCTAGTATTGTAGGGTTAGGAAATCTAGGTTATATTTCTAGCACCCAACTATTTTCAACAGTCAAAGGATTGGGAGATATCTATTTATCAACAGCAATTACTCAACCACTATTAACATCTTCATTAGTAGGACTAGGAACTCTAGGATATATTTCTTCTAGTCAATTATTATCAACAAATATAGGTTTTACTG
>Ga0007854_10000050_pt1 | contig 91218 bp, 81 predicted proteins | sample CryBogCBH12Aug08_FD_60382 | JGI IMG/M metagenome (GOLD analysis project Ga0007854, IMG submission 60382) | Freshwater microbial communities from Crystal Bog, Wisconsin, USA - CBH12Aug08 | ecosystem: Environmental > Aquatic > Freshwater > Lake | place: Crystal Bog, Wisconsin, USA | collected... | reverse complement strand
AGTTTCACACGATGTTGGGATGAGCAGGAATTCTGCATCCATCACACTCGCCGCGCCGGCCAAGATCAACCTTTCTCTGAGGATACTCGGAAAACGCCCCGACGGGTTCCACGAGATAGAGACGCTTATGGCACCCCTTTGCCTAGCCGACGGAATTGAAATTGTTCATACGGCCGACCATGACTGCACACTAACCTGTAATGATCCCGAGCTGCCGTCCGGTTCAGACAATCTCTGCATCAAGGCCGCCACAGAGTTCCGGAAGTCAGTCGGACTCGATCACGGAATTGCGATCTCTCTGATGAAAAGGATCCCCCACGGGGCTGGACTTGGCGGGGGAAGCAGCGATGCAGCTGCAGTGCTAAAAGGTCTCAACGAACTCTTCGGTCATCCCTTGGTGCAGGAGGAACTCCATCAGATAGCGGCGAATATTGGCTCAGATGTTGCCTTTTTTTTGGGCGGAGTCCCCGCGTGGTGCCGAGGTCGTGGGGAGATCATAGGGCATCCGATGACTCTTCCGGAGCGTAGGATTTTGCTGATCAAACCGCCATTTCCTGTTCCGACTGCATGGGCCTATGATCACTATGAGAAATTGAAGAATAGCAGTAACGGAATGTCTTCTGAAAAATTCCAACGGATTGGAGAGATCGAGATCATTAACGATCTGGAAAGGCCCGTATTTGAAAAATACATCCTTCTTCCCGTGCTGAAGTTATGGTTACTGGAACAACCTTGGGTCGAGTCTGCCTTTATGACCGGATCGGGTTCGACGTTGGTTGCGTTGATCTCTCCTGATGCTTCGCAGGGAAGCATCGTTAACCTCAAGGAAAAGATAACAGGGGAGTTCGGAGACTCCTTCTGGACGACCGAAACCCGATTTCTTCAAAAGCCTTCCGATGACATCCATCAAATACAGGGCTGATATTGATGGTCTGAGGGCTGTAGCGGTGCTCGGTGTGGTTATTTACCATGCCTTTCCAGAAGCGTTGCCAGGAGGTTTTATTGGAGTAGACATCTTCTTTGTAATCTCCGGATACCTGATCAGCGGAATTCTTCACAAGGGACTTCAGGACGGAAATTTCAGTTTCAAGGAGTTTTATGCGCGCCGAATCAGAAGGCTATTCCCGGCGCTTGTGACGGTATTGCTACTCTCTCTGCTCTACGGCCGCATTGTTCTATTGCCGGATGAATTTCGCCGACTTGGCAAGCATGTGGCCGCCGGGGCACTTTTTATTCAGAACATCGTATTTTGGAACGAGAGCGGTTATTTCGATGTCACAGCCTCGCTCAAGCCGTTGCTGCACCTTTGGTCCCTTGCCGTAGAAGAACAATTCTACATTTTTTTCCCCCCGCTGATGATCCTCGTCTGGAAGAGGAAATGGCCGTATGTCGCGATAATGGCAGTGCTTCTATTCTCCTCACTGCTTCTTAACGTTGTGATGTCGTTTCAGGATGCCGTGCCGGACTTCTTCCTTACCCCCTACCGTTCCTGGGAGTTTTTGGCAGGAGCACTTCTGATGTGGTATCACGATGGGAGTAAACAAAAAGAAGCTGGAAAAATTCATTGGATGTCATGCTTTGGGGCAATCCTAATTATTCTTGGCATGCTCCTCATTCACCGGAATCAGCCATACCCTGGATGGCGGGCGCTTCTTCCAGTTACGGCTACGATACTTGTTATTGCGGCAGGCAAGGAAAGTTGGATCAACCAAAGGATACTTTCAACCCCGTCTGTCGTCTGGGTAGGACTGGTTAGCTATCCTCTTTATCTCTTTCACTGGCCTCTTCTTTCTTTTCTTCGCGTCGTAAAGGGAGATAACCCATCGAACGGCTACATCGTTGGCGCCCTTGTTATCAGCCTGCTGCTCTCGACGATCACCTACCATTTGATCGAAAGGAAACTCCGTCGTAATTTCTCGCGTTGGACAGTGCCAACGCTGGTCTTGATTTTCCTAATGACGGGACTGACCGGACTCTTGGTTTGGAAGGGAATTATCCCTGACAGGCACTTGTCTTGGCAGGAGGAACTCATTGAACTAGCCAGAAACGAGCATTATCCCATCCAGGGTGTAACCTTCCTCAACCAATACAGAGGGATGAGTGTTTATAAAATGGGTGGAAGCGGCCCGCTAACCGTTCTGCTGGGTGACAGTAATGCCGACATGTATGCGCCTCGTTTCCAGGAACTGCTTAAAAACAATACAGGAAAACAACGTGGGGCAATTGTGATGGCTCAGGGCGGGGTTCCTCCCTTGCCAGGAGTGACCGGCAATCACCAAGCCGCGTTTCCCGCCATCCCTGACTTCAGGCGGATGATTGCCGAAAAGCCGGAGATTGACCGCATTGTGATCGCCGCACGATGGGGGATGTATTTCGACAAAAAAGAAAATTATTTTTTCAATGGGGAGCAACTCTTTGAAAAACATGCAAGGGATTCGGCCCTTGAGGAATTCGGGCGCATGATTCGCGGTCTAGTTGATTCTGGGAAAAAAGTGACCGTTGTACTGAATATTCCATCCGCCAGCGTTTTAAGTCCGGAAAACCTTCATCCAAGAGGTTTTTTCGGGGGCTTCTCAAAGAAAACCATAGTATTTACCAAGGGCGACTTTCTCAATGAATACGGAGCTCTGAGGAATCAAATAGCCTCCGTTGCCAAAAAAAACGGTGCTGAGATTGTTGATCCCTTGGATGAACTCTGCATCAATGGAGTTTGCATTGGCGAGACCGAGGGTGGACCGATTTACCAAGACAAGGCTCACCTGCTGCGCAGCTTTGTCAGCAAAAAAATCAGGTATCTCGACAGCACTCTTGAGCCCTGACTCTGTACTGTTCGCGGACTAACTACCCCCCGTATCCCTGCGGGTCAATCCGGATCGATCCAAAACCACTTGCCGAGAGTGCCGCGATGAGCTTTTGGCGGGTTTTTTCCAGTTTTGGCATCTCGCTGGGTGAGATCTGAATATTGGCTCCCGGGCGCGAAAGCGATCCCTCCGGGGGGAGATAGCGGACTCGGAAAATCTCGAATCCAAACTGCCGAACGATGGCTTCACCACGCTCCACCAAATCCAGTGTCTCTCGAGTTACCCGGGTGCCATGAGGAATCCGCGAACTCAGGCACGGTTGGGCGGGTGCATCAGCTGTGGGAAGGCCCAACCGACGTGAGAGTTCCCTCACATCGGCCTTGGTCAGACTGGCCTCTCGAAGTGGTGCGATCACTGAAAATTCTGCCGCCGCTAGCGATCCTGGGCGAAGGTGAGCGGGGTCGTCCGCGTTTTCGCCATAGGCGATTGCGGCAAAACCTCTCTCCTTTGCTATCCTCTCCATTTGCGTGAAAAGTTCCGCCTTGCAGAAATAGCACCGGTTTGGCGGGTTGTCTGCATAGCTGGGATTCTCTAACTCCGTCGTGGCAACCACTTCAAGGGAGGCGCCCATGGCCGTGGCTACAAGTTTGGCTTGGGCAAGGGATTCGCGGGGGAGACTTGGCGAGTCGGCAATGATACCGGTCGCCTTTACGCCGAGTGTCTGGTGGGCGACAGCCAGTAAAAGGGTGCTGTCAACCCCCCCCGAGTAGGCAATCAGCAGGGGGGCATGACGTATAAGGATCTCGCGGAGAAGTCCCTCTCTGGCAGCAAGATCCGATGCGGTTTCTAATGCGATCATCAATGAAGCCTTTTGCTGTAGGAAGGTACTGAATCTCTCATGCTGTAATTTTGACCAAATTGCCGATTTTGGCAACGCACAGTAAAAAACCGTTGCAATCGGGTCTGGCATTTTTAACCTTCCAGACATTATGGCCGATGTATCCAACAAGTATCCCGAGAATGCGGCAGGTTCCTACTACTGTGACGACCAGTGTATTGACTGTGACCTTTGCCGCGAGACGGCTCCTGCTAACTTCAAGCGAAATGAAGATGGCGGACATTCCTATGTATTCAAGCAACCCGAGAATCCAGAAGAAGAGGCGCTTTGCAAGGAAGCAATGGAAGGCTGTCCTGTCGAGGCGATCGGTAATGACGGCTAGGAATTGATTTCCTCTTTCAGGCCTGGCGGAGAGACCGCTCCCTAGGATTTGGAGTAAATGAACCCCTCGATCCGCAAAAGAATCCTGCAGGAATGGCGGGGACTACCGGGCGAGCCCGGTCCTGATAGGGCTGTTCCGCTCAAGGATGTCCTTTCCAAGGTCCTGCCGCAGCTAGGCCTCGCCACGCGGATCAAGGAGCAAGACATCCAATCCGCTTGGATTGGAATCGTTGGAGAATTCATCGCCACGCATTCGCAACCCGATCGACTTGTCGCTGGGATACTGATGATCCGCGTTATCCAACCGAGTGTCCGCTACGAACTCGACCGAGTCTGGAAACCTGAAATCATCCGCAAACTCCAAGATGCATTTGGCCCGAAAGTGATCCGAGACATTAGGTTCGTTTTCTAACTTTCCATTGTGAAGATTGAACGTATTATTGGCATCCGTGGGCTCAATGTCACTGCTCGCATCGGTGTCTCCGAAGAGGAGAGGAAAACGCTTCAAAAACTGCTTCTCGACCTGAATTTTGCCGCCACTAACCAACCGGTCGAACTAAACGACGAGATTTTGCTTACAGTTGATTATCATGCCGTGAGCAGAAGGGTGGCAGAGATTGCCGGGGAACGCCCTCGCAGACTCATCGAGACCCTTGCAGATGAATTGACTGTGGCGCTTTTGGCGGAATTCCAGCTCCGCTGGATCGAAATAACAGTCCGCAAATTTATCCTCCCGCAGACCGAATGGGTCTCGGTTACAACACGCCGGGATAGAAGCTAGTGTCACACCCTTTTCCTTGAGAATCTATAGGCGCCCAAAACGCTATAAAGTTCAAAACTTCCACTTTCAGAGTTACATCAAACAATCCGTGAAGCTCAGCATTGTTTTTTTCTGCCTTGTTGTCTTGCTACTTCATTGCCACGCTGAACTTCAGGCGGAATCCGCTTTGCATATGGCAGCCAAGCAGGGTGCGGGATATATCGTATACAAGGAGCAGGATTTTTATAATGCAAGTCTTGCGGATATCGTCCGCTTCATTGGTATTATTGATCGGCGTGCAGAAGATGGGAGCAACCGAGGAAATATCACATGCGTTCTAGGTGAGATGAAAACGATTGATGTACCCGCACGGTGCATCATCACCATCCTCTATGACTCGGATATCAGTCCCTCCGAACTCGCGAGCGACGAGCAACTGGCGGTGTACAAGGGGGTCCGTGCAAAGATTGTTGAGGCTGCAAAAATCAACTCCGCAGCAAACATCACTCTAACACCGCTTCTGAAGGGTATCGACAGGAACATGAGCCGGTATGAACTCGGCAACCGCAGAATTGACGGTGAGTGGCTCACTCCTGAAAGGGTGATCGCCGAAAGGGTGAGTCGTGATGAAGCGAGCATTCGAAAGCAAGTTGCAGAGATCAAGGAGGAGATGCAGAGCTGTTATAATATCGATGCCTGCAATGCGCTGAGAGGAGACATTGCATGGGAGGGGAGGAAGTCATACGGCGATGCTGCAACTCAAGCCTATCTGGCCCGGGTGGTGAATGACCTCACCCGGCAGTTGGACACAATTCAGGAGGGGATTCGGGCGAAGTTAAGAGAGAAGACCAATGCAATCCAGGCAGACCTGAGCAGGGCGAGTAACAACTAGACGTCAGATAGGGAAGTCAATCAAACATCAGCACGATGTATGCGGCGAAGAGGAGCATATGGACAAATCGCTAAAGAAGATTTTCACTCCGGCATCTTATCTGATTAACCCAGCGAATATTTGGATTGGGGCTATTCTTTTGATGCTGATTATATTAAATTCTGCGAACAGTGCTAAGCCAGTGCAACTCGGTGGATAGTGGTGGTATGTGGATTGGTGCAGGGGTAGGACGACAGGTCGGTTGCGGGGATGGTTCATTATGTGATAAACGCGCACGACGCTCCCGGTTGCAGAGAATGGACGAAGTAATCTCCGGGCTCGTCCTAAAGCGCTTGGAGGGAATGTTCATATCGTAGAAGATTGGGAACAACTCGGGAGCAAACTCGCAAAGATCAAGACAAGGGGCTTTCAGCCCTCCGGGCGGATGTGCATTGGGGGCACTAGACCCATCCATCCTTCCCACAAACTTTCCATTGGGCTGACGTACGACGTAGAGAAGTGTGTTGGCAAAGGGCTCCATCATCGTGGCAGTGATTCCGTATCGACCGCTCCGATAGGCGCGGTAAAGGCCCTTGATGTCATAAGATCCGTGCCCCATGTCCTCAACATGTTTAATCGGTTGTTCAGGTGGATAAGCCCATTGGTAACACACATGACCTTGAACAGTGATGCTCTCAACAGTGCTAAAAAACCAATCCACCGAAGCCTTCACTATTGCATCGTAGAGCTTTACGCGATCCTTGTCGTCTCCTAGCAGTTGGTGGCACTCCGCTAGTCGTTGAAAGCCGTTATTGAGCATTGTCTGCTGGTTCCACGGCACAGGCTGATTTCCTCCAGTTCCAGGAATTCGGTTTACAGATTCAAATAGAGGAGAGTTGGGAGTGTAGTAGCGGAGTGTATCTTTCCGAACCAACCACTTGAGGATAAAGGAGTTAATTGTACGATCCATCTCGCGCACATAACGGATGGCTCTATCGTGATAAGTCAGACCAAAGCCGTTCGGATCACCATCAGGGATCTTTGCGTTCCAAAGTTTTGGATTCTGCAAAACGAGTTCCGCCGCATATGCGATGTGCCCCACTATATCGCCATTTTCGGTGGAAAAGCCAGACGCTTTCCCCTTCTCAATCACTGCGTTTGGCCAGATGAGTTCACGTTGGCCAGTCCAGATAACAATTCCGGTTTTTGGATCATTGCGGGCGGCTAGCATCGCATCGGTGAATACAAGCATCCGGTTGAGAAAATCATGGTCGCCTGAGATTTCAAACATAGCCCCCAACGACTCAACGGCAGATCCTGCTCCGCCATATACCATCGCATTGTGGATGTTGTTCGTCGGCACCGTCATTTCGTTCATGAAATTCTTGAAAGACTGAATTTCTGTTGCGGTGACCGGTCCTTCAGCTTTTTCCACGACTAGCAAGCTGGCAGCATTGAGAATGTCCTGCGGTAGCAGCAGAGCAACGGAAGCGATGATAATCTGCTCCAGCAGGGAGTTCACTGAATTACCATAGCGAGCTAAAGGCGATTTGCCAAACCCAGCTGTCGCGACGTCTAGTTGAAAGGCTTCAAATAAAAAGAATCCTCTGAAAGAACTAAGATTCGGGTACGAGGGAGTCAAACTCACCACTTCTGTCTCGCTGCCATAAAATCATCCACTCAAGGAAGCCTTGTGCTTAATATGCTAAACCAAGCATTTTTCTAGTAGTTCACACCCATGGAAAACACCAAAAATTAGCATACGTAGGTTAGCATACGAAGCCCATCAATCGAACATTAACACTATATAAGCGGCGAAAAGGAGAAGATGGACAAATCCCTGCAGGATATTCGTTTGGCCTTGTCCGAAGGTAACAATGCAGGTTCCCAGGGTGACCGCCAGCAAGGTCATGGATGGAGGAGCGAGACCCAGTATAAGCGGTTTGCCGCAGATTAGACTGATGGCTAGGGCGGCGGGAACTGTGAGGCTAATGGTTGCGAGCACCGAACCGAGGAGGACGTTCACCGAACGCTGCATCTGATTTCTGGCAGCCGACTGGATAGCTGCGAGGCCCTCGGGAGCTAAGATCAGTATGGCAACCACTAATCCCACCAGATCAGGAGGTAATCCGCTGCTGTGAATCCTGAAGTCGAGAAGGTGGGCAAGCTGCTTGGAAAGCAGAACGACGGGAATAAGGTGCAAGATTAGCAGAAAGGATTCTAGGGAGATAGATTGCCTCGGCATTGTTTCTCCGGAATCCGAGGGGCTCCACCCGGCCTCATTGAAGAATTCTCGGTGAAACCTGGTCTGAACTGCTAGAAAGACGCCGTAGATGATCAGGGAGAGGAGCATCAGGCTGACGGCGTGAAGCTGTGAGAACATCCCGTAGCCGCCCGTTTTGGTGAAATTTGGAAGCACCAATGAGAAAAGAGAGAGGGGAAGAATCAGCCCGAGGAAGGAATTGACACCTTTGAGGTTAAAATTCTGCTCACCGAACCGAATGCCCCCGGTCAGAAGGGCCACACCGAGGAGCCCTCCAAGCACCACCATCACCACGGAGAACATAGTGTCCCGCGCCAGCGCGGGATTGTTTCCGTTGAGCATGAGAGCGGAGATCATCATTACCTCAATGCTGGTTACTGCGAGGGTCAGGATCAGTGTTCCCAACGGTTCTCGAAGCTGCTCGGCAAGATGGTCTGCATGCCGCACTACGGAGAAGGAAGCCAGCAACATAACCGTAAAGAGCCAGACAAAAAGGAGAAGTCCGGTGAGTGCTCCTGGATCGTTGCCTAGCCATGTGTGCTGGTTGAGCATGAAAGCCGTCGTCGTGCCATAACTGGACAGGAGAACCCATTCCCGTTTTACGAAATGCACAATCGGGTGATGATGTCCGCGAGTGCTCATTTCTGGCTTTGATGGTAGGGAATCACGCTTATGGATCCATCGTTTTCAAGGATGGCGGCTCGCACTTTGTTGAAGTCGCTGAATCCCTCGGATCTGAGAGCTGCCATCAGCTCTCCCCGAGTGACTTGAGCGTCTGCCATGTTGCGTTCGTAGAGTTTTCCGTTGTGAAGAAGAACCTGGGGCGATCCCTCAATCAGACGTTCGGCTGCCTTGTTCTTGAAGGTCAGGACTCCGGTGATCCAGTTGGCGCCTACCAGCGTCGCTGCAAGAATCAGTCCTGCTGCGATTGAGTTGTCGCCGCCATTCATCGAGTTCTGGACCGCATTGCTAAGCACCAGCAGTAGCACAAGATCGAAGGGGCTCATCTGACCGATCTGCCTCTTGCCGGTCACCCTCAGGATAATGATAAGGAAAAGATAGACGATCAGTCCGCGCGCAATGAATTCCCACCAAGGGAGAGAGAGATGCCACATCATCTCCGATTAACTGATGTGAGGCGTCCGGGCAATCTCAACGACTGGATCCTCCGCTCTGACCTGGAGCAGAATCATACGGATTTTGTCCTCAGGGATGTTTAGGAGAATGGAGAGGGCCCTCCTGTAGCTTTCCAGTTGCGGAGTGTAGTCCGCGACTAGTTCTTCGCGGGTGCACTTGTCAGTCTTGAAATCAATCAACTCCGCACTTACCGCCTTTCCCGCCGCATCACGATGGATAACCACCCGGTCGAAGCATCCTGAAATCCAACTGCCTCCATCCAGAATATCAAATCTCTTTTCTCTCCAGAGAAGGAACGAGCCCAATGGTTTTGCGAAGAGTTTTTTTACCGATCCGGTGCCAAAGCATTTCGTCATCAGAGAGACCGCCTCCGAGGAGAGGTGTGCTGGGGCTTTCCATGGCTGATCAAGCCAGTCGACGGCCTCAAAGAGTTCATGGACAAGAGTTCCGAATGTGGCGGCAGTCCTTTCGGAAAAAGCCACTAATCCCAGGAGGCTGCTGTGGCCTAAATCTGAGGGAAGATTCTTTTGCAGGGCCGTCGCACGGGGTTCAACCGAGATCTTTTGGGGCAGGGGATCCGGGTCAGGATCCGGAGACTTAACGGCGAATTTTTCGTGCCACTCAGGATCGCCGATTGCATTCTTATCGAAACCTTCCAGTTGCCGGAATCCGGCGACTAGGAGCTGGGGGAAGTTCGGACTAGCGTCCTGCTCGACAGGCTTTGGCTCGCACCCGAAAATGTATAGTGCCTGTTTAGCCCTGCTCATCGCCACATACCATACACAGAGTTCCTCGAATGCCCTGTCTTCACGTTTGAGTTCTGCTGCCAAGGCCAGTACTTCATTCCCGGCAACACTCCTTATGGCCTCGCTCGGCAACTTCATCAGGAAGGGTTCTCCTTGAGCGTTTTCCCAGAGACCAATCCGCTCGTTGCCTATGGAGGTGAGCGCTTCTTGTCTTCCAGAAAGTGGAAGGAGAACCATGTCGTACTCGAGTCCCTTTGCCTTGTGAACCGTCATCACCTGAACGGCACGTGGTGCTGAGCGACCCGGTTCCGAATAGTCGGAGAGGAATGAAAGGAAGTCGTCGATGTCGGTGATTCCGGATTCGTCCGCATTGAGTGCAGCACTTCGAAGTGACGAGGCGCGATCCCTGCTGAACGTGTCCCTGACCAGGGGCGAAAGCTTTTCCAGAATCCACTTGGTTGCGGCCGCAAACCCGCCTTCGGCAAGTCGAGAGGATGTGTCTTTGATCAAGTTATCGATCTCTCTCTTTGGATTGTTTCCGGGGAAGAAGATCGCGCCCAATGGTTCCATTGAAAGATGGCCTAGGGCAAGGGAGTCCTCCGGATGTGCTGTCAATGATAGTGCCGAGCGGAGTGCCGCCGCCACTGGGTTATCGCGTCCCACGGGAGGGTTGCTTTCGCTCAGTGCTTCGATTCCGGCAAAGCGGAGGATCTCAAGCCACTCGTTCGCTTCCCTTGAAGTGCGCACAAGTAGGGCGATCGTCATTCCCTGGGCCAGCTTTGATTTTACAACGTTGATAACCGACACTACACGGTTCTGAATCTCCTCTTTTTTTTCTGCATCGTTTTCACCTTCAACCATTTCCCATGATACGTATCCTGACAGGGATGTTTCTCCGGCTCCCTCGTGGTCTGCCCATGCCGACAGCCAGCGCTTGAGCACCCGCTCCGGTAGACCAGATGCCGTTGCCGAAAGATCGCCGAAAACCGCATTTAATGTCTCCAAAACCTCGTTGGCAGATCTCCATGATTTGCTAAGCGATTTACGGACTAAACCACCCACTCCACTGCCATAGCGGTGATAGATCTCGTCGAAGAGGCGAACGTCACCCTTCCTCCATCCATAGATCGCCTGCTTGATATCTCCCACGCAGAAGAAAGAACGATGCCCTTTGCTGCGAGCCCCCTCGGAGATGACTTCGTCGAGAATATTTTCCAAGGCGCGATACTGGCTGCGGCTGGTATCCTGAAATTCGTCAAGCAGCCAGTGATCGAAGAATGAGTCGAGCCGCTCATCGAGTTGGAGCCGGAACAGTTCCTCTTGTGTTGTGGGCATGATGCCCATTCCTGAAAAACCATCGCCCGGCTGAAGGAGGTTGGTGATGTCGGAGAAAGTCAACTCCCCTCGGTTGCGAACACCTGCGCTGTATTCACGCTCGTAAAGGGAAAGTAGATGATAGACTGCTCGCGACTCTCGGAGGCGGTAATCGGTACACTCGTTGATGTAGTGCTCCATCAGAGCGGTTGCAGCCTGTTGGGCTGCAGCAGAAGGGGTATAAGTTATCCTGTTATATATGAACTCGCCTGAGCCCGTCTTCCAGGCTGACAGATTCTCTAGGATCTGTCCCACGACCTTGTTAATGGTCGATCCTCTCTGAAGCGTAAGTATGGATTTCCATGCATCCCGCGTCTTATTTGGAAATTCGGGAGTTCCTTTCTCATTCTCTACTGTTTTGCGGAGAGCCTTCAATTCCGGTGCAGTGAGTGGTTTCCAAGGATTACCGGCCATGCCCCAGATCCGTTGAGGATTTCCCCACGCCTCTGGCTCTGGATGGCGGGTGAACTCTTCATGGACTTCCCTCCGGAAGTTCTGGAGATCCCTTCCCGCCGATGCCGGTGCCGATCCCTCGTCACGCTCGAGCATTGCTTGGAGCAGAAGATCCTGTTCCAACGTATCGAGATTCGTGAGCGCATGGCGGAGAGAGTTTTTGCCAGCCAATTCTTCGGCTTGCGGATCAAGGAGAGTTGGTGGACCTACTAGACCTAGTTCCTGCGGGAAGGATGCCGCCACACGGCTGAAGAAGCTGTCGAGTGTTGTGAGTTGCAAGCTGCCAATTTCCTCAACAACAATTCTGAGCATTTTCTGATACTCGCTACAGGACTTGTTAATTCCGGTAGCCGAGGAGAGTTCCAAAGCATTCTTCGAATCGAGGGAGGCATCGGCCAAACGCTGGAGCAGCTTGGAAAGAAATTCACCGGCCGCTTTCCTAGTGAAAGTTAGAGCAATGATCCTCCGAGGTTCGACTCCCTGTGCCAAAAGCCTCACTATCCGCGTCACCAAGGTGTGTGTCTTCCCCGATCCGGCATTTGCAAGGATCTGTAGATTTGGCAGAAACTCTTCCTTCTGAGCGTTCATGGAGTAGCGACTGCAAGCAGGTTGGTCGAATCTAGCGTTTGCTGAGCCGACGAGGCATCGGTCTCCTCAATGTGATCGAAGAAAAGATCGCTCAAGTCGTCGTACTTGGGATGCCGAGGTGGCCAGAAGATGCCTCGCCTGATTGCTCCGAGGACTCCTTTCAGACAGTCCTCTGCGCTTCGGGAGATTTCAGGGTCATTGGTGAAGGGAATGAATACTGTCTTGTCGATCTCCGAGGGAAGGATGACATAGGCCGATTCGACGGGACCCGGCTGGATGCCTTGCAGTCCATGCAACTCGGGTTTCCCGGATTCCATCGCCGAAAGCAGGGCCATCCGGTAGATTATGAGTTGGAGATCGATCCAGCGATGCCGTTTTCCTTTGATTAGGAAGTGCTCGTAGCTGCCTAGAAGAGCAATGTCGTCCTGTCTGCTGATTGGGCGGTAGTGTTCCTTGTCTGGATGTTTTACCTTTTCTGAGGACTTGTAATCGATGATCCTCCATTCAACTCCCTTCTCGGTGATTCGGCGGTCAATGCGGTCGATCTGGCCTTTGATGGTCATCCCGTTTACATGAAAATCTTTGAAACGGATCTCGCAGGCGGCGATTTCCCATCCCTCGGCGCGGGTTGAGGCCTGTGCACGTGCGACGCCGCGGAGACGCCGGATCCCCGCTTCGCGCTGGTAGATCAGCTGGAAGAGGGGATTGTCCCCGAAACGGGTAGAGAAGTGTTGCTTCCAGATCGAGGTCAGCGCTGTTGCAATCTGCTGCTCGTCGCAGAGATCCTTGAATTCCAGATTATTGCCGAAATCACGAAGCGTATCATGGAGGAGAGTGCCGAAAGTTGCCGAATCGGCTTCATCAAGTCCGAACTGTACACCCTTTAGGTGCAGCAGATGCTTGAGGTAAAACCGTGTGGGACAAGTCATATAGTCTCTGATTGCAGAGGCTGAGAGGTCGATGGGGGGCTTCTTTCTGGCGGGCTTGAGCACCCAGGCGGAACGCCATCTTTCACCCGACCTTGGACGGAGGTCCCGGAAGAGTTCTTTCACCCGGATTGGAAAGTCACGGTCGTTAGCGCACCGCAGGAGCAATCTGGAAGGTTTGAGCGCCGATCCGCCTGAATCATGACGCGCGAGGAGAAGGTCTATCCTTCCGGTTGGCTCAGGACGGGCAGCCATTATCGAGAGCATGAGGTAACTGTCACGCTTCAGGCGCGAATTGTCGGATGGGAGGTTCCATTGGTTGCGGAGTTTTTCGTTCAAAAAAGGGTCTCCTTGCCTCATTTCCGGCACCAAGCCATCGTTCATTCCGGTCACGATAAGATGTGGCGCATCCTCCCAGAGCAGTTCCAACCATCCAGGCAACTCCACGGAGTCCGGCCTCTTTTCACTGGTACAGATTCCGGAGCCGAGATCCACGGCTAGTAGTACTAGTAGTTCCGAGGAGGAGATCTCATTCATCTGGGATTTTCCGCCTTCGAACCATTCCAGAATCCGATCGGCGCTCTCTCTCCCGCCGGGTATCGCCGCCACGTCGAACGATCCGTAAATATCCCTCAGCATCTTGAGCAGTACTTCTGCTCCACGGGATTCTCGAAGTTCTGTGATCAGGGAACCCAGTTTTCGGAGTGAGTGAAGAAGCTTCGTCGGTTCCTTTTCAGGCCAGCGCGCGATTAGGTCGTCGAGTGAGGCTGGGATTAAAATTCGCTGCATTTGATCAAGTTTTCCGAAGTCGTGAGCTGGTTGGAGCTCGAGCCATCTAACTGCATCGGGGTGACGGATCACTTGGAGGGCAGAACGGAAATCTCCCTGAGCGAGAAGATTAGCAATATCTCGCAGAAGACGCCCCATCGGCATGGAGTCCAAGGTTTGTCCTGCAGGATTGAAGGCTGGAATTTTTCGGATCTCCAACTCGTCCTTCACTGTCGTCGCCAGATCGGCGGATGTTAAGGCCACGGCGCATCGGGAGCCGGTTCCTCCTGAGGCAACGGCCAATGCCGCAGCTTTTTCCGCTTCTTCGGCTCGATCGAAGCAGAGATGTATATTTGTGGGCGGAACATCAATAGGCTCACCCGCCCACTGCTCATTTGGTCGTCCTAGTGCGTCGAAATATTGCTCTCCCTTGTCGAGGGGATCATGGATCAGGATCTCGATCTGCACACCTCGTTCCTCAAGCTTCGGAAGCATGGAGTCATAGAGTTTTGGAAGGTCGGGAACACCGGCTATTAGCAGACGGTTGGCCCCATGGGGTAGAATCGGATTTACAGCCCCATCCAATTGTGAAGCGATTCGGTCGGAGAATCCGGCTTCGGCAAGGATGCCGAGATATCGTTTTTCAAGAGAGAGCAGAGTCTTCCATCGGGCATCCCCGGGACGTCCGGCTGCGGCATCGGAGAGAGTGATTCCCGATTGGGATAACTCTCCCCTCAGGATCCTGATGGCATCTGCCAACTCTACAGCGCAAATCGTATCGAGGGGAGGAATTCGCCGAGGAAAAATTCCGCATTTTTCCTCGTTGCTCATTCCAGAGATTAGTTGGATCCAGACGAGTTGTTCCATCGATGAAGGCGCAAACTTCTTCCTTTCTCTCTCGGGCAGGTTCATTGGCAGCATCCAGACCGGAGGGAGGAGAGCAGACTTTCGAGTTGCAGCCACCCGGACCAAGGCCTCATGGAGGCGTCTGCGTGATTCCTGAGTCGGAAGAATCAGGACCATTTCGGAAAGGTCGAGAAGTTCTCCACTCCATCCTTCAGTCAGCTTTTCCACTACCTGCGGCAGTAGCGGGCAGGGCTTTTTGAAAAGAATAAGGGAAGGCATGTACGTATGACTTTAGAGAGAATAGATTAGCACCGCAACGGGACACAGAGAGTCCCAGGGGCAAAAATTATGACACACTTCCTGATTGCCCACTTCATGAGCTCATGATTGATTGAGCCAATCATCAGGAATGCCTTTGGGTAACACTAGGGGCTGCCAACCGAGGAGAGAGAAATCCTACGGTGGCTGGCCGGCGAAAAGTCGGCCGATGTGCGGCGGGAGAAATCCGCCGAACAAAATCTCTCCGGGCCATTCAACCGCCGATCCTGAGGGAACGGCGGTTTTTTTGTGCCCGAGTTTCTGGTGTTCAACCTCATAAATAAACTCCAATGAACACTACGACAATCATACGACCTCGGAGAAAGTCAGCCACTTTGAACCGTGCTAAGTCGACGCAATGTTCGGATGCCGACACCCGCAAACGTTTTGCAAGAAGCCTTGCAGCCATCGTTTTCAGACCAGGTCCATCACCATGGGCCGAGATAGAGATCACCGAAGAGTAAGCTGAGGAATCAGATCATGAGCACGACAACACTGTTGCACCCTATCCTAGCCCTCCGGTTCGGAGAGAATCCTGACCACCACCTGTGGAACAACAACGGCACATGGTGGTGCCACTACACCGAGCATCTGCCTAATTACACAAAGCGCAGGGTGCGACTTAGCCTTCACACCCATGACAGATCCGTCGCGCGGATACTCCGCGATTCCCTCCTTCAGGAAGCCGCATGATTTTCCTTCAATCAGGCATTACAGATCCGTATGCGTTCGCATTCTTCACGGTGGGGGAAGAACGCAAGAGGGTTCTGACCACCAAGGTACAGGTGATGCCCACGAGCGCGCCTGCAACCACATCACTAAAGAAATGATAATCAAATAGGATCATCGAGAAGCCTTCTGCAGAGGCCAGCGCGATGCAGTATGGGAGTGTCTTTCGGTAAAGTAGACCTATGGGCAGGAAGGTGGCGAAGGCCACGGCAGTATGGCCGGAGGGAAACGATCCTGTTGCGTCGTTGCCTTGAAAGATATTCCCCTGAAACCATTGGAATCCGTAAACATGATCCCTGATCCAAGAGGGATTGTTGTTGATCCAGGTCATCGGCCAATTTCGGCTAAAAATCCATTTAAGATCGTTTTTCATGACGAAAGTGAAGAGTAGGCTCAGGCTCATGAGGATGAGAAGATCCCTGCCCCTGCCCGGTCGGAGCGCCGCCGCCAGCAATAAAAGAAACGGTGAGAGGCCGGTCAAGAGGGGCGGCCAGTCTACAATATAGCTGATCAGTCCACGGGATGTCGGCAGTGTGTTGTTATCGATGCCAGGAATCCAGCCCAGGAAGCGCTGAAGCAGCAGGATTAGGTGCTGTGGCAATGCAGCGTCGTAGACAAACTGGCAAAGCTGGCGATCAACAAAGAAGTAGGCTGCAATGATGGATATCAGCAGAATCGGCCAGATCTTGAGTAGGGATTTCATCAGGGAGGGGAAAAACGACTTATAGCACCCTCAACATGAATTTGCACACTCTGGCTTGCTGATGATTTTTTGCCTGAGATCGACAAATCGCACCCGCTCCTATAAGATAGCTACCGGTTTCGAGCTCTGTTGCAATTAATGAGACCTTCTCCAAAGTCCAAGGCAAAAAAATCTCCCTCGCGGAGGACTTCCACGCGACGACAAACCAGAAAAGCTGCCTTAGCTACCAAACCGAAAAAAAAGAAGGCAAGTTCAGGCGATACATCCTCGAATCATCCCCAAAAACCGGTTTACACACTCAGCAAAGCACCTTGGGAGGAGCTTGTTCTTGGAAGCGAAGAAGACGAGTGGATGACTGGAAGGATTTAAGGTGTTTTTTGGTCAACAACTGTGGGAGAAATCTTGCAGCTCGGAATAGAAGCGCTCTCCATTTGTTTTTAAGTTGGCCAGGTTAAGAATTTTTCGACCCCTCCTCAGAGGCAGTAATTGCGCGCAGCCTTGACTTGAATGAGTAGTCCCCCGGGCAGGATAAGAGCTGTAAGGCTGCCTCCGTATACGCAACCCGTATCAATGCCGTAGAATTTTCCTGGAATAACGAAAGGCATTTCCTGAACGACATTGTAGCGTTTGTGTCCCACAACCACAGGGCGGTCAAGATCGACGCGATCCTTCCAGGAAGGATCGATAGTGGTCTTGCCTGTGAGTACATCGGCAGGTTGATTTTCAAGTGGAACGTCAGAAATAATCGCGCCATGCACAGCCACGAAATCGGGTGTCTGATGAATGAGGGACATGTTTCTTACTGCTTCCAGATAGCGACTGTAGGCCGGCTCGGACATCATTCTGCGGGTGCTGACACTCTCCGGCTTTGGCAGGACAAGTCCTTGGCTCCATTCCAAATGATCGAGATCGTGATTGCCCAGCAGAGAGATGCAGCCGAGTGATTCGAATGTTTGGAGTACACCCTCGGGGTCCGGCCCTTTGTTGAGAAGGTCACCCATCAGCACAATTGTGTCGCCGTCGTCCGGAGAAAGCATCTCGAGTAGTTCCCCGAATTCGAAAGCGCAGCCATGAATATCACCGATTAGAATAGTCCTGCTAGTTGCCATGCCGGAAATTGGTCTTTTGTTGGATGATGGAATACATCCTGACCTTATCATAGTGCTCGTTTCTACACCTTCTCTACTGTTCTTGGCATTTTCAGACGGGATTTACCCATTTCCTTCTTTTCGACTCCCATGCTTTTTGATTTCTTACAAGGCTTCATGAACACTCGTGCAGATTCTTCCGCCGGCCTCCGGCAGTCTGACCGGATCCCTGCGGATCTCCTGGCCAAAATTGACGAGGCCACGACCCGCTACCCTGTCTCCAAGAGGAGTGCCTCGCTGCCTCTTCTCCATCTCTGGCAGAATCATTTTGGGTTCATTGACGAGAGTGGAGTGAATTGGATCGCCAAGCGCCTCGATCTCGAGCCGATCAACATCTTGGAACTTGTCACTTTCTATCCTTGGTTTCGTCAACAGGCTCCAGGAAAGCATATCATACGCGTCTGCCGTACTCTCTCATGCGCAATGGCCGGCAGCTACGAGTTGCGAGAAAAGTTCTGCAAAGCTACCGGCGTCGATCCCGGGGCGGACCATCACCATGGATTGCCGACCAGTCCGGACGGGAAGTACAGTGTAGAGTTTGTCGAATGCCTTGCCAGTTGTGGTTCTGCCCCCGTTTGCCTCATCAACGATGAGCTTCATGAGGATGTCACAGCAAACGATATTCCGAAAATTCTCAACCAGCACGTGTAAGCCAGCTGTCCTCTATGAAATCACTTCTTCTTCCCCCGCATCCCAAGGAGCGCAGGGTTGTTTTTCAGAACGCCTGGACCCAAGGGTACTCACCAGACATAGAATGCTATCTCAAACATGGCGGCTACGCCGAACTGAAGAAGGCCCTCGACATGAAACCAGGGGATATCGTCGATGAGGTCAAAAAGGCCAACCTCCGAGGGCGAGGCGGTGCGGGATTTCCCTGCGGGGTGAAGTGGGGGTTCATCCGCCGGGACGACGGCAAGCCCCACTATCTCGTCTGCAACGGTGACGAGTCCGAACCAGGTACCTTCAAGGACCGCTACATCCTTCACAACGATCCTCATCAACTCATCGAAGGGATGGTTATTGCTGCCTATGCTCTGAATGCCCACCTCGCCTACATATACATCCGTTGCGAATTTCCCAAGGCCGCTGAGATCGTCTCAAGGGCACTTCAGGAGGCCCGTGAGAAGGGCTTTCTGGGAGAGAATATTCTTGGAAGCGGCTTTTCTGTGGACATTCATGTCCATCAGGGGGCCGCTGCCTATATTTGCGGCGAGGAAACCAGCATGATCGAGTCGCTGGAAGGAAAGCGTCCCTATCCACGAATTAAGCCGCCGTATTTTCCAGCCGTCCTAGGACTCTACATGTCGCCGACCATTGTTAACAATGTGGAGACCCTCTGTCACATCAAGCAGATCCTCCGGATTGGGAGCGACGAGTATTCGAAGATGGGAACTCCGGGAGATGGCGGTACTCGTGTCATGTGTGTCTCTGGGGATGTGCTTCGCCCAGGTCCCTATGAGATTCCAGCTGGCGGCGTCACCCTTGGGGAGCTGATTTTTGATGTCTGCGGCGGGCTGAAGCCGGGTCGCACACTAAAGGCCATTATTCCCGGTGGAAGCTCCGCCAAGCTCCTTCGTGCTGGAGAAACCTTCAAAATGAAAGTTAAGGGATCCGACGGCGCCTTGGTCGACAAGGACGTGCCCCTTCTTGATCTCGTCATGGATGCGGCTACCCTTGCCTCTGCAGGCACCATGATCGGGAGTGGAGGTGTGATGGTCATGGATGACACACGCAACATGCTCTGGGCTCTCAATAATCTGAACCAGTTTTATGCCCATGAGAGCTGTGGGCAGTGCACCCCTTGCCGCGAGGGAAGTCTCTGGATGAATAAGATGACGACCCGCATGCTTGACGGGAAGGGGATTGCGCAGGATCCAGCAACGCTCAAGAATGTTGCCGACAACATCGCTGGCCGCACGGTATGTGCATTCGGCGAGGCTTGTTCCTGGCCCACACAGAGTTTCTTGGCGAAGTTTCCCGAGGAGTTTTCCACGGCTGCGAGGTAAGGGTTTATCCCATTATTCGTGAACCGTCGTGCCGCACTTCTGGTGACAGGTCTTGCCGGTTTTCTAGGAATTGCCTTTGGAGCATTCGGCGCGCATGCACTCAAGGGGGTCCTAAATCAGCACCATACTCGGGAGATTTGGAATACTGCCGTACTCTATCATCTCGTCCATGCTCCTGTATTGCTGCTGTTAGCCCGAGGAGAGATAGTCAATACTGCGGCATTCTGCTGCTTTGCCTTAGGTATCCTGCTTTTTTCAGGAAGTCTGTACGCGCTTGCATTGACGGGTATTCAGAGTCTGGGAGCGGTTACGCCATTTGGCGGACTGCTGCTTATGTCAGGCTGGGTTTTGGTCGCCATCGGAGCTTCTCATCCTGAGCTATCAAAGAAATGATTGCTGTGACTGAGAGTTTTTCGGTTCCGACCGGAGGAAAGGGAACCTATGAGATTACCGCAGAAGTCGAGGCCCTAGTGCGACGGAGCCACATCCAGACCGGACTTGCCACGGTTTTTCTCCAGCACACCAGCGCCAGTATCGTGATCTATGAGAATGCCGATCCGACAGCTAGGACTGACCTCCATCGCTTCTTTGAGGATCTTGTGCCTGAGGATAACCCGGATCTGATCCATACGATTGAAGGCTCCGATGATTCGACCAGTCACCTTCGAATGGCCCTGACACGTACCAGCGAGAGTATTCCAATCGCCTCGGGCCGTCTTCAGTTGGGCACATGGCAGGGAATCTTTCTCTTTGAGCACCGCCGGGCGCCGCATAACCGCACAGTGGTTGTCACCCTGCTTGGAAGATAAAAACTGGAAAAAACACGGGTGAAATGCGCAGGGGAAGGCATCTTCTCCTTTCTGTGAGTGTCTGATCCACGAACTAGTGTTTGAACACCAGTCGACAAATCAGCAATGAAGCAGCGACTCCGGCTGTATCGGCGAGAAGTCCGGCGGCAAGCGCATGACGTCCACGCCGGATTGCCACTGAGCCAAAGTAGACTGCCAGCACATAGAGCGTGGTCTCTGTGCCTCCGAGGATGGTTCCCGCAAGCTGCGCCTCGTAGCTGTTCGGACCGCAGCTCTTCACTATCTCGGCAAAGAGGCCCGTGGCTGCGCTTCCGCTCAGTGGTCGCACAAGGACAAGGGGCAGAAGTTGGGAAGGGAGTCCGAGTAGGTCGAGGAGCGGAGAAAGGATGCGGCTTAGCAGGTCGATTCCTCCTGCAGCACGGAAGATTCCTACCGCCACAAGAATGGCAAGGAGATAGGGGAAAATGCGCAGGGCAACTTGAATACCCTCCTTTGCTCCTTCTATGAACTCCTCGTAGACAGCAATCCCACGAAGGGCCGCATAAAGGGGAAAAAATCCAACAAGGAATGGGATTGCGACCACGGAGATGGATCTGACAATTTCGATCAAAAAACTCCCATCTTTTTGCTGCACGACGAGATGGCAGATCGTTCCAACAAAAAGGGCCGCATAGGCTAGGAGGACCAATTTTTTCCAGATCGGAAGCTGAGGGAGGCTTGTTACAGCCTGATTATCCGGTGTGGGGGAAGTCTGGATGACAGACTGGACGGGAGGTGCAAGTGGGGGAATGCTAAAGAAAGGGAGTCTCTGGAGCAGCTTCACCGAGGTGATGCCGGTAAGGAATGAACAGGTTGTTGCGACAAGGGCGGTGCCGATGATTGCGGAAGGACGGGCGGCGCCAGCTGCGGCAAGGATTCCAACGGCAGTGGCTGGGATCAATTGGACCGAACTGGTGTTGATGGCGAGAAAGGTACACATCGCATTGGTTGCGATACCGGGCCGTGGATTTAGTGACTCCAGATTCTGCATGGCACGCAGTCCGAAAGGGGTTGCTGCATTGCCAAGGCCAAGCATATTGGCCGCGATATTCATGACCATGGCACCCATTGCAGGATGGTTGGCTGGCACTTCGGGAAAAAGCCGTTTCAGCACAGGGCGCAAAAGAATAGCCAAGCGTTCGACAGCCCCTGATTTTTCGGCCAGACGCATGATTCCCAACCAGAGAGCCATGACTGCCCCCAGCGGCAGCGCAATATTCATTAGAGATGTCCTGCACGCATCGAAGGTGGCGCTGGTCATGGCCTCTGTGCGGCCTGTCAGCACACCCAGCACCACCCCGCACAGGATCATGGCGAGCCATAGATAGTTGAGCACGCCAACGGTTCTAAAGGATGGGGCTTGGAGGGGCGAAGAAAATTAAACCAAATACTGTGATTTTGCCGTGCCACAGAGTCGTTGATGCGTTTAAATGCACATACTATGTCTGTTTGCCCTGATCGATGGATTCGTAAAATGTCGCTGGAACATGGAATGATCGAACCATTTGTGGAACGCCAGGTGCGTGATGATCATGGGGCGCGTGTGATCAGCTATGGCCTATCCAGCTACGGTTACGACTTGCGGGTTGCCGATGAGTTCAAGGTGTTCACTAATGTCTTCAGTGCGATGGTTGACCCCAAGGAATTCGACGAAAAATCATTCGTCGATGTGAAAACCGATGTTTGCGTGGTGCCTCCTAACTCCTTCGCGCTGGCTCGAAGCGTGGAATACTTCCGCATACCCCGGGAAGTTCTGACCATATGCGTTGGAAAGTCTACATATGCCCGATGCGGGATCATCGTGAATGTGACTCCGTTCGAGCCCGAGTGGGAGGGGCATGTCACACTTGAAATCTCAAACACTACGCCCCTCCCTGCGAGGATTTATGCGAACGAGGGATTGGCTCAGGTTGTATTTTTTGAAGCCAGCGAGCCTTGCGAGACTAGCTATGCAGACCGTGGTGGAAAATACATGAAACAGCGGGGCATTACGGTCCCGAGGATGTAAAAATCAGGCCGGATGCCAGATGGTCTGGAAATCCAGGAGAGTTTATCTCGTTTCCTCGTCGTCTTTTTCTTCCCTTTCCTCAAGTACCTGACTGGAGGTTTCTGCTTCTCCGGCTTTGTGCTCCTGCATTTTTCTCAGGACTGCAGACATGTCCTCGACTTCATCCCAGACTTCACGCGTGATGTAAACTGGTGACTTCTGCTGGGCTGCCATTGCCAGACAGTCGCTCGGGCGGGCATCAAGTTCGATCACTTTCCGCTGCTGGAGTTCGTTTTCCACGCTGACGATCATCCGCCCATAATAAGTCGAACCCTTCAAGTCATTCATAATAACGCGCTCCACTTTTGCCCCCAGAGCCGTGAGGAGCATGCCCATCAGATCATGGGTGAGGGGGCGTTCTGTTTGTGCCCCGTGAATAAGCATGCTGATTGCATTACCGACAAGCGGATCCATGTAGATGACAAAGACCTTCTCCTCGTTTCCAAGAAAAACGGCACTCCCATTCGTTGTCGGGACTACTCCCTTGATGTCGATCTTGAGCACCTTTTTCGTGTTCATGATAGAAATATGAATCAATTCAGTGATTCTCGCTACGGGATAAAACTCATCCACTTATCCAATTAGTCCATACGCGGGATGGATGATCCCTCTGCGACGATATTCCTTCGAAAGCACGAGGTAGTGATCCGCCCAAACTCCAAGCCCAGCCTGCTCTTCCGCGCTGAGCGTTCTCAGGATTCGTGAAGGGGAACCCACCACCATCGAACCGGGAGGAATCACGGCATTCATCAGCACGGTGGCATTGGCTGCGATGAGGCATCGTTCCCCGATGACAGCTCCGTCAAGAATGACAGCGCCCATCCCAATCAACGACTCATCGCCAATCGTGCAGGCGTGGACAACGGCGCAGTGACCTATAGTCACCCGCCGACCGACGGTAGCCCCCAGATCAGTTGCTACATGTATGACCGCATTGTCCTGAACATTACTTTCTTCCCCAATGATGATCGGGGCGATGTCACCACGGAGCGAGGCTCCCGGCCAGACGTTGCTCCGGGCGGCGAGCGTCACCGAGCCTGATAGAAAGGCACCCGGCGCCACATAGGCGTTGGATGCGACAGAAGGAAGGCAGTCGAGGTGCCTCCTAACGATTCCAGTGAAATAGTCAAGGTGATCCCGATGGGGGTTCTTGTCCGACGATTGAGTCTCCATGAGGTTTTTTGAAGATTTTACAGAAGGGTGTTGACAGCAGAGGAGAGTTTTTTTTGGATCGTGCTTGTCACTAGACACAACCAACCCAACACAACAATCAATCCATGAGCAGCAAACTACATCTCGTTGAAGCCGTCCAGAAATCCCTCGGCAAAGACATCAGCAAAGCACACGCAGAAAAAGTCGTGAATTCCGTCATCGACAGCATCAAGGGCCTCGTCAAGAAGCACAAGAGCCTCCAGTTGATCGGATTCGGAACCTTCAAGGTTGTAAACCGCAAGGCCCGGAAGGGAATCAACCCCAAGACTGGCAAGGCTATCCAGATCAAGGCTTCCAAGAGTGTTCGTCTGTCTCCTGGCAAGGCTTTCAAGCAGTCCCTGTAAGTTTCCAAAGTTTCCCTCCCGCCCGAGAAAACCCGTTATGCCAATTGGCATAACGGGTTTTCTGGTTTAACTACCTGACCGTTTTCCGTATCATTATAAAGTTATGAAAAAACCCATCATTGTTTCTGTCACCGGCGCTGCCGGACAAATCGGTTATTCACTGCTACCACGCATCGCATCAGGCCAGGTCTTCGGTAGCGACCAACCCGTTGCCCTCCGGCTTATTGAGATCGAGCCGGGGATGAAAGCTCTCGCCGGGGTGGTGATGGAACTCAACGACTGCGCATTCCCCCTTCTTGAGTCGATCGAGGCCACCTCCGATCTGGATATAGGTTTCCAAGGAGCGCAGTGGGCCCTCCTAGTCGGTAGCGTTCCCCGTAAGGCGGGGATGGAACGCAAGGATCTCCTCGGCATCAATGGAAAGATCTTTATCGGGCAGGGTAAGGCCATCGAGCGTAATGCCGCATCGGACATCAATGTCCTCGTCGTGGGCAACCCCTGCAATACCAACTGCCTAATCGCGATGAAGAATGCCCCGAGCATTCCGTCTGACCGCTGGCATGCAATGACTCGTCTAGATGAGAACCGCGCCAAGAGCGCTCTTGCCGAGAAGGCAGGCGTCCATTCCCGTGATGTCACCCAACTTGCCATCTGGGGGAATCACTCCAGCACCCTCTATCCAGATTTTGAAAACGCCCTGATCAACGGAGGTCCTGTATCCAAACTTATCACCGACCGGGCATGGCTTGAGGGAGACTTCATCAAGAATGTTCAGCAGAGAGGCGCGGCCATCATTGCCGCACGTGGACTCTCCTCGGCCAAGTCCGCTGCACATGCTGCCATTGAGACTGTCCAATCCCTTCGTGCAACGACACCCGCCAGCAATTGGCACAGTGTGGCTATTGCCTCGGACGGTTCGTACGGTGTGGAGAAGGATCTCATTTGCTCCTTCCCTACTCGTTCCAATGGCATCAAGGCCTCCATTGTTCAAGGTGTCGAATTGGGAGAGTTCGGGAAGGTCAAGTTCCAGTTGACTGTGAATGAACTCCTTGAGGAGAAATCCATGGTCTCGGATCTTCTGCCAAAATGATCATCGCATTTCATTCAGCATGAGTCATTCCGAACTCATCATGGATCCCGCCACGCACCGTGCCGAGAGTGACAGCATGGGTGAGATCCCCGTGCCCCATGACCGTTATTATGGGGCACAGACAGCCCGTTCACTGATCCATTTTGACATCGGTAATGACACAAAGCCGCCCGAATTGATCAAGGCTCTGGGACAGCTCAAGAAGGCATGCGCTCTGGCCAACAGGGATCTGGGGAAACTTTCCGCAGAGAAGTCAGAGCTCATTTGTCGCGCGGCAGACGAGGTGATCGAGGGAAAGCTAGACGAGCATTTTCCACTTCGTATATGGCAGACCGGAAGTGGCACCCAAAGCAACATGAACGCCAACGAGGTCATCTCGAATCGCGCAATTGAGATGGCGGGCGGCGTGCTCGGATCGAAGAAGCCGATTCATCCCAATGATGATGTTAATATGTCGCAGTCATCGAATGACACCTTCCCGACGGCAATGAATATTGCGGCCGTTACGGTGATGCACGAGCGACTGCTTCCTGCAGTGAGGGAACTGGCAGCTGCTCTGGATGACAAAGCACGGGAGTACTCCTCAATCGTGAAGATCGGACGCACACATCTGCAGGATGCAACTCCTCTCACGCTTGGTCAGGAGTTTTCGGGGTACGCTGCGATGCTGGAGGCTGATTTTAAGCGATTGGAAGAAAGTCTTCCGGGTCTTGAGTCCCTCGCAATCGGCGGTACTGCGGTAGGGACCGGCCTCAACGCTCACCCGAAATTCGGCGAAACGGCAGCGGCGCACATTGCAAAGTTGACTGGTTTTCCATTTGTTTCGGCTTCCAACAAGTTTTCGGCCCTTTCCTCCCACGGTGAGTTTGTCTTTGCAAGCGGGGCGCTCAAATCTCTGGCTGCCTCACTCATGAAAATAGCCAACGATCTACGCTGGCTCGGATCGGGGCCGCGCTGCGGACTCGGAGAACTATCCCTCCCAGAAAATGAGCCTGGATCTTCCATTATGCCGGGAAAGGTAAATCCTACCCAGTGTGAGGCGGTTACCATGGTGGCGGTTCAAGTTATGGGGAACGACACCGCAATCGGGATTGCGGCCTCGCAAGGAAATTTTGAGCTGAATGTATTCAAACCGGTCATCATTCATAATTTTCTCCATTCCGTCCGTCTCCTTTCTGACTCGATCATCTCTTTCAGGGATCATTGCGTGGTCGGCATCGAGGTCAACCGTGAGAAGATTGCTGGGTATGTCCGAAATTCGCTCATGCTGGTGACGGCTCTCAATCCCCATATCGGATATGACAAGGCGGCACAAATTGCTAAGAAAGCCCACAAGGACAATTCCAGTCTTCGGGAGGCGGCGATCTCCCTCGGATACCTTACAGGAGAACAGTTTGACCAGTGGGTTAATGCCAGCGAAATGACCCACCCTTGACGGAATTTGCGGTGAAATTTCATCACCGACTTCGTTCGTTCAATAAACTTTACCTTAGATGATTGCGAAGAATCATCATGGCGACGACTATCGACACCAGCGCGGTGATCAGGACCCCTCCTGCTGCAACATCCTTGGCTTTTCCGAGCAGTTCTCTCTTTTCTGTAGAGACCTCGTTTGCAAGGAACTCTAGGGCAGTGTTTAGGGACTCAGCCATCCAGACCATGCCGATGCAGAGAAGGAGGGCGATCCATTCCCAGCGACGTAGATGCATGAAAAATCCGGCGGCGATGACGGAGGATGTGGCCAGCAAGTGAAGGCGTGCGTTGGGTTGGGTTGACACAAGTGTCCTGATGCCACGGAAGGCATGTCCAAGGCTTCGGAAGCGCGAGGAGAGGTAGCTTATGATCATGATTTGAGTCTTGAAATCAGCCGACGCTTTCAAGTTCATCGGTAGGCAGCGAGGAGGAGAGATTTTCCCACTCTGACATTACTGTACTTAGATGCTCCTGAAGTTCCGCAAGTTCTCTATTAAGGGAAAAGGCTCGGCCATTCTTGAAGCTCTCCGGATCCTCCAGTTCAGAGACCAGTTCGCGCTGGCGTGCTTCAAGCGAGGAAATTTCATCCTCGGTGACCTTGAGGCGTGAGCGGGTTTCACGAAGTTCCCTGTTGATGGCCTTGCGGGTTTCGGCTTCTGCGCGGCGTTGCTCCTTGATCTCTTTTATACCCATTTTGGTACGCGGTGTCTCCGCCGTGATTGGAGTTGTCACGGGACGATGGTCTCCGGGTGCGATCAAAGCGGAACGCTCCGATCGGGAACCAGATTTCTCAAGGTAATACTGGTAATCTCCTGCATAGGGGGTGAGTCTGCCTGCATTGATGTGCAGGACGGTTGATGCAAGGGTTCTGATGAAGTGGACATCGTGACTGACGAAAATGAGTGTTCCCTCATATTGTCGGAGCGCGCCGATCAGGGCGTCGATACTCGGCATGTCCAAGTGTGTGGTCGGTTCGTCGAGAAGAAGTAGATTTGGGGGATTAAGGAGCAGTTTGACCAGTGCGAGGCGGCTTTTCTCCCCGCCGCTCAAGACGCCGACGGGTTTGAATACGTCGTCTCCTCGAAAGAGGAACGAGCCAAGGATCGTCCTTACTGTCTGCTCGGGAACGGGGGTTACAGTTTCCATCGCCTCAGCAAGCACTGTTCGCTTTAGGTCCAGCATCTCAGTCCGGTGCTGGGCGAAGTATCCTACCGAGAGGTGATGCCCGGGACTTATTTTTCCCGCTTCCAGAGGGAGCAATCCTGCGAGGATCTTGAGAAGAGTTGACTTGCCCGCACCGTTGGGTCCTACCAGCACCGTCCGTTCTCCTCGTTCTACTTCAAGGTCTAGACAAGGGTAGACAACATGAGATCCATAGGCCTGCCTCACTCCCACTAGGGTAATTACCCGCTGGCCGCTGCGTTTTGGCTGAGGAAACGAGAATGAGACGGTTGCCTCGTCGCGCTCAGGCGCCTCGATCTTCTCCATGCGGGCGAGTTGCTTGATCCTGTCCTGTGCCTGCGACGCCTTGCTAGCCTTTGCACGAAAACGGTCGATAAACCGTTGAAGTTCCGCGATCTCCCGCTGCTGGTTCTTGTAGGCGGCCCACTGTTGCTCCTCCCGGGCGGTTTTTTGTATCAGGTAGTCGTCGTAATTGCCGCGGTAGCGGGTGAGTTTGCGGTTTCGGATCTCAAGGATCGCGCCGCAGATGGCATTGAGAAAAGCCCTGTCGTGGGAGATGGCAAGAACTGCTCCGGAATAATTGGATAGATAGCTCTGGAACCATCCAAGTGACTCAAGATCGAGATGGTTTGTTGGTTCGTCGAGCATAAGGATGTCGGGCGCCATCACCAGCAGGCGCGCCAGATGCGCGCGCATGATCCACCCACCGCTCAAGGTGTGTGCTGGTTTGCCAAAATCATCCTCGCGGAATGCAAGGCCGCTAAGGATTCGCTTTGCCCTGATCTTCAACGAGTGGCCGTCGAGTTCAGCAAAACGATCGATGGCCTCGTGGTGAAGAGGATCATCCTCATGATGCTCCCGCACGATCTTTTGAATCCGCTCCATCTCCAATGAGATGTTGGTGGACAATTCAAGGATGGTTTCATTACCAGAAGGGGCACTTTCCTGAGGAAGAAAACCGATCGAGACACTGCGTTCGAGTGCCACGGTTCCCGAGTCCGGGGAGACTTCCCCGAGGATAAGGGAAAAAAGAGTCGATTTCCCGGCGCCGTTGGATCCGATGAGACCGATTCGGTCCCCACGATTAATCTGTAGGGAGGCGTTCTCGAAGAGGGAACGTCCCGCATAGGATTTGGAGAGGCCGGAAGCAGTCAGCATAAGATGGTATTGGGAATGAGTCGGGCGAAAAGATGGTCCCGTCGAGGCTGAAGAAAAAGAAGAATTAACCGTTTCAGTGAAATTGGTGAGGAAATTGAAGAGATCGCCATTGCTGGCCGACATTGCTACAATGTCCCGATGACATCTGTGGAGATTATAGCGCTGCTTGCTGCATCCTGCGCTGCGGGAATTATCAATGCCGTTGCAGGCGGGGGAACTCTGGTAACTTTTCCGGTACTGATACTTTTTGGCATTCCTCCTGTAATTGCCAACGCAACCAGCACGCTTGCCCTAGTCTTTGGGATCTCTGGAAGTCTCTACGGTTTCCGTGCCCGATTGGCGGAAGTGAGGCCTTGGTTCGGCACTTTCATTCCAGTAAGCGTTGCTGGTGGATGGATCGGCAGTTTTCTCCTGACCCATGGGAGTGAGAACACCTTTGCACGGTTGGTTCCGTACCTTGTGCTCTTTGCCACGATCCTCTTCATGCTTCAAGGGGTGGTGAGGAGACGGGTAGCTCACCAAGCTGCCTCGGGCGAAGCACCTCCGATTGGCAGGCGCCATCTTCTTATCGCCATGGTTTTTCAGTTCGTGGTCTCCATCTACGGAGGGTACTTTGGTGCCGGAATAGGAATCCTCATGCTGGCTTCTCTGGGGTTCCTTGGATTCTCAGACATCCACCGGATGAACACCCTGAAAAGCGTACTCGGATCACTCATCAATCTCATTGCCGCCACTTGGTTCGTTCTCTGCGGTTTGATTGACTGGCCGCGAATGGGAGTAATGACCGTGGGAGCCGTTGCAGGATACTATCTAGGGGCGACCTATTCCCAGCGCCTTCCCCAGAATATCGTGCGCCATTTGATTTCCGTAATCGGTCTGATCATTACCGTCGTGATGTTTTGGAAACTCCGATAGGAGTTTGGCGTTAAGTTAGGCACGTGGGTGAGCTGCGTCGTAAGCACGCTTGAGTCGCTCAGTTGTCACATGGGTATAGATTTGGGTGGTGGAAAGACTTGCATGACCCAAAAGGGATTGAACGCTCCTGAGATCGGCTCCGTTGTCGAGCAAGTGGGTTGCAAAGGAATGCCGGAGTTTATGAGGACTAAGAGATGAGGGAAGGCCGGCCTCGCGGAGATAATTTTTTAGCAGCAGCCAGATGGAGCGATGGCCGAGCCTCTTTCGGCCTTTGTTTAGGAACAATGGGCCCCTCTGGACATTTGCCTGTTGGCGATATCGCGAGATTGCTTCGAGGGCCGGGGTGCCAACGGGGACAATACGTTCGCGAGAGCCTTTTCCCATCACTCGGACAGTCTCGCCAATGGGGTCAAGATCCCTCACGTCTAGCGATGCCAACTCCGCCAGACGGAGCCCCGAGGAATAAAAGAGTTCCAGAATGGCAGTGTCACGAGCTGCCATCCATCCGGGAGCCTGCTTCGATTTCTTCTGGATGGCAGGCTGATCCATGAGGGTGTTCGCTTGCGACACAGTCATGAACTGAGGGAGGGTTTTTTCCAACTTCGGAAGAGAGACGAGTTTCAGAACATTCGAAGAAATAATATTCCGGTCCGTGAGGTAGTTGTAGAAGCTTCTCAGGGCTGCAAAGCCTAAGCGAATGGTTGACCTAGAATGATCTCTCTTCATCAGGTCGAAAAGATATGCTCGAAAGTCATCTGCACCCGCTTCAGTCCATCGAAGGCCGGGACGGAAGTTTCGGAACTTTTCCAGTGCTTGCCGGTAGGTGCGTAGAGTCTGGGGCGAGTAGTTCTTTCCACTGCCTAAATAGTCGAAAAATTCTTCTGAAAGACTATCCGGCAAAAGGATGGATTGCCGGGGTTCACTAGATCCGGAATTTGGAATTTTTCTGGCCGTCCTGCGGTTCATCAGCACATCAAGTAGAGCATCGGCCGACGAGAGAGGCAAATGCTCTGAGGAAACGGTATCTGCTACTCCCTGTGGAAAATAGTTGAGGAAGATGAGCATCCCCGCTCTTGATGGGGGTTATAAATCACTCATGACAGACATCTCGCAATCACGGCACCTCACCATTGGATTCCTCCGCCGTGGCTATTCTCCAACCGGCGGAGTGGAAGCCTATCTAAAGGGATTGGCCGAAGGATTGCGCGCCGAGGGACATCGGGTGGTTCTTCTTGGAACTGCGGAATGGCCTTCAGAGGCCTGGCCAGGCGGGGAGATTATCCGTTGCTCCAGCAAGAAGCTTGGGCGCTATGCCAAGGAAGTCACGGGGATCCGGCGCGGGAACGTCATCTGTTTTGATCTGATACTCTCTGTTGAAAAGGTGCCGGGATGCGATCTCTACCGGACCGATGAAGGAATTCACGCTGCATGGCTTGATCAGCGCTCAAAATATCTCTCCCCTTGGGCGCATTTCTTCCAGCGGATCAGCCCTAAGCACATGGAAAAACTACGATTCGAAAAAAAACTTTTCGCTCCGCAGGCGACGCGACGGGTAATTTCCATTTCACAGAAGATCAGCAGGGAGATTTCTGAGTATTACGGCTATCCGGCTACCAAAATCAGCCTGATCAGGAACGGCATTTCCCAACGTGAGCTTCCGTCACTTCTGGAAAAGAATGAATCCCGTGGCAAGCTTGGCATTGGATTAGACGAGAAGATTGTCCTCTTTGTAGGCACGGGGTGGGAGAGGAAGGGATTGAGCTTTGCGATCAGAGCCGTGGAGAAAATCCAGAATTCACACATCAAACTGCTGGTTGCAGGAAAAGGTTCGGAAAGACGGTTTGCCTCCCCTTTTGTTCGCTTCCTGGGGCCGGTGAAGGACATGGCAATGGTCTACGCCGCAGCAGATCTCTTTATATTGCCAACGATTTTCGATCCGTTTCCACTGGCTGGACTGGAAGCTCTCGCTGCCGGACTGCCTGTGGTCACTACAACTGCAAACGGTCTCTCCGAGGTGATCACATCGGGAGTCCATGGAGAGGTGATAGAAGAGCCCTCCGATATCGTGGCGCTGAGCGATTCCATCATCAAGTGGCTGAAGATTGTCGAAGCACCCGGACAGGGAGCTCAGGCTCGATCGCTATGTGCATCTCTGGCTGCCCAGTTTACACTTGAGAGAAACCTTTCGGAAACGCTGGCTCTCATTCATGAAATCATCGCGGAGAAGACGGATGAAAAGTGAATGAATTTAGATGATGAATCGGGTGCTGGGAACCCGTTTATTTTTTGATTTTCAGAGTCTCTGTGATCGCTCCTTTGAGGCGACTTTATTGGGTGGCCATCAGTTTCCAAGAATTGACTCGATCGGCTTGATCGGAAAAGATGGTCAAAGTTTTGCAAATAACATCGATTGTCCTCCCCCATATCCCCACCCCATCCGATTCCTTATGAGCCAAGCAACCGTCCATCTGAGCTTTGTTGATTATTCCATCCTCGGCCTTTACGTAGCCTTCGTGATCGGCATCGGCTTTGCGCTGAAACGCAACGTGAAAACTTCCGCTGATTTCTTTCTTTCCGGCAGAAGCATCCCAGCCTGGGTTACAGGGCTCGCCTTCCTTTCTGCCAATCTCGGTGCGCTCGAACTTGTCGGCATGGCCGCCAGTGGCGCGAAATATGGCATCTCAACCTGCCACTTCTACTGGGTGGGGGCGATTCCTGCGATGATCTTCCTGGCAGTATTCATGATGCCCTTCTACTACGGTTCGAAGGCCCGTTCGGTTCCCGAGTATCTTAAACTCCGGTTTGACGAGCGCACCCGCGCCTTTAACTCGGTCTCCTTTGCCGTTATGACGATCTTCGCCTCCGGCATCTCTCTGAATGCGCTTTCCAAACTCCTTCATCAACTTCTCGGCTGGGAATACAACATTTGCCTGTGGGTCTGTTCCTTCATTGTTCTTCTCTATGTTTTGAAGGGTGGGCTTACCTCAGCAATCTACACCGAGGTGTTGCAGTTCTTCATGATTGTCCTCGGGTTTGCACCGGTCGTATTTCTTGGTCTCAAGGATGCCGGGGGATGGAATGCAGTTAAGGACAAGCTCGCCGGGGTGGCAACTCATCCGGCTACTTACAATCTTGTCAGTGAAGGATCCAAGACATTCGAGCCCAATGCATGGACGAGTGCTTGGGTTCCACTGCTTGGTGGACCCTCCGCCAATCCAATGGGCGTTGATCTTTTTGCTATGGTCTTCGGACTCGGCTTTGTCCTTTCGTTTGGCTACTGGTGCACGAATTTCCTTGTCGTTCAGCGTGCCATGGCTGCCAAGGACATGGTTGCCGCCAGGAATACACCGTTGGTGGCGGCGGTCCCGAAGATGTTTTTTCCTCTGTTGGTGATCCTTCCGGGCATGATTGCCCTCGCGTTGACCGCCACTCCCGGCAAGGGATATCATCTTCCACAGGCCATCATCCAGCAGTCGAAATTCCCAGATGCCGTGGCCTCCCTGAGGCGGGCAGTTGCAGATCATGCCGACAACGATACTGTGTCCAAGTCCCTCTCTGCTGCCACGGGTGTATCTTTCAACTCTGCCAAGATCGCCGAGATCCTTGCGAACCCCGCTTCTCTCTCTGCCTCCGACGAGCAATTGGCAATTCGTATTCAGGACGCCGTGGTTAACGACTACGACGGCGTCATTCTCTCGCTCGTGAAACGCTACTGTCCGACCGGACTCCTCGGCCTTGCGCTGACGGCCCTCCTCGCCTCCTTCATGTCGGGCATGGCGGGAAATGTGACCGCCTTCAACACCGTCTGGACTTACGATCTCTATCAAGCCTATATCGCTCCCAACAAGACTGATGACCACTACTATTGGATGGGACGTGTTGTGACTATCGTGGGGATTCTTCTGAGCATCGCCGCCGCCTACTTCGCTAGCATGTGGACCAATGCGATGGATATCATCCAACTTGTATTCGGTTTCGTTAATGCGCCTCTCTTCGCAACCTTCCTCCTAGGAATGTTCTGGTCCCGCACTACAGGTACCGGCGCCTTTGTAGGCTTGGTCTCAGGAACTGCTGCTTCCGCCCTCTTCCATGCCTGCACGATATCCCAAGGAAACCTGCCCGGGGTGAAAGGGGCTTATCTTGCCAAACTCGTTGTTCTGCCAAGCGACATGGCCCAAAATTTCTGGCTCGCGAGCTTTGCTTTCACCGTCTGTTTCATTCTCACGGTGGTGTTTTCACTTGCAACACGTCGCACCAAGACAGACGAGGAACTCAAGGGACTGGTCTACTCCCTCACTCCTAAACAGATTGTGAAGCAGGCTTGGTATGCCCAACCGGGAACCATCGGCATTGCGTTGCTCATCGTCTGTGTCATCCTCAATTTCATATTCTGGTAAATTTCCCGATTCTCGGCTTCCATCCATTAAACCCTCAACTTTTTTCCAACCATGGGTCTAGATATACGCTTTCCAATCGGCATGATGTTCACCTTGCTTGGTCTCATCCTGCTTGGCACCGGCTTTTTTACAGGTGGAGACGCTGCGATTTACAGGAGCTCACTCGGCATTAATATCAACCTGATTTGGGGTGCTGTTCTCCTGATCTTCGGTTTATTGATGTGGGTTTCCGCCCACCTTGGCAGGAACAAATGACGACCGCAGTAGGCTTTGCAGGCGGTGACGTCGAGGCTAGGAAAACGCTGGAGAGGCTTGCAGACGAGGCAGGCATTACTATCGCAGGAGCAAAAATCCGCCGATCTTCTTCACGATTCTGCTTAGGCGTTGAGCATGGTGACTACAACGGCACAGAGCTTTTTGGAGTAGGTACTGATCGCTTCATCTGGATGGCCTTCCGTCCAAATGGGACAAACCGGATCCGCCTTTTCAGCGGCAACTTTCCTGAGGATGGGGTGATCGACTTCGCTCTTGATGCGATTCCGGAACCCGGGACGGCTCCTGACTCTTGGTCCCGATTCCCTATGGGCGCTGCATGGTTGCTGATGCGTGAAGGGTATCAACTCAAAATGGGAATGGATGCTGTGCTCTATGGGAACATACCGGGCGGAGGCATGTCCCGATCCGCTTCCCTGACATTGAATCTTCTCATCTCTCTGGCCGAGGTAAATGGTATCGAGTTGGCTACGGAACTTCGTACCGTAGATCTGGCCCAAGCCGTGGAGAATGATTATATAGGATCTCCCTGCGGGAATCTCGACCCGATGATGATCCTTTTTGCGCGAGAGGGAATGGGAACCCACTATAAACCATCCGACCATTCCATCTGCCATATTCCGCTCGGAGCTGGAGCTCCCGATTTCAGGATCATTAGTCTCGATACCGGCACGATGCGTCCAGGGCTTGAGAAATCGACCTACAAGACCCGCCATGCCGAATGCCGTGAGCTCGTGGGACTTGCCGGTGATGAATTTGGGATCAAGGCACTTGGGGATGTCCGAACCGGAGAGCTCTACCGAGCAATTTTGGCGAAATTCGGGGCAGTTCATCCTCACCTCTGCAAACGACTCACCTATATCTATCATGCCCAACAGCGCTTCGATTCGATGCTCGAGGCGTGGAGGCAGGGTGATATTGCCACCGTAGGAGCAATGTTCCGTGCCGATGGCATCGGGCTGCGCGATGACTATCAAATTTCCGGCAAAGAACTCGAAACTATGTGCGATATCGCGAGGACCGTTCCCGGTGTCTTGGGAGAACGGATGCTCGGCGGGGGTGACAAGGGGGCAAGCGGAGCTCTCGTGCTAGATGGGAGCGTTCAGGCCGTTCATGACGCCGTGGAGACAGCCTATCCGCGTAGCCATCCAGACTTTGCCGGAAGCTATGCCGTTCACTCTTGTAAAATCGTCGATGGGATCAAGGTTCTTCCCGGCTGGAATTGAAACTAATGCGCTTCTTTGGTTGGTTTGATCTTTTGGAACGTGAGGCGAAGCTATCGATCATGCGAAACCAAATCACAGAGATAAATAGTTGGGGGCCGTCCTCCAACTATTTGAGTTTGACGTTTTTTTATTCAATTCTTCCTCTTCCATAATGCTCCACCCACATCGCCGATGGAATCCGCTCACACGTGAGTGGTTGCTCGTCTCTCCACACCGTGCCGCTCGACCATGGAAGGGACAGATTGAGGCGGTTGCCGAGAGTCGCCCCCCCTACGATCCCGAGTGCTACCTCTGCCCTGGCAACTCCCGTGTTGGAGGACACCCGAATGCAGATTACGAGAACACCTACGTATTTGAAAACGACTTTGCCGCACTCCTTCCTCCGACAGAGATGGCTTCTGCGGAAAAATACCCCGATTCCCCCCTTTTTCGCGTTCAGGAGATTTCGGGTGAATGTCGTGTTATCTGCTTCTCTCCCCGTCACGATCTCTCACTCGCACAGATGGGTGCTCCGGATATTGGCCGCGTCATTGATACCTGGATCTCCCAGTCAGTCGAACTAGGCAGACGCTTCCGCTGGGTGCAGGTATTTGAGAATAAGGGTGCCGCCATGGGTTGCTCCAATCCCCATCCCCACGGTCAAATCTGGGCAGGGGATTTCATACCTGAAGAGCCGTCCAAGGAAGACATCTCGCAGAGGGACTATTGCCACGAGCATGGTCGTCCGTTGCTCCTCGACTACGCTGCTGCGGAATTGAGCGAGCGCTCCCGTATTGTCGTGGAGGGGGAACACTGGTTTGCCGTCGTTCCTTTTTGGGCGCTCTGGCCTTTCGAGACGCTCCTCCTTCCCAAATATGATCACATTCCCCGTCTTGCCTCGCTGCCGGATGGGCATCGCCTAGATCTTGCTGAGACGCTGCGGCAGCTTCTTGTTCGCTATGACAATCTCTTCCAATGCTCCTTCCCATACTCTATGGGATGGCATGGTGCTCCATTCCTTCCGGCCTTGGGCGAGAATCCAGAAACATCGTGGCAGCTGCACGCCCACTTCTACCCACCTCTGCTGCGCTCCTCCTCAGTGAAAAAATTCCTCGTCGGTTACGAGATGCTGGCGGAGGGGCAGCGTGACCTGACTTCCGAACAGGCGGCATCGCGACTGCGCGAAGTTCCATCGACGCATTACGCGGCAAAATTGTAGTTGAAAGAAAGGTCTTTAAGCGGGGTTCACGGTTCCATGGTGCTAGTGTCATGAGCCCTGACTCCTCTCGCCAACGCGACTCTTGCATTGGGCTCTTGGTTAGTTCAAAAATGAATTTTCTAGTGAAAAAAACAATCCTCCTCCTCGCCATCTTAGCCGGAACCCCCATGATCAAAGCAGCCGAACCATCCATTTCCTCCAAATCCTTCGGAACGACTGCCGATGGTCAAAAAGTCACTCTTTTCACCCTGAAGAATTCTAAAGGGGCCTCCGCGAGCATCAGTAACTATGGAGGCATCGTTACCTCCCTCGTCATGCCCGACCGTAATGGGAAGTTCGAAGATATCGTCCTCGGTTTTAGAACCCTTCCCGAATACGAGAAGAAAAGTCCATATTTTGGATGCCTTGTTGGCCGCTATGGCAACCGAATTGCCAAGGGAACCTTCAAACTTGGGGGAACAGCCTTCCATCTCCCGATCAATAATGCGCCAAACTCACTGCATGGCGGTCTGAGAGGATTTGACAAGGTGCTTTGGGAAGCAGTCCCTAGCGTCAATCAGCAGGGGGCGTCCTTGCAACTCACTTACAACAGCAAGAATGGGGAGGAGGGATATCCAGGAAATCTTTCCGTTACGGCTACCTACACGCTCACGAACAAAAACGAACTCAAACTTGTCTATCGTGCCAAGACAGACAGTCCGACCATCATCAACTTGACTCACCACAGTTACTTCAACCTTGCAGGGCAGGGAAGAGGGGACATTCTCGGTCATCTGGTAACTCTCCATTCCAGCAAGTTCACTCCTGTGGACAAAAACCTCATTCCAACGGGTAAAATTGCATCTGTCAGGGGCACTCCATTTGATTTCCGCAAACCCACCACAATAGGTGCCCGCATAAGTCAATCCGACCAGCAACTCAAGTTTGCCAATGGATATGATCATAACTGGGTCGCAGATAAACTTCCGGGTCATCTTGGCGTGATCGCCAGAGTTGATGAACCCGGAAGCGGTCGCATTATGGAAGTTCTGTCCACCGAACCGGGCGTCCAGTTTTACAGCGGTAATTTCCTTGATGGGACACTCACAGGCAAAGGGGGCAAGATATACAATTTCCGATACGGGTTTTGCTTTGAGCCTCAGCACTTCCCCGACTCCCCAAATCATAGGAATTTTCCTTCGACTGTCCTGAAGCCAGGACAGACCTACAAGAACACTATTATCTATCGATTTTCTACAGCGAGATAAGAAACCTCCAGCCAAGAAACTTACTCAGTTTCAATACGCTTTGGGGCCAAGCCCATCCTGACAGCGTCCAAATCAAGTTAGTCAATTCCGAGGCGCGCTGATTGTCTGGGGCTTTGCAAACAAAAGGCGTGGGGGTAAGAGACGGTCGCATCTGTGCCGTTCGATTGCTGCAGTGACAGCCTCTCGCCCGAGTCGACGATAATCGTATCGCAGACGTGTTATTGGCGGACTGACGCTGCCGGAGCCCTGTATTGAGATAAGTTTGATATATGGTGAGTTTTCGAGTCCGGCATTAACCAATTCCCTCCAGAAATGGGAGGCAACATTGTCCTCTGTGCAGACAATGGCAGTCGGTGTCGTTTCCCTCATCAGTAAAGCTACGGCTTCCCTTCGCTTTGCCGGGGTTGAGCAGTCTAACGAACCGATCTTCCTGACGGGATGTATTTCGCTCGCCGCCGCCTGGAGAGCGTTGCCAGTAGCGTCTACTGCCTGATCCCCGCTGAAGGGGATGGCAAGATGTATCCGTTTGTATCCATGTTGTTTAAGATGAAGCAGAATTAGGTGGGCCCCTGCATTAAAATCGGGAGCGATGGCAAAGACGTCATTACGTTTCGAGGGACGGGCAAGCAGAAAGGCTGGAGCTGAGGGTAGTAGGGTTGAGAAAATCAGCTCCTCCTCCCACAGGTGATCAAACAGTAGTCCGGCGCAGAGTCTGGGTATTGAAGTGGCAAGGCGTTGGAGTTCTGCGCGTTGAGTATCCAATGAGGCAAACGACGGAGGCATTTCGGGAGATTTATGCCGTACTAACTTGTCGGAAGAGAGGAACATAAGCGGATATCCATTTTCAGCGCAGGTTTCAGAAACACCTTCTAGTATTTCCTGATAGAGTCCGCTCCAGTGCTGGATCTGGCGTCCAAGGAAAACAACAGGTAGACCAGCAGCCGCGCTCGGAGCAGCGTGGACGGGGAAAAAACGCCCATTGGGATGCTGCCAAACCAAGCCTTGCGCAGCCAATCGCCGTAGAAGTCGCGAAATGGTGGAATAATTGACGCCGAGAGTTGTGCCGAGTTTGCGAACGGTTGGCAGAGCTGAGTTGGAGCGTATTGATGTATCCTCAAGCAGAACGCGAAGTTTCCTTTCAGCAGCGCAAACACGGGTGGTAGGGCGTTTGGGCATTTGGTATCAAACGATAAGTTCGTTCTGTTTTGAATGGAGCATGCGGGATTTTATTTGCAACAAAATAATATGTTGCCTCCAAAGCTCGGCATCCATATCATTGTTAATATGTCCCCCACTCTTCTCGTCCTTGCCGCAGGCATGGGTAGCCGGTATGGAGGTCTCAAGCAGCTGGATCCCGTTGGTCCATTCGGAGAAACTCTTCTCGACTATTCGGTGTACGATGCATTGCGTGCCGGGTTCGACCGGATAGTTTTTGTTATCAGGCGCGAATTTGAGCAGGAGTTTCGTGATAAGATAGGCCGACGCTACGAGGGCCAAGTGAATGTGGACTACGTATTCCAAGAGATGGATGAAATTCCTCATGGCTTCAGCCTTCCCGAAACTCGTCGCAAACCGCTCGGAACGGGTCATGCGATCTGGTGCGCACACAGTCAGATCATGGCGCCTTTCGCCGCAATCAACGCAGATGATTTTTACGGGGCTGAAGCCTACCGTGTACTGGCGAAGTTTTTCTCGCAAAGAGATCCAGATGCGACGATTCCGCAGTTTTCAATGGTCGGTTACCGCCTGGGGAGCACCCTGTCCGAGTATGGTAGCGTGTCGCGCGGTGTCTGCTCTGTGGACCCGGCAGGATATCTTCGTAGCGTCGAGGAATATGTCGGCATTGAAAAGGACGGCAGAGGTGCCCGGGTGATATCTCCCGATGGCATGGTGACTGAGTTCACCGGAGAAGAGATAGTTTCATTGAATTTCTGGGGATTCACCCCAGCGATATTCCCGATGCTTGAGGATCGGTTGAAACTCTTTCTGGGCACCCGAGGCGCCGATGAAAAGGCAGAGTTTTTCATTCCCTTTGCTGTGGCGGAGATGATCACTTCCGGGTCTGCACAGGTGAAGGTCCTTCCCGGCGGCGGATCATGGTTCGGGGTTACTTATCGAGAGGACAAACCGCTGGTGTCCCAGTTCATTGCGCGCTTGGTAGCCAGAGGGGACTATCCAGCAAATCTCGGAGTCGGAGGAGGTTCGTGATGAGGATTCTTGTTACCGGAGGGGCTGGGTTTATTGGAAGCCACCTGGTGGAATATTTTCAGGGTAAGGCGGAGCTAGTTGTGCTGGACAATTTCCGCACCGGGAAAAGGGAGAACCTTCATGGATTAGACTGTCAGATCATCGAGGGGTCGATTTTGGATCGGGAACTCTTGGATCGGATCATGTCAGGTATCGGCTATGTATTTCACCTTGCGGCTCTGGTAAGTGTTCCGGAGTCGATGTCAAAACCGTTAGAAACGGTTGAGATCAATGTTCAGGGACTTCTCAATGTATTGGAATTTGGAAGAGCTCATGGTGTAAAAAAACTCTGCTTTGCTAGTTCGGCTGCGGTCTATGGTGAGAATCCGGAGCAACCCAAGGAGGAAACCATGACACCAGACCCCCTAAGCCCCTACGGAATTACAAAACTCGACGGAGAGTATTATTGCGCCCTCTATGACCGGCAGGGGTGGTTGGAAACAGCAGCACTCAGATTTTTTAATGTGTTCGGGCCGCGTCAGGATCCCTCAGGCCCATATGCGGCCGCCGTGCCGGCTTTTATCAAGGAGGCCGTTCAAAACCGGCCGATTACTATTTTTGGTGACGGGATGCAAACGCGGGATTTCATCTATGTGAAAGACATAGTGGGCGCCTTGGGATTTCTTGCTGATAGCCCCGGTGTGACAGGTGTATATAACGCCGGTTATGGGCGGTGTATGAGCGTTGCTGATCTTGCCAGTGCCATCTTGGAGAAGTCCGGCTCTACATCCCAAATCATCCATGCCCCTTTACGTGCGGGGGACATCCGTCACTCACAGGCCAGCCCCCGAAAACTCATGAAAGCCGGATGGAATCCGGCTTACGGCGTTATGAAAGGACTCGATGAAACTATAAAATCCTTTTCAGAGCGGAACGAAAAATGAACCACTAGTTGTGTTACTGCAGCCGGATCTCTCCCCAAACTAGAATTATCCCCAATCATGCGATTTCATAATCAAACCGCCGAACTCTTTATTCCCGATTCCATGGACGAATCAGGGGCCCTCGCTCGCATCACCCACCTTGGCATCGGAGCTCATCAGGACGACCTTGAGTTTATGGCCTTTCACGGGATCCTAGCATGTTACCGAAGTAACAGTGAATGGTTCGGAGGTATTACCTGTACAGACGGAGCTCTTAGTGCTCGTTCCGGACCGTACGCGCATTTTGACGGCCAACAAATGAGGGCGATCCGGCACAGGGAGCAGAACCTAGCCTCTCAGATCGGGAACTATGGGGTGATGATTCAGCTTGATTACACCAGTTCTGCGGTGAAGGACCCGAACGATGTTGCGCTGAGCAACGACCTTATCGAGGTGCTTCGAGCTACTAAACCAAGCGTGGTTTACACCCACAACTTGGCAGACAAACACGGCACCCACATCGGAGTAGCCGTGGCTGCCATTCAGGCGATGCGCACACTTCCTCCGGATCAGCGTCCTGGGATCGTCTACGGTTGCGAGGTGTGGCGTGATCTCGACTGGATGCCGGATGACGAAAAGGTTCTGCAGGACGTGAGTTTTCACGAGAATCTGGCGGCAGCGCTCAACGGAGTGTTCGACTCGCAAATCGCAGGAGGAAAACGTTATGACAATGGAGTTTTGGGGCGCCGCCGTGCCAACGCTACCTTCTTTGAATCGCACGCCATTGATTCCGCCGACAGCATCGCTTATGCGATGGATTTGACGCCCTTGGTGCACGACGAAAAAATTGACATAACTCGTTATGTGGACGAATTGATCGGGCGTTTTCGCGACGATGTCATTACCAAATTAAACCAAAGACTCGGTCACTAGGAGAACACCATGGAAGTCATCATTTTGCCCACAGCCGAAGAAGCCAGCGAGGTAGCCGCCCGACTGGTGGCCCGTCAAGTTCGCGAAAAACCGCAATCAGTGCTCGGATTGGCGACAGGGAGCACCCCTTGCAAGCTCTATGACCTTCTGGCCCGTATGCACCGTGACGGTGATCTGGATTTCAGCAAGACCACCAGTTTCAACCTGGACGAGTATGTGGGGCTGGATCCGGTTCATCCTGCCTCCTATCACCACTTCATGGAGAAAAACCTTTTCTCCCTAATAAATATCCCCCAAGGACATATTCACATCCCAGACGCCCTTGCCGCTGATGTTCCCGCTCATTGTACTGCTTATGAAAAGGCAATTCGTGAAGCTGGTGGAATCGACCTGCAGATTCTTGGTTTGGGGTCAGACGGACACCTCGGTTTTAACGAGCCCGGATCCTCGCTTGCCTCACGCACCAGAATTAAGACACTTACTGAACGGACGCGCAGTGACAATGCGCGGTTCTTTGCCGATTGTGGTGAAGTGCCGCATCATGTCATCACGATGGGACTCGGAACGATCATGGAGAGCAGGATGTGCCTCCTGCTAGCCTTTGGGGAAGGCAAGGCGCACGCTGTTGCGCAGAGCGTTGAAGGGCCTGTGACGGCATCCGTCCCGGGTTCCCTTCTGCAGTTTCATCCGCACGCAAAAGTTCTTCTTGATGCCGGGGCGGCATCTTTGCTCGCTCGTGCCGACTATTATCGATGGGTCTATAAAAACAAACCGGAATGGCAGACCGATCTTTGACCCCCCCCCGCGATATCCTTCGCGAAGTTGTCTCTCAGTTCCCGCTGCACGGCTCACTGTGTGATGCGGAGCGCTACGGAAGCGGTCATATCAATGACACATTCGTCGCCACTTATGACCAAGCTGGGGCTCGCGTCCGTTACATCGTTCAGCGAATTAACCACAAGATTTTCAAGAATGTTCCGGCGCTGATGGAAAATATCAGCCGGGTGACGTCGCATGTGGCAGCAAAAGCAGTCGGTGGTGACAGTCGTCAAACGCTTACGCTTGTGCCAAGACATGGTGGAACTCCTTTCTATGAATCTCCGGAGGGGGATTTCTGGAGGGTTTATCTTTTTGTAGAAAATTCCCGGACATTTGATGCGCTGGAGAACTCTTCACAAGCATTTGAGGCCGCGCGAGCCTTTGGTCGCTTCCAGCAGTCACTTGCTGATCTTCCTGGTAGCAGGTTGCACGAGACAATACCTCATTTTCACGATACCCCTCGTCGTCTTGATGCCCTGCTGATGGCCGCTCAGGACGATGCAGTCGGGCGCAGGAAGGAAGTTCTTGCTGAACTAGACTTTGCATTCCGGAGGGAGAAGGAAGCTGGACGATTACTCGAACTTGTTCACTCGGGTGATATTCCCGAGCGCGTTACGCACAACGACACAAAGCTGAATAACGTGATATTTGATAATGCAACGGGCGAGGGGATCTGTGTCATTGATCTCGACACCGTGATGCCGGGGTTGTCCCTGTACGACTTTGGCGATCTTGTCCGCTTCGCTGCTAATACTGCAGCTGAGGACGAGCCTGACCGATCGAAGATCGATGTCTCGCTGACAGTTTTTGAGTCCATTGCAAAGGGATATGTGTCTACCGCGGGAGATATCCTGACCGCAGCCGAATGGGATAATCTCACCTTCGCTGCAAGACTCATGACCTTTGAGGTAGGCATCCGTTTTCTGACCGATTATCTGCAAGGAGATATTTATTTCAAAACGAAGCGTGTCGGACACAACCTGGATCGAGCGCGGAACCAACTTTACCTAGTGGAACGCATGGAGGCGGCAAAAGATATGATGTCCACGATCGTTCGCAAACTTCACGATGAAAGCGCCCGCTAAACCTTCACGTTACATGACCCTCTTGCTCGGGGTCGCAGGTTTGGGCGGACTACTCTACGGTATTGATGTCGGGATTATTGCGGGCGCACTGCCCTATCTGGAGGCGACATCTGGCCTGACTTCCAACCAGCTTTCAGTGGTGGTTGCCGCCGTCCTGCTAGGGAGTGTGGTCTCCACACTCTTCGCTGGCATGCTGGCTGACTGGATGGGGAGGAAGCGACTCATGGTGCTCAGTGGCATTTTGTTCATTATGAGCATTCCTCTTATTGCTCTGGCTCACGGTTATGGACCCCTGGTTTTCGGACGCGTTTTACAGGGAATCAGCGGCGGCCTGATCGGAGTGGTTGTTCCGCTTTATCTGGCTGAGTGTCTGGGGGCCTCGAATCGGGGGAAAGGAACCGGGGTATTTCAATGGCTTCTAACTCTTGGAATCGTTGCAGCAGCTCTTATCGGTCTTTATTTCAGTTATCGTGTGGAGGAGGTGGAAAAACTCCACGATGCCGCCAGACTATTTGCATTCAAGGATTCGGCATGGCGCCTCATTTTCTGGGTTTCGCTGTTGCCAGGGCTGCTCTTTGTGGTTGGCAGTCTTCTTGTATCTGATTCACCACGATGGCTTTACAGGTGTGGGAGGAGAGAGGCTGCACGCTCGGCGCTGTTAAGATCGCGCAGTGCTTCAGCGGCAGACCTTGAACTTAGGGAGATGGAGGCAACACTTGAGTCTGGCACGGACGGAAGCGGTTCGACCGGATCATCACATCAGGATTCGCTCATCAACAAAAAGTACGTAATCCCATTTATCTTGGCGTGTGTAATTCTCGCATGCAATCAGGCCACCGGGGTGAACTCCATCATAGGCTATAATGCAACGATTCTCATACAGGCGGGTCTGACAGATATGCAGGCCCATCTCGGGTATACGGTGCTCACCCTGATCAATTTTCTTATGACCATGGTTGGTGTCATGCTAGTGGATCGTCTGGGCAGAAAATTCCTGCTGTCACTGGGCAGTGCTGGTATAATCCTCTCGCTGATTGCCATTGCAGTGGTCTTCCGCCAGACAGAGAGAGAACGGGTGGACTGTGCTGGAAATGTCCAGGCCATGGTGACAGCCGATCAGAGGGCTCAGATACCATTCAGCGAGAAGGAGGCTGCCAGATGGTTGGCGGACAGTGGAGCAGTCGGGGACGTGTTAAGAGAAAAACACAAGACGCTGATCATAATTTATAGCTATGGCGATTTTAGGGCGGCTACAAAGGTTGTACGTTCTACCGACGAGGGTGCTACCCTTGAGCTGAATCGCGAAGGATGTGTTCCGGCCAACAGGGTAATAGCATTTTTTTCGAACCCCTTTGCTGACTTTTCAGCTGCACGGACGGCACCATTGAAAATTGAAAATGCTTTGCTGACACCCATTCCAGACTTTCAAAACGGTGTCCTGACGGCGTTTTTTATTTTCTGCTTCATGGCGTTCTTTGCAGTCGGTCCCGGGGTTTGCGTATGGCTTGCGCTTTCAGAACTGATGCCCACGCGGATCAGATCCAACGGGATGAGTGTCGCTCTGCTTATCAATCAGGCCGTTTCAACAACAATCGCCGTTGTATTTCTGCCGACCGTTGGAAAATATGGCTACGCCACGATGTTCTTCATATTTGCAGCATGTACGGTCATCTATTTCATCACGGCAACGTTTTTCCTTCCGGAAACAAGGGGTAAGACCCTTGAGGAAATTGAAGAACACTTTGAAGGAAAAAAAGAACTATGAACTATCGGACTTTCAAAAATGTTCTGCTCACTTCTGTGGCATCCATTTCAGTGGCGGTAAATGCCCTGGCAGTCACAGAACCAGCGATTATTCCCATGCCGCGTAGCATGAGTGTGAAGGAAGGATTCTTCACGCTGAAGTCTGACATGGTTGTCTGTACGGATGAGGCTTCCCGAGAAACTGCAGAATATCTTGCCGTCCGCCTCCGCCGGGCTACTGGCTACCAGATCAAAGTTAACCCCTCCCAAGGGAAGACAGCCGGCAAGGGGGGAATTCTGATCACCACAGCCGATGCAAAATCCTCTCTCGGCTCAGAAGGTTATGAACTCACGGCGACTAAAGACAATGTCGTCATCCGAGCTCCGGAGCAGGCGGGTCTCTTTTATGGTGTGCAGACGCTACTGCAGCTTTTACCGCCGCGAATTTTTTCGGTCTCTGAGGTAAAAGATACGGCTTGGACCGTGCCGTGCGTCACGATAGAGGATCGGCCACGTTTTGCATGGCGAGGTCTGATGCTTGATGTGAGCCGTCATTTCTTCACTAAAGATGAAGTCAAGCGCCTGCTCGACGTGATGGCGTTGCACAAGATCAATACGTTTCACTGGCATCTGGTGGACAATGATGGTTGGCGCATCGAGATTAAAAAATATCCCAAACTCACTGAGGTCGGTGCATGGCGAAAGGAAATAGGGTACGGCTTTGATGCCGGTGCTGCCACTGCCTACGGTCCGGACGGACGCTACGGCGGTTATTATACGCAGGACGAAGTCCGGGAAATCGTAGCCTATGCTGGAAAGTTACACATCACGGTTGTGCCAGAAATTGAAATGCCCGGCCATTCGGGTGCTGTGCTTGAGGCCTATCCAGAATTAGGCAGCGGTGGAACTGGCGTGTCCTCTCAAGTATATAGTGCTGGTAAAGAGGAAACCTTTGATTTTTTACAGAATGTTCTGACCGAAGTTTTTGGGCTCTTTCCTTCCAAATACATTCACATCGGTGGCGACGAGGTGCCTAAGGGAGCTTGGGAAAAAGACATTGCATCCCAAGAGTTAATGAGAAAGGAAGGTCTGAAAAATCAGGATGAATTGCAGAGTTATTTCATCCGACGAATCGAAAAATTCATCAATGCAAACAAAAAAACCCTCCTCGGATGGAGCGAGATCCTTCATGGTGGCTTGGCTCCGAACGCAGCAGTAATGGACTGGATAGGCGGTGGTCTTGAAGCCGCTAGCCAGGGTCACGACGTAGTCATGACGCCTACGACGCACTGCTATTTTGATTACTGCCAGTCAGTGGACCGCGCTGCCGAACCTCGCACCTTTGGTGGTTTCCTGCCTTTAGAGAAGGTTTACTTCTTTGAACCGATTCCCGACAAACTACCATCGGAAATGCAAAAACATATCCTCGGTGCACAGGGTAATGTCTGGACTGAGTACATGCCGAATTTCAAACAGGTTGAATATATGATCTTTCCCCGTCTCTGTGCGCTTGCAGAAGTCACTTGGTCGCCGAAGGAAGAAAGGAACTTTGATGCCTTTATTAGTCGCCTTAGAACCGATACCCAGCGTCTCGACCAACTTGGCGTACATTACCGTCCCTACCGTACAGAAAGCATAACAAAAATTGGCGACTGGAAGCCTGGGCAAATTAAGAAGGAAGGAGCATCGCTTGAATGGGATATTACAAAGAACCTGACCAGTGCCGGCAGCGCGCGGGTTATTTTCCTTAATACCGGTGGGGCTGGGCAGGTTTTAGATATTCTATCGGTGAAACTGTTTGAAGATGCCGTTGAAATCGGCCGGGATTCCAATGTATCCAGTTGCCGTGGTGGCCATGGAACAAAACCAGTATGTTACACATTCGATGTGCCTACGCCCAAACGAGGATCACATTACATACTTCGTGCGCAGGTCTCAGTCGGTTCTGGTGGGACAGGTGCGAGTTCACCGGGTACCCTATTTTGGGATTTGAAACCGACCCCAAGATGAATAATTTCGTAAAGAAGCATTTTGCTCTATTTTGAAAGGCAGGATTCCCGGAGGGCTAATTTTTTCCCTAATCGAATCATCATGAGTTGTACTCCAGCAAACTTTCTGAAAAACCTTACTCACTTATGACGACATCCCCCTTGCAAGCAACGGCGACAAGCCATCACCCTGATAACAACAACACCCCCTTCATTATCCTGATCAGTGCGATTGCCGCCATCGGGGGATTTCTTTTCGGTTACGACAGCGGTGTCATTAATGGAACCGTTGACGGCCTCAAGGAGGCTTTCCATTCAGATAGTCTTCTTACTGGATTCAATGTCGCATCGACACTTCTTGGATGTGCCGTAGGTGCTTTCATTGCCGGCAATCTCGCCGACAAGTTCGGTCGCCGTCCGATCTTGATCGTCTCGGCACTCCTCTTTGCCCTCAGTGCGTGGGGGGCGGGTATCTCACACAATTCGCTGGAATTTATTTTTTTCCGCGTGCTGGGTGGTTTTGCTGTCGGTGCCGCGAGTGTTTTATGCCCAGCCTATATAAGTGAGGTAACTCCTGCCCGTTACCGTGGCGCTATGTCCTCGATCCAGCAGGTTGCAATCATTTCAGGACTCTTTTTCTCCTTTTTAAGCAACTATTTCATTGCCCACAAGGCTGGGTCCTCCCTTGCAATATTTGCATGGGGATTACCTGCTTGGCGCTGGATGTTCTGGGTGCAGGTGCTTCCTGCGCTGACATTCTTCCTGTCACTGCTCTTCATTCCGGAAAGCCCACGCTACCTTCTCGCCGTAGGCAAGTCGGCGATTGCAAGAGGAGTGCTTACCAAGCTTTTCGGAGCTCAGGAAGCTGAGGAAAAAGCTCTGGAGATAAAGGCAACCATAAACAGCGAACATCCCCCTAAACTCTCGGATATCCTTGATGTCGGGGGATTAATGGGCATACGACCGATCGTCTGGGTGGGCATAGGTCTAGCCGTGCTTCAGCAGTTTGTGGGTATCAACGTCGTTTTTTACTACGGCAGCGTTCTCTGGCAGTCGGCAGGCTTCACTGAGAGCGATTCGCTTCTGATCAATGTCATCAGCGGAGGAGTGAGCATTGGGGCATGTATCGTCACCATCCTCGTTATCGATCGTATAGGCCGGAAGCCTCTCCTCCTCATAGGTTCGTTGGGAATGGCCGTAACGCTTGGTACCATGGCATGGGTCTTTGCTACGGCTGCTAAGAGTGCAGGAGGCCAGCTCCACCTGGTTGGCAATGCCGGCCCCATCGCACTGGTGGCCGCCAACCTCTACGTCATCTTCTTTAACTTTTCATGGGGCCCAGTCATGTGGGTAATGCTCGGCGAGATGTTTCCAAACCAAATCCGTGGTTCCGCGCTTGCCGTCAGTGGTCTGGCCCAATGGCTTGCCAACTTTGCCATCACCATGACCTTCCCGATGCTGCTAAGCAGAGTTGGCCTTGGTGGAGCCTACGGTCTCTATGCATTTTTCGCTATTCTCTCTGTCTTCTTCGTTCTTCGGGCAGTTCACGAAACCAAAGGGATGGAACTCGAACAGATGCAAGGGTAATAAATTCTGGATACTATAGGGGATGTTATCCAGAAATGGGTAACTCCTCCCGTGTTGTCAGAATGGGTTATCCCAATTAAAAGAGGTGGATGGCCGCACAGTTCCGCGATTACTACGAGACGCTAGGAGTTTCCAAGACTGCCTCCTCAGACGAGATTAAGAGCTCCTTTCGCAAGCTTGCGCGCAAGCATCATCCTGACCTCGCCAAGGATAAAAAGGCAGCTGAGGAAAAGTTCAAGGAGATCAATGAGGCCTATGAAGTGCTGAGTGATCTGGAAAAGCGAAAAAAATACGACGAATACGGTGCTAACTGGCAACATGCCGGAAATGGATTTCCTCCTCCGCCTAGTGGAGGTAGGGGAGGTGGAGGATTCGGTGGGGGAGCTTACGGTACAGGTGACGGCGGCGATTTCCATTTTGGAGGTACTGGGTACAGTGATTTTTTCGAACAATTTTTTGGTACCCGCAGAGGTCGGGGTTACGGGGGTGGAGTTGATTTCGAGGAAACGCCACAGCGTGGACGCGATGTCGAAGCCGATATTCTCGTCACTCTGGAGGAAGCACTTAACGGTGCCTCACGCCAGATTTCGTTCCGCAAAGGGAACTCCCCAGATGTGCAAACCTACACGGTCAGAATTCCCAAGGGTGTACGAGAGGGGCAGCGGATCCGACTTGCCGGTCAGGGTGGAGCGGGTGGCGCCAAGGGCGAGGCGGGCGATCTCTATCTCCGGGTGAAACTCCAACAGCATCCCGATTTCCGCTTTGAAGGTGCGGATATTTTCCATGAAGCGGATGTTCCCGCGTGGCAGGCGGTCCTTGGTGGAGAACTCACCATTCCAACGCCGGATGGCCGGGTAAAGCTAAAGATCCCAGCCGGAACCCAGAATGGTCGGAAGTTCCGTATTCCTGGTCGTGGTCTTCCAGGTAAGGGTGGTACACGGGGGGATTTTTATGCCGTGGTTGAAATCACCATTCCCGAATCTGTCACTCCAGCACAGAAATTACTCTGGGAGCAGCTTGCTAAAATCAATTGATTGCGGTCCCTGCTCCGGATATCGCACCTGATGCTACAGCGGGAGGAAAAACCTGTTTACAAAGGTAGTTCAACAGTGACGGTTTTCTTCTCCTGAATTTCCTCGATCTTGAGCGTCTGCTGGATCGCTGGTTCAACGGGACGATCCCAGAAATAGCGGCGCAGTAGTACCTTTAGCGTGGCGGTGAGAGGGACGGCCAGCAGTGCACCAAGTAATCCTCCCAATACGATAGTCCAGGCAAAAACCGATATGATGACGGTCATCGGATGCAGCCCTACTGAATTTCCGATGATTTTCGGGGAAATAAACAAACCGTCCAGATTATGGATGACAAGGAAGATTATCAGGACCAACACTGGGTGCCAGAGATCACCGTATTGCGCCAGCGCGATAAGTATCGCCGGCAGAAGACAGAGGGCCAGACCGAGATAAGGGATCAGGCAAAGGATTCCTACCATCAGTCCGATCAGGAAGGCAAAATCGAGTCGGGCGATCAGAAAGAGGGCGCATCCGACAATTGCTCCGTCGATCATGCTGACAATCAGTTGTCCTCGGAAAAAATGGATAAGGTAGTCGTTTATCTCATTGAAGAGCGAGACGATCTCCTCCTTCAGTGGTGAAGCCCGCATCGGGAGATAACGGCTCCAATTGGACGCGATCGTTGGTGATTCAAGAAGGAAAAAGAAGAGAAAGACCGGAACCAGAACAAGACTGAGTAAAAAGCCAAGGATGCCGAATACACCTCCGATACTCTTCTGGAGGAAATTCCCTGTTGCCGAGGCAATGGTCGGGAGTTTCTCTTGAATCCAATCAAGGGCGTTGCGTGTGAGTTCGATGCCGTAAAGCTTGATGCTGTCGGGCGTAAGATCTTCCAAGGGAGAACTGCGTGATTTGGAAGCCTCCCTGAGGGCTTCGAGTTGCTGAAACTGCATTGCGGACTCCTTTGCAAGCGATCCGATCTTCTGGCTGTAAGCGGGTATCCGGCTGGCAAAGATGCTTCCCTGATGTTCCAAGGAAGGTGCTATGGAGATGCCGATGAGCGCGATGACCGCTGAGAAAAGAAGAAAAACCACAACTACTGCCCAAGTGCGCGGAAGCCTCCATCGGCAGAGAAGAGAAACAACCGGAGTAAGGAGATAGGCGAGTACTGCCGCGATAGCAATTGGAGTAAGAACTGGCTTGAGGTAACCACAGACCGATACAAAAGACCACCCAGTCAGCAGGATGACCGATACAAAAACCAAGGCGGCCAGCGAGGTCAGGCCGGCCCAGCAGATTTTTTTCTGAAATGGTGTTGGAGGATCCGTATAAGCCATGGGATGACTCTGGAACTACCTTCTTTCGCGACTCTTGTCCAACAAGCTCCCCGGTGAATGTATTTTTCCCCCTGCTATAACCAGGTCCATGAGGACGTCCAAATGGTTGCGGGGAACTTTTGGAACAATCTGCCATTCCCAGCAGAGGCCAATTTTCACCCCATTAAAGCTTTTACAGCGCATAAGTCGGTCATAAAAGCCGCGCCCCCTGCCTAGGCGGCCACCATCGATGTCAAATGCCAAACCCGGCACCAAGGCCAGATCGATTTCTCCAAGCGATGCAGCTGCCCAGGTTTCCGGATCCGGTTCACTTAATCCAAATGGGCCGATTACCCAGCGGCTTTTTTCCCCATAACAATAAATTCCGAGATGCTCACCCTCGATCCGTGGGAAGAAAAACCTTTTCTTTCCTTGGTTGGAAAGAAGCGGCAGAAGATCGGGTTCGCCTGAGATGGGTGAGAAGAGAAGAACCGATGAGGTTCCGTTCCAAGCCGCGTGCCCCAGCAGACAGTCCCTGATAAGAGAGGAATCGGCCTCTCCATGAAGAGGCGCCAGCTTCCTCATCCGGTCACGCAGCCTTTGCTTTTCGGATTCGATCATTTTATCCATGATCCTCCGGAGAAACGATCATGGTCAAAAAACTTCTTCTGAAAGGCACCAAGAGTATTAGGAAACGCTCAGCGAGGCCTCCCGAGCCTGAGCACCATGTTTCCATGAAGCCAGGCGCAGGCTGGCATAAACGCAATTTTCTCACGGAGGTCATTATCCCCTCCCTTTTTTCGCGACGCAAGGAGTCATGCCCCTCCGCCGGTTTTCCAGAACTCACTGCCGGTCAGTTCGGTATCACATGGATAGGACATGCCTCTTTTCTGGTTCAAACCCCGGAACATGCGATCCTTATCGACCCGAACTGGGCAAAGTGGCTAAAGGTCATTAAGCGTCTGAAGGATCCTGGACTTGCGCTGCATGAACTTCCCTCCATTGATCTCGTGCTCGTGACGCACGCGCACTTTGATCATCTTGATAAGAAGACACTTCGTGCAATAGCATCCGACCAGCCGATCATTGTTCCGGAGCATGTTGGGGGTCTTGTGCAGGGACTTGGATTTAACCGAGTGCAAGAACTCCAGCGATGGGAAACCACGGAGTATGGTTCGCTCAAGATCACGTTGACTCCTGCTTATCACTGGGGGGCTCGTTTGATTCACGACAGCCATCGAGGATTCGGAGGTTTCCTGATCGAGTATGCTGGACGCACTATTTTTCATTGCGGTGACAGTGCATGGTTTGAGGGATTTTCCGAGATCGGCGCCAGAAGCAAAATAGACATCGCCCTTTTGCCGATCGGTGCGTATGAGGCCCCGAGCGGACGGGATGTTCACATGAATCCCGAGGAGGCCCTGTGCGCCTTCACTGCATTGCGCGCTGGTCTTATGATCCCTATGCACTATGGGACCTTCCGACTCGGATTTGAGCCAATGGAAGAACCTCCTGACCGCTTGCTTGGCCATGCCAGGTCCCTTGGCATTGACGGCAGGATCAGGATACTTAGCGAAGGTGAAACGGCGGTTTTTTAGGAAGAATCTTCTGGAATGGTTTCATCTTATTTCTTCTCCGAATGCACTGTAGCATCAAGGACGCCCTGCCTCTCGGCCTAGCTGTATAAGCTCAACTTCGTATCCCTCTGGAGCATCGATGAATGCGATGAGCGATCCCGATGAACTGCGGTGTGGACCATCGCTCAGTGGGTGCCCCTTGGCTGCGGCTTCTCGTGCAAAGGCCTCGAGATTGGTTACCGCAAAGGCGATGTGTGTGAGATCTGAATCCACCCGGACAGGACCGCTGGCATTGTATTCACAGATCTCTATCTCTTCCTCGCCCTGAGGCGCTTTCAGATAGACGAGTTTAGAACCACGGCTGCTCTCATTGCGCCGGACCTCCTGAAGACCGAGTACATCACGATAAAATGATACGGTCTTTTCCAGATCCTCCACGCGATAGCGGGTATGAAGGATTCTGGTGATCATGTGCAGACGGAAAGATGCAAATAAACACTATTGGCGCAACGGGTCAGTGGGATCCGACGTTTCTCTCGGAAGAACTGGCGCTGGAGGACGCAAGGTTCAGCTTGCAGTCCAGAAGAGAACCCAAATGTTTCTTTAAGGACTCGTTCTCAAGACGGTTCAGCACGGTTCCGAGAAACCCGCGGACGATTAACTGGGCGGCCTGTCTTGGGGGAATGCCGCGGGCCGTCATGTAGAAAAGTTCATCTTCGTTCAGTTCACCAGATGTCGCGCCGTGAGTACACCTGACATCGTCCGCTAGAATTTCCAGTCCTGGCATGGAGTTCGCCTCGCATTCGTCATCGAGCATGAGGTTGCGAACCTTCTGGTATGCATCGGTTCCATGGGCTCCCTCTTCTACCTTGATGAGTCCAGCAAAAATCGTCCGTGACGAGTTTGCTAGTGCATTGTGGTAGAGGAGATCGCTTGTAGCGCGCGGGGAAAAATGGTCTTGGAATGTGCGCTGGTCTATCTCCTGAACACCAGCAGCTGGAGTGACGGAGAGCATCACACTGCGGGCTCCCTCTCCGTGTAGCAGGCTGTCACTTTCCCCCCTGATGTAAGCTCCTCCCAGATTCATCTGGAGGGCTGTGGAGTTGCTGTTGCTCTCCACCTCCGTGGTGTTGAGATGAAGGGCTGTGGCTTTGCTGCTCCACTCCTGAATCCCGACATATGTAAGCCTAGAGTTGGGGCCAAGGGTGAGATCATTCACTGCTATCGCGAGGCTTCGCTCGTGACGGGAGGAAACAAAACGATCGATAACCGTGGCGGAGGCGCCTTCGTCAAGTACGATTAGAGTGTGAGGGAAGATCGAAGAGTTCTCCCCCTCCACCCAGTGCCAGATCTCAATTGGACGCTCGATGGCTATCCCCTTCGGCACATGGAGGAAGGCTCCTGTGGTGAGACGGGCTCTGTGCAGGGCGGCGAATTTTTTCGATCCAAGCCGGACGGGACTCGTCATGAAATTCCGTTTGAAGAGTTCCTCATGCTCCACGGCCGCTTGCTCAAGCGGCAGAAGTAGAACTCCGGCGGGAAGAGCAGGAATATGCTGTTGAATTAGTCTTCCGTTTGCGAAGACCAGTTTGGCAGATAGATCCTGAATCCCCAAGGAACGCTCCAGAAGGGCTGATTCATCCCGTACCGGATCCGCTTCAGTAAAATCAGAGAGGTCGATTGCCTTGAGGTTTGCAAATCGCCATGGTTCGTCAGTCCGCTTCGGCTGTGGGATGCTTAGGAAACTCTCCCATGCTGCCTTCTGCTCGTGAATGAACCAGGCAGGCCAGCCTGTGGAATCGTATTCCGGGGGGGAGACGGTGATTCCATCGGAGGGCGAAGTGGATGCCCCGTCCGTGTTCCTGATTTCTGGAAGAGTACTGAGAGTCATGAAACGGTGTTGATTGTAAGAATAGGCAAAAGCTTCAGTTTATTAAGCTGCGGATAGAGGCGTCAGCCGACCGACCCCTCCATTTCTAGATCAATGAGGCGCTTCAATTCGACGGAGTATTCCATCGGGAACTGCTGCACGAGATCGTTGACGAATCCATTCACGGCAAGGCTCATCGCAGCCGCTTCGCTTAGTCCACGTTGCTGCATGTAGAAGATCTGCTCTGCGCTGATTTGGCTCACGCTTGCTTCATGTTGTACGGCATTTCCCTGCCCGCGTACGCTGATTGCGGGGTAGGTGTCGGTGCGGCTGTGGCTGTTGATGAGAAGTGCGTCGCACTCGGTATTGTTTTTGCAGCCCTTCAGATGTTTCGGAACATGCACCATCCCGCGGTAGGTCGAGCGACCACTTCCGAGACTGATTGACTTGGAAATGATATTGCTGGTCGTGTTGTTCGCCGCATGAATCATCTTGGCCCCTGTGTCCTGATGTTGGCCGTCGCCGGCCAGCGCGATCGAAACCACTTCCCCTCGGGCGCCCTCCCCTTTCATGACGACGCCAGGATACTTCATCGTGAGGCGGGAACCGATGTTGCAGTCGATCCACTTGATCTCGGCATCCTCTAGGGCTAGCCCTCGCTTGGTTACTAGGTTGAAGACATTCGAACTCCAGTTCTGTACGGTGATATACTGGATCTTGGCCCCCTTCATTGCGACCAGTTCCACGACGGCGCTGTGAAGGGTTGATGTCTCGAACTTCGGTGCAGTGCATCCCTCCATGTAGGTGACTTCTGCTCCCTCGTCGGCGATGATGAGCGTGCGCTCGAACTGGCCAAAGTTCTGGGCGTTGATACGGAAGTAGGCCTGAAGTGGGTGCTTCACTTTGACTCCAGGCGGGACGTAGATGAAGCTTCCCCCGCTGAAGACCGCGCTGTTGAGTGCCGAAAATTTGTTGTCACCCGAGGGAATGACTTTGCCGAACCATCTCTTGAAGATTTCGGGATGTTCTTTGAGCCCGTCTGTACTACCGACAAAAATGACCCCCTGCTTTCCTACGGCAGCCTTGATGTTGGAGTAGGCGGCTTCGCTGTCGAACTGAGCCTCTACGCCAGCAAGGAACTTGCGCTCTTGCTCAGGAATACCCAGTCGCTCGAAGGTTTTCTTAACATTCTCAGGAACCTCGTCCCAGTTCCGCTTCGGCTGCTGGCCCTGTGAGAGATAATAACGGATGTTTTCAAAGATAATATTCTCAAGGTCCTTTGTCGCCCAGTGAGTCGGCATCGGCTTCTCAAGAAACTTACGATACCCCTCCTTGCGGAAGGCACGCACCCAGTCAGGATCGCCCTTCACATCGCTAATGTAGTCGATGGTTGCCTCGTTTAGTCCGGTGCCTGCGTCGAAGGCATAGTCCACATCGTAGCGGAAATCGCCGATTGAACGGTCGATATCGATGTCGGGCTTGGTTTCAGTATTCATTGGCATGTCAGGATTAGGCGGCATGTTCTTGTTGATACTCCTTCTCCACCCAGTCGTAACCCTCCGCCTCTAATTTGAGGGCTAGATCCTTGTCGCCGCTCAAGATGATCCGACCGTCCGACATGACATGGACTCTGTCCGGAATGATGTAGTCGAGCAGGCGCTGGTAGTGGGTGATGACCAGCATTCCGATATTCGGGCCGCGAAGGGCGTTAACTCCGGATGAGACCACCTTCAGCGCGTCAATATCGAGGCCGCTGTCGGTTTCGTCGAGAACGGCGTAGCACGGCTCCAGCATAGCCATCTGGAGGATTTCGCAGCGCTTCTTCTCTCCGCCCGAGAATCCTTCGTTAACCGCGCGGGAAGTGAAGGTGCGTGGTATGCTGAGGGAGTCCATCTTGGCATAGAGTGCGGCGTAGTAATCGGTTGCTTCGAGTTCCTCTCCTTGGGGGAGCCTCGATTGGAGGGCAGCCCGTATGAAGTTGGCAATGGTCACGCCTGGGATTTCCATCGGATATTGGAAGGCAAGGAAGAGGCCTAGGCGTGCCCTCACATCAGGTTCCATCCCGAGGATGCTCTCGCCATCCATGAGGACATCGCCGGAAGTCACTGTGTAGGCGGGGTGGCCGGCCATGATTTTTGCGAGTGTGCTCTTGCCCGAGCCATTTTTTCCCATGATGGCATGAACCTGCCCTTTCGGAACATCGAGACTTAGTCCCTTTAGAATGGGCTTATCCCCGATGGAGGCGTGGAGATTTCGGATAGAAAGCGAGTGTGCTGACATGGCTGTTACTTTGTTGTGGAATTTATTGATTCTTGGGATTGGGTTGAGTTTTTTTGAGAAGTTCCGCATTCGGAGCAGAGCCCGCGAAGTGTGAGATCCTGCTGGGTTACGAGGAACCCTTCCGGAAGATTCCATTCCTTGATCCCGTATGAACTGGAAAACTCGATGTCCGTGATGAGGCCGCAAGCGGTACAGTGAAAGTGACCGTGCTCTTGAAGATTCGCGCAGAACCGGGTCGGTTCTCGGTCAACATGGACAGCCTTCACCAAACCGTTGCCAACCATCGTTTCCAGACAATTGTAAACCGTTGCGAGCGATATGGATGGCATCCTCCTCTGAACGCGCAGAAAAACCTCTGTGGCGGTGGGGTGTCCTTGTTTTTCCATCAGCACGTCGTAGACATGTCGTCTCTGGGGCGTTAGACGCATTCCTTCGCGACCCATTGCGGTCTCGTAGGCTGGATTGGCGGCTATGGAGGTAACCTTCATGAGATGGAATCTCAATTTAGCACTCCACTTCTTGCGCGCAAGATTAATCAAGAATTATTCTAAATAAGACAGCTTCTCAACCATGCTTTAATAATCATCAGGGTGATTTGGTATGTGGATTGGAGAATTGCTTTTTACGTGAGCACGCAGGATGGTGTAGCCTTTTACCAATGCCGTGAAAGGCATAAAGCTAATCGCCCCAAAATATTGCCAAACCGGAGAACTTTCCGTATGACGCCAACGACGTTGCCAATCGACCATTTATCGCACCAATCCACCCAGCAAATCTTCTCAGACGAGGCTGCAAACAAGGCGTTGGTCGTGGCTCTCGGCATCTTGGCTTCCGCTGGTGTTGTTCTGATTGTCGGGGCCGTGCTCTCCGCATTCTATCTAAAAACAACACCCGACGGTATAGTGGTGGGAATTCCGAGTGCGCTCGTTCTTTGTAGTCTTTCGGTAATTCTTCCCATGGGGATAGCAATCCGCCACTTGAAAAAAATGAAGTCACCATGCGGAGATGGTGGAACGGCGGGACACTAAAGGAAAGGGAAGCCCTGACGTTTCCTTGATGGGATCGTCAAAGGACTTCAACAATCCCTTGTTTCAAGGGTGCGAACGGTCAGGCTCCTTGGGGTAATGCGAGGGCGATATTAAGTGACATCGCGTGATTCTCCTCCCACCTCGTCATTGCCAGACTGGTCTTCCTGATGCAGGGGTGAATCCCCCAAAAGTGGTTGGTCATGCTGGGAACCGCCAAGTTGAGGAGGTGTCTCAGTATCGGAGAGGTGTGTTCCTTGGGTTTCCGGTTTGCCAGGCTTTTTTTTTGGCACTCTTTTCTCCGCCGGTTTTGAATCCTCGACCCTATCGGCATGAAAATCGAGTTCTGCCATGTAAATTGCATCCTCGGGTGTAACCCCTGAATAGATATGCTGCATTAGGGCAGGAAAATACCGATCGGTTGTTCCCATGCCCGTATTGAAGAGCCGCTTCAGGAGTTTTTCGCTGATGGTATAGTTTTCCATCAGGTGGGTGATGTGATAGCGCACTTCTCCGTCTTTCATATCGAGCTCGAAGTTGCCCACCCTGAGTCCGTAATTAGCACGCGTCAGGAGTTCCGCCACGGAGGGGCGAAGTTTTTCTTCATGAACAAGTATAGGATATCGAAGGATTATCTGGAGCATGTCGTCGTCTTCGGAGACATAAAAACCGCAACCCATGACGACCTGTCTTTCGAACATGTGGAAGAAGAGATTTTTGCGTTCCCAATCCACAGAAAGTGTTTTGAGGTCTCTCTTCTCAAAGTGGTCGGCAATCGTGCGAAATGGGCTGACGTATTCGTCGGAGGGACTTGGGTCGGTGTTTTCCATGGGAGGGTATAAGTTAAGTTTTTACTCTAGATTGATTGTTGGAATGAATTTTAGCTTTATTGCTAGGTCACCAAGTGTCCTTGGCCAAAAACAATGAATCCAATCATCTTCGAGGGGAACAATGTCCACTTCCAATATTTCACACCATTGGAACAATCGCCACAAAAGACAATGTAAGAAAAAGACCAAATATTGATGGCTTATCCAGTTCCAACAGTTTTCAACTCCCTGTCAGCGACGCAGTAATGTGGTCGAACTCATAAAAGCTTCGCTGTTTAGCGCTTAGCAATTGACTATAGCTTATAGGCGTTAATCATCGCAGACGTTGGTTTCTATCCCCTCATGAGGACTTTCATGGCAGTACTCCTTCTCTCTGGCGGAAGTTGCACATCGCTCACCGCCGCCGCAACCCCAGTAACAATTTACAAGGATACATTCCGGCAGGCAGGAGACATTATCGGACGTCAACCTGATGAGGTCGACCAATCCTCGCAAGCTTATCAGGCGACTGGCAATCATGCTGCATGCGGCAGAGCGCTTGTCGCTGATGGTGTAGTTACCCTGAGAAGGGATGAGGGGGCAGCTCTGGCCTTCGCTATTCTGCCGGGATTCAACCTTCCGCCACAGATCGTCCTCTCGGCCGAACTGCAAATGCTCAGCATCACTGGCCTCAAGCCCGACCACAGGGGACTCGGTCTCGGGTTCTGGTCCTCGTTGAGTCACGTGCATTGTTCCAAAGGATTCACGGGTCTCGTCCTCGGACCGGACGGAGCTCTCAAGCTGATCGTCAAGGGGGGAGACATTGCCGCAGCTTCACATCCCTATCCCGGAACCTTTGATGCAGCCTCTTCCCACTCCCTTTCCTACAAGGTAGATACTAGGTCTGGTGCCCTTTCCAACATAGTCCTTGATGGCAAGGTTGTGGTTTTTCCTGAGGCGCCATCCGATTTTTTCAAGGGAGAATCACTCAAATATGTAGGCTTTTACGCCGACAGCGGAACCCAGAAAACGATGGGAAAGGTATCCTCCTTTCTGGTGTTTGCTGGTACGGGAAGTCCCGCTGCCACAACATCTGCGTCACCATCCTCGGGCGTGTCATCTCAGGGACTCCAAGCAATCTCTTCCGGACAGAATACAGGCACCGCCGATGTCTATCAATGGTCAGCCACGGTGAGCGGCGTTGCTGACACGGAAACTAAGGGGCCTCCGCGCGCTTTTCTCTGGGTTCCTCCGGAATGTCGGAAGGTCAGGGCAGTCATCATTGGCCAGCACAATATGGAGGAGGAATCCATCCTGGGAAATCCCGCCTTCCGCTCGGCTATGGCCGGTTTGGGATTTGCTGAGATCTGGATAACCCCTCCCTTGGGTTCCCCGCATTTCCGTTTCGACAGGGGGATGGGCGATTCATTGGAAAGACTGATGCGAGACTTGGCGGAGAAGAGTGGCTACAAGGAACTCGAATTTGCCCCGCTTGTGCCAATCGGCCATTCCGCCACCGCCTCCTTCGGTTGGGACATGGCGGCATGGAATCCTAAGCGAATCCTCGCCGTGCTTTCTATCAGCGGCAGTTGGCCCTACATGAAGGACGGTCCCAACAGTTCGAGCATGGGAGCGAGTCCTGACTGGGGCTCTAGGAACATCGACGGTGTGCCGGGATTGACGATCAAAGGGGAATATGAAGTGCAAGGGAATCTCTTGGGCGGGTGGTATGGCGGTCTCAGAGGTGATTACTTGGTGGCGCATCCCAAAACAGCGTTTACCCAGGTCGTCGAACCCGGACACGGCCATTTCGATGTTTCAGAGGAGAAAATTTCCCTTATCGCGCTTTTTCTGAAAAAGGCGGCCCAATATCGTCTGTCCACCGACAGCCCACCCGATGCTGAAGTGACGCTTGGCAAGATTGATCCGACCCGTGACGGTTGGCTGTACGATGCCTGGCGCTTGAACAGGCCCCCGACTTCCCCTGCAGCTCCTGTATCTGGATTTCGAGGCAACAAGGCGCAGGCATTCTGGGCCTTTGACGAGGAGATGGCAAAGACCATCGAGACATTCCAAGAAAAACACCGCAACGAGCAACCGCTCCTCCTCGCATATCGGCAGAAAAACGGTCTTACCAAGCCGACTCCCGATCATGCGATGGTTCATCTCAAGTTTGAGCCGATTGGGGACGGGATGACATTCAGACTCACAGGTGCCTTCTGGGATCTCGTTCCGGGAGATGGAAATAAGAATCCAATGATTAATAGTGGCAAGGAAGGGGTGGGCGAATGGGGAGGCTGGCTGGTAGAGAGCCGCAAGGATGTCACCGTTAAGGCGGGCGACCCCATCCCTCATCCTACAGTGGGGGGGAACCTGATGAGCATTTCCCGCATCTGCGGCCCCGTTGTGCGGAAATCCCCCGATACTTTCGCCCTCCAATTTTACCGCATGGGACTGGACAACCCCCGACGCTCCAATGACATCTGGCTTGCACTCACTTGGCCGGGGGATGGCCATTACAAGGCCATGGTCCAGCAGGCCGAACTCCGTTTTCCGCTCGCTAACACCCAGGGTCCACCCCAGAGCATCACCTTCCCAGCCATTCAGAATCAGAGGTCATCTCCCTCCATTCCACCCATCCAGTTGAAAGCCACATCAAGCGCGAACCTGCCAGTTCATTATTATATTCGGGAGGGACCGGCTCTTGTCGATGACAACGGGATGCTTACCTTTACCCCAATACCTACTCGAAGCAAATATCCGATCCAAGTTACCGTTGTGGCTTGGCAATGGGGCCGCTCCATTGAACCCAAGGTTCAATCAGCCAAACCCGTCGAGCAAAGTTTTTTGATCACCACCCCTTGAAAGCCTCAGCGCGTGTATCGCCTGCTTCGGCCTGAATCGCCCGCAGATCCTCTTGTACAGCTACAGAGTAGTTAGAATGGTGCAACTGGCGGGGGTCGAACCCACAACCTTCGCCTTCGGAGGGCGACGCTCTATCCAATTGAGCTACAGTTGCGAAGAATGCTGAATCAAAGGGGATTACGGCGGGCTGCGCAAGGCTCCGCTACAAAGTTTAGCTTACCTTCATGACTCAATTGAGACAAGGCGGTCCATCAGTGCGAAGAAACGTTTCTTTCCAGTCGTGAAAAGCGTGGGATCGGCAAGTACTTCCTTTGGTGTCTGTACAAACCGAGACGGGGGAGGAAGCGCGCCCGGGGATGCAAGAGCATCGACTGCCATTGCCTCGGTCCACTCAAGATGAAATTGGAGTCCGACTGCCTGATCGCCAATCACAAATGCCTGCTGTTCGCAGGCGGGATTCCGGGCCAACTGCACGGCCTCTGGGGGAAGAGTGTAGGTGTCGCCATGCCACTGAAAGGCGAAAAATGTACACTCGGATTCCCCCACGCCGAACCATTTCCTTCCTTCAGCAGTTGGCTCGATGGGCTGCCAACCGAATTCCTTGCAGGTGTGACGGAAGGCCTTTCCTCCCAGGGCTTCGGCAAGAAGTTGGCATCCAAGGCAGAGGCCGAGGATTTTTTTCCCGGATGCGAAAGCATCCTGCAAAAGCTGTTTTTCATGTTTAAGCCAAGGGTTTTCCTCCTCTTCGTAGGCTCCCATAGGCCCACCAAGGCTTATCAAGAGGTCGAAGGTATCTGGATGGGGAATTGGTTCCCCTTGGCAGATGAGGAGGATGGAAAGGCAATGACCGCGTGAGTCCGCCCACTCGACAATGGTGCCGGGACCGTCGAGGGGATCGTGTTGGAGACAGAGAATGTGCATGGATTGGAGGGGGTGACAATTTTGTAGCAAAGCGTGTGCCTCGTTGACACGGGCAAAGGGGCAGAGGATAGTATCCGGCTACCCAAATCACATGGATTCTATTCGCAACATCGCAATCATCGCTCACGTCGACCACGGAAAGACGACCCTCGTCGACCAACTCTTGAAACAATCAGGGACATTCCGTGCAAACGAGGCCAAGGCAAGTGAGGACCGCATCATGGACTCCATGGATCTGGAGCGTGAGAAAGGGATTACCATCAAGGCCAAGAACGCGGCCTTCCAGTGGCATGAGTATCATGTCAATATCGTGGACACGCCGGGCCATGCTGATTTCGGTGGAGAGGTTGAGCGCATCATGAAGATGGTGGACGGAGTTCTTCTGGTAGTGGACGCCCACGACGGCCCTCAGGCCCAGACCAAGTTTGTTCTCAAGAAGGCCCTGGAAAACGGAGCCAAGCCGATCGTGGTTATCAATAAAATCGACCGTGAAAACGCGCGTCCCCACAAGGTGCTCGACATGGTCTTTGAGCTTTTTCTGGAATTGAATGCTAACGACGAACAGCTCGACTTTCCTGTTATCTACGCCAGCGCAAAGCAGGGGTACGCAAAGAAAGAAATCGATCAGGAGAGTAGCACGATGGAACCTCTCTATGAGGCAATCGTGAAGTATATCCCAGCCCCCAAGAAGCCGGATGTCGATTTCTTCCAGATGCTTGTTTCTAATCTCGATTACAGCGACTACCTGGGCCGAATTGCCTTCGGACGCATCATCAGCGGAAAGGTGAAAATGGGTGAGCAGGTTGTTTGCATTCATAAGGGAGGAAAAAAGGAAAAGGGGCCCGTTACCGCCATCTTCGGACACAAGGGACTTCTGAAAATAGAGCTTCAAGAAGCCTCCGCTGGAGACATTATCGGCCTCTGCGGTTTCGAGGATGTCTTTATTGGTGAGACCATCACAGATAGTGACAAGCGTGAACCTCTTGATTTTATCGATATTGATCCGCCGACGATCACGATGAAGATCTGTATCAACGACGGTCCGCTGGCCGGTCGTGAGGGCAAGCTCGTGACCGCCCGTCAGATCCGTGAACGACTTATCCGTGAAACGCGCACCAATGTCTCGATCGAGGTCAAGGATACAGAAACAGCTGGGCACTTCGAGATTAAAGCCCGTGGAGAGATGCAGATCGCCGTCATCGTCGAACAAATGCGTCGCGAGGGTTTCGAACTGCTAGTTTCCCGTCCGGAGGTGATCTTCAAGCGCGACGATAGCGGCGCACTCCTTGAGCCTGTGGAGAATCTGTATGTCGATGTTCCGCCCGACAATCTCGGCGATATTCTCCAGAGTCTTGCCGGTCGCAAGGCTGAGATCATCCACATGGAGCACCAACCGCATAGCGTCACCGTGCAGGCCGTTGTGCCAACCCGCGGGCTCATCGGCTTTGAAACCGATCTGGTCAATCTTACCAAGGGGCACGGCATCATGTCTCATATCTTCAAGGAATACGCTGAGTACAAGGGTGATATCCCCACGCGTAACAACGGAGTTCTGATCGCCATGGAAGCAGGCGTCAGCATGGCCTATTCCATGGAGAAGATTCAGGAACGCGGCCGTCTCTTTGTGGCTCCTCAGGAGAATATCTATGTAGGAATGATTGTAGGAGAGAACTCCCGCATTGATGACATGCCTGTCAATGTCTGCAAGGCCAAGACCCTGAACAACATGCGGAGCTCTGGCGATGGCAAGGGAGTCTCGCTCTCCCCTCCGCTCAAGATGAGTCTGGAACGCTCCCTTGAGTACATCGCGCCCGACGAATATGTCGAGGTGACGCCCCAAAGTCTCCGACTTCGCAAGAAGGTGCTTGATGCAACGGCTCGCAAACGTGCAAGCGCCACTCCGGTCATAGCCTGATATTTCACCCCTGGATTCACCCTTCAATTTCTTCCTCCCATGGGTCGCCAATGGCTCCTAGCAAAACGCGAAGTTAATTCCCTCAGGAAATCCAAGGCCACCGGCAAGTTTGTTCGCGAGATTACCATTGCCGCACGGCAAGGAGGTCCTGATCCGGCGGCAAACGCACGTCTCTTTGCGGCTCTTGAAAAAGCGCGCGCTGAGAGTGTTTCGAAGGATGTTATTGAGCGGGCGATCAACAAGGGGGCAGGGATTGGAGAAGACAAGGTTGTCATCGACCACATCACCTTCGAGGGCTACGCCCCGCACAAGGTGCCCGTGATCGTCGAGGTCTATACCGACAACACGAACCGCACGACACCGGAGATCCGAATCCTATTCCGAAATGGCCAGCTCGGCTCGTCCGGCAGCAACAAGTTCCTTTTTGACCATGTCGGCATCGTGGAGGCTTACACGGAGAAGGACCCGGTGGATATTGAGGAGGCCGCCATTGAGGCCGGAGCCAACGAAGTCGAGGGACTAAACCACGGGCAAAACGACGACATCCCGGCCGATAAGACGGGAGCTCGGTTCTTGACTGATCGAACAAACACTCATGCAGTTTCCACCTGGCTTTCGGGGAATGGATGGAAGGTCGTCACAAGCGAACTGGGCTATGTCGCAAAGAATTATCCGGAACTGACGGACGCTCATCGTGCAGAGGTCGGGGAGTTTCTACAGGCGCTCGAGGAGCACGATGATGTGCACCGCGTCTGGACCGCGATCAAATAATTCCGGCGCACTTTACTTCTTCTCGAACTGAGCGGAGGCAACTATCTCAAGCCAATAGTCGGGGGCATGATGTGACCTCGAGAGAATCTGTTGGGCGATGGCCTGGTACTTTGGATCAAGAAGTGCGGCGTGCTGGTAGAGGCTGGAACTTGTATTTGGATCCCATGTACCACTGTAACCCTTGAGTCCTGCCTTGGCCCGTTTGGCATCAAAGGCGACACCGGAGTGGACGAATTCCTCGTGGGTTTTCTGTCCTGTGGCATAGGGGGTGAGCCAGTCAACGGCCATTTCAACGCTTGGGTTGTCATGGGATGCAGTATGGAACCAATCCTCTCCGTGCGCCTTTGCAGCTAGAGCAGAGACGGTAAGGGGTTCAAGGTCATAAACAACATAGTGCAGAGCATCCCTTTTGTAGAAGTCGACCACGGAACCATCTGATTTAATGTTGACCGTAAGTTGCTTCCGAAAGGCGTTTCTTGCCCTTTCGATTAGGATTTGGTCACCGATTGCGTAGGCAGCCAGAGTAGCCAGTTTGATTCTGTGGCTTTGCCAGTTGGCGTCGTCATGAACCTTCTCTGCATGTCCTAGGTAACCTTCTGCCATGGTGCGTAGAAAGCTGTTCATTTTGTCGCGGGTTGCCTGTGAAAGGGAGTCATGGGTCAAATCAAAGGCAAAAATTATCTCGTCCATATTCGTTTCATCGATGGGATCGAAATCAAATTGATAGATATCCACCCAGGCGTTTAAGAACTTCTCAGCAGCCTGAAGATAAGCTGTTTTTTTCGTGAGAGCGTAGGCCATCGCTAGGTTACTCATTACCTGCCAGTCCTTTTCTGCATCTACGCTCTGGGCATGAATTCCCTCATTCGGAAGTGTTCCCTCCGTATGAACCTTCGCCATTGGTTTGGGCGTGATGCCTACTTGATCGTCAGCCCATTTGATTATCCGTTCTGCACCGTGAGAGGAGGAAAGGGGTCTTATCCGATCGATAGTGGATTTGGAAATGAGAGCAAAGGGGATCGCCGCTTCATTCTTCGGGGTAGATCCTACAACCTCAGCCACAGGTGTCGGAGATGCTTTGGTCAGAGGGATAGGGGAGGGGGTTGGCGTCGCGGCGGAAATTGCGGTTTGGGGGATTGCGGCGGCCAAGGATTCCGAGGTGATGGCTTCCTTGAGAATTTTGGATGGAGGATTTTCTCCACTGCTGATCATTACTCCGTCGTCCAAGACTCTGATGATATCCACGGAACTTCCGGCAGGCAGCTTTACTGTCCCGATGGTTTTCCCATCAACAACAATCGGCAATTGTATTTCCCTTGAAAGAATACCCTGCTTCGGTGGGGATTGTCCCCAGTTCTCGGGAATAATCAAAAACAGCCCGACAAGAAGAAGATAACAGGTCCTCATCATTAATGCCTTCTGCTTGTGTAACCCGTAAGTCGAGGAACCATCCACAATTTTGTCTTATCTGATTCCGAAACAGTATTCTATCGTGGCGCTGTAAGTTTCCCCGGGGCGAAGGACCGTGGAAGGGAAGTTTGAATGGTGGGGTGAATCGGAGTAATGTTGAGCCTCCAGGCAGAAAGCGCAGTGTTGCTTGTATTTGACGCCGCCCTTCCCGATCAGTGTCCCGTCAAACATATTACCGGTGTAGAATTGTAGTCCTGGTTGGTTGGAGAAAAATTTCAGGAATCTGCCACTGCGAGGATCATACACTTCGCAGGCCTCTGACCATGAGGATTTTCCATCCTTCCTCTGGACGTAGTTGAGATCATATCCGGGCGGTTTATTGCCGATTTCATTGATGTGTTTTCTAAGAACGGTCGGTTTCCGCAGGTCAAGAGGACCCCCATCAATCGGGCGGATTTCTCCGGTTGGAATGGGTGCAGCGGCTTCAGTTGGTGTCCATGCGTCGGCATTCACCGTAGCGATATGGCCCAGAATGTCCCCACGCCCCTGGCCGGAGAGATTAAAGAGGGTGTGATTGGAGATGTTCACCACGGTTGGCTTGTCTGTGGTGGCGGAGTAGTGGATGCGGAGACGATTATCCTCGGTCAGAGTGAATGTGGCACTCACATGGAGGTTTCCCGGAAATCCCTCCTCTCCGTCGGGACTGAGTCTGGTCATGCGCAGGGTGGGAGGGTTGTTTTCCAAGACCCTTCCTTTCCAGAGGTGGCGGTTGAAGCCGAGTTTTCCTCCGTGCATTGTATAGGTGCCTTTGTTCTTAGTCAGATGATAAGTAGCGCCGTCTAGAGTGACCTCTCCCTTTCCAAGCCGATTGACATATCTGCCCATAGTGCCGAAATTCAGAGGTGCTGAGGCATAAGCACTAGGGTTTTCAAATCCGATGGCGATATCTGCCAACCTACCGTGTCGATCAGGAGTGATGATCTTCACTACTGTGGCGCCAAAATCCGTGATGCTGACGCTCATGCCATTTGTATTAGTCAGAGTGTAAAGGGTGACGGAACCTTCGGGACATTCGCCGAAGAATTGGGACGAGATTCCTGCCTTCGGAGCAGGTGATGGCGCTCCGATTACCGAAGAATGAAAGATTCCAAGTAAAACGGGAAGGCAGAGAAGAGAGGTGGTGAGGGGGAGGGATTTCATGATGCTTGTATAGGATTCTATTACTGCTGCAAACATGGCTAAACTTTCCCATTTGCTGCAAGGGAACTTTACGGCAACATCCCGACTGCAGCTCAATTGCAGCCCCCAATGAGGCATTTCTTCCTCCATTCCATCTCTGTGTTCTTTGCAGGAGCTTTTGCAGTCCATGCTCAGACCTCACCTGCGTCGCTCACTTCTGGAACATCCGCGTCGAAACTTACAGTAGAGGTTCGTAGCGTTGCAGGGGCAACGCTTTCATCAGCCTCTGATCCAATTAAGGTCACCCTGCAACATGGCCACCCTTACCAGCAGGGAGATACGATAGTGGTCAGTGCGCCTGAGCAGCAGAAATTTCTTTTCGTCCAGGTCGACAACAAGGTTCCCGAGAGCCTTATTTACTGTCCCTCGGCACGGCTGACATTTCCTATTCCCTTCGGAAAACTAGCAGAGGGATACGACCCGGAGGCCTTCGTTGGCGATACCCATAGGATTTTCGCCCGGGTTGCAACCCAGAATGAGATCGCCGCCTATCGCAATCTTGCACTCAACAGTCTCGATCAGCGGAATGTCTCACAGTACTTTCCGCACGCGTCGGCAAGTTCGGTGACGAGGGATGACCCACAGTTCTTTGAACGCAATGTCATTGACGGAAATACCCGCACTGCCGGACACGGCAAGTGGCCCTATGAGTCGTGGGGCAACGGGTTGAACCAAGACCCCTGGATTAAAATTGATTTTGGACGCGATGTCCTCGTGGATAGAGTCCGTCTCTACATCCGGTCTGATAAGACGCCTGACAAGAATTTCGGTGGACGCCCTCATGATACCTACTGGATAAGCGCTACGATTAGGTTTTCCGACGGTACCACGCAGGATGTCACCCTAAAACAGTCGGCCGAGGCGCAGGAGTATTCCTTTCCCGAAAAAAAAACCAAATGGTTGCAGATCGACAATTTCAAACAACCATCCCAACCCCTCGGCTTTGCTGCCATTACTGAAATCGAGGCCTACGGCAAAGAGCCGACGACTACCAAGTGACAAACAGAATGAATCCCAATTACATAGTCCATCGATTGATACGAGATGCCAGTTTTCTGATCTGCCTAATATTTACCTTTGCCTCGACGCCTGCTCTCACTGCGCAGAGTACGCCACTCTCCCTATTGGATGATCCCGCAGGTTCCATGGTTTGTTCTCTCCCAAAATTGGCGCAGGATCGGTTGCAGGTTCTGGTCGATGGGACACAGCTTACATTTGGAAATCCTGAGATCCTCTTCGAGAAGCATCTGCCGGAGGCGGACTTCATCTCAGCAGGATGGAAGGATGCAACTGGCAAACTCCTTCACCAGCGTGATGTCCTTTTGGTAAAGTCAGGTTACTGCGTGGTAATCGATTACCTTTACGGAACTGCTCAACACGCCATTACGACCAGTTTTGCGTTCCCTTCCGGTAATGTAGAAGTTGGAGAGCAGGGTGCACAATGCCGCCTTGCCGACGGTCAAACCCTCCGGATTCAATCTCTGGATCCCCTAGCCAAGATCGCTGGCCAAACCGACGCGGCGGGTCGTGCTGTTTTCACCTCCACCAAGACGTTACCCGCTCCGCTTCCAGTCGTTCTTCTTGCATGGGACAATACCGCGGCAAAGAAGGTTGAGATTGTAAAGGCCGGGAACCCGATGGTTGTGAAACTCAAGGTTTCATTTCCCGACGGGCGAGTGGACGAGGTGGCGCTGGCATGGGAATCCCGTCCGCTTCATCTCAACGGCAAGGAATTCAAAGGGTGGTCGGCCTGTTTACGGCATGCTGTAGATGGTTCCCAAAGTTTTTTTGAGGTGAACTGAGGGCGGGGTGCTGATAGGATTCCAGACCTATGAAGATTATGCCCGCCGTCAGTGCCGAGGCCGTCTCTCGGTTCACAACCGACGAACTTCGCCGAACATTCCTCCTTGAGTCGCTCTTTGTCCCTGACCGGGTTGACTTGAACTACTGGGAAACCGACAGGACAATCATCGGTTCCGCCGTACCTCTCGCAGCCCCTCTGAAATTAGAGGCTTCCAAGAAGGAGCTTGCCGCTGATTACTTCTTGGAGCGTCGCGAGATCGGCATCCTCAACATTGGTGGCAGTGGCAGCGTGGAAGCCGACGGGACTGTGTTTGAAGTGGGCAAACTCGACTGCCTCTATCTCGGACGCGGGGTGAAGTCCGTTCTTTTCAAGAGCAATAAGGCATCCGATCCGGCCCGCTTCTATCTCTTGAGCTATCCGGCGCACACATCTCATCCCGCTACCCTAGCAAGACAGACCGATGCCGCGGCAGTACATCTTGGATCTCAGGAAACGGCCAACGAGCGGACCATCTACAAATACATTCACAGTGACGGGGTCAGGAGTTGCCAACTAGTGATGGGAGTCACCTGCATGAAGAAGGGTAGCATTTGGAACACGATGCCCTCACACACCCATCTCCGCCGCTCCGAAGCGTATCTTTACTTTGATATCGATCCGGCACACCGGATCATCCACCTCATGGGTGAACCATCCGAAACTCGCCATCTCGTCGTTGCCGACAGCCAGGCGATCGTGTCGCCGGTCTGGTCGATCCATTCCGGCGCTGGAACTTCCAGTTACTCCTTCTGCTGGGGCATGGGCGGAGAGAATCAGGACTTTAACGACATGGACGGATTTCCCATAGCCGAACTTCGCTGATAATCATGACGAATCCCTTTGATCTTAATGGCACGCGTGCGCTCGTGACCGGTTGTTCGCGCGGCATAGGCAAGGCGATGGCCATTGCCCTGGCCCAAGCAGGGGCTGACATCATCGGTGTAAGTGCTACGTTGGCGAAGTCTGATAGCGATGTGGAGCGGGAGGTGACCGCTCTTGGCCGTAAGTTCCACGCCTATGCTTGCGACTTCTCCGACCGCAAGGCCGTTACTTCCTTTCTCGCGCATCTTGCTGGCGAGGAACCTGTGATTGATATTCTTGCGGCCAATGCCGGAACGATTCGCCGTGCGCCTGCGGCCGAACACAGCGACGAGGATTGGGATCATGTGATAGAGGTAAATCTCCGCTCCCAATTCGTCCTGGCGCGCGAGATCGGCGCCAGAATGATCAAGCATGGCAGGGGCAAGATCGTCTTCACCGCCTCGCTCCTGTCGTTTCAAGGAGGGATAACCGTCCCGGGTTACGCTGCCAGCAAGGGGGGAATCGCTCAACTCACCAAGGCTCTGGCTAATGAGTGGGCTGGCAAGGGAGTCAATGTGAATGCGATCGCCCCGGGCTATATTGCGACTGACAACACGTCTGCTTTGCGAGCAGATGAGACTCGGAACAGTGCTATCCTCGCCCGTATTCCTGCCGGTCGATGGGGGACGCCTGAAGATCTCGCAGGAGCCCTTGTTTTTCTATGCAGCAGGGCTTCTGACTACGTCCATGGAACCATTCTGACGGTGGACGGTGGGTGGATGGGGCGCTAAGAGCACTAGGAACTTTTACGACTCGCTTCCTTCAGAAGAACTATGACTTTGCACGTTCTGCTTTTACCTTTTCATAGGCGAGCAGAGCCTCAAGCAGATAGTAGTCGCCGAAGATCAGGCTAGTATTCGTCAGTCTATTATTTGGATCCTCACAGTAGTTCCTTGCTGCGTAATTGAGGATGCTGGCTTTATCGTTACCATCCGAAAAGTAGGGGGTATGAGTAAGTGATCTGAGGGTATTCTCGGCGGCATCAAAGTATTTCTTCTTGAGGACGGGGTCCGAGACCTGAGTGCTCAACCGGACAAGAGCGCTGGCGGCCACGGCAGCAGCGCTGCTATCCTTGAATTCAAGACCGGTGAGTGTGCTGTCGAAATCGGAGGGAGGGACGAAATCGGCAGGTAGACGACTGATGTAATAATCAGCAGCCTTCATGGAGGCCTGCAGATATTTTGGGTCCTTCGTGTAATCGTACATCGTTCCAAACCCGTAAATCGCCCATGACTGTCCACGTGACCAGGCGCTCTCGTCGGATTTTCCCTGCTTCGTATGTTTCTTGAGCACCTTACCACTTACGGGATCGAGATCTACCACATGGTAAACGCTTCCATCAGGCCGGAACCAAAGTTCGTTGACGCGATCTGCATGGCTTTTTGCGATCTTCAGGAGGTCCTCGGCAGTACCGTTAGCAGCCTTGCCCCCGTGGGAGGAGGCCCAGAGTAGAAGTTCGAGATTCATCATGTTGTCGATGATTGTCATCTGCTTTGTCTGATCATCAATCTTGCCCCAGGATCGGATCAGACCCGTTTTCGGAACGAACCGTTTTGTAAGCGACTCCGCAGCAGTGTTGATGACGGGCAGGTAGGAGGGGTTGCCCGTCAGGCGGTAACCATTGCCAAAACTGTCGAAGATGACGAAGCCTATGTCATGGTGATCGGTGTTGTACTGCTCGTCCTTAAGACCCTCCGTCCAGATTTCCGCCAGTGATTTCCAACGCGCCGTATCCGGCAACGATTTACCCTTGGCATACTCATAAAGATACCAGAGACACCCGGGATAGAATCCCGAAACCCAATCCTTCGGCTTGACGCAGTTCCATGTCGCTCCCTTGGCATCAGTCGGATAATTGGTCTTATCGGAATTAGCCGCATCATGAGCGGCGAGTTTCCTGCCTGCCACCTCCATGACCCGGGCTGTGTCAACTGCAGGAGGTTGGGTGGTTGCATTCTGGGCAGTCGCCAACGAGGAAAAGCAGAATAGGGAAGCTAGAACGGGAATGTGGGGATTGTTCATATTTATGAGATTATGAAAAAGCATATCTCTTTGAACTGCAAACTACTGAAGTCGGGAATAAAAATTCTTCTGCCGCTCAATCTGTCAGGGGACATTGAGCGATTTATTGAAATGCAGATGTCCGTAACTCTTAATCCTCAGTAACGGTAGTGTTCTGGCTTGTAGGGTCCCTCAACCGGCACATCCAGATAGGCAGCTTGCTCCTTGGTAAGAGTAGTTAATTTTACACCGATTTTCTGGAGGTGGAGGCGGGCCACTTCTTCGTCTAGGATCTTGGGAAGGACATAGACGCCCGGCTTGTAGGTGTCCCGGTTTTTCCAGAGATCGAGCTGGGCAAGTGTTTGGTTGCTGAAGCTATTGCTCATGACGAAGCTCGGATGTCCTGTGGCGCAGCCCAGATTGACTAGGCGTCCCTCGGCAAGAAGGAATATTTCGTTGCCGTTCGGGAAAGTGTACTTGTCAACCTGCGGCTTGATGTTGGTTCTCTTTACGGATTTATCACTCTGCAGTTTGTCAACTTCGATTTCGTTGTCGAAGTGGCCGATGTTACAGATAATCGCTTGGTCTTTCATCTTCTTCATGTGTTCGAAGGTGATGACTCCGACATTGCCGGTGGTGGTCACATAGATATCTCCCCGACCGAGGGTTTCCTCGATGGTGGTGACTTCGTAGCCTTCCATGGCTGCCTGGAGTGCGTTGATGGGATCAATTTCCGTGATGATGACCCGTGCGCCCTGACCTCTGAGGGATTGCGCGCTGCCCTTGCCTACATCTCCATAGCCGCATACCACGGCAACTTTACCCGAGATCATGACGTCAATGGCGCGGTTGAGACCGTCCACAAGTGAGTGACGGCAGCCGTAGAGGTTATCAAACTTCGACTTGGTGACCGAGTCGTTCACATTGAAGGCAGGAACGAGGAGTTTGCCCTTTTCCTGAAGTTTATAGAGGCGGTGTACGCCTGTTGTGGTCTCCTCTGAGACGCCACGCCAGGCCTTGACAATCTCGTGCCATCGATTGGGGGTCTCTTTGTGCACCTGCTTGAGAAGATCCTTGATGACTTGCTCCTCGTGGTTGCCGGAGGGGCTGTTAACCCAGTCATCCCCTTCCTCAAGCTCGTAGCCTTTGTGAAGGAGAAGGGTGACGTCGCCGCCGTCATCAACGACTAATTCGGGCCCTAAGCTGCCGCCATTTCCATCCGGAAAGGAAATTGCCTTGTAAGTACACCACCAGTATTCCTCAAGGCTCTCACCCTTCCATGCGAAGACTGGGACTCCGGTTACTGCAATTGCTGCCGCTGCCTGATCTTGGGTGGAGAAGATATTGCAGCTGGCCCAACGGACATTTGCACCCAGTGCAACGAGTGTCTCTATGAGAACAGCCGTCTGGATGGTCATGTGGAGGGAACCGGTGATGCGAACCCCTTTGAGGGGTTGTTCCTTGGCGTATTTTTCCCGGATGGACATGAGACCTGGCATTTCCTTCTCGGCGATATTGATTTCCTTCCGACCCCACTCAGCGAGGGTGATGTCAGCAATTTTGTAATCGGTGTTAGAGGACATATTTTTTGGTAAGTTCTGGATGGTTAGTCGTTTACTTGGCTGCTCCAAGAGCGGCTTTCTTGAGAGTTTCTGCCTTGTCTGTTTTTTCCCAGGTGATGTCCTTGTCATTTTTTCCAAAGTGGCCGTAGTTGGTGGTCTTGGAGTAAATCGGACGACGGAGTTTGAGCTGTCTGATGATTTCTGCTGGTTTGAAGCCGAAGGTCTTTTTCACCGCAGTCTCGATGGCATGTTCGGGAACCGTGGCAGTGCCAAAAGTATCGATGTGGATTGAGACTGGGTTGGGATGACCTATCGCATATGCAAACTGAACCTCGCAACGACTCGCCAGGCCGGCGGCAACAACATTCTTTGCGACATACCGTCCCATGTAGGCGGCGGAGCGGTCAACCTTGGTGGGATCCTTCCCAGAGAAGGCGCCACCCCCGTGACGGCCCATGCCTCCATAGGTGTCGACGATGATCTTGCGGCCGGTGAGACCTGTGTCCCCCTGGGGACCGCCAATGACGAACTTTCCGGTCGGATTGATGAGAAATTCGGTCTGCTTGGTGAGCATCTTGGCGGGGATGACCTTTCGGATCACGCGATCGATACAGAATTTCTCGATCACTTTATGTTTTACCCCTTCCGCGTGCTGCGTGGAGATGACGACATTGACGACGCGGGTCGGTTTCCCATCGACATACTCGACGGAAACCTGACTTTTTGCATCAGGCCGCAACCATTTTGCCGCGCCACTCTTGCGCAACCGGGTCAGTTCACGGCCAAGACGGTGGGCATACATGATCGGAGCCGGCATCAGTTCCGGTGTCTCGTTACAGGCATAACCGAACATCAATCCTTGGTCGCCTGCCCCCTGCTCGGCGGTCTTTTTTCCTTCGGCCTTTTTCGCGTCAACTCCTTGGGCGATATCTGCACTCTGGGCGGTGATGATATTGTTGATGAAGATACGGTCTGCGTGAAAAACATCATCATCATTCACATATCCGATCTCCCGGATCGCTTTGCGAATGATCTCGTTGTAGTCGAATTTTGCCTTGGTTGTGATTTCGCCGCCGATTACCACGATGTTGCTCTTGGCGTAGGTCTCGCAGGCGACACGGCTCTGGGGATCCTGTGCAAGGCAGGCATCCAGAATTGCATCAGAAATGGTGTCGCAAACCTTGTCGGGATGACCTTCGCCGACTGATTCGGAAGAAAAGATGTAGCTGCGTGACATATAGTGGTGGGTTGTGTTGGGTTCTGATTTCAGCCAATTGCATAGCATGTCTTGGCTTTACTCATGAACACATATGTATATGTAAATGGATATGGCGTCAATTCTTCAATCTCTCCGCACTCTTTCTGATCCGACGCGTCTTCGATTAGTGGCACTGCTCCTTGATGAAGAGTTGACAGTAGCTGAACTTCAGGAGGCGCTTGGTATGGGGCAATCCAGAATCTCTGCCAGCCTAGGAATGCTCCGCCGCCAGGGACTTGTCCTCGACCGCCGTGTCGGTAAAAACATTTACTACGCGGCCGTTTCCTCCGCTCTGACACCCCTTCGGGAGGCACTTTCTGCAGCCGTGGTCGAGCTTGCCGAAGCCGAGCGTGACCGCCAAGCTCTCCAGTTGGTTCTCAACAAGCGCCGTGACCGGGCGGCAGACTACTTTGACAAGCTAGCGGGTAAGTTCGGCAGAACCTATATACCGGGTCGTTCCTGGCAGGCGCTTGCCCACGGACTTCTCCGCCTGCTTCCGCCACTCATCATCGCCGATATGGGAGCGGGTGAGGGGACTCTATCTCAGTTGCTCGCCCGCAGTGCCAAAAGGGTCATCGCCGTCGACAACTCGCCGAAGATGGTTGAATACGGTTCCCGTGTTGCCACGGAGAACGGACGCCAGAATCTGGAGTATCGTCTGGGTGACCTTGAAGACCCCCCTATTGAGCCGACATCCGTCGATGTTGTTCTTTTCAGTCAGGCACTTCATCACGCTGTGAGACCGCAGCGAGCCGTTGAGGGAGCCTTCCGCATCCTCAAGCCGGGAGGACGAATCCTCATCCTTGATCTTGCCAGCCACACCCACGAACAAGCCAAGGAACTCTATGCTCATGTCTGGCTTGGTTTCTCAGGTGTCGAACTTCACGCCATGCTTGAAAAGGGCGGATTCAGAGATTTGGAGGTCAGCGTGGTAGCACGAGAGCAGCTAGCGCCGAATTTTCAGACCATCCTCGCAACCGGCCTTAAACATTAAAGAGCGTCCTGGAGCATAGCCCAGATGATTCCCGTCGAAGTGGGAACGCCAACAGATTTGCGCCTGCGTCAGCGTTTTTTTAGCGTTTTTTCCAAGGCTTCTGCGCGAAGTTGTTTTTCTGCATCTGCCCAGTCAGTTGATGAGTTGCCCGGCCATCCCATCTTATGGCGGCGTTCCGCGATGAAGTAGGCCCGCAGGGAAATATCTTCATGCTTAATTATCGGCTTGTGAAGCGAAGGCTTGGGTTCAACAGCCAAGGTCGCACTAATTTTGGGTGAGGCTATCTTGGTGGAGCGCTTTTTGCGAACCGTGGATTTCTGTTTTTCTTGATCGGCCGCCTTGATTGGAACGGATTTTTTCTGCTTTGAGGATTTTGTTGTCATAGTCTTTTAAGTTATTATGAGCAAAAAATAAGCCAACCTTAGGGCTAGTCGATCCCTTTTTTGTGTCAAATCCGTTCCAAAACGGTCATTTTCTCTTCAAATTGTTTATATGAAGGAATTTCTCGTTCGCTGGTTCATCACTACTCTGGCAGTCATGGGGGCATCCCATATCATTCCTGGTGTTAGGTGTGATGGCACCGGCACCTTAATTGGGGCCGCTCTTCTGCTTGGCATCATCAATGCCCTAGTCCGTCCAGTGCTTCTTCTTTTGAGCCTTCCTTTCATCATTGTCACAATGGGACTCTTCATTCTGGTGATCAATGCCCTGCTCCTGATGTTTGTCTCCGCCGTAGTGCCGGGATTTCATGTCGATGGTTTTTGGAGCGCCCTGCTTGCGGGAATCGTAATCGGGTTGATCAGTTGGCTTTTGAGCATTTTCTTCCGTTCTAGCGACGGTCATGTCTATTCGGTCACGCATCATCCGCAGATCAAACAGGTGGAGGGGCGGGTTGTTCCGGATGACAGGTGATCCCGGAGGGCAGATTGATACCCTTTTTTGACAGCACTCCCGCAGCGCCTAAGATTTGCGGCATTACAAACAGCGAGGATGCTATTGCCACAATTCAGGCTGGTGCAGGAGCGCTTGGGTTGAATTTTTACCCTCTGTCTTCCCGAGCGATAACACCCAGTTCCGATCTCGACTGGATCAGAAAACTGGCAGAATCCTTTCCGAATGTTGCCAAGATTGCTGTCGTTGTGAATCCGGAAGCGTCCCTACTGCGACTACTGCATGAATCACGCTGCTTCGACGCGATCCAGTTTCACGGAGACGAATCACCGGAGTTCTGCGTAACCAATGGCTCTTTATTTTCTTACTGGGTGAAGGCCCATCGGATACGTTCCGAAAAGGATTTCGCAGGGGTGCGCGCCTTTCAGACGCCATACGTTTTGCTCGATGCGGACGTGTCCGGCACCTATGGCGGTAGCGGTCGCACCATCGACTGGGGGCTTGCGGCCAAGTTTGTAGCCATGCATCCCGAGCATCGCGTGATCCTTGCTGGGGGGCTGAATCCCGGGAATGTCTCCACTGCCGTGGTGCAGGTCCATCCCCATGCCGTAGACGTGGCGGGGGGGGTCGAATCGTCACCGGGACGGAAGGATCATGCAAAGGTGATGGAGTTTATTGACGCGGCCCGACGATAAACCGCCGGGGCTGCCACCGCTTGCGCTATCGCTCTGTGGACGCTTAAATCAGCAAAATTTATGAGCAACACATACCGCATTGCAGTACTGTCCGGGGATGGGATAGGCCCCGAGGTCATGGCAGAAGCCGCCAAAGTCCTTCGTGCCACAGAGAAGAAATTTGGCTTCACGATCCGGGAGACAGCCATGCCCGTGGGTGGTGCCGCCATCGATGCAACCGGGCGGGCCCTTCCCCCGGAAACTCTGGAAACCTGTGAACAATGCGATGCAATCCTTTTCGGGTCGGTTGGTGGTCCCAAATGGGAAAGTCTTCCCCCGAACGAACAACCCGAGCGAGCGGCTCTGCTTCCACTTCGCAAGCATTTCGGTCTTTTTGCCAACCTCCGCCCCTGCGTCTGTCTCCCAGAGCTAGCTCACGCCTCTCCGCTGCGTTCAAAATCAGTTGAAGGTGGATTCGATGTCCTCTGCGTTCGTGAGCTCACCGGGGGACTCTATTTTGGTGAGCCAAAATATCTGAAAGAGGAGGATGATCCTGTTGCTGTCGACACGATGGTCTACAGAAAGAGTGAGATTGATCGCATTGCTCGGATTGCCTTCGAGGCTGCGCGAGGAAGAAGCGGAAAACTTACCTCCATCGACAAGGCGAATGTCCTCCAGAACGGGGTGCTCTGGCGCCGTACTGTAAATGAAATTTCCAAAGACTATCCCGATGTCATTCTCTCCCACCTCTACGTGGACAACGCCGCAATGCAGCTTGTGAGAAACCCCAGGGGCTTTGATGTCATTCTTGCTGAGAACCTTTTTGGTGACATTCTAAGCGACGAGATGGCCATGATTGCCGGATCGCTCGGCATGCTTCCAAGCGCGAGTCTCGGGGTTGCAAAGGGTGAAGCCCGTAGGTTTGGCATGTATGAGCCGAGCGGCGGAACGGCACCCGACATCGCTGGCAAGGGAATAGCTAATCCGATTGCCCAGATATTGAGCGTCGCCATGTTGCTCCGTCATTCACTCAATGAAGTCGCAGCCGCTGATGCCATTGACACTGCGGTTCGCAAGGTCATTGCGTCAGGTCTCCGTACCGGAGACATCTGGTCGGAAGGAACCACCAGGGTCGGAACTGCTGCGATTGGTGATGCAATAGCCGCCGTGGTCTGACATTCCGGTGAGCATGTGTCGGAGGAATTAATCTTCGAATTTGGCTGACAGCTGCGGGGGCCTTATCCAGAGGAAAGGACTGTTTTACACATTGCCGGATCCCTCCGGCTAAGAAGCTGTGAACCGGGACTCGTCAATTCCGCGTGCTATGAAAACCAAACCCACGAGTGGGCTGAGTCTTGCCTGTAAAATCAGCTAGGTGGCCAGCGCTCCTGATTTTACCACCCGAGAATCATTGCAAAAAGTAACGGTGCTACGATAGAGGCGTCCGATTCAATGATGTATTTAGGTGTGTTTACGCCTAATTTACCCCAAGTTATTTTCTCGTTGGGAACAGCCCCGGAGTAACTGCCGTAGCTCGTGGTCGAGTCACTGATCTGGCAGAAGTACCCCCAGAGAGGAACCTCGGGACGCTGGAGATCCTGATGGAGCATCGGAACCACGCAGATAGGGAAGTCGCCTGCAATGCCACCACCGATCTGGAAGAACCCGATCGAACCGTCCGGTGAATGCACATGGTCGTCCGGTGAAGCTTGGCTAGCTAGGGCAGATGTTGCTTTTGAGACAATGGCTTTGGAGTTCCTAGTGTACCAATCGGCAAGTGAAATCATGTATTCGATCCCCGTGCGGACCGTGTGGACATTCTTCACGTCCCCGCTAATGACATGCCCGGCGAACATATTGCCCAGCGTCGAGTCCTCCCATCCGGGGACAAACATGGGCAGGTTCTTCTTGGCCGCCTCCATGAGCCAGCTGTTTTTTGGGTCGATCTGATACTCGAGTTTTCCGCTGAGAAGGATGCGGTACATGAACTCATGGGGGAAGAGCCGCTCGCCTTTCCTGTCGCAGGCGACCCATTCCTCAAGAACTTCCTTTTCGATTCTCCTCATTGCCTCCATTTCGGGGATGCAGGTGTCGGTAACACGGTTCATGTGTCGGTCTAGAAGTGCAGCCTCATCCCGGGGGGTGAGGTCACGATAGTTAGGTACCCGCTCGTAGTAATCGTGTGCGACGAGGTTGAAGACATCCTCCTCCAGATTGGCGCCGGTACAACAGACGGCATGCACCTTGTTCCTCCGGATCATTTCGGCCAGCGAGAGACCGAGTTCCGCAGTGCTCATGGCACCTGCTATCGTTAGGAACATTGTGCCGCCCTTGTCGAGATGAGCCGTGTAGGCGTGAGCCGCATCCTTCAGCGCCGCTGCATTGAAGTGGCGATAATGATGTTCGATGAATTCTGATATGGGTCCGTGGGATGTGTTCATGGATCGGGAGCGTTGATGGTTTGTAAAAAATGTCGTTTTGGATTCTTTAGGCGTGGTCTGAAAGCGTCCAGAGGAAACTGGAATCGACGACAACGGGGGCAAACACAACGGAAAATGCGCCTGTGCGCAACCCAGTTCAGCACCAAGATATGCGCGCCTAACGGTTTGTGCTCATTTAATGGTTTGCCGATGCTGATACAGAGGGGGGTGGTGCTTTGGTGTCCTGAGGAGCAAAAAGTTGTTTTGTGCTCTTGGAGCGGGCGGCGCGCATTTCCTCTACCACTGCCGGCCAGTCCTTCTGAAATGAGGGACTTTTGAGAAATTGTTCCGCAAGAAATTTTCCATAGACTTTTCCTGCGTGAACATCATCCGGGAAATGTCTTCCGAGGATGACGCGATACCAAGCCTTTTGTCTGGCCTGAAGATGCAACGCCTCCTTCATATCCGGAAAAGAGTCCGAAAGCAGGATGGCCCAGACGAAGGCCCTGGTGGTATGTCCGCTGGGATAGGAGTAGCCTTCACTCTTTTCATTATCACCTGTGGCCTTCCATGTCTTCGGTCGTTCTCTTCCAAAATGATTCTTCGCCAACTCTATAGCCTGCTTGGTTTCGGTGGTAACCTTGTCGAATAGTTTCGTGGTTTTTGGGAGATTGCGACTGCAGAACCAGTTTCCAAGAGACTTTGAATAGTCAAAGACGCCGTCATTTGACGCCTGCATCCCCTTGTCAAATTGCTCCTTGGTGCTTGAGGCAAGGACATCCTTGAGAAAGCCACTGTCTAACTTGTACTCCATGCTCCCTGGTTTGGGAGGCGGTGGAATGACAGCCTCTATATTATAATCCTTCGGATTAATGTAGGGAGTGTCGAAAAGGGCAGCGCCGAAGCCGCAAGAAGCGGACAAAATGACCGTCAGAAGGCCGACACGAAGTGCTCGTGGATGAGGAAAGAACATGATTGTGTGTTTATTGAAAATTATAGCGTATTAAAAGGCTTTAGAATGACTTGGGCTGCAGTCCAGAGATGAATGTGCATCTTGCTAAGCGGACTCTGGTGGACTAGTACTATTTTTGGAATGCATCTCCCCGGCAAACTACACATTGCAGATGCTCTTCGCGGAGGAGCATTGGTAACTTTGATCACCCTGCTTTTGCTCCCTGTTACTCGGGCATATGCGTTACCGGTTCCCCCGGAACCGCCCCCCTTGGAACTGCCCAAACCGAAGCCTGCGCAGGTTTCATCTTCCGAAGGCATGCCTCCTCTTCCCGGGCCGGTTGTTCCGTTGAAGAGACAGGAGAAGAAGAACCCACCGCAGCCCCCGGTCCTGCTTACCAAGATTCGCTCTGAGGATGCAGACGACTGGACACGGACGCCCAACGACATCAAGGGACTTCTGGAGTGGATCAGCCAGCAGATGAACGTCCACTTCAGTTCCAACATCAAGCGTCTCTCGGCCATTTCCACGGATTCGGTTCAGAACCCGATTCTCTATCGTTCCGGTTACAAGTCCTTCCGCCTTTCCCCCGAGGAGGTGAGCCGCTGCCGCGAGTATCTGGCCAATGGGGGGACCATTGTCTTCAACTCCTTGGTTGGCAACCCTGATGCCTACCAGTCGGCGATCCAGGCCGCCCATGACATCCTGCCCGAGCAACCGCTCTACCGTCTGCGGATGGATCATCCGGTCTTTCACTCCTTTTACGAGATCAACAAGGTGGGGTACCGCGACCGGATGGTCAGGGACGGCCTCGCGGGCGACCCCCATCCCTGGATTGAAGGTGTGGACATCGACAACCGCACGGCCATCTTCATTTCCAAATGGGATTTTTCCCTGGGATGGGAGTCAAACGCCCGGGACAGCTGGGGCTATAGCGACGCGGATGCCTGCAAGCTGGGGGCCAACATCATCAGTTATGTCACGGCGATGAGGGATGCCGGGCGCAGCATCGGCAGGAGTGTGGAGCTGGTGAATGCCGACAAGAAGACATCCAGCAAATTCCGGGTGGGACTGGTGATGCACGACGGTCCCTGGAAGACCAGACCGGCCGCCTTCCCGATGCTTCTCAACCAGTTCCAGTCGGTCACCGGCACGCCGGTTTCATTCGAACTGCGTGATGTTTCCCTTGAGGACTCCTCGATTTACGAAATGCCCTTCCTCTACATAACCGGCACCACGGATTTCATCCTCAGCGATAAGGAGAGGAGCAACCTGCGCAAGTACCTGATGAACGGGGGAGTCCTCTTTGCCGAGGCCGGCGAGGGAAGGGCCTCCTTCGACAACGCTTTCCGAGCCGAGATGGCCCGGGTGCTTCCGGATCATCACCTCACGGTTCTGCCAGCCAGCCATTCCATCTTCATGCAGCCTGAAAAACTTCCCTTTGTGAAGGCAAGGCCGGCCCTTGCCGCAAAGAACAGCAACCACAGCGAGGTGTCGCCGGAGATCGAAGGGGTGGATCTCAACGGGTCGCTGGCGGTCATTTACAGCCCGCATGATCTGAGCACGGGATGGGAACGTGCCATCTCTCCCTATGCTCAGGGGTACGAGACGGCGGATTCCACCGCACTGGGTCTCAATGTGCTCTACTATGCGGTCACTCATTAGCGCCTCGGCGTTGATTATCGCGTCGCTGGGTTGCTTTTCGGTTTTTGCCTCCACTCCCTTGGAGTTTTGGCCAACTGAAGGAATCCCTTCGGTCGCAACCACTCCTCCCAATTCATCTTCTCTTTCGGTGGATTTGGATCCGGCAATCCGTTTCGAACAGTTATACAGAAAGATCCTGTCGGGTTCGAAATCCTCAGAATGGCGAAACGAACTCGAATCCTTCATCAATCCAGAGGCGAATACGCCCCTATCAACAGGTGTCAGGGATGTCGCTCAGGTGTGGCTCGCGCGAGTCGAAATGGAGGACATAGATGCGATCCTGCTAGATTTCTACAGGCACAAGGTGCGTTTTCCACGCACCGATGAGGAGTTTCAGAATATCCTTCCCACAACCCTAGCAAAGGATCCTTGGGGGGAACCATGGATCTATTCACCAGGTTCGCCGCACGGTTTTTCACACATGGATAACCAGCGCTATAGACTGGAACCGCGACGAATGTCGGGGCTTTCCAATCTTACGGAGGCTGTGAAGGAGAGTCCGGCGAGGTCGGTTTCGTGGACGATTACTCCCCGCGAGATTGCCGGAAAAAAGGCGCTAGAATTTCATTCCCCCCAATCAGTAAGTGTCATAGAACCGGGCGGAAAGGCAGACGCTTGCACCCTGCTCTTTATAGGCGACAAATGGGCGTTGATGGCGGGAAAAGACCGGATTTTTTCCGTTCCTTTTTGAATCATGGCTTCTATCGGCGATTTGCTGACTCCCGAAGCGATGAGAAAGCTGGAGGCTCTTTCAGTACGCTCCCGTTATGTCGTCGAAGGGTTTCGTGCCGGTCTTCACGCCAGTCCCCTCAAGGGCGCTAGTGTCGAGTTTGCCGACCACCGGCAATATGTGAAAGGAGACAATCTCCGGAACTTGGACTGGAAGGTTTTCGGGCGAACCGAGCGGCATTATGTGAAGCGCTTTGAGGAGGAAACCAGTCTTCGAACACAGGTCGTCATCGATGGCTCTGCCTCCATGGGCTACGGCTCCGATACCCTTCCGAGCAAATACCTGTATTCATGTCGTCTGGCGGCTTCACTCGGATACGTAATTAACCGCCAGCAAGATGCCGTTGGGTTGACAATCTTTGATGAAGAGATCCGCACACATGTTCCAGCACGGAGTGGATCAAGACATTTCCGATATTTTGTGGAGTGTCTTCTAAAACATCAACCCGGTGGCAAGACTGACACGGGGCGTTCACTCCACGCCCTTGCAGAGATGGTTTCCCGAAGGGGATTGATAGTCATCATCTCGGATCTATTTGACAATCAGGAGGCAGTGTTTCGTGCGATCGCTCATTTTCGAAAAAAAATGCACGATGTTATCCTGATCCAACCTCTTGACCCGACTGAACTGGAACTTCCCATGGATCAGGTTATCGAGTTTGTCGACATGGAAACTGGTGAAAAACTAGAACTTGATCCCTCTCTGGCCCGCGTCCCCTACAAGAAGGAACTTCAGAAGGCTATCGACGAATTCAGGGGAAAATGCGGAATGCTCAATGTCGATTACCGTCTGGTTTCCACGGACGAGAGTCATGAGGATTTCATCGCCCAATATCTCAACGAGCGCCGGAGGATGTCTCTCTGATGTCTTTCCTGTCCTCATGGATGCTTTGGGGATTCGGTGCGATTGTCGCACCGGTTCTGATCCATCTCTGGCAGCGTCGTCGCGTTATTCGGTTGCCATTCAGCACGCTGCGCTTCCTCAAGATCGTTGCGGCAAAGACAAATAGGAGCGCACGCCTTGAGAACATCCTCCTGCTCTTTCTCAGGTGTCTGCTCTTTGCTCTCCTTATTCTAGCCGTGGCGCAACCGGCTCTATCGACTAAAATGGCCAAGTTTTTTGGTGGAGCGGCCCCGCGGACCGTCATTCTGGCCGTGGATAACTCGATGAGTATGGGCTGTCTGGTGAATGGCTCCTCGCGCTTGGAGGTTTCTAAAAAGGAAGCACTTGCGGTTCTTGACGATCTGAAACCCGCCGATGAGGTGGCGGTGATTGCTGCAGGAGGCCCCCCCCAATTGCTTGTGCCCGAACCCACACTCGACCATGCGCTGGCCCGTCAGATGATTGAAGGGATCAAGACAAGCGAGACACTTTCGGATCTACCTTCACTCTTCCGCCAGGTGGTCAAGGTTGTTGCTAGAAAACCGGAACGATTCAAAGAACTTTATCTGTTTTCCGACTGTCAGGAATCGGCATGGAACTTCGATCCAAAATCTGTGTTCGACGATGGCTGGGGCAGGAACGAGTTTCATGTTGTCGTTGTCCGTCCTGACGACCTCGATCCTCCTAATATGGCAGTTACGGCGGTCAAAATCACCTCTCCGATGGTGGTTTCCGGCTCCATGGCCAGCGGAGTGGTTTCAGTGGAGAACTTTTCAGGATCGACTGTCCAGAATGTCATCGAAATCCGGATTGGCGGCGAGAGACTAGCCCAGAAAGCTATTGATCTCGCTCCCGGTACCTCGGTGGATGTTCCATTCGAAGGAACAATACCACAGGTTCAGGGGCGCTGGGCACAGGGAACGGCCAAAATCCAAGCCGACAACCTCACTCCTGACGACACTTTCTTTTTTGCTGTGCCGATCTGCCAGCGACCTCATGTCCTTCTGGTGGAGGGGCAACAACCCGGGGAGGAACGTCTGAGATCCGGCTTCTATTTGAAAAAGGCACTTGAAGCAGGGGAGACGGGTGCCGTCCCGCCCTCAACCATCGCTCCAACCGGACTGGATGAGACGAGCCTTGAGGATTATTCGGCCGTATTCCTTGCCGATGTAGCGACATTGAGCGATCGCGCGTTGGTCCGCCTTGAGCGATACCTACAAGGTGGCGGCACCGTGGCTTTTTTTCCGGGAGACCTTACTGGAATCAATGAACTGAACCACTTTGATTTCCTTCCGGCCACACCGATTGGCGAAATGGATCTTCCCGCTGGACGACTTGCAACGCTGATTTCCGAACCCACTCATCCTCTGATTGCCAGAACTTGGGATAAGTCGTTCCCCTTTCCGGCACTGCCTCAGAGAAAACTGATCCAATGGAAGCCAAAATCCGGGGAAAAAACACTCCTGACTTTTTCCAATGGAACTCCCTTTGTAATAGCGTCTACTCGCGGTTCGGGACGAGTTTTCCTAATTAATGCATCGGCGGACCGCGCTTGGGGTGACTTTCCACTTTCCCCGGCATTTCTGCCTCTGGTCCAGCAAATTGCCAGACTCTCCACGGAACAAAACACAGGCAACTCTTCCCGCCTTGTCGGTGAGTCTCTGCCCATGACCCCGAATCTCCCGACCGATAAGGCTCTGACTGTTAAATCGCCCGATGGAAACACCGTCACTATACCAGTCGGAGAGAAATCGATTCTTGTGGAGCGTGCTGAAACAACCGGGCTCTATACTGTCACCGCTGGGAAAGATGAAGTTCTCCAGATTTTTGCAGTCAATGCCGACCGCCGTGAGTCCAACCTTAAACCAATTCCAAAAGAGGCTCTGCAGAAGGTTCTTCCCTCTGAGTCCGTGACGGGATTGGACGGAGTCCGTCTCTGGCTCTCGCAGAGTCATGGAATCATTCCGATCTGGCCAGCGCTTCTCTTGTCAGCCTTAGCCGTTTTTGCCCTTGAGGGAGTATTATCCAACCTGCTGGCAAAAAACCGTTCCCAAGGAAACGGAGAACATATTAGGACTGGGCGTCTTAACAAGCGGCGTTTCGGAGTTGCATTCCGCCCCATGCTCGCGGAGGTGGAACGGTGATGGATCTTCTCTGGCACTCCGTCTGCCCTTTGCCGGTCCTTGTTGGCGTCATTCTCTTAGTTGCGGCGGCCATTCTATGGAGTCTGATAGTGGGTATTCATTCGCCCGGTAGGATCGCCGGGATTGGCATGCTGCGCCTTCTGATGCTTCTTGTTCTTCTGGTGATGCTGTTCCAACCGCAGCAACGAGAGGAGGAAATAACTATCCTGCGGCCACAGATCGCCGTTCTCGTGGACGGATCGGAAAGCATGACCGATCCTGTGGATGACAAGCAACTGCCCAGATTTCAGCGTGTCGTGGAGTGGTTTCATTCACAGTCGATGGAACATGCAAAAAGGGACTTCGACCTGCGCATATTCAAGTTTGACCGTTCCCTGAATGAACAGTTCGGGAATGTCTCCGAATGGAAATTCAACGGTGCACAATCCTTTATTGTGGATGCGGTGAACCATGTTCAGGAGCGCTTCCGCGGTCAACCTCTTGCCGGCATTCTTCTTCTAAGCGATGGAATTGACAACAGCGGTTCTGACTCCACCCGCAGTGTCTCAACTAACATACCCGTCATGACCTTTGAATTAGAGAAGCCCTTCATTCGCAAAGAACAGGTCCGCAAGATTTCGATTTCTGGTGTCGATTACCCGCCACGAGTTGTCGTCGGCAGGGAGACGGAAATCCGTATTTCCCTAATGGGGGTGGGGATGGAAGGTCAGGCTGTAACGGTGGAATTGTGGAAGGATGGAAAGATGCAGGCTGGTACCCCGGTGGCTTTCAATGAAGAGGAACAGACACGCTCGGCCTCCTTTTCGGTGACGCAGGAGAAACCCGGGATCGTGCAATATGAAGTGCGTGTCAACAATCCCGCTGCCGACAAGGAGGCGCGGAACTATCCCTTCATTATCCAAGCCATGGAACCTGGCAATCGAGTGATCTATCTTCAGAATGCACTTGGGTTTGATTTTAAATTTCTGCGTAGGGCGATAGTCACCGATAGGAACCTTCAGCTTTCAACATTTGTCAGACTTCCCGAGGGACGAATTGCAATGCTGGACGGCACCGGAGGGCAGGCGGCAGCAGGGTTGGATTTTTCCCCCCAATCTCTTGGCAACTGTTCGGTTGTAATCATCGGGGATCTCTCACCCGGCTCCCTGTCTCCACGGAATGCAGAGGCACTACGTGATTTCGTCAATCACGGAGGAGGACTTGTCCTGCTTGGCGGAACGGAATTTTTTACCTCAAAGGAACTTGCTAATGGGCCCTTGGGGCCGTTGATTCCCGTCACTCTTCCCGCCCAATATGAGGAAGGGAAATTTCCTGTTAGGATGACGGACCTAGGACTGCACCATCCCGTATTCGGACCGCTTTTTTCTAAGGTTGGTGATTTTCCGCCCCTGCTTTCGGTAAACGAGGCAACGGGTGTATCCCCGTCAGCCGAGGTGTTGGTGCAGGCAGTTGCCGGTGGTTCGCCAAAGCCGCTGGTTGTTACCATGCGATTCGGTCAGGGGCGCGTCGTAGCCGTGCTTAGCAATACGCTTTGGCGATGGCGTCTTGCCTCGCTTGGTCGGGAAGCCAGCCAGTCGCCATATGATGCTTTCTGGACGCAGTTGATGGATTGGTTGATTCCCAAGGAACAGGAAAAGCATGACGGGAACCGCCTAGAACTTTTCACGGAGCGCTCAAATTATGTCACGGGAGAGCGTCCTGAAGTGAGGGCAATCATTCGGACGCCTGATTCCTCGGTCGAACTACCGGCGACCCTTCCTCTCCGTGTCCGGACACCTGACATGAAGAATTTTGATTACACTCTAAAATCCTCATCTCTGACGATGCCAGACGGCAAGTCGGTGAGGGGATACCGGGTAGAGGTCGACCCCAACATCCCTGGTGTTTTCGTGGCTGAATCCTCCGTCAGCTTTCGAGGGGAGAAGATTGCTGGAGAGACTCGCTTTGTTGTTGGCAAACCTCCGACCGAGGTAACGGGAAAACCGATCAATAGGGGACTCCTCAAGACAATAAGTGAGGCGTCAGGAGGAAGGTTTTACAACATGGAAAACTGGAATTCTTGGTGCGGCGACCTTCATTTCAAGGAACAGAAGTTTTCTCGCATTCAACTCCGTGATTTGTGGAACAGTCCTTATCTGCTAGGTTTATTTCTGATATTGCTTTGCATTGAGTGGATCATCCGAAAACTCTGGAATCTCCCATGAAGACACCCGCCGTCCTCCTCTCCCTAATTCTCTGCTGTCATGCAATTGCGGAGAATAACCTAGTTCCCAACCCGGATTTCTCCGATCCAAAAAACCCATTGCAGGGCTGGAGAACCTACTTCCCGTGGGAGGATGAATGGTATGCCGATAACGGCAAGTATGTGAAACCTACGACAGAATTGGGGAGAACCTGCGTCATGCTTGATCTGCCGGCCACAATCGCATTCAACCAGGGAGGTAAAATTGAAAGCACCTTTATGAAGGTAGAGCCAGGTGCAACCTATCATGCAGAAGTCGATAGCGTTCCTTGTGGCCTGATAGTAAAGGCATTTGTCGAGGTCTGGACAACGGACCCGAAGCCGGGAGTCAAAATTGACAAGTGGAGGGTTCCTGCCGCTCCGGATCACCCTGCGCTCCTAACCTGTTATCGTGCGCAGTTGCCCGATCCTAAAGGGGGGCCGGAGCAGTGGCTTACTGCCAGACGTGACTTCACAGTTCCAAAGACGGTGATAATCATGGGAAATCCTCAGAATCCCCAGTACATGACCATGAAGGTCGTTGCAGTCAGCCCAGTCGTCAAAGACGGAAAGTGCTATGTCACCAACTTCCGTCTTACAAGGGTCAAATAATCCGCGGGCATCATAAAGGTTCCCCATGCAATCCACCCCCACCTGATCGCATGCCACTTAATCCCGATTCACTCAGGACACGACTCCGCTCTGCGGCCGTCAAGTTCAGATGCTCACAGGGAGCGAGATGGCTTATCTCATGCACCGCAGCGTCATTGTTCATCCTGTTTATTTTTTTGATCGGAGATAATTTTTTCCACTTTGGAGGCATCGGACGCTGGGTTGCCTTTATTGCGATTTTTTTCCCCCTGTTGTCGGGAATTCTGCTTGCAGTTCCGGCATTCCTGAAACGGGTTTCGGATGAGGGAATTGCAAGACGAATTGAGCGATCCTGCCCGGGAGCTAATAATGTTCTTATCAACGCGGTACAGTTTGACCGTGAACTTGCAGGAGATTCGCCCATGCGATCGGCTCTTTTTCTTGAAATGAAGGATCCTTTTCCAGGGGTTCGATGGGGTGATGTTCTCGACTTTGATCTCTTGAAAAAACTCTCCATTTCATTCTTCTTTGCCGCCCTGGCATTGACGGGGTGGGGGTTGTTGAGACCCGCCTATTTTGCCAACTCAGCTGCTAGGATTTTTCATCCGGGAAGCAGGATCGAACCGCTGACAAGGACGCAGATTGTTGAGATCAAGCCGGGTAACACCGATGTGCCCAACGGAGGACAGGTTAACCTGACGGTTCATTTGGGTGGAGAAATCCCGCGGGTAGCGCATGTTTTTTTCAGGGAAGTGGGTTCGGGATGGCAAAGGGAACTTCTGGACCACAATCTGGGCACCTCAGATTTCAGCTATGTTTGGAAGGATGTTCGCCAACCGATGGAATACTACCTTGAAGCTGGCGATAGGGAATCGGAGGTCTTCAAGATCAGAGTTAGACCAAAAACCGTCTTTAGTTGCCGGCTAGCCGAGATTATCCCACCGGGAT
>Ga0007854_10000048_pt1 | contig 92786 bp, 96 predicted proteins | sample CryBogCBH12Aug08_FD_60382 | JGI IMG/M metagenome (GOLD analysis project Ga0007854, IMG submission 60382) | Freshwater microbial communities from Crystal Bog, Wisconsin, USA - CBH12Aug08 | ecosystem: Environmental > Aquatic > Freshwater > Lake | place: Crystal Bog, Wisconsin, USA | collected... | reverse complement strand
CTATCACCAAACTCAAGTTACTGTGCCATCCTAGTTGCTACATATCCATCTGGTACTACAGCTACTAGTAGTGAAGTGTGTGTGAATACACAACCATCACCATCATCACCTATACCAGCAGTATCAACACCACCAGTCTTCAATGTCTCAAACCCCGGTACAGTATCAGTACCATCAGTTGGTCAGGATTATGTTAACCCTGTAGATGTTGGTGGACACTCAAGGTAGGTTTTAGTGTAGAGTTGTATGGGTGTGTTTGTTAAAATGCGCCAAATTCGCTATACTTTTGCTATGACTAGAATATATATAAAAGATCTCGCAAATTACGTTGGTCAGGAAGTGGTTATCAAAGGTTGGGTAGATGTACGACGTGATCAAGGTAAACTCATCTTTTTTGATTTCCGTGATTCATCTGGAAAAGTCCAGGGTGTGATTTTGCCAAATGCAAGAGCTACTCACGAGGTCGGTTCAAAACTTCGTTCAGAATGGGTAGTTGAAGTAAAAGGTAAGATCAATCAGCGTCCAGAGAGAAATGTCCAGAAGGAAAAATTGAATGGCACTATTGAGCTTGAAATACTTGAAATTAAAATTTTAAATGAAGCCGAGACACCTCCTTTTGATATTGCTGGTGACGGTAGGGAAATCAACGAGGAAGTTCGTTTGAAATATCGCTATGTTGACCTCCGTCGTGAACGTATGCAGAAAAATTTACAGAATAGACACAAAGCTATTCAATTCATTCGTGAATTTTATACATCTGAAGGATTTACAGAAGTAGAAACTCCTTTGATGACAAAATCTACTCCAGAGGGTTCACGCGACTACGTTGTACCATCAAGACTTTATAATGGAAAGTTTTATGCTCTTCCACAATCACCTCAACAATATAAACAGTTGCTCATGGCTAGTGGTGTAGATCGATATTTTCAGATAGCACGTTGTTTTCGTGATGAAGATACTCGTGGTGATCGTCAACCAGAGTTCACTCAGATCGATATTGAAATGAGTTTCGTTGTCCAAGAAGACGTCATGGCCGTTAACGAAAAGATGGTAACTGAACTCGTTCAAAAACTCTATCCAGAAAAGAAAATTCAGCAAACTCCATTCCCTAGACTTTCTTATAAAGAAGCTATGGAAAAATACGGCTCAGATAAGCCAGACCTCCGTAAAGATAAAAATGATCCAAATGAACTGGCTTTCTGTTGGGTTATTGATTTTCCATTTTTTGAGAGGACAGAGGAAGAAAAGAAGGATGGTAAAGTTATCACTCCTGCCGGATGGACATTCACACACAACCCATTTTCTGCACCAAAACCTGAATATATAAAAGATTTGATGGAAGGAACAAATACCGGTGGCATCGTTGCAGCTCAATACGACATGGTCTTAAACGGTTGTGAAGCGGGTGGTGGTGGTATCCGTAACCATGATCCAAAGGCCCTCATCAAAGTTTTTGAAACTATGGGATATCCAATGGAACGTATTGAGGCAAACTTTGGTCACATGTTGAAGGCGCTGGCATCCGGTACACCTCCACATGGTGGACTCGCTTTTGGTTTTGATCGTCTCATCATGCTACTTCAGAATGAACCAAATATCCGTGAAATCATTGCATTCGCAAAGACAGGTGAAGGACGTGATCCAATGATGGACTCACCAGCAGAGATTGAACCTAAACAGCTGAGAGAGTTGGGAATTAAGCTTGGTAAATAGAGGTTTACATCCAGAAATATGGAAGAAATAAAACCGAAGGATAAAAAAGTCACCAAGGAAGGCATTTATACTGGCTTTAAGGTTATGCTCAGGTATTTAGGTGGTTATCGAAAAGATATTGCTGTACTAAGTATTATCGCTGTTTTGTCTGCATTAGGAAATGGAACTATCCCATATATTGCCGGAAGATTTTTTGACTCTATTATTACTCCTGATACGATTCAAATAGTTGGACACACACTACCACTATTCGTTGGATTACTCATTTTATGGGCGATCGTACAATTGATAACATACATTATGGACTGGAGGGTGAATATTTCTAGTCAATATTTATCTAATATAGTTTGGTTTGATTATATGGCGCACGGTTTCGGATATTTGCTAAGTTTGCCCGTCTCATTTCATAAACAAAATAAGATTGGTGAAATAGGTAATAAGGTGATGAATGCCGCTGGTTCACTCGAGACTATAATTTCAAATGTAATTATAGATCTTTCTCCGCAAATATTAAGTATAGTCATCGCTGTCACTATTGCTGTATTTGTTAATAGAATATTAGCCATGATTTTAATTGTCGGACTTATAATATATATATTTATATTAATTAAAAACGTTAAACCTCTAGCTAAATACCAAAAGGAATATTATGACTATATGAGAGAGAAGATTTGGGGAAATAATTATGATGTACTTGGTAATGCTATAGCGATCAAACAAGCTACATCAGAGCAATACGAGCAACAAATTCTTAATGACAACGCCAAGAATGCTCTACCCCTATGGATGAAGCAGGCGAAGGTTTGGGGAAATCTCAGTTTTTATCAACGTATAACTATCCTTGGTACGCAAATTTTAGTTTTCATTTTTTCAGTTATTTATATTCATCAAGGAATTATGACTGTAGGCGAGTTGTTAGCTTTTAATGCTTACGCAGCGATGGTTTTCGGACCATTCGTAACTATTGCTAGAAATTGGCAGACGATTCAAAACGGCATCATACAAGTTCAGGAAACAGAAAAAATCTTGGCGTTGCCTACTGAAATCTACGAACCGGTTGGTGCACCAAACATAAAAATACGTGGTGACATTGATTTCAAAAACGTGTCCTTTCAATACGATGAAGGTAAGCCTGTATTGCAAGATATTTCTTTCTCAATAAAAGCTGGCCAAATCATCGCTCTGGTTGGTGAATCTGGTGTCGGTAAAAGTACACTCATAGATCTCATTTCCGCTTATCACTTTCCAAATTCTGGTGAAGTATTGATAGATGGTCACGATGTTCATACTTTAAATCTGCGTAAACTTCGTCAGTCAATCGCTGTTGTGCCACAGGAAGTCGTACTTTTTAATGATACGATTGAGACAAATATTAAATACGGAAATTTCTCGGCAACTCACGAAGAGATCGTTGAAGCGGCTAGAAAAGCATATGCTCTGGACTTTATTGAAAAATTTCCTGAACAATGGAGACAATTAGTTGGTGAACGAGGTATCAAACTCTCTGTTGGCCAGAAACAGCGCATCGCTATAGCCAGAGCTATTTTACGCAATCCAAATATCCTCGTCCTAGATGAACCAACTTCAGCATTAGATGCAGGAACAGAGAAAATAATAACTGAATCTCTAGATAAGCTTATGGAAGGAAAGACGACATTTATCATCGCTCATCGTTTAAGTACGGTGCGTAAGGCTGATAAAATCCTTGTATTTAAGGACGGAAAGATCATTGAGTCGGGTAAACATAATGAATTACTCAAGATAAAAGGCGGAGAATATCGTAGGTTATATGAACTCCAAATAGGACTACACAGTTAAACTACTACCAAACACGCAGTCATGTCTACACAATCAGGATGGGGTTGTGATATTATATAACATATGAAAAACAAAAATATAATAATCTCAGCTGTCGCATTAGCAGTTATCATTATTGGTGTAGTCTGGTATAACTCATCACATAAAACTGTCGTTAAACGAAGTGTGCCAAATCCAGCCAATATAAACAGAATGTTAAATGGTGGTTTAACCACATCAGCTTCTGATACTTCTGATACTGCTTTACAAAATGATCTAAATTCAGTTAATAATCAGTTAAATTCACTAAACACTGATGTTACAAATATCAATCAGTTGATAAATCAGTAATAAATAATACATAAGCAAATATATGAAAACCAATTTTATCCTACGTACCACCATCGTCTCTCTTGCAACTCTAGCTTTAGCTGTGTCGGTTTCAGCTAAAACAGTTATACCAAAAGTTTCTCCAACTAAAACAGCTCCAGTTAAGACTATTCATGTGGCTAGTTCAACAAAATCTAGTTCGACGAAATCAACTACAGTAAAAGTTAATCAGGCTAGTTCAACTCAAGCTCGCATCGTAAATATGCAACAGCGCGGTCAAGATATGGTCAGTCAGCGTATAGTTAGTATTGGCATGTTGATCGGAAGAATCCAGAATATGAGCAAGCTATCAGATTCAGACAAGACTTCAATATTAGCTCCATTACGATCTGAAATATCCGTACTTATAAATATGAGAAATACTATTGCAAGTACCACATCAACTTCAACATTGAAGGCTCAGATTGACTCTATCACCAAATCAAACCGTGTATACGCCTTGATTGAACCTAAGGCAAATATTATTGCAGCTTCCGACAGGATCATCGCTATCACAACTTCACTGAATACCATTTATTCAAAACTGAATTCAAGATTGGGCTCAAACGGTGCAAGTAGTACAGATCCAGTTATCAGTTCTGCGCTCTCTGATTTTACTGCAAAAATATCAGATGCTTTGAATCAAGCTAGTTCATCTGTGAGTGAGGTGTCAGGTTTGACTCCAGATAACGGAGATAAAGCTGTTGTTGCAAAAAATTCAGCAGCGTTGAAAGATGCAAAAGCTAAAGTGTCAGCCGCTCAAAAAGATTTGAGTGATGCACAGAGTGATATTAAGACAGTTGCTAATACTCTCTTAAATAAGAAATCTTAAAATTATAACTAGTCTAGATGAACTAATCTAGGACCACAATAGGATCTCTTAGTTCAGAGTCTTTTTCACCTGCATGAACATAAGGGTGTGCCTTTATCCATAAGGCAGCAATAGCACCTATAAATACGATGACAGCGGAGACTTCGAAGACTGTGGCGTATGCACTAACTTGAGCTTTTAATTCCATAAGTCCTATAGCTTGTTTTATGTTGATTGATGAGAATGAATTTATAGTGCTGTTTCTCGCTATAGCTAGGATCTTACTGTTTGAGATGTTGTTTACAAGTGTACCAGATACAGCAATACCGACTGCACCAGCAATATTTCTAGCGAGGGCAAGTATGGATGATGCAACACCAACCTCGCTTGTCGGTACACTGTTAGTGATGAGGCTGGTTCGTTGGGCCATAGCAAAACCTAAACTGAAAGCCATGATGAATAATGGAATCATGATATCCCACATTCCAGATCTAGGGTCTAATAAGATTGAAAAAAGAAATATACCGATGGCTGCACCTAGGGTACTTACAAAAATAATGATATTTGGCTTTACTTTTCCTATCAATCTTCCGCCAAGAGGTGCTGATACCATAAAACCAACAGCCATAGGTATGAATAAGTATCCTGCCTCAGTAGCAGTCATACCCAAAAATGTCTGTGCAAATATTGGTATAAGGAAGACACTACCCATCATACCCATAAAGACCACAAAGTTGTTTGTTAGCGCAGTAGTAAAGGCTGAATTTTTAAAAAATTTAAAATCGACTATAGCGTCTTTATGTCCACGTTCAATGTAATAGAAAATAGCTGATGAAATTAAGATGGCCCCGTAAGAAGCCAAACTATTAGCGGATGTCCAACCCCAATCTGTTCCTTTGTCTAAGACAAGAACGAGAGAAGCCAGTGCTCCACCCAGAGTTACTGCACCCCACCAGTCGAAATTATATGATTTTACATCAGATACAGACTCATTCACGAAAGCCAAAGCCATAGCTAAACCAATCAATCCGACAGGAAGATTTAATAGAAATATTGAGCGCCAGTTGAATAGATCTATCAGTGGTCCACCAATGAGTGGACCTAAAACAGCTGAGGCTGCGAATGCTGATGACCAGATACCGAGTGCTTGAGCGCGTTGCTTTCTGTCTGTAAAAGTGACCGCCAAGATGGCCATAGCAGTAGGGTAATCAGCCGAACTAGCTATAGCCTGTAAGACACGAAATACTATCAATGAAGAAAAATTCCATGAAAGTCCAGCCAAGACTGAGCTTATAATGAAAAATACGAAGCCAATGATATAGACTTTCTTTCTGCCAACAGTATCACCTAATTTACCCCAAATAGGAACGAAAACAGCGTTGGCGATGATATATGCTGTTGCGATCCAGCCTGCGGATGAAATAGTTATGCCGAAATCATTGATGATTTTTGGTAGAGCTAAATTTACAATAGTTTGGTCAAGACGACCAAGAAAAGTACCGACGATGACGGTTGCGAGCACGAGCCATTGTAGGTTGTTGTTTTTCATTAGTACGCGTTTTCAATGTTACTTATAAATCCAAACTTTTGCTGACATACCATTTTTTATTTGTGGGTATGCGTTAACATCAAAACGGATTTTGACGTCAAATTGATTGGTCTGGCGTTTATCAGAAATATTAAAGACGATATCTTCTTGTCTTGCGGTCGTGCTGATTTCATCGACAACACCTTGGAATCTCTCTGAACCAAAAGCATCAAGAGTGAATACTACCTGATCGCCTAAATGTATATCACTTAGGCCTTTATCTTCGTCGATATGAGCAACTACACGTAGATCGCTAGGATTTACGACTTGAACTATTGGTACTGATGGTGATACCAAAGTACCGATTGCAGTGTCAGTATTTGTGATAACACTTGGTGCAGTAGTTTTTAGGAGTTCATTACCGACTCGCGCTACAACAGTATTTGCCGCAACCATATCCCCAACATTTACATAAACTTCTTTAAGAATATCTGATGTTGAAGGGGATACGTTTGTTATTGGTGCTTCTACCACCGCTTGATCAGTATATATACGACCGAGAGTTATCCACCAATATGTGAGACCGACTACACCACCAATGACGACTACTCCGAACAGAGAAGCCATAACCCATAAATTTTCAGTTAATTTTTTCATATTTGATGTATATTTTAATTAATAATTCGCAATAATATCTCCCGAATTTAATCCTTCGGTTATCTGGGTGTAACCATCTCCACTTTCAATACCGGTCGTGACTGCTTGTTGCTTAAATGAACCATCTTTTTGTTTAAGGAGTACAAAATTATTAGTATCTTTTTTAATAATAGCGCGTGTAGGTACAGCGAGTGTGTTTGTTGCAGTTGCTGTAGTGATCAACACATTTGCGGTTAAGCCTGAGCGTATCCTTGTATCAGCTTGATCAAAGTGTAAAGTGACTTTGTATGAATTAACTCCATTAATCATAGTTTCTGCTGGATCTATTATAAATACAGAGGCAGGGAAGATCGAATCATGTCCGAAGGCATCGAAGGTGACACTTGCCTTATTACCAACAGCTAATCCTCTCAATGCATTTTCTGGTACATACGTATCTATATCATATAGATTTGTGTTAATTATACTTATACCTTCATTTGCTGATATGCCAGGAACATAAACTTCTCCAATTTTAAGATTTACTGCTGTGATTGTGCCATCAAAAGGGGCTAATATATAACTCTGTGATAATACACTCTGATATCCTTCAACTTCTGCTTCAGCTTTTGCGAGTGTGGCTTCTTGTGTAGCAATATCTTGACTCTGTGCGCCAGCATTTTGAAGAGCTAGATTGTCACGTGCGCTGCTCCAAGCCGTATTGGCTGTTGTAAAAGCATTTGTAGCAGATGTTGTTTCCTGTTGTGCACCATTTACGATCAACATATCAGCATTGATGATTACTTGTGATAAACCAGAATTACCAGTAGATAGGTTGTTTGTAATAGTACTAAGATCCATGAGGAAGGTCTGTGCCAATGCTAGAGTGTTGCGTGTAGTTGTGCGTGCTACCTCAAGCGAGCTTGTGGATATGTTTGATGTAGTCAATACTGAAAGTGTATCTTTCCATGTCTTGAGCGCATCGTTCAAAGTTATAAGCTCTTCGTTTATATTTGTTTGTTCTGTTTGACTCTGCGTACGTATATTGATAACAGGATTAACACTGTTGCCATTTGTAAACAGGGTGTCCGCTTTATTATTTATTGCATCAGATGTTTGTAAATAAGCGTTGTTCATAGCCACCAATAAGGCCGACGAAGCATCAGAATAACCCTGCTCATATATTGATAGTTGTTCTGGACGAGTACCATGTTGAATCTTATCTAATTGTGCTTGGCTAGCTAAGACATCTGCTTGGGCGCCATCGAGTTGTGCTTGCACAGTATTTGTATCCAGTGAAGCTAAGATGTCACCCTTATGTACAATGTCACCAACAACTACATTTACTGATCTGATCTTACCCTGAGAACTGAATGATAGAGTCGATGTCTGGTCTGGTACAACTGTACCTGTAGTGCTAACTACGGCGGATAAGTCCCTTGTGGTGACGATAGTGGTGCTGTATGTAGGTGTGTGTCTAGAAAGATAATATGTAACTAGCGAGACGATGATAGCAACTAAGGCGATTCCTGAGACTATCAATATTTTTTGTTTTTTAGTGGCTGTATGCATATATTTTTATTTATTTACTGAATTCTGATTGTTATCTTGTAATTTTAATAATATTCTGGCTAGCTCAGCTCTCTCTTTATCTGAAAGCACTGATCCTCTGGCATTTATGGCGTCATATATCACATTCCTATTCTTCTCAAAAGTCTTTTTACCAGACGGCGTGAGTGAAATACGTATGACACGTCTATCATCTTTATCTTCTGAACGGATAACATCTTTATTTTCGATCAAACGGTCAACGATAGCAGTTGTCGCTGGTGAAGATATACCGAGTTCGTCGGCTATGTCTTTCATTGAGGGATTTTTCTGTTCATGAGCGATAGTCAGAGTTTTCATTTCTAGGAATGAACAATTTGGTGAAGCAGAACGCATCGTCCTGTACAGAGAACGTGTTAGAGAGACTAAAAGTGAAGCTATATCTGTTTTCGGCATAATTTTATATTTTAATATTCATTAATTATATAAATAGTTAAGTACATGAAGTATATTAACATACTCCGGAAATGATGCAAAGGAACTATCAAATCCTAACACGAAGGTATTTGACATACAGGTATAAATAATGCTACTATAAATTTAGTTAATGAACGTTAAAAACCTCAAATCTCAAAAGAAAGGAAAAGCATGTTAGTCGAAATCATTGTATGTTGCTTGTTCTTGAACAGTTTTGTCCTCTTGGAAGGCGTTTTAGCTTACAAGGATAATATGTTCTGTCCTCGGCAAATGATTGCAAACGGCCACTCTCAAGGTATGTCGTGGATTACGCATTTCGGTGCGTCGTGGGGTGATTTGCTAATTGTCACACCACTTGCTGCTGTTATGTTGGTGAAATATGGTCAATCATGGACCAGCCATGAATGGCTCATGAAGATTATAATTGTGACGATTGTGACTACAGTGTTCCACTATTTGTGGAGTAAGAATCATTTACCAGATTGCTTGGCATGGGGTGGTAAGCTGACTCCTGCTGGCTGGGTTCATCTGATCTATATGATTTGCGTGCTGACTATCATCTGTTTGTTTTACTTCAGCACGACCTGTCATATTGATCGGACGTTTCTGATTACAGCCTCTGCACTCATGGCATTTCATATCACGATCGGTAATCATATTCAGTGGGTATTGTGGAGACAACCGTGGTGGCCTGTGACTATACAAGGAACGATTCAAGCCATTGTCGTCACAGTTGGTGTCTTCATCGCTTTGTTACTTAAGTGCCTTTCGATATTGGCACATCAGTAAAGTCGTCTCCTTCACGAATCACCCGACATTAACAATGTTTGGGTGATTTTTTTATTTTTTCACTGAAGAAAATATTGTTTTCCAAAAATGAAATAGGTATTTGAACGTAATTTTGACATTGCCTTCCTCCTTAAATCTACGAGCAGAACTTTTAACAGAAAGATCTGGATCAAATACGACTCTACCGTGAGGAGCGATACGCTTGGCTGTATCAGTATCCTCACCATAGAAAGTTATGGCAACATTATAACCACCGGCTTTTTCTAGAATATCAGCGCGAATGAAGTTGTTTCCACCGATGAGGACCGCACCATTTTTTATGAATGGTAATTGTAGAAGGTGGCTAGTAAAACGATATGCATATTTCTGAAGAGCAAGTGATGTATGTCTAAAGACTGGATGACCATCATGATAGTCGTATGGTCCAGTTACTGCAACAATTTTATTATTTTTATGATTATTTAGATTTGTTTTGAAATGAGCTACGCCACGTGAGATATGGTCTGGTTCTGGTAAACAATCAGCGTCCATATTCACAATTATTTCACCTGTGGCTTCTTTGCGTCCACGTTCACGAGCTTGGAGGAGACCTTTCCTTGATTCGTGAACCACCTTTAATGAAATACTTACATTATTGTTTTCGATTTGATTTGTTGTACGTTCAAATTTCTTAGCTACTTCATTTGTCTTATCTGAGCTGGCATTATCTACAATAATGATTTCAAGGTTAGGATAATCCTGTGCCAAAAGCGCCTCTATAGTCTTAGCGATATTCTTCTCTTCATTATGGGCAGGTATGACAACAGAGACTTTCATATTTATTTAGTTTTTTCCCACCAACGAGTCCAGTCTTTTGTTTTGGATGTGCCAAATAAGGTGAGCCAGAATGTATTGATCATCCAAATAAATAAAAGTTTCGGCCAACCAATAGCATGTGCACGACGACCGCTGTGGAATATTGCGATACTGCCATCATAATAAGTCTTTCCAATTTTTGAAAGGCGAGCAAAGAGGTCAGCATCTTCTCGAGTTACTAGATTTTCTCTGTAACCATGAACTTTTTCAAAGGCATCACGCTTAACTATTTGAAATTTTCCAGGAGCTTCACCCATATGAAGCAAATTATTTTTTACGAAATGAGTGATATTAAAATTAAGATACATTACTCGATCTCCAATAGTACGTGTCTCAGGATAAACATGAAGCTTGCCTGTAAGCCCGACAAGATCAGAATATTTCTGAAAATTAGCTAATGCCTTATCAAAAAAACTATCTATATCTTGTATGAGACAACTACTATCAATAAATACAAAGTAATCTCCCTGAGCAACACGGGCACCCGCATTACGGTTGGCAGCGATTGTGGCACGCTTACGTTCTGGTACAAGTACAATATTTGCATATTTTTTAGCAATCAGAGCAGTATCGTCAGTGCTTTTATCATCAGTAACAATGAGCTCGTGCGGAATTTTTAATCCCTTAAACTGGGCAAGTGTTTTTTCAATATATTTTTCCTCATTATATGTTGGGATTATTATTGAAATCATAAAATTATAAATTCTGCGACTTATTTTTTAAATACTTGTAATATCTGAAACCAAGAAAGGCTATTACAATAATACCAGCTGTAATAGATATCTTTCCTAGAACATTATCAACAGTAACATACAGATTACTAAAGAAGAATCCTGTGCCGATGAGAAATCCTGTCCAGACGAGTTGACCAACCGCATTTACGAGAATATATCTTCCAAAAGGTATTTTGATCATACCCGCAGTCATGAGTGTGACTAGGGCAAAACCCATACCATTCGAAATTTTAGAAAGAAATAGAACAAAGTGCTTGTGCTTATGAAAAAGTCGAGTCAATCGAGATACGGCTTCTTCGGTGATATTGAAACGGTGTCCGTGTTTGGTAATAAATGAATGACCATAACGCTTGCCAATGTAATACCAGATGACATCGCCGACCAGGTCGCCAAACATGAGTGCTAAATAAATAGGCCAGAAATAGAGGAAACCAAGTCTTAGAACTACACCGAGTATGAGTGATATCCAAGGGCCTTCGGCGCAAGCGATAACTGCTATAGCTATATATACAAGGTAATCATGAGTATTGGCAAATGTGACTATCCAATTAGCGATATGGGGCAGTTGGTCCATGGTGAGTATTATACAGTATTTTTGTGATATATTAATGTGTATGTATAAACATGTCTTGAAACCAATCCTATTCTTATTCGACCCAGAGAATGTTCACGATTTTTTTACTTGGACAGGGGAGTTGTTGGGAAAGTGCGTTATAACTCGTTGGGCAGTTGGGTTGATCTATGGATACAGAGGTAAATCAAAAACAGTAGATGGTATAGCATACCGTACACCGATTTTATTGTCGGCCGGTTTTGATTATAATGGACGATTGACGCAAATATTGCCATGTATAGGTTTTGGTGGTGAAGAAGTTGGATCTGTGACAGCACGGCCATGTGAAGGAAATCCAAAGCCGCGTCTTACTCGTTTACCAAAGTCGAGAAGTATCATTGTAAATAAGGGACTCCGAAATGAAGGAGTGGATGCGATCATTAAGAGAATAAAAAGCAAGCACACATTTCTTAATGACCAAGTGTCAATGACCAATGATCAAAAACATCGTTTCGTCATTGGAATTTCAATAGCGCGTACAAATGATGAAAGATCTGCAGAGTCTATCCAGGCCGGCATAGAAGATTATGTCTATTCATTCAGAAGACTTAATGAAGAAAATGTCGGTGACTACTATACGATCAATATCTCATGTCCAAATGCTTTTGGTGGTGAGACTTTTGCTAAACCTGAACTTCTAGCCCAACTCTTACCAGCGCTCATGACGATTCAAAACAGCTTAGATATACAGCGCCGAAAGCCTGTTTATGTAAAAATGCCTATCAACATTCCTTGGGAACAGTTTAGAGAACTTCTTAAAATCATTGATCAAAATGGTTTTAGTGGTGTCGTCATAGGTAATCTAAATAAAGACTATAGTTGGCTCGATGTTCGTGAAGAAGCACCAAAAGAATACGTTGGCGGTCTTTCTGGTAAACCTTGTACACATCCTTCAACTGATTTGATCCGTAAAACTCGCGAAATTTATGGAAATAGATTCACTATTATCGGTGTTGGTGGCATCATGTCTCCTGAAACCGCTAAAGAAAAATTTGATGCTGGCGCCGACCTCATTCAACTCATCACTGGTATGATCTATGAAGGTCCTGGTCTAGTTAAGAAGATTGCAAAGAGTCTTTAGTCTACAAGCTAAATAAAAAAGCGACCGAACCGGTGAAGGTAAGGTCGCTGTTGAGATGATCCGTGGAATTCTTTAATGGTGACACATTTGGTGAGTGTTAACCCTTCTAAATGGTTCACAGTGTTCACGGGTCCTCGCAAATTCCTTAGCGAGTCGGACGTTATTTTTGTGTGCGTTTTTTTGAATTTTACGCATAAAACGATGGAATGACGTTTTGAGACACATGGTAACTTTTTTGAAGAGGTCACCAAGAGTTTGTCCTGATTTAACACTGATAGAGTGAACAAATTTACCTCTCCATGATGCCATATCCTCCTTCAGGCAAAATCGCGTATACATGACCTTTGTATTTTCAACACGAAGTGGCACCAGCTCTTTTTTGCCAAATTGTTCAAGTTTGACGAGGAATGTTACACCCAAACGTTTGAGTCGAGCAGGCGCCTCCACGAAACCTTCAATCGGAAGACCGAGTTCCTTTCTCATATCGGAAATACGGTGAAGTATTTCAAATACAATTGATTTTGGATCAGCGTGAGGATCTATTAGTTCGTTAAAAGCTAATTCCATAGTTATCCTTGGTTAATTGTGAATGATCAGACGTTAAACTATCAACTATTGTTATACCATATGTTACAATATATGCACGTCCACATAAGCAGTTTATAAAGTTTATAATTTAACCCAACTCACATATTCTATGAAAAAAATTCGTGTTGCTATCAATGGTTTTGGTCGTATCGGTCGCGCTTTCGCCAAGATTGCTAAGAATCGCGATGAATTACAGCTCGTAGCGGTGAACGACTTGGGTAATATTAAAAATTTCGCATATCTTTTGAAATACGATACTGCCTATGGTGTTAGTCAGTTTGATATCTCTGTAAATGAAAAGAACAATTCACTCATCATTGACGGTCAGGAGGTTCTCTTTATTTCTGAAAAAGATCCTGCGAATTTGCCTTGGAAGAAACTTGATATTGATGTTGTCGTTGAGTCTACTGGCCTATTCACTTCATCAGAGAAAGCCAATGCTCACATCCTCGCTGGTGCAAAGCGTGTGGTTGTTACAGCTCCAGTCAAAGACGCTCCAGATTCACCAGTGAAAGGCGAGACTGTCCTTATGTCTATGAATGAAGATAAACTTGAAACTTGCCAGATCTCTTCAAATGCCTCATGTACCACGAATGCTGGTTCACCACTCATCGCCATCCTAGATGAAAATCTCGGTATTGAAAAGGCATTACTCAACACTGTACATGCCTACACCGCTTCACAAGCTCTAGTCGATGGTCCAAGTAAAAAAGATCTCCGTGAAGGACGCGCTGCAGCACAAAATATTGTTCCATCATCAACAGGTGCTGCTATCGCCGTCACTCAAGTTGCCCCAAATTTGAAAGGACTATTTGATGGTATCTCTATCCGTGTTCCAGTTGTGACAGGTTCTATTGTTGATATTACTTTCATCTCAAAGAAGAATACGACTGCAGAGGAAGTCAACAATATTCTCAAAAAGGCAGCGGCTCTCCCACGTTGGAATGGCATATTTACTGTGACAGAAGAAGATTTGGTCTCACATGACATCATTGGGAATCGTCACGCATCTATCGCCGACCTAGCATTCACTCGTGTTGTCGGAGGAAATCTCGTAAAAGTTTTAGCTTGGTATGATAATGAGACGGGGTATACGTACACGTTGGTTGAACACGTTATAAAGGCTGGAAGATTGGTATAAATTATGGTAAAATGTATGTATGAAAAATGTCGACGAAATCAGTAAAGAACGCGCCTTAAAACTTTTTGATAGCAAAGAAATTACGAATTTTGAGGTTGGTACAACCAAGGGCTTGATACAGGTTCACGAATATTTATTTACTGGGCTCTATGATTTTGCTGGTAAAATTCGTGTAAAAGATATAAGTAAAAGTGGTTTTCGATTCGCTTCAAGTATATACCTTGAGGAAATTTTGAATAAAATCGGAAAAATGTCTGAGAGTAACTTTGAGCAAATCGTAGCAAAATATGTTGAGATGAATATTGCCCATCCTTTTATGGAGGGAAACGGTAGGAGTATGAGGATTTGGCTAGATCTGATTTTGAAAAAGAATATTAAAAAATGCGTTGACTGGTCAATGATTGATAAAGATAAATATTTAAATGCAATACAAAGAAGTCCTGTGAGTGATATTGAAATTCGTGAACTTTTACGTGCTGCATTAACTGATAAAATTGATGATAGAAATGTATACATGAAAGGCATTGAACAGTCGTATTATTATGAGGAGGCAGATTTTTATAAATAATTTATCACTTTTTGAACAAAAATTTATCCTTTCTTGAGGAAAATTTTATTGTTTCTTTAACTTTATTTTATTATTTCTTCATTTTTCTCTGATAAACTTGTTGCATTATTAATTTAGGTATAAAATAATGTACACAATGACTATTGAAAGATTCAACTTTATAACACGTGATGAGTTTACTACTCACCAATACAAAATTGATCATAAATTTGATGATTCAACCAATATCATGCTTGGTGAATTCGATAAAGTTCATGGGAAAACAGCTCAAATAGATACGAGGCTTGATTCTATCGAGATAAGATTAACCACTTTAACCGAGGATTCTAAGGAATTGAAGCAAGGTATGAAGAATATGAATAACAAACTAGACATTATCATTGATAGATTAAATATACATGACGAAAAATTTGGCGAACATGATAAATTGTTTAGTACCATAAATAGCAAACTTGATGCTATACTAATAAAATGAAAACCCACCCAATCATACTCGCTTCAGATCACGCCGGCTTCAAACTCAAAGAAGAGGTCAAAGCTTTTCTGCAGGCCAAAGGTTATAAAACTGACGATATGGGCGCACATGCTTTTGTAGAAGATGATGACTATCCGTATTTCATGACTCAAGCAGCTCTACGTATCGCACAAGACTCGAGTGGTTATGCTCGTGCCATCATCTTTGGTAAGTCTGGTCAGGGCGAAGCTATGGTAGCAAATCGTTTTCCTGGAGTTCGTGCAGCAGTTTACTATGGTGGAAATCATGAGATATTGAGACTGTCACGTGAACATAATGATGCCAATATCCTCTCAATAGGGGCTGGTTTTGTCAGTGAAGAAGAAGCACAGAAGGCTGTCATTGAATGGTTGGAAATTCCATTTTCTGGGGAGGAAAAACATAAGAGGAGAATTGGTGAGATGGATTCGATAGAGTAGACAGTGACCGGTAATCAGTAAATAAAAATGAAACACGAATCAAATATAGAAATAATACCTGCCATCCTCGCTGATGACTTTGAACAACTCCAGGATCAGATAGAGCTAGTTAAGTTGAATACGAAAAGAATTCAGATAGACATATGTGATGGTCAGTTCACTCCGAGTGCGACATGGCCATATCGTAAGCCTGATAATAATTTCGAGATGTTGATCCGCGAAGATTTGGCTTTACCAGGTTGGGAGAAGATCGACTACGAATTTGATCTCATGGTGAATAAACCAGAAACTGTCGTCGATGATTGGGTTTTAGCTGGTGCCAGTCGTATTGTTTTGCATATTGAATCGAAAGGAAATATTAAGGAGGCTATTGAGAAATTACTAGGCAGAGTGGAGATTGGGATTGCGCTGAACATAGATACGCCGGTGAAAATGATCAATGATGCAATGATAAATGATCAAATACAATTCATCCAGCTCATGGGTATCGACCATATTGGTTTTCAAGGACAAGAATTCGACGCGAAGGTTATTGATAAAATAACTGAGGTTAAGAGAGCTTTTCCTGATCTAGATATTTCTATCGACGGGGGAGTCTCACTCGAAAATGCACAGAGTTTGATAGACGCTGGTGCCACTCGTCTCATTGTTGGTTCAGCTATATTTGAAGCTGAGAGTCCACTTGGGGCTTTGGAGGAGTTTCAGTCATTGTAATATATCCCGCAGGCCTACCTTGCGGAAACCCATATTTTGAGGCATTTTTGATAGCTTGACAAATAGATATTAAACATGCTATAATACTTAAGTAGGTAGATCATTGAAAAAAGTTGATTATTGAGTCTGACACTGAGTCTTTTAAAAGAAGATTGAGTGTTGGACTTAAATCTCAAAAACAAAAACAAATCAACTATAAAAAATTATGAAAAAAATCGAATCAATTGCACAAAAAGTTTCAAATATAACCTTTTGGACCACCGGGTCATTGGTCTGCTTGCTCATGCTCGGACTATTATTCGCCAGCGAAGTAAAGAATGTCATTACGCCTCTTGCTCTGGGAAAAACTAACGGCTTTCTGATGGAAATCACTAGTCTTGTATCTTGTGGACTCGTGAACCTCATCGTTATTGTCGTTATTTCGGCGGCAATTGGATTAATCGTAGGGGGGGTTTTTTACTGCCTAACATTGGTCCTGCTCCATGGCATGAGATTGTCACTTGCAAAGCTTGATATTATGGTGGAGAAAAAGTCTTGATCATCACAGGCTCATTCAAAATCGGCACCCACAACTTCTTGTCGTGCGGTGCCTTTTCTTTTATCTGAAATTTCCGCAGGGTAGACCTGCGTAATAAATACCCACAGCCATTCAAAACACATTTATTTGACCGTGATATACTATTGTCATGTCTTTGACTCCAGAAAAAATTAAGCTCCTTGAAGATAAAGCGCTTCATATTCGTCGATCAATCATCGAGTCTCTCATCGAAGCGAAATCTGGTCACACTGCTGGTCCACTCGATATGGCGGATATATTTGCATACTTATATTTTCATGCGCTCAAACATGATCCGAAAAAACCTAACTGGTTATACCGAGATCGTCTGATACTTTCAAACGGTCATATCTGTCCAGTACTTTATGCAACCATGGCTCACGCTGGATATTTTCCTGTAGAGGAATTGAAGACTCTCAGGAAATTCGGTAGTCGACTCCAAGGTCATCCACATCGCGACTTTTTACCAATGCTCGAAACTTCATCAGGACCTCTCGGCTGTGGACTTTCTCAGGCTGTAGGAATGGCACTCGCCGATAGGATTGATAATGGAAAAACTTCTGGTAAATACTTCTATTGTCTACTCGGTGATGGTGAGCTCGATGAAGGAAATAACTGGGAAGCGATCATGTTTGCTGGAAAGGAAAAACTACATAATGTCATAGCTATAGTCGATCGCAACAATATTCAGATTGACGGATTCACTGAAGACATCATGCCACTCAATCCATTACTTGATAAATGGAAGGCTTTCAATTGGCACGTGGTTGAGATAGATGGACATAATTTTAATGATATTGATCGTGCTGTCAGTGAGGCGAAATCCGTCACCGATAAACCATCTGTTATAATTGCAAACACTATTGCCTCAAAAGGAATTTCGGCTTTCGAAGGAAAATTTGAATGGCATGGTAAGCCACCAACTACGCCGGAGGAGATTGCGACTGCTAGGAAGGCTTTGGGAATAACAGTTAAATGATTGAGTAATAAGTAGCTTAAAATTTAAATACAAAATTAATTAAAATAAATTATGAAAACTATAAAGACAAAATTTAATCATATGAAAGAAATAGAAATCCTTTTAAAAATAGCTTTCTTGGCACTATCAGTCACATTTATCATTGCACAATCAGTTTTTTCACCACTTTTTGATTTACTTTTGGTTGTCTGCATCGTCCTTGGCCTCGTACTTCTTTTCAATCATCACGTCGGCTATCATCATTGGAAGCCTAAGAAGAAAGATTTGACGTACAGACATATCGAAGGTGGTATCTTGATCATCTTTGCAGCGGTCGTGAGTGGGCTTGGGTTTTAAATCTACAGTTATTAATTTCAAAAAATGCTCAATCCTATCCAAAAACTTAATCAAAAAATATTCGACAAAGACGTCGAGCTTTTGCCTATACGAAAAGGTTTTGGGGAGGGACTGTTGAAGGCTGCTGAGGTAGATAAAAGGATAATTGGTCTCTGTGCTGACCTTACAGAATCGACTCACATGACTGCTTTTAAGGAGAAATTTCCCGAAAGATTCATAGAGATGGGAATAGCTGAACAAAATTTGGCCACCTTAGCGTCAGGTATGGCTGCTATGGGTAAAATTCCGTTTATCACCTCATATGCCATGTTTAGCCCTGGACGAAATTGGGAGCAGATACGAACTACGATTGCCTATAATGATCGTCCTGTTAAGATCGCTGGCTCACATGCAGGTGTGTCTGTTGGTCCAGATGGGGGAACTCATCAAGCGATAGAAGACATTGCCATCACTCGCGTTATACCACGCATGGTTGTCATTTCACCTTGTGATGCTATTGAAGCACGTAAAGCCACTATTGCCGCCAGTAAAACTGATGCACCAACCTATATCCGTTTGGCACGCAACAATACTCCAGTGATAACTACTGAAGAAACTCCGTTTGAGATCGGTAAAGCCCGAATATTTTTTGATTCAAGAGAGAATACAGGCTCAGATATAAATAATAGAAAAAAAGTAAATACTACTTCATTGGATGTCGGCATCATCGCTACTGGCGCACTATTGTATAAGGCTTTGAAGGTTGCACATAAATTAAACACTGAAGGAAAAAAAGTTGCTGTTATGAATTTGGCAACAATCAAACCTTTAGACGAAGACGCTATCATCAAGCTCGCTCGTGATGCAAAAGTTATAGTAACTGTTGAGGAGCATCAGGTTGCTGGTGGTATGGGTAGCGCTGTTGCAGAGTGTCTTTCAAATAATTTTCCAGTACCAATAGAATTTATCGGTGTTCGTGACCAATTTGGTCAATCTGGAACACCAGATGAGCTCCTTGAGCATTATGGTATGGGCGAAAAAGATATATATACAGCGGCAATGAAGTTGATTTTAAGAAAATAGTTTTGCACAAATAAGTAGTACTTGAATTTTGACGTAATAATGCTAGGATAATCATCCTACTATCTTACTGTGTTGGTAAGAATGAAGTGGGAATTGAACCTTCTACAAAAAAATAATCATGAATATAGTAACGCCTCCCGAAACATTGCCGGAAGACACAAAACTGTTTAAATATAAACGCGATCGCCACACGTTGGCTGTTAAAAAAGATGGTGCTATCGCTTGGTTGAAAGCGTTTGGTAAGCCGTCATTTGCGTATTATTGGTCTCAAAAGCTCAAAGTCTGGAAAAAGGTTAAGCCGAATCCAGATGCACATGATCGTCACGACCGCTTCCACCGTGGGGTCTCGATCAACCCAGCAGGACATCGTAAAGCTGGATTCGCCATGCTGGTTGGAACAACTGTCTTGCTCGAAACTGCTGAAGGTAATATTGGGGTATGAGTTTTCTCACAACGCGTGATTTAGTTCACGCGTTTTTTATTTAAATACATGAATATTTATGGCAATGATCAGAACGTTATCCTGATGTTGACATTATTTTTCAAAAATTATAGAGTTCAAGTAAAGAAAGGAGCCCTTTAATATGGAAGAACAAACCATCGTAATGATGAAACCTGAGGCTCTTCCAAGGCTTCATTTCATCAGAAAGAGTCTGGCCAGTGTTGGACGGATAGTCTGGTCACGCTCGGTTCATATAAATACCGAAGTTTTGTCTGAAATATATCGCTCACAGCGGAGCGAATTTAGTAAGGCAACGTTCGATCATTTGTCTGGTCAGGCATTGCCGGTTTTCGTGATTGAGGGTAATTCAATCATTGATCGTATTTCAACACTGGTTGGTAACAACACTAACCCAGAACTGTGTGCCGAGCACACTCTGAGGAAGGCGCTTGGTTTTCAACTGGGATTTCGTTCAAGGAATTTGGGTGGCGGATTTTTCTACTACTACAATTTTCTGCATTGTTCAAGGAATGAGCAAGAGGCTGTGGAGCACATCAAAGCCCTCACTGATCCACTGCTCGTTTCAAATCCGATCTAATATCCCTGATTAATGCCACCTCTGTGAGGGTGCAATCAGGACCAGATAGAGTCAAGCTCTGCATTTATGTGCCGAGCTTTTTTATTTAAATTTAATATTTAACGACTTCCTGCAAATTTCTGGTAAAATAGCCAATTTTGACGTAATATGGTCATATATTTAACTTTATGTCAGCCAAGTCCCTATTCCAACTCGCAACACCCTACAAACCTGCTGGTGACCAACCAAAGGCTATTTTTGGTTTGGTAGAAGGCCTTGAGAAAGGTTTTACCAAGCAAACTCTCCTCGGGGTCACAGGTTCGGGTAAAACTTTCACAGCAGCAAATGTCATCACGCAGTTCAATAAACCAACCCTAGTCATTGCCCACAACAAAACTCTAGCGGCTCAACTCGCTCAAGAGTACCGTGAATTTTTTCCAAACAATGCAGTGCACTATTTCGTCTCTTATTATGACTACTATCAGCCAGAGGCTTACATTCCATCGAGTGATACATATATTGAAAAGGAAGCGATGATCAATGAAGAGATCGAGCGTCTCCGTCATGCATCCACTCAAGCACTCCTCACACGCAAAGATGTCATCATCGTGGCGTCAGTTTCTTGTATCTATGGTTTGGGCAGTCCAGAAGAATATGAAAGAGTGAATTTGAAATTGAAAGTTGGTATGGAACTCTCACGTGCAGAGTTGATTCGTAAGCTTATCGATATTCATTTTGAAAGAACGACTGCAGATCTAAAGTCTGGTAATTTCCGCGCCGTTGGAAATATGTTGGAAATTATGCCCGTGAATGAAAAGACGATTTACAGAATTGAGTACGGAGACGGTGCACAGGTTGGCAAGAGTGCAGGGGCTCAAGTGATCACACTCATAACCGAACTAGATCCGGTTAGTCGCGCAGTTCGTGCCAATCATGACGCCGTGTTTGTCTTTCCAGCAAAACATTTTATTTCTACTGAAGAACAAAGTGCGAAGGCTTATAAAACTATTCAGGCTGAACTTGTTGATAGATTAAAAGTACTAGAAAAGAATGGCAAGATGCTCGAAGCTGAACGTCTAAAACGTCGTGTGAAATATGATCTTTCCATGATCAAAGAAATCGGTTATACCAACGGCATTGAGAACTATTCGAGGCATTTTTCTGGCAAGATGCCTGGTGAAGCACCTGATTCACTTCTCGCATATTTTCCAAAACGTCCAGCAACGGGAGCAGAAAAAAAAGCTGGTGCACCAGATATGGTTCCAGATTTCCTTACGATCATCGATGAGTCACACGTTACGATTCCGCAGTTAAATGGCATGTATGCCGGTGACGCTTCACGCAAGGAGACTCTGATTGAACACGGTTTCCGTTTGCCTTCTGCCAAGGATAATAGACCACTGAAATTCCCAGAATTCCTAGAAAGAGTTGGCCCTATGATTTTCACTTCTGCTACGCCTGGTAAATATGAAGTATCTGAATCACAAAATGTGGTTGAGCAGGTTATTCGTCCGACGGGATTGATTGATCCGGTGGTGGATATAAAACCAATAAGAGAAAGCAAAAAGGAAGGAAGCAAAGATGGAAAAATTTACAAAGGGCAAATATTTGATTTCATCGATGAAGCAGAAAAGACTATCAAAGATGGTTTCCGTGTCATCGCTACGACTCTGACCAAAAAGATGGCGGAGGACCTTTCTGAATTCTTGAAGGAAAAAAAGATTAAAGCGGCGTATCTTCACAGTGATATCAAAACCATTGATCGTATCAATATTCTGACTGATTTCCGCAGAGGGAAGTATGACATCATTGTGGGTGTTAACTTGCTCCGTGAAGGACTGGATCTCCCAGAAGTGTCACTCATCGGTATTCTTGATGCTGATAAAGAAGGTTTCTTGCGCTCCGAGACTTCACTGATCCAAACTATCGGTCGTGCTGCTCGTAACTCTGCTGGCCGCGTTATTCTCTATGCCGACAACATGACCGATTCCATGAAGAATGCTATTTGCGAAACAGATCGTCGTCGTGCTATTCAGGTGGCCTATAATAAGGAGCATGGCATCACACCAACAACTATCGAGAAGGCAATTCATGATATTACCGACCAGTTGCGCAGTGAACACGATAAGGCCGTGAATGAGCTCGTCCGCCTCGATGAAGACCTCGCAAAGACTGACCCAAGGAAGCTCTATCGTATGAAGGAGGAAGCAATGGCGGAAGCTGTGCAAGCGTTGGATTTTGAGACTGCAGCGCTGATAAGAGATGAGTTGTTTAAGTTGGAGGAGAAGATGGGCCTGTCTACGCAGGCGGGGGTGAAGGGGAGGAAGGGTGGTAAAAAGATGCTGTAGGGTTATAATATATTAATGAAAAGATTTTGTTTTACAGATTCAAGTGGAATACTGAAAAGTGACCGTTTTTTTGGAACCGGTCTACTTGTTGTCAAAAATGTTGGCGATTTGGGTGATAAATTGTACAAAAATAGTCAACCAGCAAAAGCATTGGTTAAGCAAGCAAAAAATAACAGAATAGAACTTCTTTTATCTCAAGGATTGAAGGATGAAGTAATAGAAATCCTTAATGGTAATTACCATTTTGAAATGAAGTTTGACCATGTTGGTAACAAATCGACCTTACCACACTATGAGAGAATGATAGATATTTTTCTTTCAGATTCTGATAATCGTTTTTCAGTAATGATTGTAGATAAGCAGAATAACAAATTTGATCATAATACAATGGGTGATGCATGGGAAACATACACAAAATATGTCGCTATGCTTGTAGTAAAAGAAATGTCGGATTTACCCGACGACGAATTATGTCTTGTCGTGGATGAGATTACTAAGCCTCGAAATAAGGCTCTTTCTCTCGAAGATACTATTATGAGTAAGATTAGAGATGAGGTAGCAAAAAACCCAGCACTAGATTTTAATAAAATATTTGGATCATTTAGTATTGAATCTCATTCAAATATGCCGATGCAGTTATGTGATGTTTTGTTAGGGTCAGTGATGTTTGATTATAAGAAAAAGCATGGATTAAATACTCCTAAGACTGAACTTAAGAAAGAATCTCTCGTTCAGAAAATTCGAACATCATTAGGTGTTTCTACGCTCGCATCAGAATTCACAGATAAATCGAAAGTTTATTTTAATGTTTTTGAGTCTGTATAAAGGAAAACGGCACGCTTGCGCATGCCGTCCCTTCGTGGGTCATAGACAAGAAACCTACACCCACTAACAAAACAATACTAGCATAAAATAAATTTAAAAGTCAAGTTATCCACACTTCGTAACAGATACAATAGTCCCAACTGGGACTATTGTATCTGTTACGAACATGAAAGTCAATGATAGAGCCATAATTTGCAACATAAATATAGATTGTACAAATGCTGAAAATATTGATCCTAATGACTTGCTGGAAAACATAAAATTATTACTAAATTATATCATAAAAAGACGGCACTTAGCAAGTAAAACGGTAAAATGCACAAAAAATAATACGATTCTTTCTACAAAAGTCAGCATAATGTAATGTGCAACTAAACATTGTCAACTTTAAAAGTGAGGTCGATAGCGCTATAATTCAACAGTGGAAACACTAATATTTATAATAATTATATTTTTACTAATTACTGTAGTGGGAGGTCTTGTAAAAATAAATTGGAATGATAATGCTAAAACAAAACTTAATTCTTTGAGGAAAGAAAGAATTTTTTGGGAACTTGCTAATGGTTATGAAGGTATTATTTTTGATATTAAAGCTATTTTCACCATATACCTTGATCAAAGACTGCTTGTTAATTTCATTACAGGAGTTAAGGAAAGGACAGAAGATGACAATGAGATTCTAAAACTTCTTAATAAGAAAAGGGATACCGAAAATATAAATGTGATTAATGATGCTATTGAAGACAGAAATAACAATATTGTAAAGATACTTAATGCTAATCAGCAATTGATTACAAAAAATGAAGTAGTTAGAGTTTTTGAGAATCATAAAGAGGAACAAATACTCGTACCAGAACAATACGACAGATTTGTAAAGTATTTTTTACAGACACTACGTGGTGACAGTATTAAATTAACTGATGTCTGGGATGTAAGATTAAAACTAGAAGATAATTCAACAGAATTAGAATGGAAGTCAGATGAAAATAAAGTAGAACCAGAAACGTTGTTTATACTTAAAAAATCTCAGGAAGAAGTTGGGGAGGTAGTAATAAAATTACTATGTCAGAAAATAAGTGATGAGAAAACGACTAATGTTTTAAGGAAGAATCTAGAACAATGGGAAAAATTACACATGCTTCGATGGTGTATAGTCGACTATAGCGTTGATTGGATTGGAACAAATGGTATACAACGAACGTTGTGGGGTATTCTCGGCAACTTTGCATAAAATAATCGTTCACTATAATTCCAGCAAAAAAGCGCTATACTATATCCATTAACCACCAAACCAAATTACCATGCTTACACCCATCATTATCGTCATCGTTGTCCTATTAGCTCTCTCACTCCGTGTCGTCAAAGAATACGACCGTGGTGTTATCTTCTTCTTGGGTAAATGTACCGGTGTCCGTGGACCTGGACTCATCATCCTCATCCCGATCCTTGAAAAGATGACAAAGGTTACGCTCCGTACGATCACGATGAATATTCCTTCACAGAAGATCATTACGAAAGACAATGTCTCTATCGACATCGCCGCTGTTGCTTACTATCACATCGTTGATGCCCAGAAGTCCGTCGTCGCCATCGAGAATGTCTATGACGCCGTAAATCAGATCAGTCAGACCACTGTTCGTAATATTGTCGGTCGCTTTTCTCTTGATCAACTCCTCTCTCAAACAGGTGACATCAATGTCCAGATCAAGGATGTCATCGACGCCCACACCGAACCTTGGGGTGCCGAAGTAACCGCTGTTGAAATCAAAGACATCGTTCTTCCAGATAATATGCAGCGCGCCATGGCCAAAGAAGCTGAAGCAGAACGTGAGCGTCGTGCCAAGGTTGTGGCCGCTCAAGGTGAGTTCGAGGCCGCTGTCAAACTCGGTGAAGCTGCTGACATCATCTCTCTACACCCAGTCGCTCTTCAGTTGCGCACACTTCAGACCATGTCAGAGATTGCTACTGAAAAGAATTCAACCATCATCTTCCCAGCGCAGTTCATGACGACAGTTCAGGAAGCTATTGCGACGATAAAGGGAGATAGTAAGGGGAAATAATAAAAGATTGATATTGATTTAAATCATGAACGAATCATCAAGCTTCAAGATCAAAGAACGATCCTCAGAAATTGGTCTTGAGGGGTATGAGGATAGAAAATGCGGAAGATGAGGCCAGAGTCTTTGCTGAATCATGGGATGTTCGAGTGCCAAAGGGTATTACAGAATTTTAGGAGGAACAAAATTAGAAGGGTAGTAAATGAGTTATAATACAACACATGACAAACACCGATAAAAAAATAACAACTCTTATTTTTGACTGTTTTGGTGTTGTATCTAGTCCTGTACTTGGTAGTTGGTATAAGATTAACAGCAAGAAATACGGATTTACTGACGATAATATTCAGAACGTATTTCATAAATATGATCTCGGTGAATACTCTGAAGACGATATTGTAGATTACTTTTCTTCGTACGAAGAAATTAAATCAACTAAGAAGGAAATTCGGGAGGAAATTGATAGATACCTAAAGCTTGATGAAAAACTATTTAAAAAAATTATGGAATACAAAGCAAATGGTTACAAGCTCGTTTTGCTATCAAATGCCAATAGTTCCTTCTTTAACCGAAAAGTTTTCCCTGCATACCCAGAAATAAAACTGTTTTTGATGAAGTTATAATTTCTTCAGACATAGGTATGACTAAGCCCAATGCAGATATTTATCTGTATGCTCTAAAGAAGATACATTCTAAGCCGCAAGAAACACTTTTCGTCGATGATGGTGAAGAAAATGTGGAAGCAGCTAGAAAGATTGGCTTGAAAGGTTATGTATATTCAGACTATAATTCATTTATTAAAGATAATAACTTATGAAAACTCAAATTATAACAATCCACGGCGGTGAGACATTTGGCTCATATGATACATACATAACATGGCTACGGTCATCTGTTATTGATTTTAATAGAGCCACCACAAAGAGTTGGAAGGATACTATTGGAGAAATACTTGGTGATGATTATGAAGTCATAAGTCTTAAGATGCCAAATAGTTTAAATGCAAAGTATCTCGAATGGAAGATTTGGTTTGAAAAATATATTCCATATTTTGCTGACAACGCTATCTTTGTTGGCAATTCTCTCGGTGGTATTTTCCTCGCTAAATACTTTTCTGAAAATATCTATAACAAGGGTGTAAAAGGAATATTTATGCTCGCTGCGCCATATGGTCCATGTAGTCCAACAGATAATTTGGCTGATTTTGTGCTTTCAAAAGATTTAAGTAAGTTAGGCGCTTATGGCAGCAAAGTTCATTTGTACCACAGTGAAGACGATCCTGTTGTACCGTTTTCACATCTAGCTGACTATGAAAGAGCTCTGCCAAATGCAAAAGTTAGAATTTTTAAAGATAAACAACATTTTCACGTTCCAGAATTACCGGAATTGATTGAGGATATTAGATCACTTTGACATTAAAAATGTGTTAAAATACAGTCATGAATCCATCATCTAAAAAAGAAAACATACTTATCATAGAAGGTAATGAATCGTTAGCTGCAAGTCTTGCAAAAGGATTGCAAGCTGATGGTTATACTGTCGTTATCAAAAATAACGGCACCGAAGGTCTAAAAGCTATATATGACACTCTGCCAAGATTGGTTATCTTGGATTTGAGTATCAAGGATATGGATCCTTATGAAGTTCTAGCAAGGAAACATTCAGACATCATGCTTAGTAAAACACCTGTATTCTTGCTTTCATCAGAAGGCGTATCTATAAACATGCGTAAAGTTCCGGAAAATAGTGTGGCTGATTTCGTCGTATCGCTAGACCTTGATCCAACTGACTTGGTAAACCGAATCAATCGTTTCTTTGGCCATAGTCTATCAGCAGAAACGCACGATATGAAAGATGATGGTAAGAATAAGAATGCAAAAAAAGTATTTTGGGTTGAAGACGATAAATTGATCAGCTCTATCTTGATGAAGAAGTTCATGGCGGCAAATATGAGTGTTATCCACTCAACAAATGGGGAAGAGGCTTTTGAAAAATTAAAAGATGTCACTCCTGATTTGATCATTTTGGACATAACTCTCCCAGGTATGGATGGTTTCGAAATACTTCAGAAAATACACATGGAGGAGAGATTGAAGAAAGTACCATCACTCATATTGTCTAACCTTAGCCGACCAAGCGACTTTGAAAAGGCAAAACTACTCGGTGCCACCAAATACATGGTTAAAGCCTCATCCTCTCTTGACCAAATAGTCTCTGAAGCCCAAGCCCTCATGCTTTAAACAGCGACTATTAAATTTTATCCTTTTTTGAACAAAATTTTATCGTTTCTTTATTAAAATTTTATTGTTTTTTGATAAATATTTTAACAGAATTTTATCTGCACAGAGTATATTATGTGCATTAACAGTAATTTAATTAAAAAATGTCATTAGAATCAAAAGATTTAGAGTTAATAGAGAGAGTTATTTATAAGAATGGGGACGACATAGCGATCTCCATCGGTCGAAGTTTTGAAAGGTTAGAAGAACGGATTGATGCTGCAGAATCTCGAGTCTATGGGCGCCTCATAGATATCGAAGATAAAATCGATAAAAATCATGACGAAACGATTGAAATGATTGAATCAATAGAAGATTGATGAAATCAGTGAGCAATCACTATAAAACCCGCTTCGTTTTTGTCAGTGTCGATAACATCAAAACCCCTGTCCTGTATTTCTTTTCGGATAGCATCAGCTTTTACCCACTCTTTAGCCTTTCGAGCCTCTTCGCGAGTTTCGGCTAAAACGGTGATCTCTATTGGAATATTCGATGGTGCAGTCTCATCTGAATCAAATCCCTTACTATGTGGTAATGAAGCAATATTCAAGCCTAAAACACGATCAAAATCAATAACAGTAGCTCTCTTATCTGCAGGATCAATTTTACTATCCTTAAAAAGATCCCAGACTAGTGCAATAGCTCTGGATGTGTCTAGATCATCATTGATAAATGATTTGAATTTTTCTTGATACATTAAGTCGATTTTACCACCCAATGGATACTCACTGACTGTGGCTAATAGTCTGATGAGAGCTGTTTGAGCTGATTCCACTGCTGAAAAAGTGAAATTAACTGGTGAACGGTAATGTGCAGTCAATAACCAATACCTATAAGCTAGAGGTGATATATGTTTAGCCTCCAATGATCCAAGTGTTAGGAAATTTCCATCTGATTTAGCCATTTTGGAGTTCTTGATGTTCATAAACTCATTATGCAACCAGTAATTTGCTAATGGGACACCGAAAGCTGCCTCTGATTGAGCTATTTCGTTATTGTGGTGAACGGGAATGTGGTCGATACCGCCAGTATGAATATCAAATGGTTGACCGAGGTACATACGTGACATCGTTGAACATTCTATATGCCAACCTGGAAAACCTTTACCCCAAGGACTACTCCAACCAATATCACCAGTGGCGATTTTCCACAAGGCAAAATCAGTCGGATTTTTCTTTTCAGAATTCAAGGCGACACGCGCACCTTCCTTTAGTGCTCCAATCTTTATATTTCCAAGCTTGCCATATTCTTTGAACCTACTTGTATCAAAATAAACACCATCAGAGGTTATGTAAGTAAAACCATTTTTTTCAAGTAGCTCAATGAGTTGAATATCTTCTTCGACAGTCTCGCTGGCTCTAGGAAAAGCTTCAGGAAGTTCAATATTCAAATCCTTCATATCTTCAACGAATGAATCGAAATATTTAGTTGCCACCTCCTTCATGGCTGAAAGAGTTAGTGGCATATTTTCACGTACGAGCGCTTTCGTCATCTTATCCTGTCCAGAATCAGCATCACCAAGATTTTCTCCGGAGAGATGACCGACGTCTGTAACGTTCACGATCTGCTTCACAGAATAACCATTATATTCAAACATACGCCTCAAAGTATCAGCAAAGATATATGCTCGGAGATTACCGATATGCGCACGATCATACACAGTTGGTCCACAGTTGTACATACCAACCTTACCGGCTTGTATTGGCTTGAATATTTCTTTTTTTCCAGAGAGTGTGTTGTGTAATTTAATTTCCATAAAATTCATTTACTGATCTTTGAGTCATTGATAATTAATTACACCCATCTCTTTTTCTTGAAGAAGAACCAGATACCAAATGAGAGTACCAACATGAGTAACATGATTGAACCCCAACCGTATGATTTATCTACTAGTGGAACATTGACTCCTGGAATAGTGAATATAGAAGCCACTAAAGTCAGAGGATAGAAAATGAAGGCGATCAATGTTAGATCTTTTATGATCTCATTTTGTTTTGTATTCAAAAGGGAATCGTTCGTATCTCGTAGATCACTGAGCAGTTCTTTTGCATTCACAATCAGTTCATGGATGTGTGTAAAATCATTTTTGATATCATCAATATATGGCTCAAAATCAACACCAAATAAACTTTTTTCTGAATGCACACTCATACTAGCCCAGATATCTTGATGGATACGTGCTGTTTGCTTGAAGTCGATCAATTCGCGGTTAATATTTGATAGATATTTAACCATATTTTTTTCTTCACCTTTGAAGATATGATCTTCGGCAGAAACGATAGCGTCACGTATATTTTCCAAATCATTTCTCATTCCAGCATAAAGTCTTTTGACCATGAAATAAAAAATATGACCGGCATGTGAAATTTTCTCTTCTTTACCGAGGATCTCATTAGCTTCAAAGACTTTAGCAAAATATTCAAGTTGTTCTATAGCCTCAAAACGTGAGGTGATGAGAAAATTTTTGCCAATCACGAAATGAACTTCGCGATCAACTACAACATATAAACCATCCTTACGAGTTCTAACAGGTAATGTCAAAACTATCAATGTATAGTCCTTATACATGTCTATTTTCGCAAGTGAAGGCGATGTGTGAAGTTCTTCGCCAACTAGTGGATGTAAACCGTATCTATTAACTAGACTCGAGACTTCATTTTCTGTAGGTGATTCAAGATCGATCCAAACTATACCTCTATATGTATGAGTAGTTGTCATGGATATATTATAATATATAAAAGATAAAATGGGTATTACTTTTTGCTATTTTCTGTGCAATAATACAACGACATTTAACATACAAACCAAATGAAAATAGACTTCAATTTCAAAAATAAGTACATTCCAATCTCGATAGTTTCTTTAGTCATACTTTGTGCAGTTTTCTATATTGGTTTTTCATCTGGTAAAAACTCGGCGCTCTCAAACATGAACCTTAGTGCAGATGACTCCACCATCGTCACACAGAGTCAATTTGCTCCTTTCTGGAAAACATGGCAAATACTCAATGAAAAAGATGTAAATTCAACTAGTACAACGGCCCAGGATAAGATCTGGGGTGCTATCCAGGGTCTGGCTTCATCATATAATGATCCATACACTGTTTTCTTTCCACCTTCACAAAACGCTTTATTTCAGAGCGATATACAGGGTGATTTTGGTGGTGTTGGTATGGAGATAGGTATAAAAGATGGTCAACTTGTAGCAATATCAGCTCTAAAGGGAACTCCGGCCAGTCTGGCAGGTGTGAAATCTGGCGACATGATTCTGAAGATTGACGCTACATCTACTCAAGGAATGCCGGTGGATCAGGCAGTTAGCTTCATCCGTGGTCCAAAAGGCAGTACCGTAGAGATAACATTCTTACCAGTTGGTGCCAAAGATCCTGTTGTGAAAAAGATTGTTCGTGACACCATCAATATTCCAACATTAGATACTGTAAAACTCCCTGGAGGAATATTTGATATCAAACTATACAGTTTTACGGCTCAATCACCTGATTTGTTCAGAAAAGCTTTGCGTGAATTCATACTCTCTGGTGATCATAAACTCATACTGGATCTACGAGGTAATCCTGGTGGCTATCTAGACGCCGCTTGGGACATGGCTTCATATTTCTTACCAGCAGGAAAGGTGGTGGTTACTGAAGATTTTGGTACAAAGGGATCTCCAAATATATACGCAAGTAAAGGCTATAATGTCTTTAATAGCAATTTGAGGATGCTCATTCTCGTCGATAAAGGCTCAGCCTCTGCTTCAGAGATATTGGCAGGTGCATTGGGAGAACAAGGTGTAGCAAAGCTAGTCGGTGAAAAGACGTTTGGTAAAGGTGTCGTTCAGGAACTCATACCTATAACAGATAATACTTCTCTCAAGGTTACTGTGGCTCGCTGGCTCACTCCAGATGGTCACAATCTCTCCCATGATGGACTAGATCCTGATTATCCTGTATCATCCGCTTCATCGACTCCACAGAATGATTTAGTTCAAAATAAAGCCGTTGAATTATTAGGTCAGCAACCATAATCTATAAAAACATGAAAATAATACTACTTAAAGACATAAAGAACGTTGGAAAGAAATTTGATATAAAAGAAGTAAACGATGGTCACGCTCAAAATATGCTGATTCCACGAGGTTTAGCTGTCTCAGCTACTGCGTCTGCTATTAAGAAGGTTGAAGCGGATAAAGCAAAGATAGCCGGTGAAATGAAGGTTCAACACGAACTACTCGCTCAAAATATTAAAGCTATTGAAGCCACAACTCTTACTATTTCAGGTAAAGCTAATGAAAAAGGTCATCTCTTTGCTGGTATTCACTCAGATGAGATCGTCAAACAGCTACACCTACAAGCACGTATAGAACTCGAGCCATCATTCATACAACTAGAACATCCTCTTAAGACTGTTGGCGAACACGTCGTTTCTATCAAAGCAGGAGGGAAGTCTGCAGAGTTAAAAGTCGTTATTAAGGCGTTGTAAGTAATGGCTAGTGATTCCTATCTTACGTGCACGATTTTCTTTCGTGTAATATCGTTATTGAATGAAGTCTTTCTCTTTGTACCGAAGACCACAACACCTTCTTTCATAGCAAAGAGTGTATCATCCTTAGCACGAGCAACGTTTGAGCCAGGTAATACATCTGTACCACGCTGACGAACGATGATCTGACCTACCATAGCCTTTTGACCATGATTAATCTTAACCCCAAGGTATTGAGGATTTGAATCGCGACCGTTTTTTGACGAACCTGCTGCTTTTTTATGTGCCATGGTAGTTAATAAATGGGTTAGTTATTAGTTAATTTGTTGTCAGAACAGGATAACACATGGATATATTATCTGCAATAGAGAATCATAAAATGCCTGTAATTAGACCTCCTAGGACACTAACTGTCAAAATCCTGTAAAATGGCTAGAAATAAGGGTATTTTAGGTGTAAAATATGGCCTAGTTGAGCCATATAATCAGTGTCAGGGTCTTGACTTTTAGTTGCCTAGGTGCTAAACTATACCGACAAATGAGCTAAAGTAAGCACCATGCTTATGAAGCTCGTTTTTAAATTATGATTGAACTTACAACAGGTATAGCGTTCTTGGTTTCATCTTTATATGGTGGAGCCCAGGCACAAGCGTCTACAACTGCAAATATTCAAACAGGAAATACAAATCCTACAGTTGAACAGACGTCAAAACTAAAATCTGGTATTACTGAGACATCTTTTATTAATTCAAAGGTCGTCGAGGCTTACGTAAAGGCACAATATGCCGATGAGCCAATCCTAGTTGATATCGCTCGTTGCGAATCAACTTACAGACAATTCGATAAGTCTGGTAACATCCTCCGAGGCGAGGTAAACAGTGCCGATGTAGGTGTTATGCAGATCAATGAGAAGTATCACGCTGATGAGGCTGTTAAATTGGGTTTAAACATCTATACAACAGAGGGTAATGTGGCTTTCGCCAAATATCTTTATAAGAAGTACGGTGGAGACCCATGGAGCTCATCAGAAGGATGCTGGTCAGAAGGAAATCAGGTTGCGCTTAAATAAATAGACGAAAGGACCCCATTGACAGCAGTCTAAATATGTGACCTAGTAGGTCAAGAGTGGTTCTAGACTGGTGCGCCTTTCTGTCATTTATAAACAGAGAAATAATCATATTCATACCTATGCCATCAATCAAAAGATACAGTGTGGTAGATGAATTACATGGTCTAAAAATTCCAGATCCGTATCGTTGGTTGGAAGATTCGAATAATGCTGAGGTTAAAGATTGGATTAAAGAACAGAATTATTTGGTAGATAAATCTCTTAAGGACGCCACATTCAAAGTATTTTCAGAAGAGTTGGCAAAGAATTTTAAGACCACGACATATTTGAACCCTGTTCCAGTGAGTGGAAAGTATTTCTATATGGAGCGTCAGCCCGATGAGGATCAAACAGTTTTGTATGTAAAGAAAGGGTTAGCTGGCACGCCAATGAAAATTTATGATCCTAACGGTAAAAGAAAGGGGAATACGGTGACAATAGATTTTTGGAGTCCGTCTAGGACAGGTAAGTATGTTGCCTATGGTATTTCGGAAGGAGGCGATGAGATGGCAACGATATATATAAAAGATATAGATGCAGATAAAGAATTGCCCGATAAGATAATCCGTTGCCGTCACTCAGCTGTGAGATGGTCACCTGATGATTCAGGGTTTTTCTATACACGCAATCCACGTCCGGGAACAGTTCCTAAAAATGAAGAGCATTTACATACGAAAGTTTATTTCCATAAACTTGGTGATAATCCAGATACTGATAAGCTTGTCTTTGGCGAGGGTCGTCCAAAAGATGACATGATAGGTCTAGGTATTTCTCCTGATGGTAGATATGTGAGCATAAATGTTTCTCAGACATGGACCGAAAATGATATCTATATTTATGATAATAAGACAAAGGAGATTAAGCCTTTGGTGGTAGGAATTAAAGCTCAGTCATCAGTCAGATTTTTAAAGGATAAGATATTGATTGATACCAATTACAAGGCTAACAACTATCGAGTACTCTGGTCTACGTATGAAGGAATGTTCAAGCATATCGATGAATGGAAAGAATTTATTTCTGAAACAGAATTTTTGATCGAGTCTATTGGTGCGACTAAGAGTAAGATATTTGTTGAGTATCTTGTAAATGCTTGCTCTCAAGTTGTCGAGTTCGACTATGACGGCAAAGAGGTTGGCAGTATACCTTTACCAAAATATTCAAATCTTGCAGGATTATCTGCACGAAGAGAAGAAGAGGAATTTTTCTATGGTGTTGATTCTTTTATTTTTCCGAGAATAGTCTATCGATACGATCCAGTTTCTAAAAAGTATGTTGAATTTAGAAAAACAGAGAATCCGATCAATCCAGATGACTATGAGATAAAGCAAGAATGGTATGAATCGAAAGATAAGACAAAGGTGCCGATGTTTATCTTCCATAAGAAGGGAATTAGATTGAATGGGAATAATCCAACCATTCTTTACGGGTACGGAGGTTTCAATAGTAGCGAAACACCTTCATTTATGCGTAATTGGGTCCCGTGGATAGAAAGAGGAGGGATTTTTGCTATCGCTAATATTCGTGGTGGTGGTGAGTTCGGCGACGCATGGCACAAAGGAGGCATCAAAGAAAAGAAGCAGAATTCTTTTGATGATTTTATTGCTGGCGCTGAGTATCTTATCTCACAGAAATATACTGACAAGCAACATATGGGAATATTGGGCGGTAGTAACGGTGGACTGCTCGTATCTGCTGTTGGTGTACAAAGACCTGATCTATTCAAAGCAATCTGCTCGCGCGTACCACTGACCGATATGGTTCGTTTTCCAAAATTTGGTATTGCAATCAGATGGATACATGAATATGGAAATCCTGAAATAAAAAAAGAACTTGAGAACATCCTTAAGTGGAGTCCATATCATAATGTAAAAGAGGGAATTATGTATCCTGATTTCTTATTCACGACTGCTAATAAAGATACCCGAGTTGATCCACTACACGCTCGTAAAATGGCTGCCATGATTCAAGGTGCAAATAGTGGTAACAAAGCTTTTGTATTCACCGAGATGGATGCTGGTCACGGCTCCGGAAAACCAATCATTAAAATTGTTGAAAGTCAGGCTTTGGTGTTGACATTCTTTTCGAGGGAATTAGGGTTAAAAATGTAGTATTGACACGAGTATATAAAAATGATATAAAGTCTATAGTAGTTAAACTTTAACCCTTAACAAAAGGAATTGCTCTATGAAAGTACGTTTGTCTCTTGATGAGCGCAATGAGATTGCGTTCAAACTCCGTTCACATATCCTTAGTATCGAAAACCCCAAACTTCTGGAATCCCTTTCGGATCAGCGGTTTCAGCCTCACAATCTTGTCCTCGGTTCATATGCGTTCGAGTTCTTCATTGAACGTTTTCGTGATCGGTTTCGCGAATCGAGCGGAGATTCAATTGCATATAACATCGGATGGTCGAAAGGCGCGCTTCGACGAGATGAAGAGAAACTGCATCCAAACCATAAGGTCATTCGTTTGAGTGTGTCCTTGCTGATGACCGATGCTGAAGACCGTGGACAAATCAAAAAAGCTACCAACGAATGGTATAAGGTCTTATCAAAGCAGAAAGCACCAATCGGCAAGGATCAACTCGGCCTGTTTTTGTATGAGATTGCTTATGAGCTCGCTGTTGAGTTCACCCGTGATCTTGCCGACAAGCTGAAATAAACTTCGCTCCAATTCAAACCCCAGTCAATCTATTTTGACTGGGGAATTTTATATCCTTTCGAGAATCGAACTGACTTTTTCTGATATAATAGGGATCTACCCAAGCAAGGCGACCGAGTAGGTTCGATTCCTGTTACTCACCCATATTTGGTTGGGCCTTATTGGCATTGACAAGTATGCAATATGGGTGTATAATACTAACATAGTTCTTTGATAAAAATTGCGAGTTGGTCATAGCCAAAAGGTGCTTAAAACTAGGCATTTCCTGGCTATGACCACTACGGCCCATAGTGCCTCCTCGGCGTAGAGGGAAACCAAAAAGAAAGGAAACTGACCATGAATACCATGCTCAGCAAAGCGCGATTTAGACTTTGAAGGTATCGTTCTTGTTGGTTCGACTTACGAAGAAGTTCTAAAAAGAAATACGGCTGATCCACGATGGGGAAGTACTATTGAGTTGCAACAACTTGAAGCAAAGACATTTTTTGAAATTGAAAGACCTAGATATATTGAAGAAGCTAATAAATACAGTTATCGTTGTTTCGAGAAGGCGGATGATGCTTTTGAGTTTGCGTTGCAACATATTAGTTAATTTACCTTCTCTTTTTATTTACTGCACGTTTGTGCAGAAGACTGTTATTTATTAAATTTATTAAAAATTGGACTTTTCATCAGTAAATCAAGCTCAAAATCAATTTTTTTCCAGTCTAGAGTTCTGAATGTGTGCTCCCAACGATCAAAAAACTTAAGTTTGATATATAATTATATTATGAATATTTTTCAACGGGTAAAACAACTCGGATTTCCACTTGGTAAATATGTAGTAGTTGGTGGAGTGATGGAAGCATATGGAATCCGTCAAGCAAACGACATTGATATCGTAGTTGCAAATGACTTATTCCATAAATTAATCCAAAACGGCTGGGTGATGTGTGATTGTGATGCTTGCACAAATAGTTCAAAGAAAATCATAAAAGGGGACGGAGTAGACATATTATCCGAATATTCATGCGGGGAAGCGTATAAAGCGAACACTGAGCAACTGATTAAAAATGCAGATTTGATAGACGGTGTACCTTTTATTGGTCTTACTGAGCTAAGGAAATGGAAACAAGTAAATGGTAGAGAAAAGGATCTGAAAGATATTAAACTTATAGACGCCTATCTAAAATCAGATAATTAGTTATAACAGCGTTCGGACAGTGACCCTTAATTGGGTCTTTTTGTTTATTTTTATATAGCAGTTTTTTATATATTTATATGGCCGTAGTTCTTTCTAGAGTAAATTTAAAGTCTTTGAAGTACATCTTCTCATTTTTATCTGGCGCCCAAGTCTGGTCGTTTCCACCAAAAAACACTGAGAACTTAAATGAATCGATTCCGAATGATTTATCCTTTCTAAATTGCAACGTTAGATTACAAACTTCCTCTCCATCAAACCAAGAAATTAATTTTCCATCCTCGTTATCCTGTGTATTCATCTTCACATAAGTTTTAATCGTATGCCACGAACCTGGCGTTAAATATATTCTGTCATCACTATGTGATTTTAGTTTGTCCCATATTTTCCACATAGGGGAGGTGATTGGAACCTGCTTATTTTTGGCTTTTGTCCATATAAAATCTTGACCCCATTGTTTCGCTACATCTTTTTGTAAATAATAAACATATTGTGTCAACATACCCAACTCTCTCCACATAATTCTAGCAGAGAAGCCGTCGGTTGTATTTCTACCTCCCATAGGACTAGATCCTCCACAGAAACCAGGTAATTTTCCACCTCGAACAAAATCAAAATCATTATCAATTCTAACTTTGTATTCAACTGTAGCCTCTTCGTAGTTTTGATCAAAACGAGTACTCCATGATGTACCACCAAGTTCAGGACCTGGTAGACCTTTCAAACAGGTAACACATAGAACATGTTCCTGATCGATTTCAGTAATAGAAAGTCGATCTTCAGCAATCCCACGAGGCTTTGTAACACCTGGCCATTGCTTACGCCAAATTTCTTCATTATAAGGACCAATAGGGAGATTATTAAAAGATATTTCCATATTTATAGACTATAACACAGTTATAATACTTTTAAATAATTAATAGAATTAATAATAGGGAGTAGGAGAAATTATGCGCTTACAGGCGCTATATCGTTTACGACACTATGTCGCACAATATATCTTTTTTCATTATTATATATAACAAATATAACACAAAAAAGAGGCTTTTAGACCTCTCTCTGTAGACTGTATACCATACCCTGCATACTATTGTTAATTCGGTTGAAGTACAGGCACCGGTAGTTGAGGTGCGCTGGTCTGAACGTTTGTAGGTTCACCATTCTTCATCTTAGTAAGGTTGTCGATAGCTGGGTTCCATATGAGGTTGATGAATACCTGACTATAGAGATATGTAGCTGGTTGCTTTAGATACTGATCCCAGATACTGACTGAGGTGGTAGCTACGTAGCCTATATTATCTTGAGTCGTTGGATTGTTCACCAAAGCTCTTAGACTGATACCGTAGTAACTCATTACAAGGAGAATGACGACTAGTATGATTATCCATTTGATGAATCCCCTGTTTGTTTTCATAAAAAAATTGATTAGTCTTAATGAGTATATTATATCATAATGAAATCATGACAATAAACATTTATCTGGATAACTCAAACCAAAGTTATGATACTATTTATACAACTTGTCAATAGCGAGGTTTATACGCTTCAAGGTTTCATTTTTTCCGATCAATGATGCGGACACAAATGGGTCCGGAGACTTGTCTTTACCTGTCACAGCTACGCGTAGAGGCCAAAGCACGTCGCCTTTGCCATTAGCTTCAACATATGACCAAATAGTATTCTTTATTTGATCTGCAGTGAAATTATTTTCTGAATTCGAACTATTTATCGTATTATCTGGAATTGATTGAATTAGATTTTTCACTTGAGTTAAATGTTCCAAAGTTTTCTTTGTATCAGGATTCTTTTTCCACAAAAGTTTTTCAGCGGGGTAATCAACTAGATCATTAATAAAACTCAACTCCCCTTCCCCAATGAACAATTTTGGAGCATCTGAGAGTCGAATTATTTTCTCGCGGATAAGAGGTAAGGTTTTTGGTAAAAGTTTATTGATTTCTTGAGAAAAATTGTTTGCAATGATAAGTAAGTAAGGTTCAAGACGCTTAATAAGTTCATCATCAGACAAAGTCTTTATATATTCATGATTATACCAATCAAGTTTGTCTTCATTAAAAGTACCACCGCTTCTTTGGACTTTACTGAGATCAAAATTTTCAATCAACTGCTTCATGGAAAAGATTTCCTGATCTGTACCAGGATTCCAACCTATAAGAGCGAGTGTATTGACCATAGCTTCCGGTAAATAGCCTTCATTACGATATTCAAGGATATCTTTGGCACCGTCACGTTTGCCGAGCTTCTTGGTCTTATCATCACGAAGGATTGGTGGTAAAGTTGCTAGTATTGGCACGATAAAACCTAAGGCTTCGTACAGACTCAAATATTTAGGTGTACTTGAAATAAATTCCTCACCACGAAGAATGTGAGTCACTCCCATCTCATGATCATCGACAATATGAGCAAAATTGTATGTTGGATAACCATCAGCTTTAATGAGAATAAAGTCGTCCAGTGCTTCTGGTCCAGCTTCTAGAGGACCACGCACAGCATCATTCCATTTATAGCGTTTAATCTCTGGAGTCTTTAGACGTAAAGGCTTAGTTCCATCCCAAGGAGCTTTTATAAGCTCTTCACTTGGTCTATGTTCTCGATATAGGAATGGTCTCTTTTCTAATTCTGCTTTTTTACGAAATTCAGCAATTTGTTCTTCTGTGTAAGGATCAGGATAAGCGTAACCTTTTTTGATCAATTCCAAAGCGTATTTTTTATATATATCCAAACGTTCAGATTGTATACATGAACTGAATTTTCCTGGATTCTTTGGACCAAAATCCCATTCAATACCGAGCCATGATAAGGATTCTTGAATATGTTCAATAGATCCAGCCACTTCACGCTCTTTGTCAGTATCTTCTATACGCAAGATAAATTGACCACCATTTTTACGCGCCAGCAAATACGCAAATAGAGCGGTACGAACACCGCCTATATGCATAAAACCTGTTGGTGATGGTGCGAAACGTGTGACTATCATCGAAGCATTATATAATACCTACTAGCCCTTTACCTGATTTCCTACTGAAGCTGAAGCATGGAATACCTTCATGATGACATTTCCGTTTGAGTCAGTAAGAGGTTTATCTGTTGAAACGTCAAACTTTTGATCACCATTGTCTGAATACATAACAGCATAGTAAGTTCCTCCATCTACCATAGATGAAGAAAGAGTTATCTTACCTGGATTTATACCTGCAGTGAAATATGATTGACCGAGGATAGCTCCTGGTGTACCAGAACTATCAGCATTGATAACGACCCAACCAGGGTTTGCGAATTGAGCTGAATTTAAATATACGACGTTACCAGGATATTGATCTGACATAACTATACGATTGATAGCGCCAGCAACATTTGAATTATCTGTAGTAGCTACAGGAGTTTCTGTAGTCATAGACGAACTTTTACCACCAAAAACCCAAATACCGATAATGATAAGGACTATGATAACGACAACGGTCACTACCCACTGCCATGTTTTGATACCACTTTGAGGTTGCATATGATTATTAGTTAAGTTTATAAGCTGATAAAATTCGACTATTTATTAATATAATTAGATATCAATTATATCATAAGGTTATTTTTCATGCTCAAGAGCTATGTTAAGTATAGTTTGAGCGATGATAGAGGCACTATCTAGTCTGGCAAAGGCTTTGGCATGGTCACTCATAGTCTTTTTAATAGCTGGTGAGTTACAAATACGGTTAATCTCTTCAACGAGGATGTGTGGACTCAAATTATTTTCCTCAATAACAGAGGCGGCTCCTGTTGAGGCATAGGCAAAAGCGTTCGCAGTCTGATCGTGACTGATAGACGTTGGTAATGGAATGACTATAGACGGTATTCCCCATGCTGCTATTTCAAAAATAGTCGATCCTGCCCGCGAAACTATCATAGTAGCTGCACCAGCCGACATGCGCATAGCGAGTTCATCTAGATAATCAAAAGGATGATATCTATAGGCATAAGGATGGTCTTTCAGGGTAACTCCTGTAGTTGACTTTATCTCAGCGAGATTTGCACGACCAGTTTGGTGGATGATCTGATATTTATTTAACAATTCTGGTAAGGCCTGAAGGATATTATCGTTTATATTTTGAGAACCTTGTGAACCACCCAAAATTAATATAACTGGAATATTTTGTTCTAGACCAAGGAATTCAAATGCCCCATTCTTTAGTGGCTGAGCTATCTCACTACGTATAGGATTTCCAGTGTAAGCGATTCTACTCTTATCTTTTACATGAAAAAATTTTGCTGCTGTTGGATATGAGAGAGCTATACGTTTAGCAAACTTACCAGCCCAGATGTTAGCGCGACCAGGATGACTATCGGAATCATGTATGACTACAGGGATTCTGAGGATTCGAGCAGCTAGAAGTGGAGGAAAACTAGTATAACCACCTTTACTGAAAACAACGTCAGGATAAATAGAAAACATTTTAAATAAAGCCAGAACACATCCGTAAGCTGTTTTAAAAGCGTCAGTGATGTTGAGGATTGAAAAATATCGACGAATCTTCCCTGCTGGAATATAGATAAATTCTATCTCATTATCAAAGAGGGCGCGTGGATTGTATTTACTAGGGGCCATGAAGAAAAACTGTGGAGCCAAAATTTTCTTTTCTTTAGCTTGATCACGGATAGATTCCGCAACTGCGATGATCGGGTAGAAATGACCACCTGTTCCTCCACCAACAAATAAGATTTTCATAAATTATATTTTAACATGCTAGACGGTTGGTAACCAGTAATTAACCTTTTGCATACTTCGACACATTGGCCACGATGCCAGATGCAGCCAAAATGATGATGAGAGCTGTTCCTCCGTGAGAAACGAACAGTAACGGCACACCAGAGAGAGGTACGAGTCCGATCATAGCTGACATATTTAGAAATGATTCTGTGACAATGATGATAGCTATACCAACAGCGATCATTCCGCCAAAGAGATCTTGCGACTTTCCAGCTATACGGAATGAACTAACTGCTACTAAAATATACAGTGCCACGAGTATACTACTACCAATAAAGCCGAACTCTTCACCAGCGACAGCAAAGATGGAGTCATCAGTTGGTTGAGGTAAATAACCGAACTTCTGAATACTTTGACCGAAGCCACGACCAGTGACTTGGCCAGACCCTATAGCGATTTGAGATTGATTTATCTGATATCCAGCACCACGCGAGTCACTGCCACCAGATAAGAATGTCTGAACGCGTTGGTACGCATATGGACGCATGATGATGACACCAACTACCACTAGAGCCAATGCTGCACCAGCGAGTAAGACGTGCTTTATGGGCATACCAGCGATGATGAGCATCACGACACCAGTGAAGGCAATGATCAAAAAAGTGTCTGTGTCTGATTGAGCCAAAAGCAGCGCACCTAAAATACCAGTGATGATCATATATGGAAATAAACCGAACTTCATTGAAGTGATTCTATCTCTAGCAAACTGTATCCATGCTGCAAGATATATAACAAAAGCAATCTTCAAAAATTCTGATGGTTGAAAGGATAGTGGACCAATATTTATCCAGCGAGCTGCGCCACCATGAAAGAGTGAAAGGCTCGGTATAAAAAGTAATAGGTTTATAGCAATAGCTCCTAGAAAAATAAATAAGGCGGTTCTTCGAAGTAATGTATATTTTATCTTTGAGAAAGCATAAAAAGCTCCTAGGCCTATGACTAGACTAGCGATCTGTTTCAAGGCGACTGTAGTGAAATTGACTCCGTTTTGAGTTAGGAGTCCAAGTGAGGCTGAAAGGAATATTGTAAATCCAGCAAAAGTAAGAACTCCAATAGAGATAAGAAAAAAACGATCTATTTTTGAAGCGTGAGCGGACATCATGCACCTATTGTAACAGATGAAGAGCTTTCTGTTGTAGTTGTGGATTGTGAAGGTTCAACTGCTTGGCCTTTAAATGCTTCGATGTCAGCACGGACTTTTTCATACTCGGGTAAATCTTCAACTTTTGATATTCCTAGATGCGCCAATAAGTCCAATGTGGTTTTATAAAGAAAACTTCTAGCGTCTTTTGGATTATCAACTCTCTCAACAAGACCTCTGATGAGTAGATTTCTTAAAATAAACTGTGAATTTACGCCACGGATATAATCTATGTCAGCGCGCGAAATCGGACCTTGATATAAAACGATAGAAAGTGTTTCCAATCCCGCTTTACCAAGGTCGCGTGTAAGTTCTTCTTTTGTGAGCTGCTCAATCAAAGGTGAAAACTCCTTGGCAGTGCCGAGCATGACTTCCTGATCCGTCTGAACTAAAGTTAGTCCACGACCCTGTAATGATTTTTCTAATTCTTGAATCGTTGATTTAACAGCAGCTTGATCAACTTTTAGTAAATCAGCAAGCTTTTTAAATGTCACTGGTTCAGCTTTCCAAAAAAGTATAGCTTCGAGTTGAGCGGATAGGTTGAGTGCTTGATTCGATTGATTCAAAGATTGTTCTGTCAAATTTTTATTTGAGTCAACTGGATTCATGGGTCTATTTTACAATTAATTTAGATTAATTAAAAGGTCTTCATTCAACTAAAGATGAATATATAAAAAGAAAACTCGCAGAGCATCCAAAAATAGATGTTGCGAGTTTAGGGCTTATTGGCGTTTGTATTGCTTCTCGACAATCTTGACGAACAGAAGAGATGCAATAAATGCGCCGCATCCAAATAAAATGCCGAACCAGGGACCTTTTAGGCTCGCCATGAGACCAAAGATAATCCCGTTAGCAGCACATTGAAGTATGGTCATTTTTTTCATAATTTTTTGAATTGTGGTTAAGGGTAACAAAGCGACATGCCTTGCAATCCCATTTCCACAATCCAACCTTAAAGATCTAATTGATAGTATTATAGCACTATTTATATCTATTTGTCAAGCGCTCAAAAAACGCCTAATTTAAAGCTTACTTAAGCATTGTGTCATTGGACATTGATCGTTAACTAGTACCTCGGAACACCTACCTCCTTTGTCTCCATCTGTATATCCCCAAAGTTAGAATCCTGAGTAACATGCACGATTCCCTGTTTAACGAGCTCGAGCATAGCTAGGAAACTGACGATAAAATTTACCTTATTCTCCTTATGCTCACCAGCGAAGGTTTTGAAGCTCATCCGCAGTGAACCTTGAATACGCTTCGTCAAAGTATCGATCATGTCTTCCAGACTGATAACCTTCTCAACTACAACCTGTGGCAACTTCTCTTTTTTTGGTAGGCGACCGATCAAATCTTTTAATAAGAACAAACTCCTCTCTAAAGTAAATTCAGCGTCTGGCGCAAATACAGGACTAACAGGTCTTGCGTGTGATTGACTGAAAATGATGTCTTTACCAAACAATTCCTGGACAAATTTACTTGAATCCTTGATGCGCTGATATATCTTTAGGCGAGTTTCGAGGTCGTTGATATCACCTTTTTCCTCCTCAGTTAGATTTAGCTCAGGTAAAAGCGATTTTGATTTTATTAAAAGAAGAGTTGAAGCAACTAGGATAAAGTGAGCTGACTCCCCCATCGGTAGATTTTCAAACTGTTGAATGTGAGAGATGAAATCATCGGTAACTTTTGCAAGTGAGATATCATTTATAAAAAGTTTTCTTTTTTCTATGAGATCCAAAAGCAGGTCGAGTGGTCCTTCAAAGGCTTGCGTCTTAACTTTGAATTGATCTTTAATCATTGCGTCATTGGACATTGATAATTGATATTTATTCCAATACTCCAATAGCTTTTTTAGCCTCGATTAACTTCTTATCCGCAATTTTCTTTGCTTGCTTCGCACCTTTTTCAAGGATCTTCATGACCTTTTTGGGATTCTTAGCAAATTTCTCACGACGCTCGCGCATAGGTTTAATAAAAGCGTCGATATCTTCCACCAATGCATCCTTCAAAATTTTATACTTACCTCTATTTGCCTCGTAGAGTGGCTTGAGCTCCGCTTCAGTTTTAAATAGTTTGTGAATAGCATAAACATTTGCTGGAATTCCATCTGAAGGCTTTCCATCAGCACCGATAGCGCCAAGACCAGTATCAGTCACAATACTCATAACAGCTTTTATGATTTGCTCTCGAGTTGCGAATAGTGGAATAGTGTTGTTATAGCTCTTGGACATCTTACGACCATCTGTGCCTGGTACTATAGCCACATCTTTCATGATGAGGTCAGTTGGAAGTTTGAAAGTCTCTGTTTTGAAAATGTGATTGAATTTCAAGGCAATATCACGAGCATATTCAACGTGTTGTTTTTGATCCGCGCCCACTGGAACAACATCTGTATTGTAAAGAAGAATATCAGCAGCCATCAAAACTGGATAATTGAAAGTGCCGACATTGATCTCTTTGTCCTTTGCTTCTGCATCTTTGAAAGCATGTGCACGCATGAGGTATGGCATGGTTACGATGGTGTCAAAAATCCACGCTAGTTCAGTGTGAGCAGAAATATCAGATTGCTTAAAGATGATAGACTTTTTTGGATCTAAACCAATAGCAATATAATCCAGCACTAGTTCAAGAGTAAGATTTTTCATTTGTTCTTTATCCTGAATCAGATTTAAAGCGTGATAATCAGCAATAAAAAGATGGCAGTTATATTGACCGGAATTTTGGAGATCGACGAATTGTTTCATCGCACCAAAATAATTACCAATATGCACTTGGCCAGTTGGCTTAACGCCTGAGAGTAGGATTTTGTTCATGATTAAAGTATAACAAATTATTGAATCATTGTGTCATTGATCATTGTGCATTTCTAAATCCCTTCTTTCTTCAAATCTTCAACTAGCTTTTGGGCTTGCTTTGAAAGTTTTCTAGGCATAACGATATGTGTGACAATCAATAGATCACCACGCTTACCTCCTGTACCAAAGACTGATCCGGTTTGCTCGTAAGGTACTCCTTTTCCTTTTACACGAAGAATCTCTCCATGAGATGTGCCGACCGGAATCTTTAATTCAATCTTTCCGTCTAGGGTTTCAATATCTACGATTCCTCCAGCCAGTGCAGTCGTTAATTTTATCGGTAAATCCATGATTAGGTTAAATCCTTCTTTACGGAATATATCACTCTCCTCAACCCAAACACGAACTATGAGATCTCCACGACCGCCAGCACCATCCTCACCGCGTCCAGCGATACGTAGACCCTGACCATTTTCCATACCAGCGGGAATTTTGATCATAAACTTTTCTTTACCAGTAGAAATCTCGCGTTCCATACCGAAAATCGATTCTTTGAAAGTGACTTGCAAATCAATAGTAATATTTTTACCTTTTCTTGGTCGTCTTCCTCCTCCGCCAAAAAATTCACCAAATATGTCGCCTAGATCAAACTCAACATTCTGACCATTGAAACTTCCGGTGAATCCGCCACCACCTTGTTGGAATTGTGAAAAATCAAAACCACCGAAACCTTGTCCACCCCCAAATCCGCCGAAACCACCCTGACCTCCTGCACCAGGATTGAAACCTGCACCCGCTGAACCAAAACGATCATAGTTCGCTCGCTTACTAGCGTCCGACAATGTTGAATATGCCTCACTGGCTTCCTTAAATTTTTTCTCCGCCTCGGCATTTCCTTTGTTCTTATCAGGATGATGTTCGTGCGCGAGTTTACGAAAGGCTTTCTTAATGTCATCTTGAGAAGCGTTCTTTTCAACTCCTAGGATTTTGTAATAGTCTTTCATGGTTTGGCCAGCGATTAGTTAATAATAGATTATGCCAGTAAATTGGTGGTTAATGCAACCATCATCTCTTTTTCTTTTGGATCACTTTCAGCTATGAGCAACGCTAAGGCCACCAATGTATTGTCATTAATCTTCTTTTCACCATTTGAACGCAAAAGTATACCATTTAAATGCAAGAACAAAATAAATAGAAATGCACCAACACGCTTGTTACCATCAGAGAACGGATGGTCTTTTATTATGAAATATAAAAGATGTGCAGCTTTAATTTCTAAACTTTCATAAAGTTCTTTTCCACCAAAAGTTTGATAAATCGTCTTTAAAATACCTTGAAATGATCCGTCTCGCTCTGAAGAAAACAAATCCGACGCTTCTCCTTTCTTGATTAATTGTAACTTCAACTCATCGATCTTTGGTCTTATGTATTCATAATCAAATCTGATTTTTTCCTTTGACTTACTTTTGTGTGCAGTCAAACTACCCTCGTCGTATTCTTTGAGGTATGTCCAAGAGTGGGCATAATCATGAATAACTGAGAGCAAACTATCAGTCTCAGACTTATTCAATTCGCGCTTTTGGATAGTGCGTTGAATGAACTCGATTTTTTGTTCGAGGTCGGCGAGGATTTTGTCGGGAAGTTTCTTGATACGATCAGTGTTCACCACTATACCATTTACGAGGTATTCGCGGAGAGTTTTGGTTGCCCACTGACGAAACTTGATGGCCTTTGTTGAATTTGTACGATATCCGACAGCTAAAATTACATCAAGCGTGTAGAAAATAACGCTATAACGCTTGCCATCTTTGGCAGTATGGGCAAAATTTGCACATACTGATTTACGGTCCAATTCACGGTCAGCAAGGATATTTCTGATATGCTTTCCCACTACCGAACGGTCGATTCCAAAAATTTTAGCGATTTGTTCCTCTGACGCCCAAATATTGTCATGATTCGCATCAGCACGAAGCTCGACCACGCCTTTTCCTGCGCTATAGATGATCAATTCCCCCAAATTTTTCTTTTGTTTCTTATTTGACATCTAATAATATTTAAGTTACTATGTGAATAAATCTGAAGCGGGTATACTCTACCTCCTTCCTTCTGTAAACTGTGTGGTTTGCGGAAGTTTAAAAAAGAACAATTGAAAAGGAAAATACTATGCTAGACCTTTGGTGGACACTTGATAAACCTGCACGAATAGTCTTTGGAATTGTGCTTGGAATTATCATAATTTCTATGATTGTTGCTGGAATATTTTGTCATGGTGCAAACAATTGAATGACCTCAAGACAGCCCTCGTTAGTACCCCCGACAAGTTTAATCAACAGTCGGAGGCACTACGAGGGTCCTTTTTTTATTTGCTTTTCAATTGATCATTGCGTCATTTGAGCATTGATCATTTTATTCCCTACTTTTTCTCCTTAAACTCCGCATCTTTTACATCCCCTTCCGCACCAGTACTTCCACCAGCACCGTTTGCGCCAGCAGAACCTTGTGCACCTGCATCAGCCTGAGCACCGGCAGCCGCATTCGCCTTAGCGAGAATCTCGCCAATCTTTGATATCTCACTTGAGAGGGCTTCTGAGGCACTCTTAATAACAGCTACATCAGCTGGTTGCGCATCCTTCGCTGTCTTCAAAGCAGCGATCTTTGCCTCGATTGAAGCAGTTACATCCGCAGGAATCTTATCCTTATTCTCCTTCAAAGCTTTTTCTGAAGTATAGATCATTTGCTCAGCAACATTGCGAACCTCAACTTCCTCCTGTTTTTTCTTATCATCAGCTTCATGAGCAGCAGCTTCTTTCTTCATCTTTTCAACTTCATCTTTTGAAAGACCCGATGAAGCGGTTATCTTGATACTGTTCACCTTTCCAGTAGTCTTATCTTTAGCGCTCACATTCAAAATACCGTTTGCATCAATATCAAACGAAACTTCAATCTGTGGCACACCGCGAGGTGATGGAGCAATACCATCGAGGATAAATCTTCCAAGAGATTTATTATCAGCTGCCATAGCACGCTCACCTTGAGTGATATGAATCTCTACTGAAGGTTGGTTATCAGTGGCGGTTGAGAAAACCTGACTGCGTTGTGTAGGGACAGTTGTATTCTTTTCAATCAATTTTGTTGCAACTCCACCCATAGTTTCGATACCGAGAGAAAGTGGAATAACATCGAGCAAAAGCACATCTTTGACATCTCCAGCCAAGATACCGCCTTGGATAGCGGCACCAACAGCCACGACTTCATCTGGGTTAACAGACATGTTAGGTTCACGGCCAAAGAGCGCTTTTACGGCGTTCTGGAGGGCTGGCATGCGTGTTTGACCACCAACTAGGATGACTTCATTGATTTCGCCTACTTTGAATGGTGAGGCATCCAGAGCACGTTTACTGATCATGATTGCACGATCCACGAACTCTTGTGTAAGCTCTTCCAGCTTTGCGCGAGTCATAGTGACAAGAAGGTGTTTTGGTCCGTCAGCACCACTGGTGATGAATGGGATATTGATTTCAGTCTGAACTGCAGTTGAAAGCTCAATCTTTGCTTTTTCCGCAGCTTCATCCAAACGTTGTAGAGCGAGTGAGTCCTTGCGAAGGTCAATACCGTTCTCTTTTGCAAAATTATCTGCGAGCCATGCAACTATCTTACTATCAATATCACGACCACCTAGATGTGAGTCACCGTCAGTAGATTTTACTTCGATAACATCATCACCGACTTCAAGAATAGAGATATCAAAAGTTCCTCCACCGAAGTCGAAGACTGCTATCTTTTCATTTTTCTTTTTATTGAATCCATAAGCTAGAGCTGCGGCCGTTGGTTCATTGATGATACGCTTCACATCGAGTCCGGCGATCTGACCAGCATCTTTTGTAGCCTGACGTTGTGAATCGTTGAAGTAAGCAGGAACTGTGATTACAGCTTCTGTTATCTTTTCACCGAGACGAGCTTCAGCATCATTCTTCAACTTTGTGAGAATCATGGCTGATATCTCCTCTGGACGCATCCATTTGTCACCCATCTTTACTTCGACACCACCATTAGATGATTTACGAGTTTCGAATGGAACATTTTTAATATCTTTCTGAACACCGTCTTCGTCAAAATTGTGACCAATAAATCTTTTGATCTGGAAGATAGTATTCTTTGGGTTTGTGACAGCCTGACGCTTTGCGAGCAAGCCCACAAGTCTTTCGCCTGTTTTAGATTGAGCGACAATCGAAGGTGTTGTACGCGCACCTTCAGCGTTTTCTAGGACCTTTGGTGTGCCAGCTTCCATGACAGCAACAGCTGAGAAAGTGGTACCAAGGTCAATTCCGATGATTTTAGACATATGTAATTTAATGATTAATTTTAAGTGATTTGTAATTAGAATAATGACACAATTTTCAATGATACAATGATCAATGAAATTGCGATTCGAAGCATATTTTGATTGATTATTTAGATGCTTGACAAATAAGTATAAAGTGATATAATACTAGTAGTTACAGGTCTTTGAGATTTGGATTGTGGAAATGGGATTGCAAGGCATGTCGCTTTGTTACCCTTAACCACAATTCAATTAAACAAACTATTATGACAGGATATAATATCTCATGCGGAATTGCTCTTGGAGTTGCGGCGGAATTTATTACAAAGCTAATCGTTCCGAGTATTGATTTTTCAGATCGTATAACAATTATTATTGCTGTTGGCTACGGCATTTTCATCGGCCTTACAACAATCTGCCATGCAATTAAATGCAAAAAATAATCCTGATTAACTCACAATCGGCGTCCAACCTCATGTTGGCGCCTTTTCTTTTACCTGACTTTCATATCACATACCTAATTGTTAAAGAACAGAATTTAATGATGCGATTATCAATGCTCAATAACACAATTTCCAATGATGCGACTAACTTGATCATTGAGTCATTGTATAATTGATAATTTAAGCGACATTCGGAGCGCGTGTAGGTTGGCTAGTGAAGAAAAGAAGTGAAGTAAAAGGAGAAACCTCTGGTATAAAAGAAGCAACAAATGATGCAAAACTTGATACTAAAGATGAATCACATGGCAAACAAAGAATACCCAAATCAGTATTTGAAAAGTCAAAGGTATTTGAATCGAACGAATTATTAGAAGCGACAGCATTAACTGGTGCTAGTTTCAACGTCGGTACTCCAATGAGCTCTGCTGAAATAGCCTTAGCTCTAACTTCCCCGTTAACTAAAGAAACTACGAACACAACACGGTAGCATTCACCGGTCTGTGAAGTTATGATTTTCTCAACAAATTTTGATGGAATAAAGGGTTTTAACATAGAATTCAGCTCGGACTAATTGGAAATCTATTATACCAGATTTATACAACAGTCAAGCCCTAAAGTTCAAACTATTCCTTCTTATATTCACCTACCTTCACCTTTGGTGGTCGCATCGATTTTCCATTCAATGAATAACCTTTTTGGATAACTTGAGTGATTACATGATCCTGATTCTCCTCAGTTACAGGTACGTATAGAGCAGCCTCATCACGAGCTGGATCAAATTTTAGGCCAACAGGATTGATCTCCTCCAACCCTGACTCATTCAAAGTTTTCTTTAATTGAGAATAAATATATTCAACTCCAACACGCCAGTTTTTATCAACCTTTTCCCAGACTTCCTTGTTTGCCATAGCTAGATCAAAACTTTCCAAAACTGGTATGAGGCTTTCTATCAGACGCTCATTTGAAAATTTAATAAATTCTTTACGTTCTTCTTCATCACGTTTACGTGCATTTACAAAATCAGCTTTAGCCCGTTGCCAGCCAATCAGATATTCAGATGCATCAGCTTGAGATTTCTTCAATTTAGCACGAAGCTTTTTTATGGTCTCAGCCATATTTTCCTCAGCTATAACCGAGTCATCCAAAGTGTCGTCTGATTCTATGACAACGTCGTCTATTTGCTCATTTTCTTGTATATCTTTATCTTTATTCATAGTTGAAGTATAACAAAAATTCAATAAGGTTCAACTTTATTTAATAATAAAAAATGTGGCCCTCTGAATCGAAGACCACATTGTGAAAAGACATTGAAAACTAACTACCTTCAAAGTGATCCTCCTCTTCAGACTTGAGTGACTCCATCATTTTGATCACGCCCAGAATTTCACCAATCTGCCCGTTTAGCTTTTTGACGACATCGTCGGTATTTTTTTCCAGAATATTTTTTGACGCCTGATCGAGCCCAACCTCATTCCTCTTGGATTCACTTCGAATCCAATCAATGCGGTTTTGTATTGAATTTCGCGCAGCGACAGAATGCTCAATAAAACTCTTAAGACCAATATCCTTCGGCCTTATATAATACCCATAAAATCTTGCGAACAATGATAGATCGCTTTTCCATGATTCATAGGTATTATGCCAGCCATTTCTGTCCTGGAAGCGCTCGAGATGGAATTTGATGTCATTTACGTGTCCCGATTTTTTGCCGACATAAATAAGATAGGCTATTGTTGCCAAAACTAGCGCTATGATAAGGGTAATCAAACCAATTTGAGCTAAGTAAGGCTTGCAATAATCAGTTATTGCAATAATCGTATCAATAATCCAGTTAATAATCATATTTTCCTCCGTTTTTTGTTTTTTGAATGTTTGTTATTTAATTGTTGAATGTTCAACTAACCGTTAGACCAAATCTACAACAATTACCAAATTAAGGCAAGAGGTGATTAACGCTTACTCCACTGTGGAGACTTGCGAGCTTTCTTGAAACCGAATTTACGGCGCTCTTTTGCACGAGGATCACGCTTGAGGAAACCGAGCTTCTTAACAGCACCACGGAGAGTTATATCATACTCTAGAAGTGCACGAGCGATACCGTGACGAGCAGCTTCCGCCTGAGCAGAGATGCCACCGCCAACTAGTTTGATTGAAACAAAGAATTTCTCAGCAGGCTTTCCTTTTGCAATAGCATCAGTGACTGTATTTGCAAGCTCTTTTACTGGAAAATATTCCTCAAGAGTCTTATCGTTGATCGTATAATGATTTTTTGTATCAATGAAAAGACGAACGCGAGCGATAGCGGTCTTACGACGACCTACGGCTTCAAAATATTTTCCTGTTGTTTTTGTTGTCATATGTTTAATCGTTAATCGCTTAATCTTTAATCGTTAAATTCTTTAAACGAGGCGCGCGCAACTTATTCTTTGGAAGCATGCTGTAAACAGCAAGCTCAAAAACACGCTTCATTCCACCAATCTCAATAACTTCACCAAGTGTCTGAGATTTGATACCTCCACGGAATCCTGTGTATCTAACATAGTCATCTCCTACACCACCAGCCTTCTTTTTTGCTGTGATATAAGCACGCTTTGCATTGATGATCTCAACCTTTGCATTTGCAACGGTATTCTTTGCAAAAGAAGCACTTTTCTTGCCCATGAGAATAGAAGCGGCTTCACTCGCTATTCTTCCAATCTTTTTATCTGCTGCATCAATAGTGTATTTCATGGGTAAAAATTATTAAATATTATACAAATTCGACTAAAGCCATTGGACTTGCATCCAAATCACGCTTTGGCATACGGACAATACGGAGATAACCACCTTTACGATCCATATACTTTGGAGCGATAGAGTCAACCAGCTTTTTTACTTCAGGTGCACCCTGGATACGAGTACTGAGTAAACGACGTGAAGCAACTGTGTTTGATTTAGCCTGAGTGACGAGCTTCTCAACGTATGGACGAATCTCCTTAGCCTTTGCCAAAGTAGTTTCAATACGAGTATCGCGAATCAAGTTACGTGCAAGAGAACGCATCAAAGCGTGACGCTGTGTTTTTTCTCGGCCGAATTTTCTTACGTTTGAATGGTGTCTCATGTTATTTCTGTTTACGGATTACTGTTTGCTGATTACTATTTATTACTGCTTCATAGTTACGCCGTGCTCTGCCAATAATTTCTTGATTTCCTGAATACCTTTTGCACCAAGACCATCTATATCCATGATGTCAGACTCCTTCTTACGAGCAAGGCCACCAAGAGTACGAACATTTGCTGCTGCAAGAGCTTTGGTTGTGCGTCCAGAAAGACCAAGTGAATCAACACGAGTCTTCATGAGCTCAGAGTCCATCTCGATCTTCTCTGACTTACCTTCCTTCTCTGTTGAAGCAGCTTTTGAAACCTTTGGAGCGACTTCTTCTTCTTTAAAACCAACAATAGCCTTCAACTGGTGAATCATGAGAGTGATAGACTGTTCAAGAGCCTCACGTGGAGAAATAGTTCCATCTGTATCAATTGACAAACGAATACGATTGAAATCAGTACGATCTCCAACACGCATGTTTTCAACTTCATAATTTGCTTTACGGATAGGTGTGAAAGCGGCATCAAGAGTGATGGCACCGATCTCAACACGTTCCTTTTGAAGGATTTCTTTTGGAACAAAACCTAGACCTTTTTCAGCTGTAAGTTCAATATCGATAGATGAAGATTTGTCAGTAAGAGATGCGATGTGAAGATCTGGATTCAATATCTCAGCTTGTCCAGGAACTTCTATATCTTTTGCACTGATCTCCTTTACACCTTTAACTTTCAAGGTCAAAACAACAGGCTCATCGCCAGTTATGCGGATGCGGAGTCTCTTAATATTTAGCAAAAGAGTGATAACGTCTTCCTTTACACCATCAATAGCTGAAAATTCATGTTCAACACCAGCGATCTTAACTTTTGTGATAGCTGCACCTGGCAATGATGACAAAATGATACGACGAAGTGAGTTTCCTAGAGTGTGACCGTAGCCTGGATAAAGACCATCGATCTCATAGACACCTGTTGTACCTTCCTCACGAATAATTTTTGGTTTTGATGGGAGAATAACGTCGTATGTCATGGTTTTTGTATTTAAAATAAATAGACGATTAATTATACACTAAAAATTAATAATGTCTAGCGAGTATAGAACTCTAACACTGATTTGACATCGAATAAAAGCTCTGTTGTGTCAACAGAAGGAATACCTTCGACCTTTATTTCCTTTGTTTCAACATTCAAACTGATCCAAGCTGGTACCTTTACTGTCTTCAAAGTCTCATCTAGCTTTGTGAAAATAACCTTATTTTTACTACCTTCACGGATAGTTATCTTATCACCAACAGAAACTTCATAAGAAGGAATAGTAACCTTCTTTCCATTTACAAGGATATGACCATGAGAAACCATCTGACGAGCAGCGGAACGACTAGTTGTAAAACCAGCGCGTAGAACTACGTTATCCAAACGACTCTCTAAAGAGTTGAGGAGATTTTTTGCATTATCACCAGTAGTCTGGAGAGCACCCTTAACATATTTACTGAATTGACCAGCAGAGACTCCGTAACTGTAACGTGCCTTTTGCTTTTCCAACATCTGACGACCGAATTCACTTTTATTTCCACGACGACCCTTTGTCTTGGTCTTTTCTTGTGAGCGCAAAGCATACTTCTGTGTCTGAGTCTTACTGAAGACTGGGGCACCGAGGTAACGAGCTTTTTTGTATCGTGGACCAATTTGCATGGAATTTAGTTAAAAGTTAATAGTGCGCAGAGCGCAAGTGAATAATAATTAGACGCGACGTGGTTTCTTTGGCTTTGGACCATTGAAAGGAACTGGAGTCTCATCCTTGATAGAAGTTATAAGAACTCCTTTACTGATGAATCCACGGATAGCAGATTCACGTCCTGATCCAACACCTTTTACAACAACAGCGATCTCCTTTAGGCCAATGTTCGCTGCCTTGAGAGCAAGTGTCTCACCAACTTTTGCAGCTGCAAATGGTGTTCCCTTCTTTGCACCACGAAAACCAGCACCACCACTTGAACCCCACATAAGTGCGTTACCCTTTGTATCAGTCAACATAACCTTTGTGTTGTTATAAGTCGACTGAACATGAAGAATACCAGACTCAACACGTTTCTTTGAGCTAACCGCTTTAGGTGTAGCGGAAACAGCTTCATTTGTTGGAGCTTTTGCTGTCTTTTCTTCAGTTGTTGTTACTTTTTTTACCATTTTTTTATTTTATATGTGATTTCTGTTTACTGTTTACTGATTACTGATTGCTTTATTTTATGTCTTCTCTTCCTTACGTCTACCAGATCCCATAGTCTTACGGATATTACCACGTACTGTACGTGAATTTGTCTTTGTTCTCTGACCACGTGCTGGGAGATGGCGAGCGTGACGCATACCACGGAAAGTCTTGATATCCTTCAAACGCTTGATATTACCAGCAACTTCACGCTTTAGATCACCTTCGATCTTGAAACCTTCAATGAGTTTTCTGATAGCGTTTTCTTGATCAACAGTGAGATCCTTTGGCTTAACACTTGGATCAACCTTTGTTGTCTTCAAAATATGAAGAGCACGAGGACGACCAATACCGTAAACAACCGTGAGGGCTATTTCCATTCTCTTATTTTCTGGGAGTGTTATACCGAGGATACGCATTTTATTATTTATTGAAATTAAATTATTGAAAAATTAACCCTGACGTTGCTTATGTCTAGGATTTGACTTACACGCAACATAAATGTAGCCACCACGGCGAACTACATTACATTTGGCACAAATCTTTTTGACTGAAGCTTTAACTCGCATATTTTATAATTATATTATTTATATTAAAAACGTCTTGTTATGCGCGCCTTACCTCCATACTGGTCTTGATCAAGTTCCACCTTATCTCCGACTAGTACACGAATGCGATTCATTTTCATCTTACCTGCTAAATATGCAAGTATAATCTCTTCACTACCATCGATTTGCACTCGAAAGAGTGTGTCAGGCAAAGCTTCAACTATTATGCCTTTTAAGATTTTTTTTGATGGAATCTGTGTGTTCATGCGTGAATCAGTAGGAAGACCTACTGGGCAAATTAGCACGTCTCGACAGATTAGCAGAAGACCGTAAAAGAGTCAAGCGCCTTATAGGGTTCTAAGGGTTTTTAATGTTAATAATTATATGAGACTGGTCAGTAGGTACTGTCGTAACCCATGGAGGGTTCACCTCCGCCGAACTATTCAATAAATCTATTGACTGAGCATACTTCTTTAATATATCACCAGTTTTGCTTATAGAAATACCTGAAAAAGCCTGCTTTATAGTGTTGACCGGTATTACACCGACGAGATTAAATGAACCAGTTATGCGTGCTATCAAGTTTGTTTTCTTTAAAGCAGAAAAATCTTTTTGATTAGAAAATGCTACAGATAATGATTCTATACCTGGTTCAGTATATCCGAGCGAACCGAATGAATTTGTCGAAGATGCTCCTGCCAAATACTTAGCAAAATTATTTTTATTGAATATAATAGCAAATAAAGTTGCGGTTAAATTAATTTTTGCGGTTTTAGAATCAATAGTTGTGACGATGGTTTTACCAAAAGAAGCTGAGTAAATATTTGGATACATCACATATCCAGACGGAATCGAGGCTGAAACATTATGAGAAAGATCTGTGACTAATTTATTTTGCAAAATAGCAGTCGTGGAAGCTAGTAAGATTGGGGCTATGATAGTCTGAGTCCCTGAAAATCCACCAGAAACATCCCCTGTCAATCGTCCATAGAAACCTGAATACTTTGGAGTGCCTTTATACGCAACTATTTTAAAATCACTGATACTATCTGAACCTGAAATATTATATTGATTTCCTGGTTGATCAGCGACGATCGAAGCGTTTATGCTACCTGGTATTGTAGATGCACCTGAAGATGTAAATCCAGGCACTATCACTGAACTACTTAGACGATATATGAGACCAGAGTTATTGGTCAATCTGGTACCAGCCACTATCTTTTGTGACTGAGAACTGTATGAATTATAAATAGTGATCGTTCCTTGTGCTTTTGTCTGTGTAAATGATCCTTGAGAAGCTGGAACTGTTGTACTAGCACTGCCCGATAAACTAAATATTTCGTAGCCAAATGAACCTAAAGAAGTTGATGAAGCTGATCCAAGACTTGGAATTATGTAAGTGTTGTTTACATTAACTGGCAAGACTCTAGAGACAAGATTGAATGTTGCTGTAGCAAAATGTCCTGATACACCAAAAGCTATGCCAGCGATAATGACTATTATTCCTAAAATACTAAATAACCATGGTAGACGAGTATTTTTTTTAATTTTTTTCTCTATTTTTTTATCTTGAGTGACCTTTGGTGCAGATTTAACTGTAATCTCAACATGTTCGGCACGCTCGACGTGTTCAACATGCTTAACAGAATCTACACGACCGACTGGTATTTCGCGTATGGTTCTACGGTTACTTGGAATTATATCTTGTACTCTGCGTGGCATATTATTTATTAAATATTTTCTAATATTTTAAGGGCAACTATATAAAACACATTTAATCTCAATTTTTCAGCTATTAAAGGCTCAAATCGGACCAAACTAAGTATTTTTTCAGATGGAAGAGACTCAACTTTTATATTAGCATCTATTTTATGAAAGAGTTCATTAAATAAATCCTCATGAAAACGAGATGATATTATCGCCTTCATTGGTTGATGTTCTTTAGGGACCAAAGAAAGAATATTTGAACAACCCAAAACCCATGGAGCAGTAGCCGTGTCGATAAATTGCATATCTGTAGCGCCATGAAGTTGATCTAGTTGCTTTGTCTCGCGCAGGGTCAAAGTCGAATCAGCTGTAGATTCTGTTGAATTTGATAACTTCATCAGATTGCGTGTAATAGTCCGTATACCTATTGGATAGGACGCGAAAAGCACACACGATTGACTATTCGCAGAAACGATGTCAGTCAATTCGCCGTGAACATGCACTAAGACATAAGGTTCTTGTATAGATAGCGTCCTACTGAGGCCGATATGTTGAAGTAATAATGATGAATGAAAATCTATACGCACACCATGAAGGCCGGACTCTTTGCATGCTTTGATAAAGGCATCTGTAACCTTCTTACTAGCTAAACTAATTGCAAATGATACAGACAATGTCTTAGCAAGATTTCCTTGCCAATTTGGCAACTCATAACCATTTAATTTTACATTAAATATCTTTTCTTCAATTCCGACCAAAGTCTTATCACTCTCTGTTAATTTTGCACGTTCAGACTTTATAATATCGTGAACGTGAAGTGACGATATCTTTGTATCATTTTCAAATCTTTGATCAATAGTGCGAGCCTGTGAAATGATCCAGGGTGAAGATAGGATGATGTGGATAGTATAAATTTTCGTCTTCAAATTTGCGCCATGTGTATAGATATGAGCATCACCAGAGATTTTCTTAACAGCTTTAATAGTCTCTGCGAGCATATACCCACTATCAGTGTCGGATTTGTATGGTATCTCCACACCACTAGTCCAAAGTATGTAAGGTAACTCACCTGTTTTTATTAGAAACAACGTTCCACGAACAACTGAACTTTTGATATCTAAAATCAAATTCAATTTTTCAACTGATTTTTTTGAGAAAGAAAACATCGAGCTAATTATACCAGCACAGCCTTGATTCGTCTAACCCCCTGTGAACTTGCTTCTTCTTTTTGAATCTTAAACTTCCACTTTCCTTCTGGACCAGCTAGCTCTGAAGTATTCTTAACGTGTGGGCCACCACAAAATTCCTTTGAATAAGCATTAACCAAGTCAGTTGCAACTGGAGTCTCACCAGCTATTGGTCCGATGAAATATATAGATACATCATCGCCGTATTTTTCTCCAAAGAAATGTCTAGCACCAGTCTTTTCAGCCAGAGCTTTTGGCATGATGATCTGGCTCATTGGTAATCCTTGAGCGATCTTCTCATTTATAATATCTTCAACTTTCTTCTTTTGTTCATCAGCCATCTTTGCACCATATGAGAAATCAAAACGTAGGCGTTCAGCAGTTATATTTGAACCTTTTTGACCAACCCCATCACCAAGGACATCATGTAGAGCCTGATGTAGTAGATGGGTCGCGGTGTGATAACGGAGAACCATAGGATCATTTGCATCAGCGAGACCCCCTTTAAACTTCTGCTCCGCACCGGCACGTGAGAGATCCTGATGTTTTTTAAATTCAACCTCAAAACCTTTTACATCGACAGTGATTCCTTTTTCTTTAGCCAATTCTATTGTCAATTCGACTGGAAAACCATAACTTGAAAAAAGTGAAAAAGCATCTAATCCAGAGATCACTTTTGAACCAGAAACATCTTTTGATCCAGAAGTAAGTTTTGAAAACTCTTTTAGACCATGAGCTAGAGTCGTTCGGAATTTATTTTCCTCTTCTCTTATCACAGATTGAATACGTAATTTATTTTCACCAGAGATTACGTTTGGATATATTGCTGAATATTTTTGCTGGACAATATCAACTATTTCGATGAGGTCACCAGCTAAACCAAGTGTATCTGAGTGTCTAACGGCTCTACGAATCAGCTTTCGGAGCACATATCCTCTATCTGTGTTAGAAGGAACCACACCGTCAGCGATCAGGTGGACAGCGGCTTTCATGTGATCAGCCAAAATCCGTGCAGATCTCAATGACTCAAGCCTATCAGAAGACCAATTACTTGCTGTGACTTTTATCTTATCCATAACAGACTTCAATAAATCAGTATCGTATATATTATCAACGCCCTGCAAAGTCATTGTGAGACGCTCCAATCCAGCACCTGTATCTACTGAAGGCTTAGGAAGTTTACTGATTATTTTTCCATCCCTCTTTTCATATTGCATGAAAACATCATTCCAGACCTCAACGACCTCACGCACGTCATCAGCTTTTAGAAATTCTTCTTTGGTCAACAATTTTCCACCGAAATTACCGTCAGGTTTCTCTGTACCGGAAATATCATAAAACATCTCTGTGTCTGGCCCACACGGTCCATTGTCACCAGCTTCCCACCAATTATTTTTTACTGGTAAATAAAAGATGCGACCAGCTTCACCTAGTCTGGTATCACCTCCAGCATCGATCCTGTTTTTCTTGAATACTTCACGCCAAATATTCGCAGCTTCTTCGTCACAAGGTGCATTTTGATCACCTTCAAAAACTGTAACGTACAGACGACTTGGATCGAGACCAAGGCCCTGATCTCCAACAGTCTCATCTTTAGACGTTAAGAACTCAAAACTCCACTCTATAGCCTCACGTTTGAAATAATCCCCAAGCGACCAGTTACCAAGCATTTCAAAAAAAGTAGCATGGGTTTTATCTCCCACATCATCTATATCGACTGTACGAACACATTTTTGAGCATTTACTAAGCGCTTGATTTCTATACCCTTTCCGCCAACTCCGTCTTTTACATCAATAAAAGGTTTACCGAGCAGGTAAGGAATCAATGGTTGCATACCAGCGGTATTAAAAAGGGTTGGATTTGTAACACCTTTTTCATCAGTCGTCACCAAGGAGGCTGAAGGTATGACCAAGTGTCCTCTTTTCTCAAAGAATTTAAGGAATCGTGAGCGGATATCCGTTGAGGATAGGATTTCATTAGCACTTTTCTGCATGGGAGTAAGTGTAACAACTTAATTCATCTTCTTCAACCAAGTACGGTATTTATTGTCCATATCCTCAAAACTTTTACTATTATCTGCAATCACTTCTTTTCCATGAACCATCATTATTTTACCATCCAAGTCTATGGTCTTATCAAATATTGGAACCTTTTCTAAACGTTTTATCTTTTCTTTTGCACGAGTAATTATCTTATCAAGTGGTAGATTGACCTCTTTGATAAATGAAGCTGAACTCAATTTCTTACCAGTGGCCATCTTAGCCATCTTTTTTGAAGAATATAAAGATCCGTATGACCAGACTTTTTTCATTTCTCTACCCACATTTTTATTATCAACTATAAATCCATATTTCTTATAAAAATATTCTCTCCACTGAAAAACTGTTAATTCAGCTAGACCATAGCCATGATAGTATCCTGAACTTTCAAATGAATATATGTGTGGAACATTCAATATAGCTATGGAACTCTCAGTAAAATCCATATATTTTTTATTTACTGATCTTGCAATCTCGAGGACAATATCGCGTGTCAGGTTTTTACATTCATATATCTGTCTTTCGAAATCAACAACATAACATATACCCCTGAGAGCTAATGGTCGAAGCGGATATAATGCGCGGATTTTTCTTTCAAAAAGATCAAACGGGTATGGTTCACCTTTTTCATTTTTTGCATACCTAACTCTCCATTCAATACTATCTGAAATAGAATCCAAAAACATACTATGAGTTTCTGCCCATGATACAGATGATGGTGGATACTCAGTATTGATACACGATTCCTCTTGAACCGAATTCAATCGATCAGCAGCATGACCACCTTCATGAAAGACTGTATTGATACCCTGAACACCAGACCCTACTTGTCCTGGAACCGCATTTGAAGTAAAACCACTTGCTCCAGGTATACGTTGACCATTCCTATAATGTACTATGCCTGGATAATGACAAAAACCATTATTATGTTTACCTTTACGATCCAATAAATCCAGCTTTACTCTTCCACCCATAAAACCAATACCTAAAGCCGCAAAAGATCTTCCCCAATAAGATAATACGTTTTCAAATCTAAAATACGGATCTTCTTCTTTTATAAAATCACCGGATAGCATGTAAGAAAAATTCCATGGTTTACGTAGTCCAGGCTTATCATCCTCTAGTTTTCTAACACCTTCAAAACCATGTTTTGTTTTTTCATAAAGAGTATCGAAAATTGAAAACAATTCCTTTTTTGACATATCTTCATCGATCCTAGCTTTATATTCATAAAAATCATTAAAGCCTAATGTATTTGCATACTTATTTCTCAATTTAATCAATTCAATATAATCATCCAAAGTATCTAGAGGTAATTTCTGCATAGCATCAAAGCAGGCTTTTCTGGTTTTTTCATCAGGATTTGTAGCCACAATCACTCGCATCTTATTTTCTGAAGCTTCTATAAATTTATTACTAACTGGATCAACGTAGCCCTCCTTCCTCTTAGTACGGATTTGAGCGATTCTGGATTCGAGTTCACCAATCTGTTTACGTATAGGCAAAGCTTCCTCTGGAATCTGATACAGACTGAAAAAATGATCCCAAATCTTTAATCTGCCCTTAGTTTTTCCTGTGGCTTTTTTGAGATGACTTTTTACTTCATCTGCAAGTTCTTTATTAGACCTGAAGGCATCACGTGCGATTTGCGCTTCATTCATATTCTCATCAACACCATGATCTCCCATATATGATAGCCAGAAACATTCTTCATACTCTCCATGAAGCCTTACATAATTATCATTAAGATGATCAAGTAGTTTCGTTGCGGATTTAAATTTAGACATAATTTTCTTACTCATATTTCTTTAAAATCTCCATATCTTTTTTAAGATTTGGTAGGTTATTCGGATTATACACTGCCATGCAGGGATGGTATAGAGTGATTATATCGATCTTGCCGTATGAGGTCTTAGCAGAATGAGCTTTACCGTGCGCTTTCCCTATCGGCTCTAACTGGTTTTCCAAATCAAACTTTTTCATGATGTAACCCATAGCGTAACGACCGAGTGCCACTATGACCTTTGGTTTTATGATCTCTATCTGTCTATCCAAAAATGGTCCATATACTTCAATCTCTTTTGCTGTTGGATCACGATTCTCTGGTGGACGGTCTTTTACAATATTTGTTATGTAGATAGCGTCACGAGTCAGCTTCACGTGTTCCAAAAGTTTATCGAGCACTTTTCCCGCAGCTCCACAAAAAGGCTTACCAGTCTTTGCTTCATTTCTTCCAGGTGCTTCACCGACGAACATTATTTTTGCATCAACACTTCCCTCACCTATCACTGGAAAATATTTATTTGAAGTACGGTATTCGTAAAGTGGAGATTCTTTGAGATGAAGAATTTCATAATCAATAACACACATCAACTCATCCTTGTCTTGTTTAACTGGCATAATGATTAATAGCAGAAATACTATTTCTTAATATTTTCTAATTTTCCATTCAGGAAGATTGGTAACATACCCAAAATTTCTTCCTTATAGCTCACTGTCTCATCAATATCATTCAAAATATAGATTTTCTTACCAAAATGTAAACCTATTGCCATCTCCGCCAGTACAGCACCGCCAATATAGCCAGGTCTTCCATTTTTCTCATAGTTCAACACAAGGACAATATCTCCCTTCTCTATTTTCTTAAAATGATGCTTTGTCAGGAATGTCTTGCGAGAATAACTTTTGCCCCATCGCCAAACCACGTCTTGTAGGTATTAACACTAAAATCACCAGTTCGCTCCATCTTTCCAGCTGTAAGAGGTACAGCGACTTTAAATCCCATCATTCTTAATTCTTTAGCAACCTCGATGACTTGTTTGTAAAAAGATGCACTGGAACAAATAACAACGGTCTTTGTTTGCTTTTTATTGATTTTCTTTTTCATCTTATTTAACGTATTTTTTAATATTATTTAAGTCACCATGTAAACAGATAGGATCCATGGCTATTATCTCATCGAGGTAAGCTGCTTCCATCGGAATATCGTTCGACAAGAAAACCTTCTTTTTATTTACATAAGCCATACCTATTTCCATTAAACAATTACCACCAATGTAGTTCTTTACACCTTTCTTTTCTAGATTAACAATTATTATCGCATCACTGTCTAATATGTGTTGATAATGCTGATTTATATAATCATGAGCTTTTTTGAAATCCGCACTCTCACCTGGTGCACCATCCTTTTTTATAAAGGCTAATTTTTTACCATCTACATGATCTTGATAGTCCTGATGAATCCAAGCATCAAGCCCTAATGCAAGCAAATCATCCTTTGTCTTGACCATTTCGTTTACAAAACTGTTACTTCCTAATACGTATATTTTCATAGATTTATATAAATTTTAACTCCTTAAATAATTCGCACATAACTGGTTCAAGACCAGGATTTTTCTCCCAATCATCATCTGCGATCTCTTTTGCAATATATCCTTCAGTCATGAAAGCTAGCCTCCTGATCTCATCAATGGAAAACCATTTAGCTTGCTTAGTCTCATCCAAACTCCTACTCAATTCCCCAGAAACACTCACTTTATACAATTTCCAATGATGCCATGTACCACCCGGACGACGACATGGATTATCCTTCTTCACATCCAAAATCAATTCTAATTTCAATGCGTCTAAACCAACCTCTTCTTCCAATTCTCGTCTAGCAGCTACTTCAAATGAGGTGTCACCATCGACGTGTCCAGCTGGTATAGCAAAGCCAAATGGAAACCTCTTCCTTTCAATTAAAAGTAATCTGTCATTATTCCAGACAATCATTCCGACACTCGTATGATCACATTTCTTAACTGATTTCTGGGTGATTTCTGACATAAATCTTATTTTCCAACCTTGATAATAACTTGTGCTTCCTGTACAACCTTCGTAGCATCTTCACCTTTCACTCCGACTTGATCGAGTACTTGTGGCTCACGGATGAGGTCAGTACAAGTCAAAATGTCTCTACCAATCAAATCCTTTTTCTGCTGATGGGTAAGAGTCGTTATGCAGGTTATAGGGTGTAAAGCATTCTTTTCAATTATCTCATGCAAGTTATTAGTACTTGGATAATTCCAACCCAACATCTTCAAACCATTACATTCTCCATAAGTGATAGCCTGATCTGTAAATTTTGTATTCGTCACCAACCAAAATTCGCTAATTTTGCGTTTGATACCACCATAATCAAAATCAGTTCCAGCCAGATCTTCACGACGCGCTTCTATATAAAGTGCAACTTTTGAATCAGATTTAATATTTAATTCATGATGGAATTTCGCTTCAACCATAACAAGTTTCTCTGTATTCCAAGCCACAACATCAACTTCATGAGTGATGCATTTTCCAAGCACGGTCTGATCAGTCATGGTTTGATAGCCCCAAGACTGAAATACTTTTGCCACAAATTTTTCAAATGGAAAACCATCTGGACCAAGCTCGATCAATGCACGACGTATAGAATATTTTACAGCAGTATTATGAGAATGTTTTCGAAGTAAGTTGAAAGCTGTTTTATAAATCTCTTCAGTCGTCATACCCTCTCTCATATTCTTTTCTATCTCATCAACGATCTCATCTATAGCTTCCTCTGGTGCACCAACACGCTTGAGTGAATTTACCAACTTCTCCTCTTCAAAGAGCTGTTTCGTTCCGTCTGATTTGGTGATTGAGATAAGGTGGTTCATGGCTACAGTTTACAATCTTATCAGTTATTTTACTAGTTGATTAAACTTCGATGATCCCGCCACCAAAACATTCTTCACCTTTATAGATAACCAAAGACTGCCCAGGAGTTACAGCATCAATTTCTCTTACAGGAATAATAACTGCCGATGAATTACTTGACGAATTATCAACAGACTCAATCGTCGCATCAACCAAAGGTTGGCGATATCTGACCCTTACCTGAACGTGGTCACCAACTTTTGGTACTTCACAGGTCCAGTTAACTCTTGAAATCATAATTTTGCGCTTACTATTCACTTCGGCATTGGTCCTTAAAACTTGATCAAGTATTTTATTACCTACTGTCACCGTATTCTTCTCAACATCCTTACTAACCACATAGTACCTATCGTCATTTGGTGTCTTAAACTTTGGATCGATCGTAAAGCCATGACGTTCGCCAATGGTTATAAAAAGTGATCCAGGATGATTACCGATGATCTCACCTTTTTCATTCAAGACATTCCCTGCACCAGAACCAATCTCGCCCTTGATGTAATGCTTCAAAAAATCTTTAACATCTATTTTGCCTATAAAGCACAAACCCTGACTATCTTTTTTATCCGCATTTGGTAATTTAAATTTCAAAGCCAACTTTCTCACATCTGATTTCTGTAAGTGTCCAACAGGAAAAAATACATGCTTCAGATCATCTTGATCTAGAGTCCACAAAAAATACGTCTGATCCTTATTCTTATCAACACCAGCTAACATTTTAAATTCTGTCTTCTGTTTACTACTTACTACTTTCTTAACCTGCGCATAATGCCCAGTCGCAACATAGTCCGCACCCTGTTTTTCAGCCCATCTCCAAAACGCCCCGAATTTTACTTCACGATTGCACATGACATCAGGGTTAGGTGTACGACCAGCTCTATATTCAGAGATCATATAGTCGATAACTCCTTCTTTATATTCTTTTTCTAGATCCAGAGTAATAAAAGGAATTCCCAGATGAGCCGCTACACGCATAGCCTCACGACGCTCTTCGCGCCAGGTACATTCTATCCAATCAGGCTGCCAAACTTTTATAAATACACCAGTCACATCAAATCCTGCCTTGATGAGCAAAGCTGCAGAAACAGATGAGTCGACACCACCAGACATACCAACAAAGACTTTAGGTTTAAGAGTGGTATCGGTATTCTTGTGTTTAGTCCAAATTCTTTCCATTTTTGTTTGATTAATCGGACCGAGTGTGGCACCCGCATTAAAGGTTCCGGGAAGGTCTTTTCTGCTGATTTCCCGTTCCTCAATTTTGTTAGGGAATGGTATGGTGGCGAAAATCTTGATCTTCTCGCCTTCTACGACCACTTCGTCGATTATAAGCTTGATAATATCTTTTTTTAGCCGTTCTGTCACGATTTTTGGATCGTTTATCTTACTCAAAAACCTGTGGCAAGTCTCCTGAAAAAGATCAATCTTGGCGTTCGCATTGTGTTGGACATTTAGCTTATTTGATAGACCATCTCTCTCGCAAATCAGTTTTTCCTCGCTTAACTCGATTTCCGTCTTTTCCTTTCTAAATTCCTGAAGTGTCATTGCTTCAGCTTTGAATGCTTCGGTGATACGTTTCTTTGCAACCTCAAGTTTCTTGATGGCGCTGTCGATGTAATCCAGCCGGCCTTGAATGCTTTTTGCCCGCTCTTCACTTAGGACCGACTCGTTCCGGAATGCATTGAATGCTTCCTCCGGATTACTTAGCATTGATTTCACCGTGTTCCAAACCATCGGCTCGATCTGATCCGCTCGTAAATATGGGCTATTGCAATTCTCCACCGGATTATTATTCATTCTGCTTTTGCAGTAATAATAAATAACGCCACTTTTTTCCTGATGGCCCCGGTAGACAAGTCCGTCTTTTCCGCAACGGATCAATCCTTGTAACAAATAGGTCTGCTTGGTGCATCGTTTCGCAAACATTAAATTTTTTCTAGCTTGTAATTGGGCTTTTTTATGTTGCTCGTCCGATACGATTCTTGGTATTTCGATCGGGAACCATTCCTCTTTCGGTCTTTTTCTTGTTTTCTTTCGCCTTATTTCGTTCAGCCATCCATTGTTCAAAAATGAACTCTGAAAGCATATACATTTGATTCCGAATTTCCTCAATTTGCTTATCGGAAAGCTTCGGGTCGTTTATAAGTTCTTTTGCGCGTTCAATACTAAGCATGGGTTATTTCCTCGTAGTCCCCTTCATCTCCAATAACTCGGACGTAATCCTCGCATCCATCAACAGCAATAGCCCCGCACTTGCAGTCAGTCATCTTTTTTCGGGTATCGCCAAAAATCTCATCACCGCACTTTTTGCATTTGATGTAGATTTCCGTTTTGTTGGCGATTTCCTTTGTCATAAGTTTATCTTTCCCCTTTTAGTATCCTCTCAAACGCCTCAAGGTTACCCATAGCGTCATGGACCGGATTGTGATCATGTGCCGTGACTCGCAACTTTTTCCACGAACTTGAGTCAGTGAAGTTACCAACGAGTCCGGCGTAAAAATCACCGATCCTTCTTGCTGAATGACCGAACGGATTTTCCCCGAGAAATAGGTGAAAGTAATAATTTATGAATTGCCAGTCGTAAGCTGGATTGTCGCTAACAAATAGCGGTCTGAATCCTTTCTCTGTCACGGATAAAATCCATTTAGCGAAATTTTCAAAAGTTTCCTTTGTCGCACCTGTTCCGTGGAATGTCTGTCTTGAAGGATAAGCGACCGCACCAAATTCAAACGACACCGGATCATTCAGTGTTGGTGCTCGCCCGTGTCCTTCACAATCCACGAATATTAAGTTTTTGATCGTGATTTCCTTTAGCATATTACTTAAGATTTCTTATCGAGAAGCCATTTCCAGAGTGGCTTGAATTGTATGGTCTTCCCGTCTTTTTTCACTTCTCGTTCCTCGTCCCACGTGAGTACGGTAAGCGTGTCTACATTTAATTCACCGCTTGCCTCAAATAAAGCTCTTGTTTCTCTTTGCTCGACATCTGAATTTATTGACTCATAGCAAACTTGTATAAGCTCTATTACCACATGTCCTTGCTTGAGTATAAAATCTACCTCGCGATCATTTCGGGTTTTGTAATAAAATAATTCTCTATTTGGCTTAGCTCCACGCTTGACGAGTTCAGTAAAAACCAAGTTTTCCATGAGCTTGCCTTTATCGGGAGAATGCTGAACTGCTTTGGCAATTATAAAACCGTTATCAACAGCATAAACCTTTCGAGGAGATTTTATTCGCTCTAATGATTTTGGAGAGTATCGTAGTAGAGAAAAGACTAGATACGCTTCTTCAAGATAATTTATATATTTCTCTATGGTTGTGGTGCTCTTTAAATTCAAAGCCTCCATCAGTTTTCTAATTGTATATAAACTAGAAAAATTGTTTATCAGATGATTGGCTAGATTGCTTACCTGAGTTGAGAATTTAACTCTATGTCTTTTGACCACGTCTTTGAAAAGTACCGCATCAAGAAGAACGTCAAGATAGTCTTTGGGATCGACATTGCTTACTGCTACCTCGGGAAATCCACCATTGAGAAGATAATTCTCCGTAAGATTCAGAAGCTCGCCTCGTTGTCGTGGCAAAGAAGCGTATTCCTGATTTATTTGAAACTTTTTTGATCGAAGAAATTCATTGAAATCAAACGGTAGTATTTCTATGGGCATATGTCTGCCAGTAAGGTGTGTGGCAAGTTCTTTTGAAAGCAACTGTGCGTTGGACCCAGTGAGTACCAAATTGTACCCACCTCGATGCAAACGATTTGCAAATAACTCCCAACTTGGCAAGTTTTGAATCTCGTCGAATAAAATGGTTTTTACGTCACTGCCATAAGCGGCGTGCAGTTCTTTCATTAATTCATCCGTAGATATGCCTCCTACACTCGACAATACTTCATCATCGAAATTGAAGTACATAAACGGGCGGTCTTTCAAAAGTACGAGCGAAAATATTGATTTTCCAGCTCGTCTTGGACCGAGAACTACTTTTATCAAACTAGAATCCAGCCATTTTTTAGCAAATGGTTCTTTGGTTCGATCTATATAGGCAAGAGCTAAAAGCTCCTCTTTTTGTAATTTTTGACCAGAAACTATGTCTTTTAGGTTATTTTGCATAATATTTTACTTCCACTGGGCAAAATAGGTTGTTTTTGACCAGTACAGATAGTATACTGGTCAGGATTGGGAACGTCAAACATACCAAAAGTGGATAAGCTCAGAATACCTCAAATTTTATGATTTCTATTACCGAACAACAACTTGGTTTATATATGTCACTGTTCCGAGGAAGAACAGATGTTTACGCCCGTCGTTGGGAAAAGGACGGGCGATCTGGATACAGCCCAGCATATGAGTTTAATTGGGATGAGTTCATGTCACACAAAGAACGGGGTGGTTCAATGAAAGATTTTAAAAATAAGAAACTCATACCTCTAAGCAAAGAAGTTGTTAAGAAACATCTATTGGGTCAGCACGTTGTCGGCATATATCCTATCCTACCCGAAAACACATCGTACTTTATTGCAGCTGATTTTGATGGTGAAAATTGGTTAAAAGATAGTAAATCATTTCTACAAGTCTGCAGAGAAGTCGAGCTTTCAGCATATCTTGAACGTTCTCGTTCTGGTAACGGTGGCCATGTTTGGATTTTCTTTTCTGAAGCCTATCCATGCTATAAAAGTCGACAAATTGCAATCGAGCTTATTCGTAAAGCATTCAATGTTTCCGAGTTTGAAAAAGAAGTCAGTTTTGATCGTCTATTTCCCAATCAAGACACATTGAGCAAAGCTGGTTTTGGTAATCTTATCGCTCTGCCACTTCAAGGTAAATCAGTAGAAAACAACAATGCCGTATTTATCGATTCGGAGACTGCAAAGCCATTTCCTGATCAATGGCAGTTTCTTGTTGATATCAAAAAACACACTGTTACTGAATTGGATTCAATACATCAAGCAATTTTTGCAGACACTGGAAAGCCAGTGTTAAAAACACAATCTGATAGTGGATTAGAAATTTTTGTAAGTAATCAAATAAACTTGAGGCGAGCAGAGCTTACTCCTAGCCTCATTCATTTTCTCAAAGAGGAACTCAATTTCCTGAATACGGAATATCTCACCAAGCGAAGATTGGGAAAATCGGTCTATGGTGTAGAAAAATATTTTAAATTAATTGACGAAGAAGGTGATATTGTTTCTTTACCTCGTGGGTTTTTACAAAACCTTGTCAACTTTCTCAAAGAAAATAATATCGCCTATAAAATACAATTTAATATCCCCTCTTTTGAAGAAATTCATTATAAAAGCCAAATAGAATTAACACCATCACAAATACCGATCATAGAAACAGCTACACAATCCGATCAAGGTATTATTGTTGCTCCATCCGGCAGTGGCAAAACTATTATCGGCTTAGAACTCATAGCCCGTAGACAATTACCGGCTCTTATTCTTGTGCATCGTAAGCAGTTACTTGATCAATGGATTGAAAGAATTCAATCGTTTTTGGGAATTACAAAACTACATATTGGCCAATATTCAGGAACAAAGAAAAAGTTAGGCAAGCAGATAACCATAGGTTTATTACAGAGCTTAGCTCGCAAGGGTGATCTGTCGGAGTTAAAGGATAAATTTGGAACTATTATTGTTGATGAATGTCACCATATTCCAGCAGCCACTTTTCGAGAAGTCATTGCACAACTCAATCCAAAATATATTTACGGCCTTACGGCTACACCAAAACGAAAACATAACGATGAAAAATTGATCTATGCTTATATAGGCGAGATTATTGCTCAAATGGAAACTTCAGATATTGAACCAGTTTCCAATCTCCCACATCAGCCACCTGAAGTTTTAATCCGCACGACAGCTTTAGCTGTGCCATTTAGGTTTAGTACTGATCACTTCCAACTTTTAGCCAAAGTTGTATGTTTTGACACCACCAGAAATCAGATGATCATTGAGGATATTTTAAGCAAAGTTGCTGATAACAAAAAATTGCTTGTATTGAGCGAGCGTAAAGAGCATTTAGAAATTTTGGCTATGTACCTCAAAGGTAAATGCGAGACAATCGTTATTTCGGGAGATGATTCTGCTCCAAAAAGAAAATCTAAACTCAAACAGATTGAGTCCGGACATTATCAAGTCATTCTTTCCACTGGCCAGTTTTTTGGCGAAGGTCTAGATATTCGAAGTATTTCTTGTCTCATCTTAGCGTTTCCGTTTTCGTTTGAAGGTAAACTTGTTCAATACATGGGGCGTCTCCGAGATATCGGGGTTAAGAAAATAATTATTGATTATCGAGATATACAGATTACATTTTTGGAGAAACAGTTCAAGCTACGCGAACGGTATTATAAAAAGCTTAAAGCTCAGATAATATTTGCTTAATTTTGCTTAAGTTAAGCAAATCGTTTTAAAGTCTCAAAACTCGTTCACAATCGTTTTGGTTTTCAGATTGGTGCAAATCTCTTACCCTTGGCACAAAGCTCGCCACACGGGCAACTACAGGGTAATAAACTAAATACAAAAACGCCCGAGTGGGCGATTTTTGCTAAACTCTCTTTTCTTATTTATCTCCTGACCAAAGCACGGTCAATCTCTAGCTGAATCTTTAGCCCTTCATTCGTGTATGTCACTACAAAGAAGACTTTTTTGCCAGCAGTTTTATCACCACCCTGCACCTTAGTTGACGTATTTTGCTTTATTGGCCAAATGTTGATCATAGGTAATAGCATAATGCATACCACCTTTTTTATCTGAAAGATAGTACCAGTATTTAGTCACGGTTGGATTCACTGTCGCAAATAGTGCATCTAGTCCTGGATTGTCTATAGGCGTTGGTGGCAAACCCTTATTCTTATAAAGATTATAAGGTGAATCTTTTGCTAGGTCGACCGTCGTCAATTGTGATGAATCTTTTCCAAGAAAATAATAAAAAGGAGGATCGACTTGTAGAGGATAATTATCGGCTATACGTTTCCAGAGAATTCCAGCAATGATCTGTCTGTCGGCAGTAGAAGTCGCTTCTTTTTCGACGATGGATGCCATCTTCACTATATCACTCATCGTTACATGGTTTTTAACAGAAAAATTAGCCGAGGAAGTAACTATAGATTTTATTTGATTATTAAAATTTACACGCATAGCATCGATCACCTGATCAGCGGTCGTATTTGAATAAAAGAAATAAGTATCTGGGAAAAGATAACCTTCATTTGTTTTAGCCTCAGCAATAAAAGTACTAGAAGCAAATCCTGAAATTGAGTCATCTAAAATCTTTGTAATATCTCTAGAATCAGATCCTTCTGGAATAGTAACTTTTATCTTCGTCAGTCCTTGAATACCATAAGCCAATCTATAAGCTACACGCAAAACAGACTGGGGTTGATCAAAGAGATAACTTCCAGCCTTTATACCTTTACCATCATGGATCAAAACCGTATAGACAACATAAGTAAAAGAGGAACGGATGATACCAGCTTGTGCGAGTATATGACTGGCATCGGTCACGGTTGCCCCAGCAGGAATAGTCACTATAGTCCCTACAGGAAAATCACTAGGAGAACGAGAAACTTGAACTATTGTTCCTAATATTATTAATATGACAAATAATACAGCTCCACCAATTCTGATCACTGTTTTTCTATTTGCAAAATTCATCTATCGTATTCGTTTAATCGTTAATCGTAATCTTAAATAGGTAAATTGACAGGAGCCTCTCCCTTCTTTGAAGGAACACGGTTCAGGGTTGGAGTACCAGCTACAGCACCAGGTAAATGGAAAAGAGTGGCGAGTTCCTCTGAACTCATAACCATCGGATCACCCTCATATGGTGGATAAAAGAACGATCGGCGACGATAAGCTTTTATAGCTGCTTTGGAATAATAATTTCTTCTAGCGTCACGATAATCCTCCCATGGAACACCACCAAATTTTGCTATGAAAGTATCGCCATCTTGTTTGATACCATTCATGTGCTCAGTCGTAAAATGTTTAAAAGCTCCGATCAAACCACCAACACCAAAAGGAGTATTGAAGGCATCCTTCTTTGCTATATAAACAGCACGCATTCCAACATCAAAAGCTTGTTTACCCAAACGACGTTCGATAGCATGAGCTATTTCTTGCTCACCTTTCGTTATCATAGCCAATCTCGTATAACCAGTCTCAGGATCTGGTTCGCCAGCACTCGTCTTTGTTTTTCCGTCACGCACCAATATTTTATTGATCAATTTTTCAGATTCCTCCTTCCACAGATCAGCTTTCTTCCAAAGAGTCCCTGGTTTGTGGTCATTCTTTATATGAGCTTGAACCATGAGCTGAATCCAGATTTGTTGATTTGGTCCAACACTACCTAAGAATTCCAAAACCGGCACAAGAGGGTCAACTTTCATCTCTTCCTTTGGATCATCATGGAGTCCATAGTCAATATAAGTTTTTATGGGATAATGTTCTCCCTTTTTAGCATCTTTCGTATATTTATAATTAGCTGCCCAAACTTTCATGGACTTTGGATCAAAATGAACTGATTGAGAATAATCAGGCGCCTCTATGATCTCGATACCTGGATACTGAGAATATAATGCAGACATTACACCAACCTTTCTACGATCTTCTGTCCAAATATAAAATTTTATTTGTCCTTCAATAGAAGCTATTTCCAAAGAATAATATGGTCTATATTCCCCTTTCCAATACTGTGCATAATGACTACCATTCGCTGTGTTGTGTATAGCTTGAAGTACGACCTCCATAGCTAGAGGAGATTTAAAAACATCTTTTGGTAAACGTAATTCAAGAAGAGTATATTTCAAACCATATGAAAATTTTGCACGAATATATCTGACCCATAGTGGCCAAAATATATGACCCAAAAGTATAGCCAAGAGAATTGGAGACAGATATATGATATATCCTAGAGCTTGTTGGAATACTTGTGACTGAAATAGTGAGATGAGCGACTGGAACATGCAACTATTATAACACAGGTGTATATTTTCCGTCTTTATCTCTCTTGAAATACTTTGGATTCTGCAAGTTGACCAAAATAGTGTTTTCTTTGACGTAACGTTCCTTCATAACCTTATCTATGATCTCTTCTTTTGTCATTGGACCATTCTTAGACAAAACAGACTTGATAACATCACGAACAACCCCTGGGACATATCCCCATTCTGCTAGAGCATAGAGACCGCGTCCAACGAGAACGAAACGTTTATCTTTGATGAGTTCATTGTGAGTTGTAGCAACATGAGCTTTCTTATCAAACATAACAGTGATCTGTTTTGCAACATCACGGAAATGGATAGGAGAACCATGTTTACGGATAACTAGGAAGGCATAATCACGGACACCCTTTGTCTTGATATTAGCTGATTCTGAAATACCCCAATCACCAAGTGCATTCTTACCAATAGTCTTTGAAAGTCCCAACCAACGACGCATAACCTCCTGATTCTTATATTTTTCAGAGACATCTTCGAGATGTTGGAGGAATTTATTAACCATTTCTGATTCTGGAAGAAGATCTTGGTTACTCAAGTTGCCATAAAGCTTCTTCAAAGCCTCTTCGACTTTCTTTGCAAGCTCTTCATTTACATGCCAACGATGACGGAAATCATCATCTTCTTTTATTTTCTTGAAAGGCTCACCAACGACTAGGAGGAAGTACATATGGTTCTGGAGACTGATATCTTTTGAAATATGACCGAGGAAATCATCTTCAACGACGATACCACCTAGAGAATTGAGAAGAGTCTCAACTTCTGCAAAAACAGCTTTTTCTTGTTTGTATTCTTCAGACTTTCGAACGTTTGCAATGCCATAGTTTTCTATCTGGCGCACACGCTCACGAGTGATACCATATTTCTTTCCGATAGCATCGAGAGTGAGACGCTTTTCATCTTTACCAAGACCATAACGATATATGAGAACCTCACGAGCACGGTCAGGAAGAGATGAAAGTAGTTTCTTGACGATCACTTTTGGTTTGAATGATATGTGTGGCGTTGCCATGTTATTTCCTCGTACTAAAGGATGATTAATGATGAATAATTACAAACAGTTTTATTGATTAGTTTTATCACCTATGCGGAAATAAGTCAAGGAGTGTGTTGTAATATGTTGTGAAATCATAAATTCAAAATTCTAATTTCCAAATATTTATTCAACAACGATACTAACTAGCTTATTCTTAATCACAATAACTCTCTTAACTGACTTCCCTTCCAGCCACTTCTTTACATCAGGAATTTCTTTTGCTTGTGCCTCTAAAACCGCTTCACTAAGGTCTTTTTGAACCTTGAATGAGCTACGTACTTTTCCATTGACCTGCACTGTGATATTGACCTCATCATCTACTAATAATTTCTCATCACATACAGGCCACTCTCCAACATGAATTGATTTCTTATTACCGAGATTATACCAAAGCTCTTCTGTAACATGCGGAGCAAATGGAGCAAGGAGTTTTAAGAGGATTTCGAATTGAGAGCGATCGATTGTATCTGAATTATTTTTATGTGCATCTTTAGAGGTGTCGGTTATGATCCTATCGATTTCATTCACAGTGATCATGAGTGTACTGATAGCCGTATTGAATCCAAGAATCTGAATATCTGCAGTGACTTTTTTAATAGCTTTGTGCAGAATTTTATCTATAGGACTATTTTTTTGCAATTCACTTGAACCCTGCAACTTACTACTTGAAACTTTTTCTCCTATTCTCCACACTTTTTCGATGAATCTGCGCACACCGACAATACTAGAAGTACTCCAGGCTATAGACTGATCAAAAGGACCCATGAACATCTCATACAGACGAAGTGAGTCAGCTCCATAATTTTTTACAATCTCATCAGGATTTACGACATTACCAAAACGCTTTGACATCTTGCGACCATCTTCACCCATGATGAGTCCAACACTCTGAAGTTTGATGAATGGTTCTATAGTTGAAACAACACCAATATCATAGAGGAATTTATGCCAGAAACGAGCATAGATGAGGTGACGAGTAGCATGTTCAGCTCCACCGACATATAGATCGACAGGTGCCCAATATCTTTCTTTTTTAGGATCAACGAGCATCTTCTTATTCTTTGGATCCATGTAACGCAAATAATACCAAGACGATCCTGCCCATTGTGGCATAGTGTTTGTCTCACGTTTAGCTTTACCTTTACATTGTGGACATTTAACATTCACCCACTTTTCTATGGCCGCAAGAGGCGACTCACCTGTTCCGGTTGGCTCATACGATTTCACTTTTGGTAATTCCACCGGCAAATCTTTTTCTGGTACTGGTACAATTCCACATTTTTCACAGTGGATAAGCGGTATAGGTTCACCCCAATAACGTTGTCTAGAAAAGACCCAGTCACGTAACTTGAATTTCGTAACCCATTTTCCACCGACAAAATGAGTAATATCTTTGCGAACTAAATCAGATGATTTACCTGAGAATGTGCCTGAATTAACAAGAAGGCCTTCGCCAACGGTTGCTTTAAAATTATAATAACTCTTGTTGGAAGTTTTATCGTAACCTAATTCAATTGCACGAGCTATTCCTCTTTGTAAAAACATTTGCCAATGACCAAGACCGATTGATTCATGTTCTTTCCAATTTTCAACAATATCTTTTGCATCAACCCATTTAATATCAAATTTTTCATGCTCTTCCTTACTTGTCTCTTTTGCTTCAGTACTATTTAATACAATCAAATAACCACAAGCAAGACCCGATCTTGGAATTTTTTTCAGTCCGTTATAATAATGTGCAAAGTTGTAACCAAGACATTCAGTAAATTTAAAATCAAAAAAACCACTCTCCTCAGCCACCTCTCTCTTAAGGGTTTCTTCACTTGATTCATTATTTTCGGTACCACCTGAAAGTAATCCCAACAAACCACTTTCTCTCCAATTCAAAACAGCATACTTTTGAGCTATTGGGTCAAATATAACAGTGGCGATACCATCTCTTCTTTGTTCTCCTAAAACTTTATTACCAGTTTCTTCTGCTATAACTTCTTTTATAGGCAAACTAAACTTCTTTGCAAAAGCATAATCACGATCATCATGTGCAGGAACAGCCATGACAGCACCAGTGCCGTAGTCAGCGAGAACATAATCAGCTATCCAAACAGGAACTTCTTCACCATTCGCTGGATTAATAACCTTCACATCTTTGAGTTCAACACCTGTCTTTTCTTTTTTAGCATCGGTACGTTCAATTTCACTTTCAAGTTTTGATTTAGCTACGTAAGATTCAACTTCTTTTTTATTTGAGATGATCTCACTAGGATTTGAAAGTAATTCATTAACGAGAGCATGTTCAGGTGCAAGAACAACATACGTCACACCAAATAGAGTGTCAGGACGAGTCGTAAAAACTTCAATAGATTTGCCTTTAAATTTGGCTTTTAATTGATCATTGGTAATTGATAATTGAAAATTTATCTCCGCTCCCTCAGACTTCCCAATCCAATTTCTTTGAGCTTCTTTGATTGAATTTGGCCAATCTAGGAGTGGTCTTGTTTCTTGCCTCTTAGTCCCAATAAAAAGCTCCCATGCATATTTTAAATCATCGCGGTTAATATAATTTATTACTTCATCCTTATTTACCCAAACGACATCATGCAAGTCCTTTTCTTCTTGAGCAGTATCTTGCTGTTCATCATTTATCAATTCCAAATAAACAGCATTGAAATGTGCAAATCTATTAACTTTCTTAACAGCTTGGTAGAACTGTGAATCAATTTTACCTAATTCCTTTACAAATCTAATATTTTTGTAACCAGTTTCCTCGACAATTTCTCTTAAAGCTGCATCACTCGCTTTCTCATCACCTTCAATACCACCAAGCACAAAACCTTTCCAATTCAATTTTTTCCATTTCAAACAAAGATATTTATCTTCTGACCAATGCTTGACGATGCACATAACAACATTTCGTTCTGAAAAACCAACCCCTTGCTTTATAGCATCCTCACCTTCAGTCGTAACAAAAAGTGGAATTTTCGGTGACTGCACAGCGTCCAAATCTGCCAAAAGTCGCTCTGCATAATCCGTAATCTTCAAAACCCACTGGCGAAGTGGCTTCTTTTCGACAGGTGTGCCACAACGTTCACAACGACCATCTTCAACATCTTCATTAGCGAGACCAGTCTTACATGAAGGACACCAGTTAATAGGCTCAAATGATTCAAAGGCTAAGCCCTTTTTATACATCTGCAAAAACGCCCATTGGGTCCATTTATAATATTCGGGATCAGTAGTATTCACTTCACGTGACCAATCATAGTCGAGGCCGATGAGTTCCAATTGTTCTTTAAATCTATTTACATTCACCTCTGTGAGATCCATCGGATTCTTCTTCATCTTCAAAGCATAGTTTTCTGCAGGCAAACCAAAAGCATCAAAACCCATAGGATGCAAGACGCTTTTACCCTGCATACGATTCATACGCGAAATGATATCTGTTGCTATATAACCCTTTGGATGACCGACATGCAAACCTTCACCTGAAGGATATGGAAACATATCTAGAACATAGAATTTTTCTTTTTGACAATCTTTCCTAGTATCTTCTTTTGAAGTGTAGATCTTGTCCTTAGCCCATTTCTTCTGCCATTTAGACTCTATTTTTGCCGGGTCGTATTTCATGATGATAATAATAGCTTAAAAGGCGAATTCTTACAAAATTTAAAAATACCACCCAGTTTAGAACCGGGCGGTAGTGATACAAACAAATTTATTATTTAGCGGCTAATTTAGAGCTCAATCCGCAGATGGAACGATGGGTATGCGATCACACCCATGGACCATCATGAACAGACACATCAGCACAAAGACGATCACGAAGCCTAGTGTGACGGCCTCCGTGAACGAATGACGAGTGCTAGTAGCACCTGCCCTGATTCCAGTTATTTCGGCAAGACAATGCCTGCTTGCCTTACTGAAGTTAAAGACATTTCCATTTTTAGTCATAATAATCTCCAGCCAGTAAATTACCATTTAAGTTGAATGTAGTCAAATAACAAGATCCGAGTCAAATTTTAAACTCCATCACCTCACCATCCTTCACGATATATTCCTTCCCTTCTGTTCTGAGTAATCCCCTTTCGCGAGCGACACCAAATGAACCAGCCTCAATCAATTTGTCCCACTCGATGACTTCAGCGCGGATAAATTTATCTTTGAAATCAGTATGAATAGCAGTGCCAGCCAATGGTGCGGTCCAGCCTCTTTTAATAGTCCATGCACGAGTTTCCTTTTCGCCAGTCGTGAAATAAGTGATCAAGTCCAAAAGCTCATAACCCTTTTTGATGAGGTCATCTATACCGTTATCGAGACCGCCTAGACCTGAACGCATCTCGGCTTTTTCGGCATCAGTCATATCTTTGAGGTCATGTTCAGTACCAGCGTCTACTATGACATATCCAGCACCAGTTTCTTTGAAGAAATTCATGAGAGCCATCCAACGAGGATCGTAGTTCGTCGCGCCTGGTACTAATTTTGCACCGTTTTCATCAATTTCATTTAAATTTTTACCACCAGTTTTCTTATTCAAAACATACATGAATTTCTTTACTGTCAAAAGGTGCATGCTTTTTAGTAAAGGTGCTTCGAATTCATCTGCATGAACGGTACCAGCCAACTTACCAGCCTCAAGTGCTGTCAAAACTTTAGTTAAAATACCATGTTCTATAATAGCTTCCTTTTTTCCAGACTTAACTTCCCTGTTCAGATTCGCCAAGCGCTTTGTAACAGTCTGCATGTCAGCCAAAATCAATTCCAAATTTATGACCTCAATATCTTTTATGGGATTGATCTTACCATCAACATGGATGATATTGTCATCTTCAAAGATGCGCACAACTTCAGCGATAGCATCAGTCTCACGAATATTTGTTAGAAATTGATTACCCAGACCTTCACCAGCTGATGCACCTTTAACAAGACCGGCAATATCAACGAATTCCACAATTGCTGGAACAGTCTTTTGGGTCTTTGAGAATCCCGCAAGCTTGTATAGACGCTCATCAGGCACCGCCACAACACCCACAGATGGATCGATGGTGGCAAAAGGATAGTTTGCTACAAGCACACTCTTTTTAGTAAGAGCGTTAAAGAGAGTTGATTTGCCGACGTTTGGTAAGCCGACGATACCGATGGATAGTGACATGAGACTAGTGTACTTACTTTATGATCTTCTGCAACTCCTCCTGCTTGCCCTGCAATACCGCCATGACAGCTTCTTGCTGACTCATGCCAGCCTTCATCTTTTCTTGCGCCTCCACTGCTACCTGTTTGAAAAAATCAGGATTCTTTTCAACCATGGCTAAAAACTTATCGATATCAGCTTCGGGTACGCCTTTTAGTTGCTTCTTCAGCAACGCTTTCATAAAGAAATTCATATGATCAATCTTGTATTAGCTAAATACTATTTCTTTGTAGCAGATGAAGCTGGCTGTGAACTTACTCCTGCACCAGATCTCTGTGATTGAGCTTGAGCGGCCTGTTGTGCTTGCTGAATATTTTGATTCAAGAAATCAACAACCTGAGTGAGAGCTGCGTGGTCGTTATTTATCTGTGCACGGAATTCATAGATCGTATAAGCTTGATATGAGAATACAGTAAGGATTATTCCCGCGACGAATGCACCAACTATTATAGATATGATTTGACTTTTTTTCATTGTAATTATTTTAATTTATTAATATTTTAATTTCTAATATTATAACTCAAATCACTGTGGTGTAGTAGTGGATAGTGCTGGAGTGACCGAATCCGTCTCTATTGGTGTAGCTGAATCTGTTGATGATGTGGTTGTGGCAGGTATTGTTGGTGTAGTCGAACTAACAGAAGAAGTACTAGAAGAAATGTCAGAACTTACATCTGTCGTGCTTGTTGAAATATTTATAATAGTTGAAGATGTTGCCGTCGAGATTACGGTTGAAGTTGCAGTAGTCGTAGAATTTTCCTGTGAATTATTGATACTTTGTATAGCGCTGGCGGTATTTTCTTGATTTGTTGTGGTGGAATTATTCACGGTTGAATTGCTTGAAGTAGAATTTGTGGCGGTATTTGATACGACAACCGATGATGTTTGAGAGACGGTAGTCTGAACTACAGCTGGCAAACTTTCACAAGTACCAGCGAGCGTCTGTGTTTGACCATAATACACTCTCATACAATATGGTTGACCTGTACCAGAGTCATAGATCGTGATACCTGTAGGTCTATCAGGTGAACCAACCGTGAGGTGTGTTACGACGATATTTGTGAGATAACTAACACCATTTTCAACTTTTACGAACATGGAGCCAATCTCTTTGACAGCATTCACGAGAGCAGCGATGATCGGACGGTCCTGAATACTCAAATACCCTTTTGGATCAGCAGAGACGGCTTCTGGAATAGAAAGCTGAACATTTTGAGCAGAGAAACCGGCGTAAGTATTTGTAGCATCAAAACCGGTCTCAGGCTTCCATTTATAGAGAATAGGATTGATATTCTGCAAATCAGAAAGACCACGAATGAAACTACCTTGAATATTTTTCAAGCGCTCATCAGATGCACCGGCTGTCACGTTTCCAGCTGAATCTGTTTGGAGAGTACCAGCTCCGAAGTTTGAGAATCTGACCGTACCGGTGGTTTGGAACTGAGTTGACGGTGAAGCGGTACCGATACCGACGTTACCTCCAAATGTCGTATTGTTTGTACCTGCTGGAACAGCAAATATATTATGAAAAGCAGATGAATAATATGTCTGGAATATATAATCTCCACTATTTTTACCACTTGCTGACGTGCTCAAACCATAGTATGTATCAGCATTACTTCCAACTATACCATTAACAATATCTGAAATGCCTGAGCCACCTATTCCACTCGCTTGACTCATAGAAAAACCGACGTTTCCATTGGTATTCGCAGCATTAAGAGAAAAATATCCATAATTGGCAGAGTTAACTGTAAATGAATCACTTGGGCTCGATCCACCAGCAAGTGTTCCTATTTGTAATGGTCTTGAAGGACTATTCGTGCCAATTCCAACGTTACCTAATATATTTGTATTACCAGAACCATCAACGGTAAAATTTGCGCCATTCAATCTTACAGAACTTCCTAGTATTGTGGTTATATTATCCCCACCGAGCCAATTGGTCCCTGATGTACCTTGATAAATTTTAAGTGGATGAGCTAAACCAGTTGCATCGTTATAGCTAATCTGGACCGCATAAGCAGTAGCACTTGGTTGAACAATATTCAAAGGTGCTGCTGGTGCCGTCGTCCCTATTCCGACGTTACCACTACTAAGGATTGTCATCGCTGTAACTGGTGTGCCTGTGATATTCGTCTTCAGTGATAATGTTTCGGCATTTCTTGTTCCAATCGTATATCCGGAACCTGAACCACCAGCAAAATACGAACCATTCATCACGGCAGAGTTATCACTCAAATAAAATGTTGTACCTGAAACTATGGCACTTGTAGCACCTATACTACCAGTGACGTCGAGTGCTTTTGCTGGAGAAATGTTGTTTATACCAACGTTTCCATTTCCAAGCACTGAAAACAATGTTGTTGTCGCCAAATATCCTGAGGTTGACGAAGCGATCAAAAATAATGGTTTTGAACTAGCGGCACCTGATGTGTCGTGGATAGCAAGTCTTGCGACTGGAGTTGTTGTCCCAATTCCCACATTCACAGCATCAGCTCCAGTACCACCCAAAACCAAACAATTTGAACAGGCGACACGAGCATTTTCTCCGATAGCTCCACTCTTTGTCAGCGCAGTTGTTGAAGCAACAGAAGCATCACGAGAAGCTTGATAACCCAAAAAAGTCATAAGCGAATCAGTGACTGAACGTTGATCAGGTGTAACGTTGTCACCTACACCTGCGTTATAACCGATAGCTGTTGAAGAAGCAGCTGTGGTGTTGTAATAAAGTGAATTATAACCAAAAACAGAGTTATAAGAACCTGTAGTATTTTTAAACAACGAAGAAGCACCGAAAGCTGAGTTACCATAACCACTAGTGGTATTGTTAAGTGCACCAGCGGTATTATACATAGACTGAAAACCAAAAGCTGAATCATTTACACCATTCACGTTATTATACAAAGCCATATATCCAACACCTGTGAGATTTGAGCCTTGATTGTTAAAATATGAAGCTTGTGTTCCGATAGCGACATTATTTCCACCATAAGTATTACTAGCTAGTGCGGCGAATCCTAGAGCCGAATTTGATGTTCCAAGATTTGAACCAGATAAAGCATTGTAACCAATAGCAACATTTTGTCCCGATGTTGTCGTCTTCATCATTGCCCCATAACCAAGTGCCACATTGTAATAACCTGTCGTTGTACTTGCCATAGAAAGATAGCCAACAGCAGTATTAGCTCCTATACCAACACTTGGCGTCGTCAAAGAAGTGAGTGCCAACTGACCAATTCCTAAGTTCCCTTGACCTGAAGTAGTTGTTCCTATAAATGATGAACTAGCACTAGCAAGCCAATAGTTACCAAGAGTAGTTGAGGCAGTAAATATAGATACACCATTATATCCATATGCTCCACCAGCTTTCATGTCGAGAGTTTGAAGAGGATTGGTTGTGCCAATTCCAACGTTACCTGAAGCCATGACATTAAATAAACTATTACCAGCAAGTTGAGTATCTAACAGATATTTAGATCCGGTACCAGCACCATCAGTTGCATTTAATTTCAAAAGTGTCCATCCTGCTGTACCTGTCTGACTTGCAAAACTACTCGAAACAACAGTCGGTGAAACAGTTCCGCTTGAAATATTTGAAGGAACCAATGCGCCTATAATACCCTGATCGCCAATCTGAGTTGCTCCATATGAAGTGTATAGATTTACTTTTCCATTAGAATTCTGTGTACTGATTGAACCAACATTTTGTATATATATATTCGTACCCTGAACTGCGGCCGAAGAAGTAATGGCACCAGACGATGTGATAGCTCCAGTAATATCTAGCGCCACAGTAGGATTTGCTTTACCTATACCCAACCTATTATTCGTATTATCCCAAAACAAATTTGAATTACTCTGCGAAAGAGTACCACCTGCACCTGCAAACAAAACTGATCCTTGTGTCATGGTTCCAAACTTTGGCGCTGTTGTATTGAAGGTCTGTTGACCAGTCCATGTATTTGCATTACCCAAATTCAAAGAAGCTGTAACCGCTCCTCCAGTTGGTGAAATAGCAAGAGTGCCATCAGAGTTTGAAACTGAAGATACGCCAGTGACTAAGCCTCCAATATTTCCGTCTAATTTCTGAATCGCTGAAAGGATTGAATCACTTGAACTGATGGTTCCAGCACCTGAAGTATAACCAGTGAGTGTTGAGCCGATTGCTCGAGCATTCGTAAAATAAAGATTTCCGTTTTCAGTCACCTGCGAAGTGTTGTAGTCGCCAGATTGTGCTGTAACGGTACCCGTTCTTCCAAAGACGGATTGAACTGGAGCACCTGATGAACCAATAAAGTTTAAGTCATTCGTAAACGCACTCAATGCCGTTGGAAATGTTCCGAGTGAAAGATCACCCTTAAGGTACTGACCAGATGTACCAGTGGTAATAGCGTTTTGTTTGTTGTTGAAAGTGGTCCAGTTACTACCACTCAAGTAACCATCAACTCCAGATGAAGCTACACCGAGTTTGGTTTTGATTGATGATTGAGTTTCATCTCCGGTGTTAATGCCAGATGATGTGCCTGTGAATGTTCCGGATACTGAACCTGAAATATTTGGTGCTGAAATGTTACCGGTAAAGGTTGCACCAGAGAGTTGAGCGTAGGTAGTAGAACCAGCACTTATGGCTCTAGAGTTTGTAAAAAATTGATGTGAATTTCCTTCTATCAAATCATTAGTATTAATAGCTAATGACGATGTCGACGTTGTTCCAATCGATCCATTATTTCCGAAAAGTAAACCAGAAAGACCTGTGAGATTTAAATTAGAAAAAGTTGGAGAAGTTGTAGCGTTTATTGTATTTCCATTCCAATATAGATTTGAACCAGCGGTAATCTGTACTGATGGTACATTATAAAAGTTATTCCAATTTGTCGTCGAAGAATTTAAAGGAATATTATTTGCAGAATTTACACTGAATTGACCCGATACAGCATCATAGACTAAAGCAGGTGAAATTGAAGAAAAGAAGTTACGAACAGTTGAAGTTGCAGCAGCGATGCGAGCGTCCGCTAAAGTATTCGCACTAGAAGATCCAATATAATTGGTGTCATTACTAAATGCACTCAACGCCGTAGGAAAAGTGCCGAGCGACAGATCGCCTTTCAAGTATTGACCAGATGTTCCGGTGGTGATTGCATTCTGTTTGTTGTTGAAAGTTGTCCAGTTACTACCACTCAAGTAGCCGTCAACACCAGCAGATGCAACACCGAGTTTCGTTTTGATTGATGATTGAGTTTCATCACCGGTGTTAGAACCAGAGAATGAAAGATTTGGAACATTACCGAGACCAACATCAGCGGCAGTAACAGTCACATTACTTGAAAGTGCGTGACCATTAATTGTTGTTGTTGTTGAAACACCACCGAGACCTGCCAATGTTTGATCACCAGTGTTAATGCCAGACAAATGTGACAAATTCGTAATATCATTAGATGAAATACTGTGTGCTGGTGATGCGGTGAAGATAGGATCAGTCTCTATGAATGAAGTCAGGTATCCTGCTGGATTTGAATTCAAGGGATAATATGATGATGAGGCATTTGAAATCGTTAGGTAGGTTGATGATGCAAGTGATGAAAGTAAGTATCCTGCAGTCGCGTGATTACCCCATGAATATGCAGTGTTCCAATTCGAGGAACTTGCTGTGACAGTGTTATACGCAGAATTCCAATTAGCCGCATTCGAATTAACTGTGTTGTAAACTATATCCCAATTCGTCGTTGAAGCTGTGAGTGGAATTGAATAACCTGACATAAGTGACAAAGTACCAGCCGATGAATCGTACGACAGACTTGGAATCAAAGAAGAAAAGAAATTACGAACAGTGGAAGTCGCTGCAGCAATGCGAGCATCAGCCAAACTATTTGCACTAGAAGATCCAATGTAATTGGTGTCATTACTAAATGAACTCAACGCCGTAGGAAAATTCCCGAGTGTCAAATCACCTTTCAAGTACTGTGAAGCTGTACCGGTGGTTATAGCGTTCTGCTTGTTGTTGAAAGTAGTCCAGTCGGATCCAGAAATATATCCATCAGTTCCTGATGAAGCTACACCGAGTTTCGTTTTGATTGATGATTGAGTTTCATCTCCAGTGTTAACTCCTGTTGATGTACCCGTAAAGGTTCCGGAAAAATTATTAGAGATAGTGTTATACGCAGAATTCCAGTTTGCTGAATTAGAATTAACTGTGTTATACGCCGAATCCCAATTAGTCGTTGAAGCCGTAAGTGGAATATTATTTGCAGAATTTACACTGAATTGACCCGATACAGTATCGTAGACTAAAGCTGGTGAAATTGACGAAAAAAAGTTACGAACAGTAGAAGTTGCGCCTTTATTGTTGAAAATATTCCAATCACCACTTGTCAGATAACCACTACTCGTTGCTGATGCTGGATTATGTGCTGGTGAAGATGTAAAAGCCGGTTCAGTTTCCGTGAATGAGGTTAGATAACCTAAATCATTCGTGAATGAACTCAACGTTGTAGGAAAATTGCCAAGCGTCAAATCACCTTTTAGATATTGAGCCGACGTGCCGGTGGCAATGGTGTTTTGTTTCGTATTAAATTTATTCCAGTCAACAGAAGATAGATAACCATTCGACGTAGATGAAGCCTGTGATATTGAAAAAGCTCCTGTTGTCGAGGAATAAAACATCGGTGACAAGGCTGAAAAGAATGATGGTGTGAAAGTTGCGACATCACAATTTGTATCCGTTGGTAGACAATCCGGATTCAAAGTTGCACCTGGAGCATAAGGCGTATTATTCCAAGCAAAAGTAACGTTAGGTAAAAACGCGCACAAAGAAATACATAGAATTGCAACGATGGTTTTTTCTTTGAAAATCATGCGTTTAAAAGAGTAGGTCGCCTATTATTATAGCGTTAAAAGGCGTTGTCTGACAACACCTATTTAACCTCTTTTTCAACAGATTCTATCTCTTTTTGGATAAAATCTTCAGCAGTATCAAGATTCTTCTTCAACCTCTTCACAATCTTCTCTTCTTCAGCTGTTAAATCTCTCTCAGACTTAGCTTTTTTGAGCATATTTATCTGTTCTGACATGTCATCTCGCAATAAGTCAAAAGCTCGATGAACATTCTTTTCAAAATTACGTGTCTCTTTTCGGATACGCTTCCTCAAGACCAGGAATTTGTGCCATGTATAGAGTGCCACCAAGATCAAGAGACAAAGTAGAGCAAATATTGGTACAACGATAGAAAGTACCCCTGTTGACCAGTTCGTAAACTGAACCAAAGTCGAAGCTTTAACCAACATAGTTATTTTATTTCCAGGGAAACTCTTTGCTCCACGATTATCTAAAGCGTATACCCAAGCAGTGTATGTGCCAATTGAATTTTGCTGATCAGAGACAAAGAAGAATTCACCGTCAGGATTAGCTTGAACGATCAAAGTCTTTGCAGTCTCATTTTCTCTTTGTAAACTAACCACGACCTGTCCGCGTGGATACGTTGTACCGCGAATCATGATATTTCCAGAAAGACTGACTTCTTTGGAATAATCAGTAACAGAAGGAACATCTAAAGGTTTTATGATAACGTCAGTAGAAGTACCGATAAAATTACCACTAAGATCAAAAGCTTTCGCTATGAGGGTGTGACTTCCTGGAGCTAGGACTGGTGTTTCGTATATATGCGTACCATCATCATTCCAGAGTTCTGGAGTATTTTGGTCTATCTGGAAAGAGTAATGATCTATATTAGAAATATCATACTTCACTAATTTACCATTCTTCAGATTCAAATTCGTTGCACTCAAAATAAATTTAGCTTGAGGATATGTTAGATCTGCCCTAGTAATTTCTTTTACTGAAAAATTACTTGGTAAAGGTTGTGCGGCTGGAGCAACAGCGGTTGTATTAGAAACCGTATTCGCATTACTTGGCGAGACCACCGGCTGGACTTCTTGCTTTGGAACAAAAGTGAAATTGGCACGCATGCCATTTTGCAAAACATCTGTACCAAGACCGTCATTGGCTCTGACCGAACCAGATGAGAATGAGATCGTGGCAGAACCAGCTTTTTTGACCATGAAATATATATCCGAAACATCACCGTAGCCACCAGTATATCCTGGTGTTGGTAAACCTCCTGAAAGTGAGACAGTACCAGCGGTATTTGAAAATGTCGGCTCCTGCACCCAGAAATTCAGTATACTATTGGCTTTACTGACAGAAGTTACACTTAGTAAATCGTTTGGAAATGACAAATACGCTTCAACTGTATTTATAGGAACATTTTTTGTATCGACGTATAAGGAAACCTTGAAAGTATCGCCAACGGAATAACTTCCAGAGGCAGGAGTCATGTACAGATCTGCAGCGTGAGCTCTATCTACAGAGATAAGTGCAGAAAATAAGACGAGCACAAATGCAAAAAATATTTTAGTAGTGTTTCGCATACTTTTTCAATATAAATATTAACACACCAAGAGCCAATACCAAAGATATGAATGTTAACGCCGCAAGCAATATTGTCGAGAGATCTGGACCGGGGAACGGTAATATCGAAAATGAAAGTGGTTTCATCCAGGGATTTATCTTTGTGCCTTTTCCGTCATTTTGAAATACAGCAAAACTATCTTTGAAATCGACGGTGGTAGTACCAACATCTTTTGCTTTAAAAATTATTCTGAGTATCTCTCCATTTTTACCGACGTAGCCGTTTGGAATACCACCAGTTAGATTGATTTGTCCCGCCACACTATCGGCGACACCATCAATTACACCACCAACGACACCATCAATTACAACAGGTTTTTTTACCCACAAAGAAATTATAGAGTCATCAAAACTTATACTTTTAACTGCTAATTTATTTTGATCATAAACTATTGTTCCGTCTACAACATTTATCGGATTCACAGAAGCGGATACTCGTAAATCTACGACTACATCATTACCAACTTCTGTACTTCGGACAGTCGAATCCAGACTGACATCAGTCTCAGCATGCGCAAATTGTGAATGTGTGAATGTAAATGAAAAAAATAAAAAAACCGCCGCCATAATCATGGTCCAATTTTTTATATTCAAGTTAATCTTAATATTATTTATATTATTCATACATTTTATTTTGATTTCTTACCCCAGTTATATAGGAATATAGAAAAATCTATAGAATCAACCCTACCATCATGATTCAAGTCAACTGCAGGATTTTTAAATGGTGGCTTTGTTCCCCAGTAATACAACAACACTGAAAAATTTGCTGAATCAACTACACCATCACCCAAGAAATCTCCACCAGTATACGGAGTATTGTTTGCCGAATTATTCTGATTAAGATTTTGTGCCAAATTCTGACTTAGGTTCTGTGTATTTGATGTGGCTGGCACACTACCAGCTCCGCCACCTCCTCCTCCGCCACCAGAACCACCTCCTCCACCAGATGAACTCCCTCCACCTCCTCCTCCGCCACCAGAGTTTGACCCGCCACCATTATTTGTCGCTGAAACCGCATCAAACACAAGTGACGCCGTTGACCTATTTACACCAAAGTGAACAACGAATTTAAAATAATACGTGCCAGCATTTGGAACTGTCGCACTCAAGACAGTATCCCAATCTTGACCTTTTTGGATCAATTTTGCTGCTGATGCATAAAAAATATTTGTGTTACTACCACAGGTATCATCCTGATTCGTAACTACGCACCATTCATATTGATATTCAGTGTCGACACTACCTTCGTTTGTCACGATTACATCTGCTGATATCGTTGGCACCGTATTGATGACAATAGAATTTATTTTTACTTGAGCTGGGGATGCTCTTTGTGAACACTGTCGCCAATCCGTTTGCACATTACAGTTGGCACAATCAAATTTGAGTCTACCTGAGGCATCTGATGCAGATCCTGCTATACCTGCAAATTTTCCATTGAAATCAATAGATGCTCCAGAGAAATTTATCCAGCCTAATTTCGAAGACCAAGCGTAGCCACCGAGTTGACCGGAACAGTTGTTGGTAACTCCGGCTTTTGTGGGTGAAAGATTTATCCAACCATAACGATCACTCCAAGCATAACCAGTGACGCCAGTATCGGTAACCTGAACACTACAGTTTGTACAACCGAGATTGATCCATCCCATATTCTCACCCCAAGCATATTTATAACTAGGGTCGATAGAGCCAACAGAATCAGAAGCCAAAGCTTTGTGTAAAAAAGTAAATGAAGCAATAAATATTAATATGTAAAATAAATATTTTTTCATTTATCAATTCATGGGATTATCTATTCAAAGAATTATTATTTATTCATGGCACTCTCCAATCTTTCAAGCGCTACCACATAGGCTGCTCTGCGTAAGTCTATAACTAACTCAATAGCTCTAGTATATATCAAATCAAATTGTTCCCATAATATTTTCTTGAGTTTCTCATGAACAACCGACTCTGACCAATGCTCATTTTTTAGATTCTGTTCCCATTCAAAAGTGGAAACGATGACTCCACCAGAATTTGCCAAAATATCAGGTACAACAACGATTTTCCTTGAATGTAAAATCTCGTCAGCTGGTGGTGTTATCGGTCCATTTGCCAATTCTATGATGACTTTTGCCTGAATTCTCGAAGCATTTTCCTCAGTAATTTGCCCCTCAAGAGCGCAAGGCACCAAAACATCGCATGCAAGCTCCAGTAATTCACTATTCGAAATAGTCTTTGATCCGGGAAAACCGTCTAGCGCTCCCTTCTCTTTCTTGTAATTTTGTAATTGATTTATATCCAAACCGTCAGCCTTATATATCGCACACTTCGAATCAGATATAGCTATAACTTTATGGCCATTTTCTT
>Ga0007854_10000038_pt1 | contig 100189 bp, 107 predicted proteins | sample CryBogCBH12Aug08_FD_60382 | JGI IMG/M metagenome (GOLD analysis project Ga0007854, IMG submission 60382) | Freshwater microbial communities from Crystal Bog, Wisconsin, USA - CBH12Aug08 | ecosystem: Environmental > Aquatic > Freshwater > Lake | place: Crystal Bog, Wisconsin, USA | collected... | reverse complement strand
GCCGTTAGAATTAATAGCTCCTGTTGTAGAGTTTGAGATAGTTATGGTACCACCGTTGCCGCCGTCGTAGCCGTAGTCGTTGCTGCTGCTGCCGTTAGAATTAATAGCTCCTGTTGTAGAGTTTGAGATAGTTATTGTACCGGCACTACCGCCGGTGCCGCCGTCGTCGTAGCCGTTGCCACCATTGGAATTAATAGCTGTTGTGGTTGAATTTGAGATAGTTATGGTACCACCGTTGCCGCCGGTGGCGTTGCCGTCGCCGCCGTTGGCATTAATATCTCCTGTTGTAGAGTTTGAGATAGTTATGGAACCTGCTGAGCCACTTGTCATACCATCGCTAACCACAGACCCATCAACAGCAACCATTCCGGTGACATGGTCATTGTTCAGAACGATATTTCCTCCATTACCTCCGTTTTGATCATTTTGACCATCGTTTGTAGCACCATATGAAGTAACATTACCAGCACCACTACCAGTAACAGTGATGTTATCAAGTTCAAAATTGTTACCATTTGCACCATAGCCCACACCGTCACCGATGACGTTACCACTGATTGTCGCTGTGCCTCTACCATCAAGAGTGACACCGTTTATTGGGATATTACAACTACCTATTGTTCCACTGACATAGTAGGTACCTGGGAAAAATATACCTGCACACTGGGATGCATCGGTGATTGTTGCGCCTGGTGATAATGGAAATGCACCACCAGCAAATGCGCCCAGATCACCAGGTTGATTGTTTGAATCTTGAATAATCAAATGAGCTAAAGCTGAGGCTGTAGCACCACTTACATTCAGTGAGCTGGAATATGTGATGGTAAGTGAACCGTTACTTGCACTATTTATATTAAAATCTATTTGGCCATAAGCAGGACTAATATAACCTGCACCAAGAGATATATTTTTATTTGAAATATCAACATTGTTACCAGTTATATTTATTTGACCACCATCAGTGGAGACAACACGACCATCATCTCCTCCATTTGCTGAAATAGATGATCCTGTTACCGAATTATTGATTGATATAGATCCACCAGCACCACCAGAATTACTATTATTTATTCCCCATCCACTATCAGCAGACAAATTACCTACAACTGAACTTGTAACCGATATTGACCCTCCACCACTATTATATCCATAACCATATTGACCTTCTACTGAAATATCACCAGTATTAGAATTTGAAACACTTACATTTCCGCCACCACCTCCAGACGAACCGCCTCCGCCACCAAAACCACCATTAGCTGAAATCGATGTTGTTGTGGAGTTGGAAATTAAAATTGTGCCACCACCTCCACCAGAGTAAGAACAACTATCAATTTCTGAAACATCAGCAGCTCCAACGGCTCCGATAGAACCACTTACCGAATCATTATTTAATGTAATACTACCACCATTACCACCACCCTGATTACAACTTCCATCGTCCGTAGCACCATTTGCTGATACATTACCCGTCACATGAATATTATCAAGTTCGAAATTATTACCATTTGCACCATAACCCACACCGTCACCAATGACGTTGCCATGAATGGTGTACTGGTGATTTGGTGATGAGTTGTTTGTGTTGCCAATGATGGTGGTAGTGCCTGTTGTAGCGGTGATGTGACAATCACCTGTTATGTCTGCTCCGATGTAATAAGTTCCACCAAAGAAAAGGTTACTACACTGCGCACTTGTAGTGATAGTAGAATCTGGTAAAGCTGAAGGTGGTGGTGGTAGAGATCCGCCAGCAAATGCACCGAGGTCAACGGTGTTTCCAGACCAAATATATTTCAGGTCCGAGAGAGCTGAAGCTGTGGCGCCACTCACGTTGAGTGTGCCAGAATATGTGATAGTGAGAGAACCGTTAGAACCATTTGAATAACCTACTCCTACAGCTCCAGCACCTGCAGTTATGGAAATATTTGAAAGATTAAGATTACCAGTTGAGGTAATTGTGATATTACCACCAGAACCGTCAGGTCCACTAGAACCACCAGCACTACCACCACCACCTGTTGTGATACTACCTGTTGTTGTAGAGTCTGTAATATTTATACTACCGCCATTACCACCAGTATTACCATCACTAGAATTATCACTGCCAGCACTACCACCACTACCAGTTATGATGCTTCCTACTGTAGAATTTGTAATATCAACAGAACCACCGTTACCGCCAGCGCCAACACCACTACTATTATAGCTACCACCACCAGCACCACCATTACCTGTTGTGATGCTACCTGTCACTGTAATATTTTCAAGGGTGTAACCAATACCATCAGCGCCGCCGGTAGGATTACCGTTACCATCCACTATCCCACCCACTCCATCCGCACTCGTAATATTTCCAGTGATCGTCGCGGTATCTCCACCATCGAGAGTGATGCCATTGTACTGAAGAGTACAATCTCCAGTGAATGATGTTACTGTGTAGGTGCCTGGGAAATAGAGACCGTTACAGAGAGATGCTGAAGAAATGGTTGTACCTGGGAGTGTTGGGAATGGACCACCTGAAAATACACCTCCATCAATACCATTTATATTTAAATCACCGAGAGCAGAGAGTGTTGTATTATTTGCAGTCAGAATACCTGTATAGTTGATAGTGAGAGAACCGTTAGAACCATTTGAATTATACAATCCTGAAGAACCTAATCCTGTTGTAATCGTCTTGCCAGAGAGATTAAGATTACCAGATGAAATAATGGTGATGGAACCACCGTTAGCACCATAGCTACCATTTCTGTACTGACTAGTATCAACAACACCACCACCACGCGTTGTAAGCGATCCAGTTGTTGAGTCGGTGATAAAAATGGAACCACCAGAACCAGGACTAGCATTATAACCCTGATTATTTGAAGAGCCTCCAGCACCTGCTGTAACTGATGTTGTCGTTGAATTATTAATTGTTATAGAACCACCATTACCACCACCATAACCACCGGCACCTGATGTAATACTTCCAGTCACTGTAATATTTTGCAAAACAAAGCTTGCGGCATTTGTCCACCATGTACTACCATCGACTGATCCATCCACACCATTTGCACTACTAACATTCCCGAGGGTTCCTGTACCATGGCCATCGAGAGTAATACCATCATGATTAATCATACAATCACCACCAGTTAAACCAGAGGCGTTATAAGTACCCGGAAAAGACAGACTTGCACACTGTGAAGCATCGGTGAGTGTTGCACCTGGAAGAAGCGGAAATGCACCACCAGCAAATGCGCCCAGATCACCAGGTTGATTGTTTGAATCTTGAATAATCAAATGAGCTAAAGCTGAGAGCGTTGTACCAGTTGTTGTAAGTGTACCAGAATATGTGATGGTAAGAGTTCCAGAGTTAGCAATCTTGATACCTGAATCGGAATCTCTTCCAAGTGATGAAATGTTTTTGCCTGATACATTGACGTTGCTACCAGATATAGAAATACTTCCCCCTATACCGTTCAAGGTTCCTGAATCTGTAGATAAATCACCGACAATTGAACTAGAGATGTTGATGGAACCACCGTTACCCAAATCACTACCAGTTGCCGATACGGATGTTGTCGTAGAATTAGTGATATCTATAACTCCCCCAGTACCAATCTGATCACCACCTACTCCCGCGGAAGCACAATAGCCACCGCTATTTGCTGATACATCTCCTGTCGTAGAATTACTTTTAATAGTGATAGTTCCACCGTTACTACAAGCACTACCGCCATTTGCTGACACATCTCCTGTTGTTGAATTATTTTGAATAGTTATCGAACCACCAGCGCCACTGGTGTAGGGATTACGATTATCACCACCGCCATTTACTGAAACAATCCCTGTTATCGAATTATTTTCGATAACAATATTACCACCATTTCCAGCAGCAGCACCTCTCACAGCATTGCCACCTAACACTGACACGTCTCCAGTTATAGAATTTTTAATAGTAACAGATCCTCCATTATAACCACCATTATCTGTTGCACCCCCATCACCACTGCCACCAATCGAAGTTATTGTTCCTACGACATGGATATTATCGAGCTCGAAACTATATCCAGCACTATAGGTTTGATCATGAGAATTATAACCATTACCATTCACATTTCCATTGATAGTATGCTTACCACCACTACCATCAGTTCCATCAATCGTAACTCCTTTAGAAGATATGACAAAACAATTACCATTGCCATCGAGTGAGTCATTGTCAAAACTAGGATCGATGGTATAAATACCACCGACGGTGATCTCTCCACATGAAGTCATGGGAAATGGGACATTTGGATCTGTAGCTGCCCAACTAGTAAACGGCGTTGTTGCATGCGCCTGACCAACATTAAACAAAAACGCTCCAAGCATGAGAACTAGAGTGAAGATGGAGCGATTCAAGTTTTTATTGTTGGTGAAGTAAGATTTCATGTAAAAGATATTAAGCACACTCAAATACTAACTACAGATGAAGGAACGATTTTACTTTTGAAAAGAGTGATGGTTTTGATGTGGTACCAGAAGATGTACCATTTCTATTTCCAGTAAGTGCCGCTGACGCTGCCATTCTATCTTCATTGAGCTTCTGAGTAATCTGATGACTCAAATCTCCCAAGACCTTTGTTGAGGTTGCGTTGATGACTTGTTCAACAATATCAGATGATATTGTTGTCGTAGCTGAAAGTGCGAAATTTGTGAGCAAATTTTCTTTGATCTGCTGGACAGATGGTCTCGTAAGTGGAGTTGATGTACTTACATTTGTTTTAGCAGCCTTGACCTTCACGAGAGTAGCTGTAGAAGTTGATACTGCTTTGTGAACTGGATTTGCATGGAATATTTGAGTCAACAAAAACACTTTGAAAGCAATGAGAGAATCGTCTCCTGACAATCTCACTGATGTACTAGCATTGTTGATGTTCGAAAGTACATTCTGCATCTTTGTGATGGATGTATTCATGTCTGCCGTAAGAGCTTGTTGATCAGCTGAACTGAGTGATGAAGGCATATTGGCGATGAAGGCTTTGTACTGTGCTATACGGATTTCAAGCATGTCCTTGAAATTTTGCTTTGCTACAGCAGGATCAATTGCTGGTTTTGTTTTTGGCTTTGCTTGTACAACTGACGCTGTTTTTACCTGTGGCTTTGCTTGTGTGACTATCTTTTCTTTTGCTGCAGCATTTGCTGTGCCAACCACAACAACAGAAAGAATCATGCAGACGATTGTAATCGATATCTTACTGAATTTTGAATTGAATTTTGTTTTCATGTTTTTGTTATTTTTTTAATGTTTATTTTTATTGCGTTGCTGCTGGTGAATCTGTCACTGCTGGTGGTGTTACTGGTGCTGGGGCTGATGTACTTGTATCAGCAGGATTAACAGTTGCTGGTGGAGTAACTGGTGTAATAGATGCATCAGAGGCCGGTGGTGTTACTACTGGTGATGTTGATGAGGATGTATTTGTTGTACTACTTGCTGTTGGAGTTACAGCGGAGTCAGTTGTAGTTGCTGCACTTGTTGCAGTAGTTGTAGCTGCTTGTTGTTGAGTACTCGATGCAACTAGTGGTGTTGATGAAGTTGCTGTAGTTGTAGCAGTGGTGGTTGTGGCAGTACTGTCTGTTGTTGTGGCGGTCGTCGTAGCTGTTGATGTTACGGTAGTGGTTGCTGTTGTCGTAGCTGTTGAATTTGTTGATGAAGCAGTCACACCAGAACCACCTCCAGTTGTATCTGTAGTTGTTGCGGTTGTCGTTGCTGTAGTTGAAGCAGTCGATGTAGCAGTTGACGAAGTTGCTACATCAGTCGTTGTACTTGCGGTAGTGGTTGCTGTCTCAGAAGTTGAAGTAGCTGTACTTGTTGCAGTCGAGGTTGCGTCAACGACATCACTAGTCGTCGCATTGTTGGTGAATGAAATAATACGACGGACGATTATGGCTCCATCCTTGTCGATACCCTGAACGACGATCTTGTCACCGACATTGATATCAGAGATGAGTAGAGGAACATATGTACGGTTTTCAATTCTTTTAATTGAAGAGAGATCGAATGTATATGAAGTATCACCAGTATTGTCTGATGAATGAGCTCCAGTGATAGAAAGAGTTGATGAGGATACATATGAAACTGTACCGAGTGCACTGAAGTTCTGAACTTTGTTTTCTGTAGGTGTAATATCTGCTGCTCTGGAGACACCGTATACTATACTGGAAACTACAGTGATCACAGTGACCATCTTTAGTATCTCTAACCACCATATTCTCTTCTCCTGTATCACCTTTTCTATGATGATAGGTTTTGGTTCTTTACGTAGGTTGAGTATGTTTGGCATATTAGTATGAGTAGATATTGCTAATACATAACATTATATCAGATTTTTAATTGTAAGGAAGGATGAAAGTAATGTGGATAACTACTTATTGAAGTGCGCGACAATATTTTCATTTGTAATGCACTCAAATCTAGATTCAGGATATCCCTGTGTCCAAGATTTTGGTGCCTTGACTACCTCTTTCCATTTACACTTATAAGCAAAAACTTGATTGGCTTCAGATTCTGTAAAATCTATCTCGCCACCTCCCCTATTTTTCCAAAAATTAACTTCACTAATTCGCCCCGCATATTCTCGAGCCTTTATTTTTTCAGCAATAAAAAAGTTCTCAAAGATAGCACCCTTATCTGGACGTAATTCAAGAGGATCGGTATTGTTCAGTAAAGCATTTCTGATGCCAAGATCATAAAAATAAATTTTATGACTCTTATTCAATTCTTTTGCCTTATTTGTATACAATGGAGTCAATCTAAAGACGATAAAAGCTTGCTCCAATAATTTTACATAATTCAAAACTGTATCTCGACTAATACCAACTTCCTTAGCTAATTCAGAATAAGATATTTCACTACCTATCCTTAGTGCCAAAAGTTTTATTAATTTCTCAAAGGCAAATGAATTGCGAATATCACCAAACATAAACAAATCCTTAAACAAATAGTCGCTTGCTAATTCTTTTACCAATAAAGCTTTCTCTTCTCTCGATTCAGTAGAAACAATTTTTGGATATAATCCAAAAGTTAGGTATGTCTCTAGATCTTTATTTACATTGATCTCACCATATGTATTGACTAATTCTTTTATTGATAATGGATAAAGATAAAATTTTCGATTCCTACCAGTTAAAGGTTCACTCAATTTATTTGCTAAATCAAAAGAGGATGAACCTGAAGCAATCAGTTTAACATTTGGGACATTGTCGGCGATCAATTTAAGGATTATACCCACATCTTTTATTCTCTGCGCTTCATCTATAACGATCAAATCGTAACCACTAACCATCTCTACTAATTCTCTAGCAGAACGATCCTGAAGTAAAAGAGCATCTTTTGGGTCATCGCCCTGTAAATAAAGAGTTTTTGAAAAAGTCTTGAGTATAGATTTAATTAATGTTGTTTTACCGACCTGTCTAGCACCATACAATACTAAATTAGCAAGTACCCATTTTTCTCACCACGTTTCGCCACTCATCCATCTTGGCATGATGACCACTCAGAAGAACTTTTGGTACTCTGTATTTTTTACCTTTATATTCGATAACTTCTGGACGTGTATAAACATCTGGACTTGAAATACGATTTTCTTCAACTGACGTATGATCACCGAGCACTCCTTTTATACGACGACTGATGGTATCTATCATGATCATTGCTGGCAATTCACCACCAGTTAAAACATAAGGACCAACTGAGATATCCACCATAGGAAAAACTTTTTTTACACGAGCATCGATACCTTCGTAACGTCCGCAAACAAAAACGATATCTGTATATTTTTTAAATTTCTCAGCGATTTCATTTGTAAACTGTTCGCCTGATGGACTAAAGAAAACGATTTTGGTTTTAGATTTAGTTTTAGCGTTACGAATCTTTTTTCCAACAGCCACCTCAATAGCGCGGATAATTGGTAAGGCTTCGATGACCATACCTGGACCGCCACCATAAGGACGATTGTCTACACGTTTGTCTGAATATGACAATTCGGTTTTCTCTTTACCATTTTCTTCAACAATTTTTTGTTTTTTTGCTTCAACGAAATCACGAGGATTGTAATATTTCACAGCGATCAATCCTTTTTCTTGAGCACGTTTCAATATCGATGAACTCACGTATGGTTCAACGCTTTCTTTAAATAAAGTTATTATGTGATATGTGATCATTACCCTAATTTCAAATCCGCCATCGCATCATCGAGAGACTTTGTAACTGGTGAAGATGAAAGTGGAGCTGCTGTACTCGTAAAACCTGAAGCTGTTGTGGATGAACCAGCTGCAGCAGTAGAAGCTGCTTGTGCCATACGCTCTGGAGACTTGAGACCACCGACTGGCTCGTTTATCTTCAAATTCACACGACTGTTATTCTTCATACCAACCACACGTAGGAGTGTGCGAATAGACTTCGCTGTATTACCTTCGCGACCGATGATCTTACCCATATCAGCTGCACCGACTTCAAGAGTGAGAAGAACCCCCATCTCATCGACTGTGCGAATGACTTTGACTTGATCAGGATTGTCTACTAAAGCTTTGATAACAAATTCAAGGAATTGCTGGTCTGCTTGCATAATTTTCGGAAAGTAAATTTATTTATAAATCGTACAGTTCGCTGTACTGACACACAGTATATATAGTAAATAGTGATCTGTAAACTGTAATTAGAAAAATTTCTATTTACCTTTTATTAAACTTAAGCGACTGGAGCTGGAGCAGGTGCTGCCTCTGCAGGTTTTGCAGCTTCAGCTGGGGCATCTTTCTTGATTGGAGATTTCTTTGGAAGAACGTTGATCTTTTTTCCTGAAATAACTTTTTGAGATACAAGGAAATTGTGAAGAGTTGGTGAAAGCTGTACACCCTGTGCAACCCACTTCTTTATAGCTTCTGTATCGAGTTGATCAGCCTTGTTTTTCTGGCGACTATCATACCAACCGAGGTTTTTAAGATATTTACCACTCTTTGGGCCGTTTTTTGACTCTGTCAAAACGACACGGAAAGTTGGTTCGTGCTTGCGTCCTGTTCTTTGTAATCTGATGATAAGCATATGTGTAGAAAAGGATAGTATCAGAATGTGGCTAAATATGCAAGGCTTAAGCCGTCTTAGTCGTTAAAAGACTTGAAATAACCCTGAGGGTTTTCTTAATATCACTTTTCTTGGTGAAGCGACCAAAGGAAAACCTGAGCGATGTCTTACTATCAGCACCTATTGATTTCAAAACGTAAGATTCTTCTTCATCTCGGAGACATGAACTCTTCGTTGAACAGGCTATACCATGAGCATCTAGCTGAAATAGGAAGAACTCATTATCAATACCAGGAATTGAAATATTTAAAATATGCGGTGACTGGACATGTGATGGTTGAGTATGCACGTTAGATGATGTAGTTGAATTTAGATTTCCATTGATAATAATATCGGGTCGAACCTTCATCAGACCTTCAATAAATATACTCCTGAACTCACTCATCTTTAGTTGATTAAAGACTCTTTCTTTTTTTACTAATTCCAAAGCCTTGGCAAAGCCTATTATTCCCGGAAGATTTTCTGTACCTGAGCGCAAACCTAACTCCTGACCACCACCGAGTATGATCGGCTCAACCAATTTTTCTTCCATCAATTCTCTCTTAATATACAAAGCTCCGACACCTCTTGGACCGTAAACTTTACCAGCATCGAGAGTGAGCATATCTACTCCTAGATTATCCATATTTATTTCCTCAAAAAGAGCTTGCGCGGCATCGGTGTGAAGTAGTGGATAGAGGTTGGACCTATCAGAGGTCGGACCTATTGAAGACTTACGTGCGTCGCGAACAATTTTAGCAATCTCTTTTATCGGTTGCACTGAACCAATCTCATTATTCACCATCATTATTGAAACTAAGATCGTATTTTGCTTTATAGATTTTTTTAATTCATCTAAAGAGATGATCCCGTCTCTATTCACACCCAAGCGAGTCACTTCACATCTAACTCCGTTGATTCCAACTTTTTCAAGATTATTAACTGTTTCAATTATCGAAGAATGTTCAATAGAAGAAATGATGATGTGTGGTACTAGAATATTTGCCCCGTCTTTTCCACTTTTTTTATTTATAAATGCACTAACAACACCTCTTATTGCCAGATTGTTTACCTCAGTTCCACCGGCAGTAAAGACTACTTCATCTGCATGTGAATTTATATAATCCGCAACCTTTTGACGGCCCTCCGCTAAAGCTTTTTTTGCAGCTACACCTTCTTTATATAATGAAGAAGGATTTGCATACACAAAAGAAGAATACTTTTTCATCAGACGCGTGACGCGAGGATCTATTGGCGTTAGTGATGCGTAATCGAGGTAGATTCTTTTTTTAAATAAATTTGTCATAAAAAATATGAAGTAATTGAAACAGTAATTGAAATATAGCTTATTTTCAGAGATAAAAAAAGACAGATAACCGCCAATCTCTTTAATTTCGTTGTTTACTTCAGTCAGTTAATTTACTTTTAACCAACTTCTTGTATGCGCCTTGGCATACGCCAGTATTTTCCGGGAATAAACGTTCTTGGGTCTGGAAAAACCCGTAAACGTCTTTCTGACCGAAAAACAAGAAGTTGCCTCAACTCTGGGTAAGCAGAGTGCCCAAGCAGCTCCTAAAAACAGGAACATTTCGAAGACATCAATCACAGTGAACATACTGATATTTAATCTAGTGTATTGAGAAAATAAATGCAAGTCTATTTATTTTTTAAAAATGAATTATAATACTTACATGCAATCAATACTTTCTAACCCAACATTACTCGCTATTATCATTCTGAGCTTAGTATGTATCGTCTTATTGATATTAGTCATCATTATGCACATAAAGCTAAAGAGATTTCTCGTCGGTATTGATTCAAAACATATTGGTGATTCACTGACTTCTGTCTCATCTGATCTACAAGACTTGCAAGCCTTTAAAAAAGATTTAGAATCATATCTCACCACCGTCGAAAAACGTTTAAAGAAAAGCGTTCAATCAGTTCACACTGTTCGTTTCAATCCTTTCAAAGGTAATGGTGGTGGAGGTAACCAAAGTTTTGCCACAGCATTCCTGACAGAGGAAGGTGATGGTGTCGTTGTCTCGAGTCTATATTCTCGTGAAAATGTTAGTGTCTACTCAAAACCAATAAATAAACACAGATCTGAATATGAACTATCTGATGAAGAGCGTGAGGCTATCGGTAAAGCCAAAGAAAATTTAAAGTAATTTTGAGGTGATCAAATAATTTTTAAGCGTATTCGGACAAATAAAAAAGAAGGGGCTTTTAAATTCCCCTCCCTTGTTCTTGCTTTGCCATATCACCTTAAAGTCAAAGTCGCTTTGATATCTGAAATGGGAATCTGATATATCATAATACCTCCACCCATATTACCAAACCGGCACTGCCTAAAAGCATTCTGAAGAGTAAAGATATCTTTATTATCATTACTAAAGAGCCGAATGGTGAGAGAATCAAAGTTTCTCTTTTCTCCAGAATCAACTGAATTGACCTCTATGGAGAAAATCTCGCAGTCGTGTGCCAATCCAACATCAAGCTTTCTGATACACTCTTTCAAATCCTGCATTTGTTGTTGAGTTGGCTTGAGGCGACAATCTTTATCATAGATAATTTCAATAATCTTCATAACCATTTTCCTTTTGTTTTTATTGATTTGTTTTTTTGTGGACAAATACCCCGCTTTTTGTTCAACTACTTAATTCGACATTACCACTCAAAAAAAAGATTGTCAAACAAGCCATATTCTGATAGACTCTTTATCTCATGGCTACCTCTACCAAAAAACCTCAAAACCTCAACAATCAGCTGATTCCTCGCCCACCGGTCGTGGTCATCATGGGTCATATTGACCATGGTAAATCCACCCTTCTAGACTATATCCGTCATTCAAATATAGTTGCTGGTGAAGCTGGAGGTATCACTCAACACGTCGGTGCATACCAAGTCGAACATACCACTCCTGAAGGAAAAAAGAGTATGCTCACATTCCTAGATACTCCTGGTCACGCAGCCTTCTGTTCTATCCGCGAACGTGGTGCCCAAGCAGCTGATGTTGCTGTGCTCGTAGTTTCCGCAGAAGACGGAGTTAAACCACAGACTCTAGAAGCATATAAAAATATTAAAGATCAAAGACTTCCTTTTATCGTCACCATCAATAAAATCGATAAACCAAATGCTAACGTAAATAAAACCAAAGAAAGTCTTGGTGAAAAAGAGATTTACGTTGAAGGTTGGGGTGGTGATATTCCTTGTGTTGAAATTTCCGCACTTAAAGGCACCGGCGTTTCCGATTTGCTAGATATGATCATGCTAGTCTCAGATCTAGCTGACCTAAAGACGAACCCTTCTGACCCAGCCGGTGGAACCATCATAGAATCTGAACGTGACGCTCGAAGCGGTATTTCTGCAACTCTTCTCATTAAAAATGGAACTCTCACTAGTGGAACATTCGTTGTTTCAGGTGACGCATATGCACCAGTTAGATTTATTAATAATTTCAAAGGTGAAAAGATAGAAAGTGGTATCGCGGGTATGCCAGTCATCATCCTCGGTTGGAGTAAAATCCCTGCATGTGGACTTCCCTTCGTAACAGTTTCAAATAAAAAAGAAGCGGAAAAAATATCTGAGGAATACGCATTGGCTGAAAAAGCTGAAATATTGAAAGCAAAAAATGCTGCACCGGAGCCGATCGTGATAACTCCAGTAGAAGGTGCGCCAAGTGTTGTAACCGTTCCGATCATCATAAAAACTGATGTCATCGGAAGTTTGGAAGGCATCAAACATGAACTCGTCAAAATCACTCATGATCGCGTAAAATTGAAGATAGTTTCTGAAGGTTTAGGTGAGATCAACGAAAACGATGTGAAAGTCGCTCTCGGTGATCCAAATATTATCATCATAGGTTTCAATGCTGAGCCAGATAAAAAAGCTAGTGCCATGATCGAGCGCGCTGCGACTCCTATAAATGTGAAGAATTTTAAGATCATTTACGAACTCATCCAATACATCCAAGATGTTTTCAATTCAAAGATTCCAAAAGAATACATTGAAGAAATGTTAGGACGTGCCAAAATCCTCGCTATATTTTCAAAAGAAAAAGATCGTCAGGTTATCGGTGGTAAAGTCCAAGAAGGTAAACTCGAAAGTGGTGTTGAGGTTCGTATCATTCGCCGTGAAAACGAAATCGGTCGTGGAAAGATCCGTGAACTCCAGAGTCAGAAGAAGCGTGTTGATGAGGTTGCTACTGGATTTGAATGTGGCATGATGGTTGAAGCAAAAGTTGAGATAGCGGTAGGAGATAAGATAGAGGCTGTAAGAACAGTGGAAAAAATTTAACAAAAGTAATCAGTAAACGGTAATCAGTAAACAGTAGATAAAAATATGAGCAATCAAAAAGATGAAAAAATAAGAGAAATCCTACGCGAACTAGCTAGCGAATTTCTCATGCGCGAATCAAATCGCACTTCTCTCATCACCATCACCGGTGTCGAATTATTTTCCCGTGGTGCTCGTGCCAAGATACTTTTCACTGTTCTTCCTGAAAACCAAGAAGCAGCTGCGCTTGATTTCTTCACACGCCGTTTAGGTGATCTCCGTGAATATGTTCAGGAACATGCAAGAATGATGCGAGTCCCATTCTTCGAAGTCGGAATCGATGTTGGTGAGAAAAATAGACAACGTATCGACGAGATCGAGCGTGAAGTCGAAGGAAAATAAAGACATATAGGTCCGATAAGATCCTGATATTCCGTTAGACGATTTCCTCATAAAATGATAGAGTGAGCGCGTGGCCACGTAGAAAAGTGGTAATTCGGCTCTCTGCAAAAGAGCTATACGCGAGTTCGATTCTCGCCGTGGCCTCACTGGATTATTTACAATATTAATCGCATCGCATTTATATTTTTTTTATAGTAGACTAATATTTGTCGATTTGAAAACCTGCCCGGGTGGCGAAATTGGTATACGCGCAAGACTTAAAATTTTGTTTCCTTTGGAAGTGCGGGTTCGATTCCCGCCCCGGGCACACTGAATTAGGCACAAGCTAAATAATCAACTTTAAATGATCCTAACAACCATCCTCATAATAGTTGCGAGCCTCCTCATGATACCTGGCATCATAGCTATTGCCTTTATGTTACCTGGCGTGCCATATCTTTTCATTGTGGCACTCATCTATGGATTCATCGATCACTTTACGAGGTTGAGCCTCAAGGAATTACTCATCCTTGGTACACTCGCGGTATTGTCTGTAGTAGTCGACCAGTCCGCCGGTCTCATCGCTGCTCGTTATGGAGGTGCTCGTGGTAAGACATTCCTTTATGGCATAGTCGGTGCAATCATAGGACAAATCATCTTCCCACTTTTTGGTGGATTTATCGGCCTCTTTATCGGCATCATGATCGGTGAACTGATTCGCAAACAGCATCATATTCATGCCATCAGAGCAGCGACGGCCGGTGTCATCGGTTCAGTTACAGGTATCACAATAAATATTATCCTTGGCGTAATTTTCCTCACACTATTTTTAATATTTACAATTTAGAATTTGTCTGGAAATTAGAATTCTGAATTTATGATTTCTTTAAAAAACTCTTTCTATGTATTGAAAGCTGTCCATGCTTTTTAATTGCATTATAATGTGACCCTGTCCCATACCCTTTATGTCTTTCAAAACCATACTCAGGATATTTTTTTGCAAGTAAATTCATCTTTCTGTCTCGCAAAACCTTTGCACAAATAGAGGCTAAGGCAATGACCATTTCTTTTTCATCACCTTTAACAATCGTCTTTTGATTAATAAATTCTGACGGAGCTTTGAGGCCTCCGTCCAATAAAACCTTGTAATTATTAAAATCATTCTTTGCTTTATACAGCTTAACTTGTGACATATTTACAACCGAATTCAAAGAAATCTTTAGTGCGTTCTTGATTGCAAATGACAACCCTTTTGTATCAATCACTTTTTCACTTTGAAATGTAACTGCAAAATCAATCAGACTTAATTTTTTAACCTGCTCAATGATTCCAAACCAATTTTCCCTTTTTTGTTCTGATAATTGTTTTGATTCTTTAACTCCTTTAAATATTCGGCGAACTTTTGGTAAATTTCTGGTTGAAATACAAAAGGCACCAACAGCTACTGGACCAGCTATTGGACCACGACCGACTTCGTCTATGCCAATTAGGTATTTCATAAACTCATCATACTAAATAGATAATAAAAATGATATCCGTCAAACTTCCCCCATTGTCATTTTAAAGTTAAACTACATACATGTCCCGCTTCTCCCATCTCCACACCCACTCACATTATTCTCTCCTATCTGCCTTACCAAAAGTAGATGAGTTGGTTGATAGAGCCAAAGAGCTTGGTATGCCGGCTCTGGCACTCACTGATGCTGGTAACCTCTACGGTGCTATCGAGTTTTTTAAAGCAGCAAAAAAAGCTGAGATCAAACCTATCATTGGTGTAGATTTCTTCATAGCGGTCCGTGGTCGCAAAGACATGCAAGCTGGTATCGATAACCGTCGTACACGTCTAGTGCTTCTCGCTATGAATGAAACAGGTTATAAAAATTTGATCCAGCTTGTGACAATATCACATCTTGAAGGTTTCTATTATAAACCACGTATCGATCGCGAACTTTTAGAAAAATACAATGAAGGACTGATCGCTATTTCACCTTCTTTTTCTGGAGATATCGTCCAGGCTCTCAAAGGTAGAAATCAAGATAAAGCAAAAGAGATTGCGGAATGGTATAAGGGAGTTTTCGGAGCAAAAACCTCCGCAAGGTCAGACCTTACGGAAAACCGCCTTTACATAGAGATAACCCGCCACCCAGAGATGGAGGGTCATGAGGCCAATATGAAAACTCTGGCGGATTTTGCTAAGAGTCAAAACATTCCGATCATGGCAGCGCACGATGTTTATTATATGAATCCGGATGATCGTCTGGCTCGAGAAACTCTAGTGCGTGTTAACAGTCATACAGATTCTTCAGATAAAATTTCTGATACTGATGAGGATGATTTTTCTTTTATTTCAGGCGAACGTGCAGAGGAGCTTTTCCGTGATATGGGAGAGGCGCTCGAAAATACAGCAAAAATTGTTGAGCGATGTAACCTTGAAATCGTCTTAGGTAAATGGGTCTTCCCGGCTTTCGTCGTTGAAAGCGGTCGCACTCCTGATGATGAACTAAAACACCTCGTATTTGAAGGCTTTACAAAACGCAACGTCGAGAAAACCCCTGAACTTGAGAAACGCGCAGAGTATGAACTAAAAGTCATCCGCGATAAAGGTTACGCACCTTACTTCCTGGTGGTGGCAGACATGCTTCGTTTTGCTCGAGAAAATAATATACTCTCAAACATCCGCGGATCCGTCTCTGGATCTCTGGTGACTTTCTTGGCAGGTATCACAAACATCAACCCTATTGAGTATGAAATCCCATTTGAACGTTTCTTGAACCCAGATCGCCCATCTGCTCCTGATATAGATATGGACTATGCCGACGATCGCCGTGATGAGATGATCGACTATGTTCGCAGAAAATATGGTGCTGATAAAGTCGCCCAGATAGGAACATTCGGAACCATGGCCGCTCGCGGGTCTGTACGTGACGTTGCTCGTGCACTTGGTTTTCCTGTAGCAACTGGTGACCGTATTTCAAAAATGATTCCTATGGGTTCACAAGGTTTTCCTATGACTATTGAGCGCGCCTTAGCAGAGACTCCTGAACTCAAGACCGCATACGATACTGAACCTGATACACATCGCATCATAGATATGGCCAAAAAGATTGAAGGTTGTGCGAGACATATCGGAGTTCATGCTGCCGGCGTCGTCATAGCACCAACGACTCTCACAGACTTTACACCACTACAGTTTGATCCAAAAGGTGAAGGTAAAATCATCAGTCAATACGACATGTATTCCATCGAAGAAGCTGGACTACTCAAGTTCGACTTCCTAGGTTTGAAAAACTTAACTATCATTGCGGACACTATTGATCGTATTAAAAAAATAGAAGGTGTCACCGTGGACTATGACACCATCCCTGTTGATGATAAACCGACTTTTGAAATGCTAGCACGTGGTGAAACCGCCGACCTTTTCCAGCTCAACGGCGATGGTATGACACGCTTCTTGAAGGACCTGAAACCCACCACGATCCATGATATTAACGCTATGGTGGCTCTTTATCGCCCAGGACCTATTGGCTTTATTCCTGACTATATAGCCCGTAAACACGATCGTTCTCTCATCAAGTATCTGGATCCTATGCTCGAGAAAATCTTGGATAAGACATACGGCATTCTCGTCTATCAAGATGACCTCCTCATGATGGCACACTTGATCGCTGGATATAGTTGGGGTGAAGTCGATAAATTCCGCAAAGCCGTTGGCAAAAAAATCCCAGAAGAGATGGCGAAGCAAAAAGAGAAATTCATCGATGGTTGTATCAGCCATAGTAAATGGTCTCCAAAGAAAGCAAAGGAAGTTTGGAAATGGATCGAGCCTTTTGCCGCTTATGGTTTCAACAAAGCTCACTCAGTCTCTTATGGTCGCGTGGCTTATATCACCGCCTATCTCAAAGCTCACTTCCCTGAGATCTATCTTTCAGCAGTTCTTTCTTCTGAATCTGGTGATACTGAAAAAGTGGCAGAGACTATTGAGGAATGTAAGCGTATGAATATTCCGGTTCTACCTCCTGATGTAAATGAAAGCTTCAGTCAATTTACAGTAGTTAAAAGTACGCAAGAGCACAAGACACAAGTAGAAAATAGCAGCGACGCAAGTGGCGTCAAAACACGTATCCGTTTTGGACTTGTGACTATTAAAAATTTCGGTCAGGGTATTGCCACCGCCATCATCGATGAACGTAAGAAGAATGGTAAATTTAAATCTCTAACTGATTTCCTCGAACGTATAAAAGACAGAAATTTAAATAAAAAATCTCTTGAGTCACTCATCAAAGCTGGTGCACTTGATTGTTTTGGTGAAAACCGTGGAGTCTTGCTTGCAAACCTCGACCTCTTACTCGCTTTCAATAAAGAAAGTGGTGCTGGACACAGTGATCAGACCTCACTTTTCGGCTTGATGTCCGACACTGCATCAGTGCCAAAATTGAGTCTCCTGGCCGCACCAATGATAGATATGAAAGATCAACTCGCTTGGGAAAAAGAATTGCTTGGTTTGTATATCTCTGGACATCCTCTAGAAAAATTCCGAGAGATCATCAATAAAAAAGATATTAATATTAAAAAAGCTTTGGAGACAAAGAAAGATGGTGAGACTGCCGTCATCGCCGTCATCGTCACCACTATCCGTCCGATTCAGACAAAGAATAATGAAACTATGGCTTTCGTAACTATTGCAGACTTCTCCGGATCAGCTGAGCTTGTCGTCTTCCCAAGAACTTATAAGGAATGTTCTTCTCTACTCCAAGTTGATAGATGTCTTGCCATCAAAGCCAAAATCAGTACTAGAAATGATGAAAAAGGATTTATCTTAGAAGGTGCAAAGGGGTTGTAAGAATGCTATATTTAGCTTACTTATATTTATAATTTATAGACGGCAATAATACCAACATGAACCCACAAAACGAAAAACTACAACATATTCGTCACACGCTCGCCCACCTCATGGCAGCGGCGGTACTCGAACTTTATCCAAATGCATTACCGACTATCGGCCCAGCTATAGATAATGGTTTTTATTATGATTTTGAATTCCCTACTGGAGAAAAACCTACTGAAAAAGAATTAAAAGACATCGAGAAACGTATGCGAAAACTTCTTCCTTCTTGGAAAGAAATGACTGGTAGAGAAGTATCAAAGGACGAAGCACTTGGATTATTTTCATCACCAAATGGAGCTAACCAATATAAAGCTGAGCTCATCAATGACATAGTCGCCAAAGGTGAAAAGATAACTCTATACAAAGCCGGAAACTTTACTGACCTTTGTCGTGGTGGTCACTCTGAAAGTCCAGCCAAAGATATTCCTGCTGATTGTTTCAAACTTTCACGTATCGCTGGTGCTTATTGGAAAGGAGATGAAGCCAATACCCAACTCACTCGCATATACGGTTTAGCTTTTGAAAATAAAACCGATCTTGAAGCATATGAAAATATGATGAAAGAAGCTGAGAAGAGAGATCATCGTAAACTCGGTAAAGAATTGGATCTTTTTGATTTTGATGATGATGTTGGTCCAGGACTTCCTCTTTGGCTTCCAAACGGAACAGCTATAGTTGAAGAGTTGGAAAAACTAGCAAAAGAGACTGAATTTAAAGCTGGATATGTACGCGTCAAAACTCCTCATATTGCAAAAGAGTCCATGTACCTCCGCAGTGGTCACCTTCCTTATTATGCAGAATCGATGTTCCCTCCTATGGAATACGAAGGTGGTAAATATTATTTAAAAGCGATGAATTGTCCTCATCACCATAAAATATTTTGTTCACGTCCTCGTAGTTATCGTGAATTACCACTACGCTTGGCTGAATACGGCACATGTTATCGTCATGAAAAATCCGGCGAACTCTTTGGTCTTATGCGTGTTCGCTGCCTCAACATGAATGATGCTCATATGTATTGTACTGAGGAGCAATTCGGTGATGAATTCCGCGCAGTCAACGATATGTACCTTCAATATTTTAAAATATTCGGCATTGAAAAATATGTCATGCGTTTCTCAACACATGATCCAAAGCGTCTTGGTGAAAAATTCGTCAATGAACCAGGATTATGGAAAAAGACCGAAGATATGGTCCGTAAAGTTCTGGTTGATTCAAAGATTCCATTTATCGAAGTGCCGAACGAAGCCGCTTTCTATGGCCCAAAGATAGACGTTCAAGTCTGGTCAGCTATCGGTCGTGAGTTCACCCTAGCAACCAACCAAGTCGACTTCTCCGTTCCAAAGAAATTTGATTTAGTCTATACAGATAAAGACGGTTCACAAAAGACACCGCTCTGTATTCACCGTGCCCCACTCGGCACCCACGAACGCTTCATTGGCTTCCTCATCGAACATTACGGTGGTAACTTCCCTCTATGGCTTTCACCAGTCCAAGTGGCCGTCATACCAGTTGGCGAAGCTCATTTTGAAGAAGCACAAAAGATTCACGACCTTCTCCGCTCAAAGATGATTCGTTCTGAATTCGATAATTCAAATGCCGGTTTTGGTAAAAAGATCCGTAATGCCAAAGACTCTCGCACACCTTACACCATCATCATCGGAGACAAAGACCTCGCCGTAAAAAAAATCACTCTTGAGAGTCGCGACCTAGCCGCAAAAACAGGTAAAGGTCAGATCGGCCAAATAGATATTAGCGAAGTTATTGAGAGGTTTGAGAAAGAAATCTCTGAAAGAAATTAATAAATTACTTAATACAGCACATATGAATCCAATTGAATCTCCGGTAAATCCAATCCAGAAAAAACTTGAGGATATTGAGATCATTGCGGAAGAGACAAGTAAAGAGAGAATCAATCCTAACGATTTCATTGGTCATCCTTTTTTCAATGAAGAAGAGATCATTGATGACCTTGCACATTGTAAAGAAAAAGAAATAAATATAGCCGAACAAAATAAAAAATTTACGCCTGAACAAGCTGCTCAGATAGAAAGAGGTCTGGCTGCTGAATATACATTTAGACATGCTATTGAAGAATACGGCTGGCTGGCTGAAAAAGTAAATATGTTTATCACTTCACAGTTTGATGACTATTTCAGGGGTATTGATTCAATTGCTCAAATAGATTTAGGTCCTGGACGCTATGAGCATATCGGTTTTGCATTAGATTTTGCAACATCACCAGAAGATATTGGAAATAAACTTCGTCACAGTTTTGACGCTATTGATAACGGATTTACTCCATCGGTCAAATATTTTGATTCAGAAAAAACTGGCAAATTAAAAAATTTTAAAGTCCCAAGGATCGTCATTGGTACCAGTGGTGAAACCCTACAAAGATTAGTGAATTATAGTTCTGAGATAATGAACGGATCTGTTATAGCAGAGTCAAATAAAAAAGCGATCAAAGAAGATCCATTCAAACATGTCATCTTTGGTGAAATCATTGCCCAACTTAGTACATTTTGTAACCGTCTAGAAAAAGTTATCACGCAAGCAAGATCTGAAAAGAGAGTCGACGTAGAAAAACGTGCCACAGAGTCATTAAAGATTCATAAAAATGCTTTGAAGGTCATCCAAGAACTTGCAAATGAAAGAAAGAGTGATATGGCTACAATTCATAAAACTATCCGTTCCGATCATTTTGCGGTCACGATGGGGTCAGCACTTTCAGTTCTCTCGATGACACCTATAAACTTCAGTAAGCCAAAAAATAAATAAAAAAGGATGCCCGTAATGAGCATCCCTAATTTTGATTTGTTTTTTTACATTCGTTTTTTTCCTCTTGTTTCGGTAACAACGTAACACCCATTACGTCATTGTATTGATGTGTAGTTATTACCTTTTGTTTTCGAAGTTTTAATAGGCCAACAGAGACAACCAATGCCTCCTTTTTACCCCTTGCTCGTATCATTCTAAGACGTGCAAGAGCTTTGGATATGTCAGCACCTGAAGCCTGCATGTCTCGTTCAGTTTTCATTCTTAAAATAATATACCACATATGTATAAATAACGCAAGTTTTCCATTAGGCACTCCCGAGCTCCAACCGCCTGATATGATTGACTCATGGGCAATAGAAATTAATATAACAAAAACCCCCTTTCGGGGGCATTGTTTTTATAGGCTTTTGTTTTAACTTTTTTAGACTTTTTATTTGGAGCCACACCCGCTTTTCCCAATCACTGTTCAGTAATGATCAATCCTTAAATCGATCAAACCTATATCTTTGGACGATTGAAGATAAGATACATAACTGTAGCAAAGAGGATAAGAATGATAAGTATAGCTATCCAACCCCATGGAATATTCTGGAGGGAGAAGAGAGCCGCTGCAGATTGACCATTATTTGTCTGATTTGTATTAGTTGAAGTTGTTGTGTTTGTAGTAGTGTTTGTAGTGTTTGTATTACTATTTACTGAACTAGCTGGACGAACAACGTTAACTGTATTACTACATGCGCGTGTACCGGTCTTACCATCAGCGGATGTAACAGTGACTATCGCATTCTTTTCACCATAAGTACTGTAATATTTTATAGCTGTGATAGCAGAACCTGTAAGACTATCAGAACCTGACCATGAATAAGTGTAAGGAGCGACACCACCAGTGACTTCAACAGTCCATGTTATTGGCTGGTTGAGTGAAGCTGTATTTGGATCAGAATAACAACCGATATCAAGACCACTGTTATTTGAATTTATAACATTATTGGTTATAACATTTGAATTGTAACCGTAGTAACCTGTTTGATAACCATTAACATTGACTGAACTTGAACAAGCCTGAGTTGTTGTTTGGCCATTCAAACTAACAGTTACTGAGGCTGTCTTATAACCAGGATTGTTATATGAAGTTGAGAGTGATGAACCATATCCTGATATTCCATCAGAACCTGACCATGAATATGTTGGTGTATTATTATAATAACCATTATATCCAGTGTTTCCATAAACTGACGCTGTCCAAGTAACAATAGAACCAACAAGAGTGTTTGTTACGTTAGGAGTACATGAGACCTGAAGATTATTATAAATTGGATTGACGTATATTGGATTGTTATAACTATTGCCGTAAACAGTGACTGAATTACTACAATTAGCAGATTGTGACTGACCACCTGAAGTGACTGTCAAATATGCGCCGTATGTACCAGCATTGTAATAAACAGTAGAGACTGATGCACCACTACCCATAAATCCGTTTGAACCAGACCATGAATAACTATAAGATCTTGTGCCACCAGAAACACTAGAAACCCAAGTAACTGTATTGCCAGTATTCGTTGAAAGTGGCTGTGAGTAACATGAGACGTAAAGAGGAGGAATAACTATAGTGGTTGGAGCACTGTATTGATAACAAGTATGGTAATAACCACATTGGTAAGTCTGGGCAGATGCAACATGAGCACCCCCAAAACCAACGACAAATACGAGGGCAAGCAAAATTGCAATACCACCGAATATTGATTTTTTATTATTTAAATAAGTCATAAATTTATATAAGTTAATTGAATAGAATACGCCTATAACGAGTCGTATGTCATATACTATACACTATATGGATAATTTGTCAAGACCCCAAAATATGGCTAAGAAAGGGCTAATATTGGTGCCGAGGGCCGGGATTGAACCGGCGACCACTCCCTCTTCAGGGGAATGCTCTACCACTGAGCTACCTCGGCAGGATTATTTTGGCAATGTCTTTAAGACTTCTTGAAGTGCTGGAGTGTAACTCAACATCATATTCATATATGGTTGAATGGCATAAAATGCACCGACACTCAATCCAAGAACGACAATCCAGTAAATCATCTTGAATGCAGTGGACCAATGAGCAGAACGACGCATACTATGTAAAATAGCATTGTTTTCTTCTACTAGCTTATTTGTCCTTTCAAGCAATGACTTCTCCTCTGGTGTCATGGAAAACACTATAGCAGATTATACAAAAGTATGAAAGTATATAGTATCGCCTTCGTAGTTCAATGGATAGAACAGGCCCGTCCTAAGGGTCTGATGTCGGTTCGATTCCGGCCGAGGGCACATTGATCTAAATTGGCTATACACCAATCATTATTTCTTTGATATAATATTTCGCATGAAAATACTTGCAATAGAGGATGATCCATCTGTAGCAGAGATGCTTCGTATAGGATTTCAGGCTGATACTCACGCGGTCGATGTTGCCACAAATGGAACTGAGGGTTCATTCATGGCGCGCAGTTATGATTACGACATGATCCTTTTAGATCACGCACTGCCTGGCAAAAACGGCATAACAGTTTGCAAAGACATAAGAGGAAATGGAAAAGATACCCCCATCATATTCCTATCAGTTAACGGTGACACTGAAACAAAAGTCGATGCATTGGAAAATGGTGCCGATGATTATGTAACAAAGCCTTTTTCTATGTCAGAACTAAGATCAAGAGTTAAAGCTGTAAGACGCAGAACTCCAATGATAAAAAATTCTGAACTAAAGATTCATGATCTTGTACTAGATACACAATTTCATCAAGCAGTTCGAGCTGATAAAAGAATTCCTCTCACTAAAAAAGAATTTTCACTTCTGGAATATATGCTACGTAATAAAGGAATAGTATTATCTCGTTCGATGATCATGGAACATGTCTGGACAGCAGATAGTGATCCCTTCTCAAATACTGTCGAGGCTCATATCAGAAACTTGAGGAAAAAGCTTAGTGCCGGTAAGAAACCAAATCTCATAGTCAATATACCTGGACATGGTTATATGATAGATACACCAGAGAATCTTAAAAAAGTCGGCCGTTAAGCCGATTTTATCTTTTCTTTAACTTTATTTTATTCTTTTTTGAACAAAATTTTATCGTTTCTTTAACTTTATTTTATCAGAATTTTATCTCCCTCTGATAATCTTATGGAGGTTATGAGTCGAAATAACCAATTATTAATTAGATGTCGATGTGTTGTATTCGCATATATCTCCCTAAATAGTTACAATGTCTTATTTTCTTAGCCCGGCAGGTCAGAAGATAAGGAGCATCACACGGTCATGGATGGCTCGTGTGATGTTGTGCTATTCAAAATATAATTTGATATATAAAGATATTTTGAATATAGCCATTATATTTATAATCTCATTGATAATACTACTGCTTACATGCAGAATTAGTTTAAAGATAAGTAATGGCGAGAGACACGAGGATATTGAGATGATGGTCTTCCTGCTCATGATCTCTATTTATTGCATTATCGAAACAGGAAGGTCACTACTGCGTGCCAGAAGGTCAGAAAAAAGATTGAGGGATGAATTGAAGAGAATTATGGACCTAGAACATTGTATACATATCGGAAAATTTTCTAAGGGGATAATACATGACTTAATGACCCCTCTTTCCTCTATAACTCTATATATTGAAGAGTTAAATCAACATCCAGAGGATATTAATAAGTCTAGAGAAATGATAAGCAAAGCGGTCTTAGCAACACAAAAGATGAATAAATTTATGGAATGTACTAAACATCACATAGATTCTTGTCTACCAATAAATACGAAAGAGATGACAACCGATTTACGTGAAGCAATAAATGACGTCCATGACATAATATCTTATAAAGCTAAAATTTCTGAAGCCAAAATAGATATCGATATACCTAAAAACATAATCCTACAAGCTCATCCTATGAGAATTCATCAAATATTTATAAATATATTAAACAACGCTCTTGAATCAAAAGCTAAGACCATCACCGTATCTACCAATCAGATAAAAAAATCAGACAAATCTGTAAAGATATCCGTAACAGATGATGGCTGCGGTATAGCGGAGGAACTATTAAAAGATATATTTACAAAACCCAGAACAACGAAAGCTAAAGGTACTGGCATTGGTCTCACGTGTATCCACTCTATCATCAAAGATGAACTAAGCGGCGAAATAAAAGTACTAAGTAAAGAAGGAGTTGGAACTACTTTTGTCGTACAAATTCCTCTAGCTTCTTGAGTGATTCATCATCAAGGATAGAAACTTCTAAAATATTCTTATTATATTTTTTCAAAGCGGTCTTGGCTGCTTTTATTTTCTTTGCAACCTCTTTGGGAGAACCAGGAATGGTATCAGTCTTACTTAGGATGATGACCTCTTTTTTATCAGCCAGACCATTACCATATTTTTCCAGTTCTTTTCTAACTGTTTTATAGGCTCCTATCAATGCGGTATTTTCTAGAGAAATAAGGTGAAGAAGAATCTTTGTACGCTTCACATGTTTCAAAAATTTATGACCGAGACCCTTTCCTTCTGAAGCTCCTTCTATGAGTCCTGGAATATCCGCGAGTATATACCCGCCCGGTAAAGCACCTAGATTTGGATCAAGTGTAGTAAAGGCGTAACTCGCAACTTTTGCGTGCGCATGAGTGAGAGCATTGAGTAAGCTAGACTTACCAGCGTTTGGTAGACCGATGAGTCCTGCATCAGCAATCAAGTTAAGTTCAACAGTGAAATCAGCCTCTTCGCCAGGCATACCAGGAGTTGACTGCATGGGTGTCACGTTTGTCGAAGCCTTGAAATGTTCGTTACCAACACCACCACGACCACCGTGGAGAATCTTAGAAACCTGACCATCTTCGACAAGCTCTACCACGCGATCAGTCTGGAGGTTACGTATAACAGAACCTATTGGAAGTTCAATATAAAAATCTTCACCAAATTTACCTTGGCGAGACCAATTTTGACCGGCTTCACCGTTGCGAGCTTTGAATTCTTTGACCACTTTATGGCGTGCCAAAATATTGATGTCACGAACCGCACGGACATATACATCTCCACCAGCACCACCGTTTCCACCAGCTGCACCAGAGAATTCTTTTCCACGTTCATGGCGCCAACGAACAACACCGTCTCCACCGTTGCCCGCTTTCGCATGAAATTGTATTTCGTCAATGAATGCCATGTGTTTTATTTAGTCTTGCCATACTACGCTATCTGTGATGTTTTATCAACTTTCAGGCTAAAATTTACGTTTTGTCTCTCTTATTTCTTTAAAAGAATTTTTAATTCCGCACCAAGGACAAAACCATTCTCTTTTAGTTGCTGAGCTTTTAGATGAATCGGTGGAGTCAGCGACAGAAGGATCGCCAATTGACCACCATTTATTGCATGAGCCACAGCGGAAGTGGTGGAGGTGTTCGATGGAGATGATGCTTTTAGCCGTTTTTGCTTTTTTCGAGATTAACTTTTTAGAGTTTGAAATTGGCTTTTTCATTGTTAAATTATATCACGATCTTGCAAGTGATCAGACCAACAAGATACCGTCGAGCGAGTCGACGATCTTTAGCCACAAAAAGGAGGTGGGGTGCACTATCTTTTTGGAAGACCGTGTTTAGAAATCTTGTCATGACAAGATTTCAAGACACCACTTTCGTCCGAGACATGGACCTACCCTGCTCTAGAAACCAGTAAAATCAACACTACTCGTTTTGAAAACTTCATATTTTAATATAAAATTAATCATTAAAAATAACCAATCATGCCACAACAAGATTCATCAATAAATACAGCCACAGACACAACCATAAAACCCAATAAATAGCTGAATCAGATCAAACGCGGTCTGACAGAACTCAGTATTCTCACAGTTATCAACTCAGGTGAATATCTTTTTTATGCAGAAAGTATCCGTGAACGACTTGCTGAAACTGAACTTGCCCAACCAAAAGGAACACTCTACCCAGCCCTCAAAAAGCTGATGAAAGAAAAAATCATCGACCAATATTATGACGAACTAGATAAATATTGGAGCAAATTAAACCAAACCATAGAGTCACTCAAAAAACGCCCAGGCTGGTAACTACTTCCCAACCCCGTGACACTTTTTATATTTCTTACCGGAACCACAAGGACATGGGTCATTTCTTCCAACCTCTGGAGCACTCTTCACACCCGCTCCACCATTTCCACTCTTATTTGAACCATCACCAGCACCGATGATCTGAGCATTCTCATGAATTTCTTTAAAATCAGCATCTTTAATGCCGCCGGCCTTACCACCAACTTTTTGAGTGCCGCCGGCAGCGCCCGCACTATTCACCGGCACAATATTTGGCAAAACTCTTATGAACTGACCTCTGATAGCCTCATTCATCTCACGGAAAAGACGCAAGCCTTCTTTCTTATATTCGATCAAAGGATCGCGCTGGCCATATGCACGTAAGTTAACACTTGAGCGCGTGTAGTCCATGACTTCCAAATGCTCAACCCAATACATATCTATAGTTTGCAACAGAATTATTCGAGAAGCATTTAAGAATGCATCGCGACCAAATTCAGCAATCTTCTTAGCTATGGTTTCTTTTGCATTAATCTCACCCTCAACCAGCTCGTCTACACCAACTATTTCATTTAACTCCTTCTCCACATCATCAACCGTACCCAACAAAAGACTACGACGCTTCTTATAAATACTCGTTCTCTGACTATTGATGACGTCATCAAATTCCAAAACCTGTTTACGTGAATCAAAGTTGAAACCTTCAATCTTTTTCTGGGCACTTTCTAAAGATTTCGAAATGATAGGATGTTGAATCGGCTCATCTTCTTTAACGCCCAGCTTACCCATCATAGACTTCAAAGTATCGCTTGCAAAAACACGCATAAGTGAATCTTCTAAAGAGACGAAGAACTGCGTACAACCTGGATCACCTTGACGTCCAGCACGACCACGCAACTGATCATCGATACGACGAGCTTCATGACGTTCAGTACCAAGCACGAACAGACCACCAACATTTTTTATTTGTTCATACAACTCAGGAGTATTTGGATTACCACCGAGCTTGATATCGACACCACGACCAGCCATGTTTGTAGCAATAGTTACTGCACCAGGACGTCCGGCTTGAGCCACGATCTCACCTTCTCTCTCGTGATTTTTCGCATTCAACATCTCATGTGGCACTCCTTCACCTTTCAAAAACTGCGACAGTAATTCATTTTTTTCAATAGAAACTGTACCGATCAAAACCGGCTGGCCTTTTGCATGTAACTCCTTCACAACACGTGCGATAGCCTTGAACTTACCAACTTCTGTCTGGAAGATTTGATCTTGTTTATCGATACGAACAGCAGCCTTATTTGTTGGAACTTCATAAACACTCAAACCGTAAACTTTATAAAATTCTTCGCTCGAGGTAGCAGCTGTACCAGTCATACCTGAAAGTTTCTTGTACATTCTGAAAAAATTTTGGAAAGTGATGGAAGCGTAAGTACGAGATTCTTGCTGAATAGCTACACCTTCTTTTGCCTCAATAGCCTGATGCAAACCTTCTGACCAACGGCGACCTGGTTGAAGACGTCCGGTAAATGTATCTACAATGATGATCTCATTATTCTTAACAACATAGTCAACATCTTTTTGATACAAAGCTTTGGCGCGGACTGCAGTCTCAAGATGGTGCACAAATTTTATTCCGGCATCAGTATAGAGATTTGTAATACCTAGAGATTTCTCAGCTTTCTCAATACCAGGACCTAAAAGCGAGATAGCTTTCTTCTTTTCATCAACAGTGAAGTCCTCGTCTTTTTTATAAGAAGTAGTGAGTGTTGCGAACTGCTTATAAACACTCTCAGCATCACGAGTTGGCGCAGATATGATGAGTGGTGTGCGAGCCTCATCGATCAAGATAGAATCAATCTCGTCAACAACGACATAATTTGGCTCACGCTGACGAAGTTTTAAAGCGTCATACTCGAGGTTGTCACGAAGGTAATCAAAACCGAATTCATTGTTAGTACCATAAGTTATATCAGCAGCATAAGCCTCGCGTCGTGTAACTGGACGTAAGAATTCATGAACGACTTTAAAAGCTCCTAGATCATCTTCCTTTTTTTCATCTTCCTTAGTCGTATGAGCAGGATCGTAAATAAAAGAACTTTCGTGATTTATAACAGCAACAGAAAGACCGAGAGCACTATAAATCTGACCCATCCAAACAGCATCACGACGTGAAAGATAATCGTTAACAGTGACAACGTGAACACCATGACCAGAGAGAGCGTTTAGATACGACGGCAAAGTTGCTACTAAAGTTTTTCCTTCACCAGTACGCATCTCAGCAATACCTCCAGAATTGAGAACCATACCACCGATCAATTGCACATCGAAATGACGCTGGCCTAAAGTGCGACGACTAGCTTCACGTACCAAAGCAAAAGCTTCAGGTAAGATTTCATCTAAAATAACTTTTTCTTCATCGTGACTTTTTCCAGCTAAACATGCCTTAAAACTGGCGGTTTTTTGTTTAAGACCCGCATCGGAAAGTTTCTGCATTTCTGGCTCAAGCGCGTTGATCTTAGCCACTATAGGCTCAAATTTCTTCACACTGGCCGTATGATTACCACCAAAGAATTTACTGAAAATAGACATAAGTAACAAGCACTTTAACACATTTTATGTCCCAAAAGCTACTTAATTCACCCACTCAACTTCCGCCTCGACAGTAACGCCAATCTTATCTTTAATCTGCCTCATCAGGCTTTGTGTAAAATCAGTGACTTCTCTTGCTGTCGCACCAGGCTTCGTTACAACGACCAAGGCTTGTCTTTCGTAAGTACCAACACTACCGTTCATCATTCCTTTTGCATTACAAATATTATCCAAAACCCAACCAAGTGGAATCTTTATTTGATCATTAAGTTTACCATTTTCAGAGATCTCAGGAAAACCTGGTAGACCTGGATATTGCTTTTTTAATTCATCAAACTTTTCTTTTGAGATAACCGGATTCTTAAAGAAAGAACCGGCAGTTCCCCACACAGTCCAATCTGGTAATTTATTTTTTCTAATTGAGATGACCGCTTCTCGTACCTGTTGTGGAGTTGGTGCTTTATTGATCATTGATAATTGATCATTGAAAAATTCCCTTAGGTCCTTATACTCAATATTCACTTTTCCATCTTTCTTTAAAGAAAAATTAACATGGGTTATAACATAACGCCCCTTTTCTTTTTTAAATAAACTATTTCTATAACCAAAATGACAATCTCTTCCAGTAAGTTCCATCTCCTTCATTTCCTTTGTATCAAAAACTTTAACAGATGAAATGAATTGCCCTGCTTCAGCTCCATACGCACCAATATTTTGCACAGGCGTTGCACCAACCGTACCAGGAATAAAAGAAAGATTTTCCAAACCATTAAAACCATTTTCAAGAGTCCACCCAACAAAATTATCCCAATTTTCTCCCGCGCCAGCGGTAATTATAATTTGGTCATTGGAAATTGCATCATTGATCATTTTTCCAGCTATTTCCATCTTAATAACCAATCCACCAAAACCTTCATCTGAGATTAAAATATTTGATCCGCCACCTAAGACGAAAAATGGTATACCTTTTTCTTTTGCAAAAATAACAGCTTCCTTTAACTCTTCAACATTCGTAACTACACAAAAAAAATGCGCTAGTCCGCCGATTTTAAAAGTTGTGTATTTTCCTAATTGTACGTCCTGTAAAATTTTCATTTAATGCCACGCAAGATTTATTGTACCCAATGATGGCGAGCGGGTGTGAGCTCCAAATAATATGTCTAAATATAATGTGAGTACAGCCGCCCGCCGTCATTTGGTGCAATCTGACTCTAAGTATAGCGCAACAAAATTTAGAGGTCTACACCTTCATCGATTCTGGAGAAGCAGAAAATCGTGCTCAGGCAGTACGAAAAGCTGTCAGAAAGATGCGTGAACAAACTGAGATTAATGAAATATTTGAAGCATCTCAGCAGATCAGACAAGGACATTCGTATACTGGTGATTTAAAAGAAATATTAAAGCAAAGAAAAAATGCTTAGTATTATTTACGCTGAAAAATTTATTTCTCAATTTGAATCATTAAGTCCAAAAATCAAGAAAATTACTGACTCCTCTACCCTAGACGCAAAAGGCTGCCGAGGGCAGCGCTTTGCGAGACATTTATTGGAGAGTGCCCACCTAAAGAAGGTACTCACAAGCCAATTATATCAAACCATTAAAACCCGAGCAACCTATTTACCAACCACTATTTACCAGACTGCAATTGCTTTATAGCAGCATCGATCTGATTCGTATATTCTGAATGATTACTTTCAACTAACTTCAAGGTAGCGACTGCCTGATTTATCAAACCAGCAGAGTATTGTGTCTGAGCTAATTTCAATTGTAGGTCAACACTGTCTGTACTTGTACCAATAAGGTTTTTGTATATCGCTATAGCTTTTGGATATTGCTTTGCCAAGACATAAGCTTCAGCTACTTGTTCAGTGCTAAAGATCGGTGAACTTGTACCAAAGAGACTCTGTGCAACGTCATCATGACCACCAGAAACAAGTGCATAGATATAGGCTGATCTTGCATCAGTATCAGAAGTTTCTTCTTCATAAGTTTTCTTCAATAAATCTATTGCCTTATCAAATTGGCCAGAATAAATATAAGCTGTTCCCAATGTCATAGCAGTTGTCTGCTTCGCCGGTGAGAGCAAATGAGCTTTTTCTAGCATAGGGATAGCCTGACTGGATGCACCGATCTGTTCAAAGAATGAACCCGCCAAAGTGTAAATACGAGCATCTTTTGGTGTTGCAGATATCTGAGCTTGGACCTGATTCATAGCGAGGCCATAGAAAGCTTGCTTGGTCTGATTTGGAACCTGTCTGGAACCGATAACATTGCCTGCACATGAAAGTATCTGCTCACGAGCCTCCTGTTGTCCTACGTATGCACCTGTTGCAAAGACGGCGTCGAATGCCGAGGCATCTGGTGATGAACTACCACCACATGACTGGAGAGCTGTTATAAGCAAAGTGTTTTCTTGGATTGGACGAACGTTTAAGAAAAAGATTCCTACAACGAGAGCGAGTATAGCGACTGGAGCAACTACATATTCGATAACATCTATACTGATTTCACGAGGTGCTTTCTGAGTTTTTGACGAGCTCCTTGAGAGAGAAGCTGCGAAACCTAGCATTGCAAAGAAAAATACATAACTTGCCAAGTTGTCGAAGACGAAGATGTTATGAACTGCGTAACCAGCCAAAAGACCAGTGAGCACACTCTTTTCTGCTATGGTCAAAGTCGATCTCCAAACCGCTAGAAGGAAGAAAACGTAAAGAGAAATATAAGCAAGTAAACCAACGATACCACCATTGATAGCCCAATCAATATAAACACTGTGAGCGCGATCGAACCACTGTTCCTGATTCCACATCTTTGGATTGTAATTCGCATTGAAGACGTAATTGAAATTCTCTTGACCCCAACCTAGGACTGGTCGTTGTTCAAAACCAGTGAGTGCCATGCCCCAGATATAAAGACGTGAGACTGACTCTGTGTTTGAAAGAGAAATACTAGCGAGACGTTGTAGAGGTTGGTAATTCTGAACGACTGGCGAGTTGCGTGCGAAGATAAAGACAACTCCGAGGATAACGATCAAACCGACGATACCGCCTGAGATTGAACGAGAAATTTTTGAAGCTCCTTTACCGAAGATAGAGTAGGCAAGGAGAGCGATCACGATACCACCAGCTAAGCCAAGCATGGTACCACGAGTGGCTGTTTCGATGAGGAGGAATGAGAATACGACTGCAAGTACAGCGTATAACCACTCAAAACCAGATAATTTAAATCCCTTGATGGCACGATTAGCTTTTGACTCCAATAGTAGATATACAGCAAAACCTGCACTGAGTAACATGTATACCGCCATATAAGCCGCGTTACCTAGAGTTGAATCGACACGAGTAGCACTCTGACTAATACCTACTGCACCAAACAATTGAGCAAATCCATAAAGAGCGACTATGGTGGCAGAGACCAGAGAGACTTTCATCCAATTATTCCAGAGTTTCTTACCAGTTTCCCCTGCTCCAAAGACATTGACCATAACCATAAATAACATCCAGAGGTGAGCGATAGTCATCCAACCTTCCATACGCTCGAAGTTTGACCAGATACTACGGACAGGATTCGCACCGAGTAGATCGGCGACGAGTGCGACTATAGTGAATATGGTGACGGCTTTTGTAACAGCGTTGCACTTTGGACGATATTTTTCATCAAGGAAAGCGAGTACGACCCAAGCAGCAAATGCTATTTCAACAAGGATACGGAAAAAGAAGGCTTTACCTGTGATGAATGGAAAGAAGTAAGAATTCGCCACGATGAGTGTAAAGAATGGCAGAATGAAGACCGGTGCTAGAGCAAAGAAACGTGTTATGGATTTTAGAGGCATGGGATAGGGTTAAATGATTGCTGATAAAAACGACTAAATAATAAAACTCAATAAATACTCGTAAGTGGATACTATCATACTCAATGTTAGGTAAATACTCAACAAGACGTTGTAAGCGTGGTAAAGTGGTGGGTATGGAATTTAACTCACATAAAGTGCTGACCAATACCGCGTGGAATTTAGTCAGTTATGTGTGGCCGATATTATTTGCTATCGTCATAACCCCAATAGTGGTTCACTCACTAGGTATTCGTACTTACGGTATATATGTTTTCCTAAGTACCGTTTTGAGTATGTTAGGACTCCTCGATTTCGGCATATCAACAGCGGTTGGAAAATATTTGGCAGAATATTATGGACGAAAAGACTTTGAAAAGATTAAGAAACTGCTCGGAACCGCAAATACAATATTTTGGATTGTGGGCATAGTTGGTCTTATTATTTTCATTCTAGGTGCAGTATCTCCATTATCCAAAGATTTATTTAATAATTATCCAAACTATTTCATAGGAGTATTAGCTGCTGGTATATTATTTTCTGTAAATTCCATAACATCTACTTACTCAATTACATTTACAGCACTACAAAGATTCGATGTTGGATCGAAAATATCAATTATACTTTTAACTGTTCAACAATTATCAATATTGATTCTTGTATCACTCGGATATTCAATCAATTCAATATTTATAACTCAGATGATTATAGCGATTTTTTCTTTTCTAGCTCAAAGGAAAATAGCACATAAAATATTTCCATTTATGTCAGATAGAATATCATGGGACAGAGTCGAGGCTATAAAATATTATAAATTTGGCCTTATAACTTTTATAAATAGTATATCTACCTCATCTTTGACTTATCTTGACCGTCTCATACTACCTGTGTTTTTAGGTCCATCAAACTTAACTTATTATAGTATCCCAGGAAATATTACGACTCGTGTACCAGGACTATCAAATAGTGTGGCCGGCATACTCTTCCCAATGGCATCAAGTCTTCAAGGTCTTGGCGATAATGAAAAGATTAAAATCCTATATGTAAGATCATTCAGATTGATAACTGTCATGGCAGCAGCTATAACTGTAACAGTACTCGCCTACGCTCATCAGATTCTACAATTCTGGATCTCTCCAGACTTCGCAGATAAGGCCACAACAGTCCTCATCATTTTAGCATTCACAAATTTTGTATTAGCACTCGGTGGTCCACTATCTAATTTTTTACTTGGATTGGGTAAACTAAAATTCCTCACGACCATGTCTATAACTATGGCTGTAACTAATACGATACTCTTGGTAATACTTTTACCGATATCTGGGATAAATGGAGCGGCGTGGGCATATCTACTATCACTTGCGCCGATCGCATATATGTTCTACTTTACCGAACGACACTACCTGTCACTTTCAGAAAGAAAGATGTACTACAGGAAAATTATTCTAGGAAATATGTTAGTTGGAGTGATGGTATATGCTATCGCAAAATTACTTTTGATCCACCTGATAACTAACCTCGTAACAGTATTAATCATAAGTGGTGTCACTGGACTCTTATATCTTGTAATATATTGGGTATTCAGACTCTTTGAAAAAGAAGATGTCGAGTCAGTAAAATTATTCACTGGAAGAATATTAGGAAAAATAAAATGAAAAAAATAATAAAAATATTGTTTCCAGAGTCAATTAAAACATACTTCAGAAAGTTGGAGAATTTTTTTCTCAGATTACATTATGGTTTTTCGAATCCTGTAATATTATCAGATATATTTAGTATAAAGTTTATTCTGTACCCAGAACAGCAAACCCCAATACGATGGTTAATAGAACGTGGTGCCTATAAAAAAGAATACTCTGCTTTTAATACTTTAATAAGATCGAATTATACTGTGTTTGATGTAGGTTCTCATATTGGAATAGTTGCATGTTATCTATGTAAAATAGTTGGAGAAAATGGGTCAGTTCATTCATTTGAACCATTCCCAGATTCATACAATAGACTAAATGAAAATATTGTTATCAATGATTATAAAAACATAAAAACAAATCAAGTTGCTATATCAGACAAGATTGGTAATCAAATATTTTATTACGAACCGTCCAATTGGGAATTAAATTCTCTTGGTAGTGTAAGTAATGGATCTAATAGACTAAACAAAAAAATAAATGTTGAGGTAAATACTATAGATAATTACTGTGAGAAAAATAAAATATCAAAGATAAATTTCTTGAAAATTGACACTGAAGGATATGAAATAAATGTACTTAGAGGTTCAGAAAAAATGCTAAAAAATAAATCGATAGACTTGATACAATTTGAAATATCAAAAATTCCACTAGAAAGCTTGGATAGAAGACCGGATGAAATTATTTTATTCCTAAAAGATAAGGGCTACTTTGTATACGAATACCTAGAATCAGAAAATAAATTCCATAAAATAAACGATATTGTTACTGACTATGATAATTATTATGCGTCATATAAAAATATTGAATTATCTCATGATTGATATTTTTATCAGAATTAAATCAAAAATTTACAGAGAAACTGCTATCTTTTTCTCATATAGACCATCGAGTTATCCTTACGTAACTGGTGACGGTTTCAGAAATTTTGCAGATCATATCTATGATGATATTAAAAAGTGCTCCGTGAGTAAAATAAAAAATGGTGATATTGTTTTTTTGAAGTCCGATCTGATAAAAGTATGGTTTGAAAATATTCATCCAAAAATAAAAAATAAGTATAAGCTCATAACTCATAATAGTGATGCTGTCGTTGATGAAAATGAGTCGAAATATATAGATGATAAGATAATTCATTGGTTTGCACAGAATAATATTTTTAAACACGAAAAGATAACACCGATACCAATAGGTATTGAGAACAAGCGACTATATATGAGTGGTTGGACACTGTGCAAGATGATAAAAAAACTAAAAAATGAAAACCTCAAAAAGATAAACAGAATCCTCTTTGGATTCAGCGTTCAAACAAATAAAAAAGAAAGAGGGCTTGCTCTTCAATCCTTGAGAAATAACCCACTTGCAGATGAGATAAAAGAGCGGACAGATCAAAGTAATTACTACAAGTTACTTAATAAATACCAATTTGTAGCATCCCCTGAAGGAAACGGCCCGGATTGTCATAGAACATGGGAAGCGTTATATTTAGGGGTAATTCCTATAGTCACTGATAATTTATTTATCAAATCATTTCAACGACTAGATCTGCAGATGATGATAATTGAAGACTGGTCAAAAATCCCAAAACTAGATAATGTAAATAAATCAAACCTAAGAATATTAAATTTCGATTATTGGAAAGACTTAATAGTAAATACTAAATGAATTAAATGTACCCACAATTATCATTATATAAAGAATATCTCAAAAAAAATCATAACGATGAGTTTTCATCCTACTTCAAGGATGTCACAAGAAAAATCACACTTAATAATATCAACTATGCAATTAACAATTGTGAAGATTGGGGTACATTTATTGATATTGGTGGATATGACGGAAGATACTCAAGCCCACTCGCAAATTGCTTCGATAAAGGAATTCTGATAGAAGTTGAAACCTTAAATGGGCATAAAAAACTTGAGATGGAGCAACCTAATATAAAAGTACTTAATTGTTTAATCGAAAATTATAGGACAAGCGAAAAATGTAACTTCATACTTTTAGCAGATGTATTCGAGCACATAGTAGATATACACTCTTTTGCTAAGAAAATTTCCAGTCTCCAATCTACAGGAGGTGTTACTTACATACTTACCCCAAACCCAACATTCTGTGGACCTGTTACTAAATCAAATCTTTATTACAAATTAAAATCTTATGGTCATATAAAACATTATAATAAATTTGAAATCGAAGATATTATGTCTAAAGTAAATTATAGATTATTATACTCAACTTACGAGGAAACTCCGTTAAGACAAAAGATTAAAAAATATATCTTTGCAATTTCAAGAAGAGACAAAAATTTTAGTAAATACCTTATATATAAGATATTTCAACCAATTTTAATATTGCTATCTATACCGTTACTCAAAGTAGTTGAGATAGTTGTCTACAAATCAGAACTCAAGGCAACTAATTTTAATGCCATGTCACAATGTCTTGTGTTCAAAAAAATGTAAATATAATGAAGCCATTACTTTCAATAATCATCCCTTGTTATAATTGTGAAGATACACTCGAAATAGCAGTTGAATCCTGTTTCAATCAAGGACTTAATAGTGAGTTTGAAATCATAATGATTGATGATGGATCAGTCGACAACACTCGCGAAGTCATGAAAAAACTTGCGAAAGTGTACACGGAAATAAAACTCTTTTTTAATGATAAAAATAATGGGGGTGGAGCAACAAGAAATAGGGGCATAGTAGAAGCTAAGGGAGATCTTATTTATTGTTTAGATAGTGATAATATTTTTGCGCCGAATTCACTAAAAAGCATGGTTGATTATTTGATAGACAAAAAATGTGACGGAGTAGTATTTCATGAACGACGTTTTTTCATCGGAAAAAATACAAAAAGATATAGTTCCCATTTCAATACAATTTTAGATAGACCAGTCAAACTGGAAGATATTTTTAACACCAGTGACACACTACTAGATAATTTTCTCTTTACAAAAAAATCATTCCTGAAAACACAAGGATTCCCTGAACATCACGGTTTTGATACTCAAGGTTTTGAAATGAGATATTTAGCGACAGATAATATAGTTTACGTTTGTATCGATAGTATTTTTTACCATAGACAGGCCGCTAAAAATAAATCGTATTTTGAACGAGAATATAATGCTGGAAATTTTTCACTTTTCTATTACTATTGTATTGAGGATATCTTTGATAAGCTCAGCTTACAAGGCAAAAAACTTGTAATAAATTATGATATTTTTACTAATTCCTCGCTAAAAAATAATATTTTAAAGGAACTTAAGCACTTAGAGAAAGACGGTTTACTAATGAAAAAAGAGACTAGTGAAATGTCCACTAATCATCATGATTTACAAAAATTTACTAGTGCAATAAAATTATACAAGGATAAGCAATTCTCTCAAGCATTAAATTTATATACAGAAATATTAGCCTCATTTCCTGAAAGCAAAGTACTATACTACAATTGTTTGCGCTGCATTGTGGGAATTTCGGGAATTAAGACAAATGAGATAGAGAAAAGGACATTAGAAAAAACAAATGAACTTATTATCAAGCCACAGAAACTCTATAAGTCATATCATCGTAATCCCATTTTTAGAATAATATTTAATTTAATTAGAAATAAAAACAAATGACCTTAAAGACGAAACAATTTATTATAAGAATTCCTGGATCTATAGCATTTTATATGTTTGCACGTAAAATGCGAGCATTACCTCATTTTTTTAAAGATTTTATCTTATTTAAAAAAAAGGATGTATCAAAACGTTTCTCAACGAAAATAATTGATTTTATTCCCTGTCTAACTGATAGAACTAAAACAACATCATTTGAGCCACATTACACATTTCATCCTCCATGGGCTGCGCGTATCATTGTGGAAAATAATCCATCAAAACATATAGACATATCATCTATAATTCACTTTAGTACCATGCTATCTGCATACATACCAGTAGACTTTTATGATTACCGCCCAGTAAATCTTTTTCTTCCTAATCTTGAATGTAAAAAAGGTGACCTACTTGCATTACCTTTTGCTGATAATAGCATCGAATCTATTTCATGTATGCATACGATTGAACATATCGGTCTGGGTAGATACGGAGATACGATAGATCCCGAAGGTGACATAAAAGCAATTAATGAGCTGAAACGTGTAGTACGACCAGGTGGTACGCTTATATTTGTAACCCCTGTTGGTAAACCACGTATCGCATTCAACGCTCACAGAGTTTACTCTTACGAACAAGTAATAGGAATGTTTGTCGGCATGAAATTGCAAGAATTTTCGTTGGTTCCAGATGATTATAAAAAATATGGGCTAATGAAAGGTGCTTCTAAAGAAATAGTTAAAGATCAATTATATGCATGTGGATGTTTCTGGTTTATAAAGAAATAAAATTATTTTATCATGAAAAAAATAAAGGTGGTGGAGCAACCAGAAATACGGCTGTTGCAAACTCTCAAGCAGAAGTAATATTTTGTCTGGATAGTGATGATCTACTCCCACCCGATACACTATCTAAGATGCTTAAATTCTTACACGAAAGAAAAAGTGACGGAGTTGGTTTTCATAAATCAATTAAATTTAATAGTGATAATCAAAATAATGTAAATTACATAGATACATCTGGATATTTAGACGGTAAAATACCAATCGGTGCGCTTACATCAATAGATAAATTCTGTCCTATATATGTAAATTTTATGTACACAAAGGAGGCTTTTAATAAAATTGGTGGTTACCCAACTAATCATGGATTTGATACTCAAGGATTTGCGTGGAGATTTTTATGTTCAGGATTAATAGCATATACTTGTCCAGATACAAAATATCTTCACAGAACGAATTTCAAAGAATCGTACTACCTAAGGGAATATAATCAAGGAAAATCAAACTACAACTGGAGAATGATACTACTTGAAAATTATTTTGTCTTTAATCAACAGACCATTAAATTTATATTAAATTTCAATTGTTCAGATTTCACTGACAATTTAATAATGCAACTATCGAAGAAAAAATGTATTTTTGATGATGCCAGGAAAGCTACAGATGAGAAAAATGAATTGATTAAAGGTAAATCGCAAAAGTACAGATATATAAAGAGAAATAGTGTAAATGGATATTTATTAAGAATTAGAAGAAGATTTATTTCAAAATTTTCACGAAACGCATGCTTATGATATAAAAAGCTTTCTGAAAGAAATTCTTGTAAAAATAAGATTTGAATGTATATTTATCCGCCACCTTGTCTGCAGTAAAAATCAGTGGATCTGGATGTATTATTTTACCAATATTATAAGTCTTTTGTTCCATCACTTTATCCTTAAATAATGTATGTCCAGCTGATAAACCATAACCTATATTACTAATCAAATTTACATTAGGAGTAACTACTAGAGAATTTTGTAACCATATAGCATAAAGCCATTTAATGTCACAACTATTGCGTCTTCCATCGTATATAGAATCAAAATATTTTATCCAATATTTTTTTTCCTTTAGATCATCCGTTACTGTCTGAATAATATTACCATCTTTAAAATCTGCCAAAGTATGCAAACTATCGTCGTATTTACTCCACGCCCTTTTCCACGTAGCCCAACCCCACACATGAGCATATTTTGAAAAATAATAACTACCATTTCCCCTTTTATGACCAAACTGAAAATTTGAACCGTTGATATGCATGACCTGCAAATTATCTCTATACTTATCTAAAAGTTCTGTACAATATGAGAAAAAAGATATATCTGGAATACAATCATCTTCAAGAATTATACCCTGATCGACATTTTCAAAAAACCAATCCATAGTTTTATACCAACGAACATGCATGTTAATATTAGTCTCTGGAAAATCTGTATATAATTCACATTTCCAATCGACTTCCTTAAAAATATCTCTCACAGCCATACATAAACCAACATCACCAGGAACATTCGGGCGAGGTCCATTTGCCGCAACAAAAATCTTACTGGGTTTTATTTCTCTAATTCTATTAAACAATTTCCTAGTTATGTCAGGACGATTAAACAACATTAAAAGTACTGGTGTATTGAAAGCATTATTATCCATAACGACAATATTATACTATAATAACCAAATATAATCATATGAAAAAAATATTCAGACAAATTAAAATCAAACTATTTAGAATTAATTTAATAACCAACACGGTTAATAAAATCAAATTAAGAGCCTACAGGAAAAAGAGGCTGATTAGCCCACCATCAATAGTAAAACAACAAAAAATAACCTATCTTGCAAATAATTCTAATATAGACAACTTTGTAGAAACGGGAACATATTTAGGTGACATGGTATACGCCGTTAAAGATTTATTTAATAATATTAATTCAATAGAATTAAGTACGGAACTTTATAATGAAGCTGTAAAAAGGTTTAAAAAATGCAGTAACGTAAAGATATGGAATGGTGACAGTGCTTTAATATTAGCAAATATAATTGACAAAAATAGGCCAACAATTTTCTGGCTTGATGCACACTACTCTGGAGGAATAACTGCTCGATCTAAATTTGGAGACACACCTATAGAAAATGAATTGAATATCATATTAAATAATTGGAACGAAAGAAACATAATACTTATAGATGACGCGAGACATTTTACTGGCGAAAATAATTACCCTACGATAGATACTCTATACAAAAAAATTAAGTCCTATGGACTTCAACTAACAGTTGAAGATGACTCCATTATTATAAAGAAATGATCCTAATCAGACTAAAAGGTGGGCTTGGTAATCAACTATTTCAGTACGCGGCTGGGCGCGCACTGGCATTACGACAGAAGAAAATAAATACTAGTGGTGAACCACAGATAAAACTTGATGTCACAGGCTATGGTGTTCGTAGCGGTCTAGATACCGTACGTCATTATACATTGGACATCTTTAACATAAGATCTGAAATCGCAACTTCTGAAGAGATAAGGAAACTAAAGTATCCCCACGGTATCATTTCAAAAGGCTGGAGGTTCTTCAAGGCCAAGATCTTACGTCAATTCAATACTGGTTTTGTTGAAAATATCTTTAATACTCAAGGTTCAATATATCTCGACGGCTTCTTTCAAACAGAAAAATATTTTATTGATCATGAAAAAGAGATCCGTGACGACCTAACTCTCAAAGTCCCTCTTAGCAATGAGTTCAGAAAAATCCTAGACATTATAAATACAACACCATACACTGTCTCACTACATGTTCGAAGAGGAGACTATGTTCAGGACCAGAACACAAACAAATATCACGGAACTTGTGATAAGGAATACTACAAAAAAGCTTTGGAAATATTAACTGAAAAGATTGGAAAAAATCTACATATATTTATATTCTCTGACGACATAGACTGGGTTAAAGAAAATATGCTCATCAACTACCCTGTCACATACGTTTCTTCACCGAATATCAAAGATTACGAAGAATTGATACTCATGAGTGCTTGTAAACACAACATCATCTCCAATTCATCATTCTCATGGTGGGGCGCTTGGCTAAATAAAAACCCAGATAAAATCGTTATAGCGCCAAAGCGTTGGGTTATGAAGGATGAGAAAAGGTTCAAAGACATCTGCCCTAACTCTTGGATAAGAATATAGAATACTGTATTATGGCTACATGGCTCAACAACCCATCCCCAAAGTCTCTATAATCATAGCCACTTTCAATCGTGAGGATTTCATCGTAGAAACTATTGAGAGTGTTAAGAAACAGACTCTCACAAATTGGGAGATGATCATCATTGATGATGCCTCAACAGATAATACCGAGCGCGTAGTCAAAAAATTCATTGGTGGAGATTCCAGAATAAAATATTTTAAAAATGCCACAAATCTAGGTATATCAAAGTCTAGAAACAGGGGTCTTTCACTTGCCACCGGCACCTACATAGCACCACTCGACAGTGATGACATCTGGCTGGATATTGATAAATTGAAAAAGCAAGTTGAGTTTTTGGACATGAATCCGGATTATGCACTCATCGGTGGTGGCATCATGTACATAGATAAAGATTCAAAACCTATCAGAAAAACTCTCTACCCTATCTACGATTCTGTTATCAGAAACATCATCCTCCAATTCAACCCTTTTCCACATTCAACTGTTATGTTCAGAAAAGAGGTTGCTCTCAAAGTCGGTGGCTATGGTGAAGAATACAAAACTTGTGAAGACTACGATCTCTGGATGAAGATCGGAATAAAGAATAAATTTACCAACATACCAAAAGTCCTCGCTGGCTACAGAGTCCATGGCGGAAATATCACTCGTAATAAAAGATTGAGTGTAGCAGCTACAGTGCTCGAAATAGTTAAGAAATATAAGAAGTACTACAAACGACCCTATGTCGGATTAACAAAAGCTTATATGCGTGTTTTATTGGCGTATTTTAGGGGATAAAACGCCTAAATATTATTAAAAACGTCAGCATCAAATACACCAGATCCACTTATCCTCTTAAAAGATTTTTTAAATTTATTACTTCAATGCAATTCATACATAAGATCTAATTATATAGATCTTCCATGAGTGCTTCAACTGTTTTAAAACGTTTACCGGAACCTTTCTTCATGGCCGCAACTTCGTCTATTAACATTTGCTCATATTCCGGTGTATAACCATTCTCAGTAGTCAACCTAAAAGGTATTGACTTAGTCTTGATAACTTGTGCCAAAAAGAGTTTTGTTGCAGATGAAATATCAGTGCCTAATTTCTTAAAAATTGCTTGTGCCTGCGCCTTTGTATTACTATCTACTCTTAATTGTATTGTTGTTGATTGTGATCCGGCCATATAAGTTAATTTATTTTGATATAAACCAATAATAGCAGATGTAATGACAATGTCAATACAGCAGGATTACTCAAGTTTTAGAATATTTTTTAGTACATCCTCAGGAACTTCCTTTTGAATCTCTGGGGGTTTTGTGTCCACAGGCTTCCCTTTTGCAAGAGCTGCAGCAAGAGCGTTCTTCAGTTGACTAACATTCTCTGGTGTCTGAGATTTTCCATCAGGTTTTGGTGAAAATTTAGGAGGTACTGGTGAACCAGAGACAGGATTTAGTGTACTTAAAGAAATTGGTTTAATAGACTCAGTAGGTTTTACCGTTTCAACCGGCTTTGTCATCTCAAAAGCCTTCTTAAAAGGTTGGTGCTTTGAAATTTCAATCTTCGCCAAAGATTCTTTCAATAAAGGCGAAGGTGCTGTCGCTCTTTGTGGGGGTACGAATTTTACAGCTGGTTTAACAGCTTGAGCAGATCCTACAGCTTGAGCGGGTTTTGATTCTGGAACAGTTTTTTTAACTTCTGGGACTCGCTTAGCTTGGACTGCGGGTATGACAGGGGTTGTAACAACCACAGGAGTAATCGTGGCAACAGGCTTAGCCGATACGCCAGGAACGACTTTCTGCTCCGGCTTTCGGAGGTCACCGGTCATGCGAGGCTTATCACCTTTTCCTTCACCTTTTCCAGGTGCGGGTGTAGCTTCATGGAATTTATTGATGATGACTTCAACATCAGCGCGTGGACGAGCGAACTGCTCACGTGAAGCATCGATGATCTCTTTAACATAGGAAACTTTTGGTTGAGGTATTGGACCCATAGATTTTGCAGAAAAAGGTGCAGACGTTAGACCATCTATCATGAGCTTCAAATACATTTGGAATTGCCCGAGGTTGACCAGATCCTCCATAGTGAACTGTGGAGCAAACTCTTTTTCGAGAGCTTCGGCGTCTGTGGCACCAACACGGAAGACGATCATCGTACCAACGTTACCAAAGACGGCTGCGCTCACGTTTTCATCCATTTGCTCGATATATTGGTGAGCAATAGTGAGATTTAATTTATATTTACGTGACTCAGAAAGGATGTCGGAGAAAGAAGCGTTGGCAAAGTTTTGGAATTCATCCACGAAAAGATAGAAATGTGGAAGCATTTTCACTACACGGTCAGGTACATCAGCGCGAGACATAGCTGCGAGGTAAATTTTTGTCACCAAAAGTCCTCCGAGGAGCTTCATGTTCTCATCACCGATACGTCCTTTTGAAAGGTTGATGATGATGATCTTGCTATCATCCATCGCTTTTCTAAAATCAAAACTAGAAACCGGCTGACCGATCATATTTCTGATGAGTGGGTTCGCTGTGAATTGACCGACTTTGTTTTGAATAGCTGGAACAGCCTCTTGTGCCATACGTTCTGTATAATTCGCAAATTCCTTTACCCAAAAAGATTTTACTGAAGGGTCTTGGACTTGCGCCACTATTTCATTTCTATAATTCTTATCTGAGAGCATTCTATTCACACCGAGAAGTGTTGTACCAGGAACTTCGAGAAGTGCGAGCAAGGTGTTAGTCAAAATATATTCCATACGTGCTGACCAAGCATCCTCCCAAATCTTCTTAAAAGTACTCATGAGACCACCGACAACCAAATGGCGCTTTTTTGGATCAACACTTTCAAGCACATTGAATGAGATTGGATGATCAACATCAAATGGAGCGATCACGATGACGTCACGGATACGCTCCTTTGGTACATACTCAAGTAGAAGATCAGCTGTCTTTCCATGAGGATCGATAAAAGCCATACCAGCACCATTCTGTATATCCTGCACAGCCATATTTTCGAGCAAAGTAGATTTGCCCATACCTGTTTTACCTATTACGTAAACGTGTTTAGTTCTATCTATAGACTTTATACCGAATTTCACCCGTTTGTTGCGGGCATCAGTCTCACCGAAGTATGTTACGCGGTTGTCATCCATATAAATAGCGATTTAGGTTTATTATAGCATAATTTTTTCTTACAATTAAATTAAAAATCCCCCGCTCTGTTAAATTTCGGCGGGGGATTAAAACTAATTTTTCTGTGTTTATATGACAACTAGGCGGCAGCGAGAGCAAGACCTGACTCAAGTGGAACCGGAACCTGATCCTGTCTGACATTTTCAGGACAAGGTTTCCAATTATTGATAAACAATTCCCGTTGCTGATCACTTCCCAAGCAACGGAACTGATACAATTCCTCTTTACTATTGAACGGCAAGCGGGTAATAGCTAAGAAGCGTTTGATGTGAGGTATCGAGTCGTCACCAGCCGGGATTTTAACAAACCCCTTTCTAGTCGGGACGCGCATGCGTGAATTTGCCATATTTTTGATTTTTGATTTTAAACCAACACTTACACACTGTCGCGCTTTGCGATTCTCCGGAATATCCATCCCAGATCAATGTGCGCCAGTGGCAAATAGTACCACTATTATTTAAAAAGGCAAGACGAAATCTCTGTTGTAAACACTGCCCGCATTCCAGAGTAACCAACCATTTGCACCAGCATCAGCTGTGGCTTGTATCTGTTCATGGACCATCTCGGGTGTGTATGTGGCACCAAGATCAAAAGCTTGCAACCAAGGACGGATTTTGTCTGGACTCGAAGAAGCTATAACGGCACGTAGTACTGCTTGATCTAGAGCATACTTCACCACTGCATATGGATGGTCGGCAGGATTCTTATAATCAATAAATCCTGAAATATAATGTGATGGATAAACCATCGGATCTATAAAATCAAAATAAGGTAATACATTTTCAAAATGTTGACCGATACCCATATCGCCAATATCACTAGTCGTCTGTCCAAAGACATCAGCTGATATCGGTATCCCTAGAGAAGATAATTCATCATGCAAATATGAGAAAAAACTGGTTAGAACTTCAGCTTTCGTCGTACTAGCAGATTTATCAAATTTTGCTGTAGATACTCCATCTGAAGGAAAACGCACATAATCAAAATTTATTTCATCAAAACCAATAGCATAAGCTTCTTTCGCGATAGTTGATACATATTTCCACATCTCTTTATTATCTGGATCAACCCAATAGGCTCCACCAGAATCTTTCCAGATGCCTCCAGTATTTTTATCTTTTACAGACCACTCAGGATGAACTTTAACTATGAAAGGATCTTGAAAAACGGCAACACGACCAATGACATATATTCCTTGATCATGTAATTTTCCAATCATTTCTTTTATCTTTGGAATACGCTCCTGCACTGAACCAGTTTTTACGATCTCTGAATCATCCATCGGAAAACTGATGCGACCACTATAATCTTTTACATCTATGACCAAGCTATTTAATTCTGTTCCCTTTATCAAACTAAACATTTCCTTTTGAAATGAAGGCGTGCCAGCTGACCAACTAGTGAAATAAACGGCTTTAACAGTGGTTGGTGTGGCCATGTGTGTCACGACGAAATCTGGAATAGCTGGTGTCGATGAAGCGGTTTGATCAGCAATACCGGTAGAAGAAGCGTCCGGTGTATTCGATGTACTTGATGCACTTAAAGTCTCAGTACCGATATCATTGCCGTAAGAAATTTTATTCAATGGCAAAAAATATGAGGAAGTGACCCAGATTAAAATAATTATAAATGAAACAGTGATGACTGTTACTATGGCAACCTTAGCACTATGCATTCGTTTTTGTTTCAGTACTCTGTTCAATCTTTGCTTCGTTCTTTGTTTCAGTCTTTGTATCGACGAAAGGGATCTCTGCTATTTTCTTTATATCTCTAATAGCTCCAGCTTTCGTTGTATAAGCCACAGCGATGATAGCTAAGCTAGTAAGAATGTATAAAGATTTATTCCAAAAATTTGGTAAACCAGAAAACAAAGCTATGACGATGATAAAGGCTCCTAAGACGATGATAATTTGACGTTTTGACATAATATTTTTATTAGATTGCCATTATAACTTAAAATGCTACTATAACGCTAGAACAACTCTAACAATTAACCACAGGAACAAATATGGATATTACTTTTCCATTAAACGAAGAAGATCTCCTTCCGTATTTGCCCAGATATAATAAAGTGGTAATACGGATCTTTAAAAACAAGATTTGGTTTTGCGGAAGGTTAGCCGAGCTAGCTTTCAGAGACGCCAAATTCAAAATCAGGGTTGAACCTATGACTCAGTTTCATCGGAACCCATCCAACCTTGACCCCAAGGATCATAACGAACCTTTGGTGACAATGAAGGATATTGTCATTGATAAGACCTACTCAACGAGATGGCATCCTTTCTCTCCTGAAAATCCAGAGATCATCAAGGGGGTCGTCAAATCTGGATCGGACCAAGAAGACATCATGGTCATACAATTCCCTGATGGCGTCGCGGTCTTATCCAAAAGAGATTGCGACATCGAAGCTGTTGAGGAGCTACTTGGCCGCGCGGAAAGAGCCGACATATCTCGAGCAAACTCTTCAGGTAATGGTTTACACAGTCACAATCGCACCTGACCATATTTTGGTGGTGCGATTTTTTATTCTCTACTAACTATCACCACAAATTCTCCTCTGACTTTATCTGGATGTATTTCAAAATAATTTTTAACTTCTTTTGGTGTACCAGAAACTATTTCTTCAAATATTTTGGTCAATTCACGACAGACTGTGACTCTCTTAAAATGAGCCTCATCTGATACTGCACCAGTGAGATGTTCCACTAAAGATTCCAAAGACTTCATGATCCTGTGTGGTGATTCATAAAATACAGTTGTTCGCTCTGATCTGGCTATTTCATTAAACAAAGTCTCTCTACCCTTTTTATGTGGCAAAAAACCAAGGAAAGTGAAGTCTGCACAAGGAACACCGGCAATAGAAAGTGCTGACGTTACAGCTGAAGGACCAGGGATAGCCTCTATCTTTATCTCTCCATTCGCAATTTCATTTGAACACTCCTTTCTAATACGAGAAACTAGTTCTGCACCAGGGTCAGATATTCCGGGTGTTCCGGCATCAGAAACCAAAGCCAGATTTTTTCCATCTCTTAAAAGACTTATGATCTCATCTACACGAGAGATTTTACTATGCATGTGATAAGACTTTGTGGCGACAGAGATGTTATGTTTATCGAGCAAACGTTTAGTCATCCTAGTGTCTTCACATAGAACCAGGTCAGCCGAAGCAAGTACTTTCAAAGCTCGAAGAGTGATATCTTCGAGATTACCTATCGGAGTAGCTACTACAGAGAATGTGGACATGATTAGACTTTAACAGTAAACTAGTTTCATGGCAAAAACAATAACCTACATAACCCGCGATATAGAGCGAGCCCTAGGAATGGACCCTAGTGCAAATTATCATATTGTTAGTAATAAATGTCCTTATTCTGAATCTATTAAAAACAAATTCCCTGATTTTGTAACACTTATAGAGTCACCTGCAAAACCAATGGGCACGAGTGATCTCATAACCGCTTTCTCTAAAGATCATAAACCTGAGGCCGCAAACTCTGATTTACTCGTATTTAAAAATACATCACGTGTAGAACAGTTCGCCACAACAGAAGGTTGGCATCTCATCAACCCAAAAGCTACACTCGGAGAAACTATTGAGACGAAAATGAGTCAGGTTGAATGGCTGGGTGACCTTGGTAAAAAATATCTACCAAAAAATTCCATAAGTATTGCGAGTAACCTCGCTTGGACTGGCAAACCTTTTATATTGCAATGGGATCATGGACACACCGGTGGTGGAACCGTACTCATCAGTAGAGAAGGTGACCTTAAATATATAAAAGAGAAATTTCCCAACAGAATGACTCGCCGTACAGAATATGTACGCGGACCATCTTTCACTGTGAACGTCGTTGTAGCTCAACATAAAATCCTCGTAGGAAATATCAGCTATCAGATCACCGGCACACTTCCCTTCACAGATAATATATTTGCCACAGTTGGAAATGATTGGGGACTTACACATAGCCTACTCAATGAAGATGAGATCGAATACATCCAAGAGATGGCTAGAAATATTGGTAAAAAGATGAATATATCTGGCTGGCGTGGACTCTTTGGCATAGATGTCATCCGTGATGATGATAAGAACGTCATCAACTTGATAGAGATCAATGCTCGCCAGCCCGCTTCAACCACTTTTGAATCAGTCCTGCAACAAAAATACCGCGCGCAAGGTGTAAAAGGTCTAACTACTTTCGAGGCTCATATCAAAGCCTTGCAAGGCGAAGATTTAAAAGATGAATTGATACCTATCAATGATGGTGCCCAGATACTTCAACGTATAACCAGAGCTATTCAAACTATTTCACCAGAAAAAGTAGCTAAGATAGAATCAGCTGGTTATTCTACCGTGCCTTATGTTAATACCATGCACAACGAAGACTTGCTCCGCATCCAAAGTGAACTCGGAATCATGGAGACACATGGAAGATTTAATAAGCGAGGAAAAGAGATATTGGATATCATTAGTTAATGACTCAATGATCAATGATACAATGTTCGATCAAAAATATGTTAATGAAACCATGAACACTAAGACTCTTACAAAATCAGCGCAAGACACCATCAACCAATACCAAAATTTCAAAGTTGGTCCTGCCGTATGTTCTGTACCCTATTTCAACAATAAAACTGTTCGCGCACGCGCAGCCTTACGAAGTTTGAGCGGCAAAGGCAGTCCCAAGGAAATACTAGAGGAAATCCAGAGTATCATGGTTAAAAACCATGTTGATACGAATACACTCACAAGTGAACCTCTTAAGAAAGTTTTGACTGACAGTAACATTGGTATCGATTGCTCTGCTTTTGCTTATTACATTTTGAATTCTGAGTCTTTGGAACTCAAAAAAACTACTCTTAATAAAAGCCTGCACTTCCCTAATGCTTATGGCTTGTTTGGAAAACTAATCTGCAAATTAAGACCTGCCACGAATTGCGACGTTGCAAATTTTGCTCACAATAAAAATAGTAAAGTTGTGCCTCTTAAAGAAATCTCCGCTGGCGATATCATCACTATGATCGGTGGACCAGATGTAAATGATAGAAATCATATTTTAATAATTGACGGGGTCGACTATGAAAATGACTCAGTAAATAATTCTCCAATAAAGATTTCCTACGTTCACTCAATCGCTTATCCAGAAGATGGTGTCTACGGCACAGGCATCAAAAGAGGTTCCATCGAAGTTATTGATTCAAATAAAAATATAACTGAACAAATTTGGTCTGAAAAAAATCTCCTAGAACGTGCCAGAAAGTCACAGACGGAACTTCGCCGTCTCAACTTTTTGTGCTAATCTGTAGGGTATGCTCAACATTCTTCAAGGAACAGCTGATTTGGCCTATATTATGGGTTTTATGCTCGCTGGAACTATCGTTGCTTTTTTGCTCGCCCCATTTTTGACTCGTATCCTCTATCACTTCCACGTCATCAAAGGTGCAAAAACTGAACTGACCGGACTCGGTTCACATGCTTATAAAGCACAAACGCCTGTTATGGGAGGTCTACTCGTTATAGTCACAGTAGCACTCATAACTTATCTTTTTAATTGGTCACGCAGTTTCACTTGGGTACCTATCAGTGTCATGCTCATATCTGCACTACTCGGTGGTATCGATGATCTTTTAAGTATATATGGTAAAGAAAGACAATCTCGAAAATTAGGCCATGTATTAAAATTGATTCGTGTCCACAAAGAATGGACGATGAGATTGTGGTATATACTGACGATCCCTTGGACTGCTTTCAAAAGGATATCTGTTTGGCTAGGATCACGTACTCGTCGCGGTGTTCTGGTTCATGAAAAATTGATTTTGCAGTTCGTGGCTGGAGTCATAACAGCTTGGTGGGTTTATGCAAAACTTGGCCCTGCGTGGCATTACATATATTTTCCTTTTGATTTCAATATTGACGCTGGTTGGTTCATCATCCCTATCGTCGTACTCGTGGTTATGTTCACAGCTAATGCCGTAAATATCGCTGATGGTATGGATGGTCTAGCTGGCGGTATGCTCATCATCACATTCAGTGCACTCACTCTCCTTTCATGGATAAACGGTTTTGGTGAAATAGCTATCATGAACGCTACTGCCGTTGGAGCACTCGCAACCTATACTTATTTTAATATAAAACCAGCTAGATTTATGATGGGTGACGTCGGCTCTCTCGGTCTTGGTGCATTACTCGCGGTCAACACTTTGGCTATAGGAGAACTCGGTTCACTATTTTTCTTAGGCTTTATGTTCTACATAGAAGCCTTTTCAGTTCTAATCCAAGTTGGATCACGTTACGCTTTTGGACGTAAAGTTTTCGCCATGGCTCCTCTGCATCACCATTTCGAAGTGAAGGGTTGGAGTGAAGAAAAAACTGTTATGCGTTTCTGGGTTATTCATTTCATATTCGTCGTATTTGGCTTTTGGTTGGCTTTGCACTAGCCCATATCTCTAACTTTATAGACTATTAACTTCATGGACTATTTACACTGGGATGAAAAAACAATAACTGATTTTGGAGATAAGGTCATAACCGAAATGTACGCAGCTGGTTATGTTTTTACGCGTATTGGTAAAGGTGTTATGCATCAAACTCGATCAGTACGAATAGACTTAAGTAAATTTGAAATGTCGAGTGAAAATAGACGTGTTCTCAAGAAAACTGATGGCATAGATTTAAAAAATATCAAACTTCCAATGAAAGAATATGATTTTTCAATTGGTAAATTAGCAAAGGATTTTTATGCTACAAAATTTGGTTCAAATATTATGAGTGCCCAAAAAGTAAAAGAGATGTTGGTTAATACTGATAAAAGTAATTTTAATACTTTACTGGAATACAAATCTAAAGGCACATTTATTGGAGCAACTATAGCTTATTTAAATAATGATATTCTCCACTACTCTTATCCATTTTATGATTTAAAAGAGACTCAAAAAGATACGGGGCTCGGCATGATGATTCGTGCCATCATGTTTGCGAAGGAGTCTGGACTAAAATATGTTTACCTCGGCTCCCTCCAACGCCCAACTGACACTTATAAATTACAATTCTCAGGCCTTGAATGGCTTGATGGTGGGCCATCTGGTTCAGGAAGATGGTCGAGTGATATAGAAAAAGTTAAGAAAATGCTAGTCGATTTAAGATAAAATAATATGAATTTAAAATAATATGAATCTTCCCAAACACATCCACGTCATCGGTATCTGTGGTGTAGCAACGAGTGCACTTGCTATCGCCTTTCACAAAGCCGGTGTCAAAGTCACCGGTAGCGATAAAGGCTTCTTTCCTCCGGTCTCGACATACTTAAACGAATCAGGTGTTGAATATTATGCCGGTTGGCACCCAGAAAGATTAGCTGAGTGGCTGGAAAAAGGCGATAAACCAGATTTCGTCATGATCGGTGGAACTGGTACAAGTCCATCAAACCCAGAAACACTATTTGCAAAAGAAAATAATATACCTACATTCTCTTATCCAGAGGTACTAGAGAAATATTTTATTAAGAAAAACTCAATCGTTGTTGCTGGTACTTGGGGTAAAACCACAACCTCTGCCCTACTTTCATTTATCTTGATGCAAGCCGGTATGAGACCGAGTTATTTCACCGGAGGACTTTCTCTTTCGCATCCAACAGGCGCGATGTCGGATTCTGATTGGAGTGTTGTTGAGGGTGATGAATACCAGATATCTATTTCTGATAAGAGACCGAAGTTCGTACATTATGCACCCACTCACCTCTTACTTACTTCTGTCTCTTGGGATCATGCTGATTTATATCCGACAGAAAAAGACTATTTTGATACATTTAAAAAATTAACTGACAAAATACCTGAAGGTGGAATGATCGTCGCTTGTTCTGACGATAAAGGTGTAAAGAAAATACTACCAATCATCTCTACAGGAAAAAATTCTTTAACACCGAAAGTTTTGACCTATGGAAGAAACGAATCAGCAGACTATTCATATCACTCGATCTCATACACAAAGAACGGCCTACATTTTCAGATAACAGCTAGTGACGGCGCTTGTTATGAAATACACTCGCCGATGCTAGGTCATTTCAATGTAGAAAATATTGCTGGTGCATTCGCTATGGCACATTCGATCGGCATACCTACAGACAGAATCGTTGAAGCAATCAAAGAATTCAAAGGTATCAAGCGTAGATTTGAAAAAAGATTTGATGGTGAAATAACAGTGCTGGATTGTCATGCGCCAACTGCTGAAAAAGCCGCTTCAGTCCTAGAGAGTATCCGAGAAGTTTATAAGGAAAAAATAATTGCTATCTATGAGCCAAATATCGGCGGCCGTGATCAAAAGACTGCCCACAAATACGACGGAGCTTTTAAAGATGCTGCTTATGTCCTCATTCCACGTCTAACAAAACTAAAGGTGGCGGGCGAGATCGACGGAAAAAAGGCTGACGCAAAAGAGGTTGATGAAAAGATGGAGGGTTCGGACCTATTAAAAGTTATCATGAGAACTCACAAGGATGTAGCCTATTTTGAAGAAGACACTTCCTTGATCAATTTCATCAGGACAACAGCAAAAAAAGGAGACTGTATTGTCTTTCTTGGTTCTCATGGCTTCCGAGGGATGATTGAAGAAACAGTTAAAATGCTTAAATAATTAAGCAAACAACGAGTCTATTTTCCTTCGTCGACGATCTCAGTCTTGATCTCTGGACCGAGTTCTTTTACTTCTAGGGTCATACCACAATGATTACATTCTATAACCATAGCGACTGCTAGATTTGGGTATTTTGATAGATCAACATCATTTTTACATTCTGGGCAAATTAATTTTGAATTCATATGATTTAATATTAAGCGTCTTTTAATAATAGCCGAATTGTCGTATGATGACAATACGCATGACAACCGAAACCACAGTTACACCACTAGAACACTACCCTGATCTCGCCAAGGCTCTTGGTGTTTCTGGTCTATATTTCAAGCGTGAAGATCTGCATCATTATGGTTCACATAAAGGTCGCTCAATACCGGTTATGATCGATCTCTACCTTGCACAAGGAGATACGAGATTTGCACTATCTTCTTCTGGAAATGCAGCGCTTGCAGCAGCGATGTATGTTAAAGAGTTAAATGAAAACATTTTGCAATCAGGCGGAAAAAAATTACTGGATCTAGATATATTTGTTGGGAATCATGTCTCACCAAATAAACTTGCGAAGTTAGATGGATACGTAGACGAACATATCCGTATATTAAAAAAAGAACGTCCTTTACAGGCGCTAAACCTAGCTGTAAATGACGGAGCGAGGAGTCTACGCCAGTCTACTGATGAAAACGCACTCATCGGTTACAAGTCTTTGGTGGATGAATTGTCTGAATCTTTCAATAAAAAATCCCAAGAAAAATTGGGGGCAATCTTCGTTGGCACATCTTCAGGTACAACCGCCGAAGCATTGGCTAAATATTTTTTGGAAGCCAAGTCCACTAATTCAAAAACTAAATCAATTCCCCAAATCCATATCATCCAGACTTCTTCATGCCACCCTATTGCCGACGGTTTGAATAGTTACGATGGTCCAGATGAGACTTCTATAGCTGATGCTATTACTGACATCACCGGTTACAGAAAAGATGCTCTCGTCCCCCTCATTCAAAAAACTGGTGGTGCAGGATGGTTCGCTACAAATGAAGCTATCGAAGCAGCGCAGGAACTCGTCAAAAAATATACCGATTTGGATATCTCAACTAACAGCGCGTTGTCCGTCGTCGGAGTCATGCAAGCAGTTTATGCTGGACACCAAATAGATGGTACTGTTGTATGTCTGATCTGTGGAGAGTAAAAACTGGATCGTTGATGAGTCCTCACAATCCCCTAACCGCTCTTACAAATTTTTCACCTCTCTCCTGCCTTGATACTTCCAAACCACCAGCTTCAAAACCTGGACTAAATAAAACTTTATCATTTACTCTGGCATGATCTTTCGCAAGTCGAACAGCCTCTTCTATTGACGGCGCTGAAATGATCTCGACATTTTCTATCATACCGATAGACTTGCGTTCTTTCATCGTCCCACTACCCGGTAACAGAATAACCGTGTGAGCATACTGAGGTAAAATAGCGTACAACTCCCTATAATCGCGCCCAGCGTCTACTCCACCCAAAATAAGCACGAGATTACGGTCACTGGCTATAGAACGAATACCAGCAATCGTAGAGTCTGGCGAGATCGATGCGGTATCATTATAAAATTCAATATTTTTAATCTTTTTTATTAATTCAAGCCTGCCTTTGAGTGGTTTCCATTTTTCAAAAATAGATTCTGAAACCTCATCTGGAACTTTGAAAAGTTTTGCAACTTGAAGAGCCAAGGCGGCATTGTCACGATCATGGCTCCAAGGGCCAGATTCTTTAACACTCAAAATCCACGACTCAGGAACTATCGATGGTTTTGTTCTCAACATTTTGGCCTTTGGTTGAAATTTATATAAGTGAATAGCGTCTATAACATCATCACTTGCTACTATAAAATTATTATAAGTCTGGTAAGTTAAAATCTCGAAAGGAGAATTGTCATAATAATTCTTAGGTATGACTGTAGTGAAAACGGCTACGTGCGGACTAACTCGCATGTCATATAATTCCCTCATCATTGGCTCAACTATACGTATGAGTGCTATATCACCACTTTTAATTTTCTTTAGAGCACTCAAGATACCGTCACCAGATTCTGGATCTAAATTAAATAAACTCTGTGTACCATCAGCTTCACATGCAACTTCCAAAAGTGGTGAGAGTAAAGATGAAACTGTAGCCTTTCCACATGAACCCATGACACCGACGACAGTCACCGGTGGCGCCAGACGAAAGAAAAGTGTCTCTGGATATTCTATACGCACACCTTTATCTTTTGCTGCTTTCAGAAAAGATGATTCTCGTGGGTACTCGTGTGAAAGTATGATGAGATCCATATCAAGAAGATCATCTGGAGGGATAGAACCACAAACATAATTTGCCAAGCCAATAGACCTCAAAAAAACTAAATGATCCTTGAGTCGCGCTTCACTACGCAGATCATATACCGCCACTAATGAATTCGCTTTTATTAAAAACTTAACATCAGCCAGCATTTCCCCGTGTGCACCAAGACCGATAACTGCTATCCTTTTTCCTCTAAAATAGTCACGTGAAGTCATGAGGACATTATACGGGATAGGACGAGAGGAATAAAGTCATAAAATAAAGGTGCTGGTAAATGTATAGAGTACATAAATAAAAAAGAGGCCTCGGTTTTAATGAGGCCCCTTCGTGATTGAGTCAAGAACTTAAGACTTACGGAGCTTTTTCAGTTGCAAAGTTTGCAACCAGGTTACCAAGAGCTTCCAAACCGTTGAGAACCAAGGGTTTTGGCCTGCTTGACCTTGGAAGAGCAACTCTTACCTGAGAAGATTTCGCAGGTGCAATTTTCTTCGCCGTCTCAACAGGTTTCATTGATTCAACAGCCTTCAATGGAAGTCGAAATGCATCCCGACGAGGGTCTTCGCAAATAACCCATCCATTAGGATCTCCGATTGTATCCCTGCATTCCCAACAAAGAAGCTTGTGAACAGTATTTTTTGGAGTTGGAGCCAATTTGTCACCCTTAACACCACGCGGATGTTTCCACATGATATCTTCAACCGTTCCAAAGTCCAACTGCTTCGGCTTGCCCTTTTCAAATAACATTGCACGATACAATTTTCCCTTGGGAAACGGCCGGGGATCGGAAGCGTAATCAACGAAACACCCTTCGCCCTTCTTGATCTGGAAACGGTTCTCTGTAACCAATGAACCAGTCCAGTAAACAGGAGCGAACTGGTCTGTCGCCGAAATCCGCTGACCATCCCGAGATGAGATAGAAGCGAGTTTGATCGCCGAGCCCTCGAAGACCGAACTCCAATCCCCCCACACACCATGAAGGCATGTGCGCCGGATGACACAAAACTGCTGACGAGTATGAATCTGAGACACCTTGTCATCATAGAGTTCAGCGTAACTCCAGGCTACCGCGGTGAACGTCGTGCGATAATCCTTTCCACGGATAAATGCAATACGATCACCACTCCGCGGAAGTGTCTTGATAAACTGGTTAGTAAAGGCCGGTTCATCAACTCCAGCTTCCATGAAGCAGGGACCATCAGCTTTTTCGATACGGACTTCGCCATCAGCCATCTCTGGGTAGATGTATCCAAAACCCTTTTTGCAGTCAAAAAATTTAACAATGCCGTATTCAATTTTATTTTCCATTTTCAACTTTCTGTGCACACTTTCGCGGAGGGATGATCCCTATAGATTGATTTGCCCGAGACCATATAATGGTCCAGATTCAAAATATATTTTTTCCGTTCTAGTTAGCATCTGCATAAGATTATAACACGTCATAACCTACAAGTCAATATCATTTGATCTATGCTCAATATTGTTACAAAGTAGCTTTTTAACCTTTATTAAATCCTGTAATATAGCCATTAATTTGACTTCTATATCAACCGACACTTCTCTTTCAGAGATAAACTGCCCCATCTTTCTCATAAACAAACCGTATAAGTCATTCCAATAATCCTGTAAAATTTGTAACTTCTCTGGGCCAATCTGATCTAAAACCTGCTCATCTCTAGGTCGATCAAAAGCTCTTATAACATCATTTGGTCGACTGATACCTTCATAAGTAACACTGTCATGACTCAAAATACCATCTAATGATGGCGACATAACCATATAATCTCTTAACATTTATTTAATAATCAGCTTTTACACTTGCAAAGCCGTCTTTGGTGATGATGACGTGATCGAGGACGCGTATACCTAATATCTTTCCTGCTTGGATGAGCTGTTTAGTAATCTCAATATCTTCGTTGGATGGAACAGCTTCTCCAGATGGATGGTTATGAGCAATGATGACGGCAACTGCGTTTGATTCTATACCTGAACGGAAAACTTCTCGTGGATGGACGATGTTGGAGTTGACGGTGCCAATAGAGATAACTTCGTCACGGATAACTCGGTTATGGGCATTCAGAAATAATGCACGCAGATATTCCTTTGGCAGAGTACGCATATCTGCTAGATATTCATAAACATCATGAGCGGTGCGAATAGTTTTAAAACCCGATTCTTTCTTATCATAAGTTCTGCGACCCAACTCTCCGATAGCAACTATTTGCATAGCTTTGTTCAAAGGGATGTTTGCTTCATCAGATAGCTTCTGCGCATCACGTTCAGTGAGTACACTGTTCTCACCATATCCCCTGACGAGTCTCTCTGATATCTGTAAAACATCTTCTTTAACAGTTCCAACCTGCAAAACTATAGCTAACAATTCACGTGAAGAAAGAGCTTCTGGGCCTTGGGCCAAAAGTTTCTCACGAGGTTTCCCTTCCGGCGGCAGATCTCTGATGAGTAGAGGGTATTCACCTCCACCAAAAGACTGGTCGAGAACCAAGTGCGTATCTTGAATTGTATAAATGCTTTTTTGCATGAAGCTATTATAGCAAAAGTGCTACAATGTCTCCACCAAGATCAAGTTGGTATCTCTTGAAGAACCAAATGGGAAGCCCCAAACTAGAACCACTTTCTCACCTTTCTTTGCAAGCTTATTTTTGAAAGCGACTTCACGGACGACTGTCATAGCCTCTTCAACAGTTTTGAATGTCTCTGTCTCTATAGGCTGACAACCGAATGAAAGTGCGAGCTTATTTAAATGCTTTGGAGAATCTGACAAAACAATAGTGTGTTCACTTGGGCGATAACGAGCGATCATGCGAGCTGTACGTCCTGAGCGTGTAAGAGCAACTATGAATGAAGCGTTACTGTCATGTGCGACGCGGACTGCGGCCTGTGAAATGATATCTGTGTCACCATGTTCTTCTTCGTGATCAACCATAGTCTCACAAGAACAACTGTCTTGCTCAACACGTAGAGCGATCTTCGTCATCATTTTAACTGCTTCAACTGGGAATTCACCGAGGGTTGTTTCTTCTGAAAGCATAATAGCGTCTGTACCATCCATGATCGCGTTAGCAACATCTGAAACTTCAGCGCGAGTTGGTATTGGACTCTTGATCATACTCTCGAGCATCTGTGTAGCTGTGATAACTGGCTTTCCAGCAGCAATACAAGCATCGATCATACGCTTCTGGGCCATAGGGACTTCCTCAGCTGGAATCTCGATAGCGAGGTCACCACGGGCAACCATGATACCGTCAGCAGCTTCTACGATAGCATCAAGGTTCTCTAGAGCTTGAGGAGTTTCAATCTTTGCGATGATATGAGCGTCTGATTTTGACTTCTTCAATATTGCACGGAGCTCATGGATATCCTCAGCCTTGCGAACAAATGAAAGTGCAAAGAAATCTACTTTATTTTTTAGACCAAATTCCAAATCCTTACGATCTTTGGCTGTAAGAGCGTGGATAGTGAGCTCTGCATCTGGAAGATTAACACCTTTTTTATTTCCAAGAGGACCACCAACGATAACTTTACATATGACATCATTTCCCTTTATTTTAGTTATTTCCAAGCGCTTACGACCGTCATGAATCATGATAGTACCACCAACTTTTACTTCAGCTGGAAGCTTAGGATAGTTTATGAAGACATGTTTCTCATCACCATTTGTCTTTTCTGCCTCATCTGTTGTAAGAGTGAATGTCTGACCCTCTTTTAGAAAGATACCCTTTTCATCTTTGAACATACCGATACGAATCTTTGGACCACCCAAATCTTGTAAGATAGCGACTGGTTTGCCGAGCTTTTTCATAACTAGACGAAGATTGTCTACACGTCCTTGATGTTCAGTGAAATCGCCATGAGAGAAGTTCAGGCGCATAACATTCATACCTGCTGATACGAGAGCTTCGAGCTTTTCTGCTGATTCAGTAGCTGGGCCAATAGTACAAACGATCTTTGTTTTCTTTCCGAGATTCATAGATTAAAAGGTTATTTTTATTAATAAGAATGAGGTTACATCATACGGAAAAAGACCTTGAAAGTCAAAGGTTCTTGAAAAAGACTGATAAAATTGTGCCGGTGGAAGGACTTGCACCTTCGACCTTATCTTTATGAGTGATATGCTCTAACTACCTGAGCTACACCGGCTTGTCGCATAACATTTACTAGTGCCAATATTTTATACTTTATCACCGAACTTTTTTTAAGTCTTAATGATAATAAGCCGTAGTATCTATTATGATTTTCGTAGACCTTCTTCTGCCTTGTTTTTATGAATACAGTCTTTCTAAAACAAGACTTTTTAGAGTTTAGCAGATTCACCCAAAAACTCAAAACCTCATCTTCTCTATATCTATGTATCTCGTTTATTGATAGTCTTAATATAAAATCATTCCTATTTACCCCAAAAACATTTTGAAACCAATAATACATAAACAAAATCATGTTTGGATCAGAATTTACAAAACATAATTGATGTTTATCAGACTTACTACCTTCTGCCCAATACAACGAAATACCAACATACAATAAATCATTTAAAGAAAAATGCTCCATTGAATTATTTGCCCACTTCAAAGCTAATTCTTGATTATCTTGTTTCTTCTTTCTATTTATCATTGCCCCCATCATTCTTCCTTTATGTCCAGAAGACACCATCTTCTCATAAAGTTTCTTCACTTGAGATTTAGTCAATTTAATTTCCTTACACCACAAACTAACAGTACTTTTCGACAACGATAAATGTTCAGCAATATCATTTAGACTCCATCCCTGTCTTCGTAATTTAAATACTTCATTTTTATATTGGAACTTAGACATACTCACATATTTTATATCTACGGCAGTACAAATCAACGTTGCATTAATCGACAGAGTATGTCAAAATAAAAACTCATCGCGGGGTAGAGTAACGGTAGCTCGTCAGGCTCATAACCTGAAGATTGTCGGTTCGATTCCGACCCCCGCAACAAGTTTAGCTATTGTAAATCAGTAAATACCACCAATCTATCAGAATAGCTTTTTTTGACTTTATTCCAGATACCTCCACATGTAATGAGGTTAAGATGTGCCTTTCCATCAGCTGAGATAAAAATACTTGGATCATTATTATTTTCATCGTATAGGACTGACTTTGTTACCATGAAAACAGTGGTTGATCCAACATCATTTTTTACGTATATCATATCCCCTTTTTGGAGACTACTTAAATGATCAAATGCGACTGGTAGATTATTCTTCCAACCATAATGTCCATCGATAATAGAGTTTCCGACTTCACCTGGTATTGGACTTTTATCATACCAAGCTACATCTACAGGATTTTTAGGTACATCTACAGCGCCTGAAGAAGTTAGACCAACTTCTTCAATTTGAGTATTAAGACCTATACTTGGAATACTTATGCTGGAACTAATACTAACAACCGCGGCCAAAGAGACTTGAACTAGCGGTGCTGTAACTAATTCTGTAGAATTTTGTGGAACTAGAGCTAATGGTTGATGCAATACATATGCCACTCCATATAAAATTATAATTATACCAATCACACTCGCCAGCCAAGTATATAACGATCGGTTTAATACCATAGACCGATAGCCGAGAGAGTTTCATATAGCAATCCACCATCTTTTGGAGCAAACCCGGTATTAGGAAGACGTGGAACCGAGGTAATGTGCGAGCCAGATGTAGCCACAGCTGGAATTTTATTTGATACAACTACTGTACTTGATGCTGTATTTGAATACACACAAAGAGAAGGATTGCTTGATGTAAAATAATTATAATTTGAAGCTGCGGGATCTTTGCATCCGTATGTAGTACTACCACTACTACTGCCTCCACTTGAACCAGAAGAATACACTGGTGCTGGTGTCAAAACAGGTGTTGATGTTGGAGTCGATGTTGCTACTACAACTGGTACCGGTGGAGCCGGCACATAAATACTATTTAATACTGTTCCATGATCTAGAGTAACCTGAGTCTGAGATAATGCTCTACCATTCAAGACTGCACCTGTTTGCAAAATTATTTGTTTTGCACTTAAAATTGTTCCGTTCACAGTTGCAGTAGTACCTATAGTCGCACCATTAGGACCACCGACCTGCCAAAATACATTTGAGGTCACAGCACCTCCAGAAAGAATTACACTTTTTGCTGAAGAAATGCTCAAATCACCAGCAATCTGAAATATCCAAACATCACTCGCACCGCCAGAAAGAGTTACATCAGTCGGAATTGTGACATTAGTACTCCATTTATATAATCCTGGAGTAATAGTCAAACCGCCAATATTTCCAGAACCAAGTTCAGTCGCATCAGGAAGAGTTCTACCAGCAGCATCTGTATAGGCTGTCTGCATATCACTAACTGCAGTAGTCAATAAAGTAGAATCTGTCACTCTACATGGAAGAGGACCACTAGTATCATCGGAATAAACTATACCTGTAACTTCAGGACATGTAAGCAGAGTAGCTGTACCACTGATAGGGCTTGAACCGACATTTCCAGTAATAATTGAGGTTGGTACATCAGTAACACCAGTCTTAGTTAAGATTGCAAAATTACTCGCTGTTCCAGTATTGACTGTAGCTGGACCTGCTGCAAAACTTACTAATGGAACTAGTGAACTAAAAGCAAAAATAACTACGAACTTATTCAACTTTGTTTTAAATTGTTTCATATATTATATAGACGAATGAATCATTAAATGATTACACAACCTTTTTTAAACCATAAATCTCTCTGACCAACTTTTCCATTTGAAGTTCCAAGAGAGTTGTGCGCTCCGTTAGCTTCACTTCAAATTTATTTGTATGTTCTGCTAATTTTCTAGCAACATCCATCATGTCTGTCACATCCTCCATGGCTAGTAATATGATAGGTGGAAATTCTTTTGCAGATGAACTCTTTCTATATATCTGACGAGCATTCAAAATGATAACTTTGCGACCAATATGTGGAAATTCATGGGAAACCTGAAATCCCTTGAAAAAAGTGTTCTTGGGCAAAATATCTTCTAATAATTTTCGGAGAGCTGGAATATCCCATTGCCCATTTCCTAAATCATAAACAATCTTATTTTCTGTCTCTTTTGCTTCAACTTGAAATGTTTGATAAAAAGGGTCATTTGCCGCCATGACTCGAAAATCTTTATCAAGAATTAAAATTGGCTCACGCATAACATCAACGACGGTCTTTATATAAGTCCAACTCTCATCCCAGATAAGTTCAACTAAATCTTTATTGTTAATATTTTTCATACTTTAAATGACGTAAGTAAAGAAAAAAGATTACAACATAGCTCGCAGGTTAATACCTCTGTAATGTGTTATACTTAACATGTTTGTATATTCTCCCCTATTACGGTACTTCTGTAATACCTCTGTAATATGTTATGCCGTCAAACGGCATATGTATGTACTATGATTTCCAAAAAAGAAACCCTCATTCAGCAAGTTGTATTGGCAACGGCTCATAACGACTACTCAAAAGGCCTCAACACAAGGGCCTACTTCAAAGTACATGATCATGACCTTGGCGAAGATTTGGTACAAGATACTTTTATGAAGACATGGAGTTATCTAGTCAAAGGCGGGCAGATAGATATGATGAAAGCTTTTTTATATCACATATTGAACAATCTCATCATAGATCAATACAGAAAACATAAGACTGACTCGCTTGATGTTTTAATAGAAAATGGTTTTGAGCCCAGAGATACAGATCCTCCTCGTTTCCTAGATATTTTAGATGGAAAAGGTGCTATCGCTCTCATAGCCCATCTTCCGGAGACATATAAAAAAGTCATGAAAATGAAATTTATACAACATCTTTCATTAAAAGAAATGTCTATACTCACTGGTCAGACAAAAAACGGAACTGCAGTGCAAATACATCGCGGATTAGAAAAACTTAAGTGCCTATACGAAAATAGGTTACCAATTATTAAATTAATTAAAAAATAACATGATCTGGACTATGGTTAAGCTCATACCAGCTTAACCATTATTCTGCTTGTTTAACTAATGTATTTGCAATATCTAGCAAGTCTAAATATGGCTGGGTATTTGGTGAACAAGTGACGTCACTACTGATTTCTCCATTGTAGACAACCTTCAAGGTAGAGCCAAAAGATACAGACTTCGCACAAGAAGTTTGCCACTGCATGCTTGGTATAGTGGCAAGATCCTGCTGTAATGTTTGATAGTCTAGCACTCCAACTGGAATCTGTTTTATTGAACTAGAAGCTGTGTGAGAATTATTAATATTCATTATTCCGCTACCATCAGGTTTGACCACTAAACTAAAACCAGCAATGTTTGTTGAACCAGAATTTTTAATAGTGATTGGTAATGCACTTGTTGATGTTGCATTCTTTGATAATGATACGCTGACAGTTGACGATGATATAGCCGTTGATGCACTGACCAATGGCTTCGAATCCCCCTTAAAATATAGATAAATTCCACTTCCCGCGATTAATAATGCAATAGCAGAAAATACTGCTGGAATAATAAATCCGTTTTGTTTGTTTTTCATATCAACGATGACGATCGAGGTAGATATATATTACAACACGGCCTTATGTGAAAATGTAAGGCCTTTTTTATTATTAAATATAATAAAACTCCTCAAATACTTTCTTATACATGTTTATCACACGCTGTGCTTCATATTTACTCAAAGGAAAACCAGTGCCTTCATGAGCGATCTGATTACGAACTTTGTGTGCCTCCCAGGCATCATTGAGCGTCTTCATATCACCCTTCTCTACCCTCTTTAATTTTTCACCAATACCTTCACCCTGATAACCTAAAGTAGTTAAAACATCTTCAAGCATAATATCAGCATCCATTATCGCCTGACGCCAATCACTTGGATTCTCTGAACTAACATGAGTCTGAACTTGTTCCCAACGATCAGCTAGAACAGCGTTATTTTTTACATTATCCTCAAAAGCAGGTTCGACTTTCATGTCATATTTCTCTTCTTCTTTTTTACGAATATGCTTTAACTGTTCAACTGCATAAACGATTCCGACGAGAAAGAATAAAGAAACCGGAAATGAAAGTATTATAAAAAAATTTATAAAACCTCTGAATAAATCACCAGCCTGTGGACCCCATACATTGAGAACAGCTACTACTTCATTAAAAAAAGACGATACACCGAGAGCGTTGGCAATGACTTGTAAGTAAGCCAAGATCGATGGCCATGCAGCTATAAACACAACGAGAGCCATGAGCGCTCCGATCTCTAAGCCAATCACTTCGGCCTCTTTTTTATCTTTTTTATCAGCCATAGTATTGATTATATTATAGCGTCAAGTGAGGACATGGACAACGTGTGTCTATAGGTTCCCACGCTTTACTTTTCCCCAAGAAAATCTTTTCCGGCACTAAACAGTGTCTTTTCATCACCATGTCTAGCGGTCAACTGAAGACCAATCGGCAATGACACTTCTGTTTTTCCGTCATTTCCTTTTTCTGTTTTTTGTCCACAAGGTATAGAGATGGCTGGCAGGCCTGTTAAGTTGGCAGTGACAGTGAAAATATCCTCCAAATACATAGCCACTGGATCATTTGTCTTTTCACCAATCTTAAAAGCAGGCGAAGGAGCAGTTGGAGTGGCGATGATGTCGACCGACTCAAAAGCTTTTAAGAAATCGTTCGTAATCATTTGTCGCACAGCATTGGCACGGTTGTAATACGCATCATAATATCCAGATGAAAGGACATAGGTACCGAGTAAAATACGACGGATAACTTCACGACCTAAACCAGCTCTACGTGTTTCAAAATAATCTTCTATCACATTCTTACCGTCTTTATGCAGACCATATTTCACACCATCAAAGCGCGCCATGTTTGAAGAAACTTCTGCTGGCATGAGCACATAATAAACCATGAGTGAGTATGAAATGTTTGGTAATGAAATATCGCGTATCTCATAACCTTTTGATTTAAACTCTTCGAGTGATTTATTAAATGCTTCCAAAACAGACTTATCAATGCCATCACCTTTCAAAAAATCTCGAGGTACACCGATGATTGGTTTTGAATTTTTATTATTAGAATTTTGAATTCCAAATTTTGAATTTGAAGAATAAGTCTTTTCATCTATAGTCGTTCCATCTTTTATATCTTTTCCTTTGATCACATCAAATATAGTCTCACAATCTGTCACTGTATTTGCGATAGGACCAATCTGATCAAGTGAAGAACCCATGGCCATAACACCATAACGAGAAACAGCTCCGTATGTAGGCTTGAGTCCAACGACACCACATAAACTAGCTGGCTGACGGATAGAACCACCGGTATCTGAACCAAGTGTAAAGAGTGCCCCCTGCATTGCTACAGCTGCTGCAGACCCACCCGATGAACCACCAGCAACACGTGATAGATCGTGAGGATTCTTAGTTGGACCATATGCAGAATTTTCCGTAGAACCACCCATGGCAAATTCGTCCATATTCAGACGTCCTAAAAACACAACACCTTCGTCTTTTAATTTTCTGATGACTGTTGCATCATATGTTGCATGATAATCTTCCAAAATCTTCGATGATGCACTAGCGATCCTTCCTTGAATCAAAATATTATCTTTTATGCCACAAGGGATGCCGCAAAGCAAAGGAAAATCCTTTTCTTTGCCAGCAACACCGCCATTTTTTCTAAATTCAGCAATTTTCTCATCAGCCAATTTCGCCTGATCGATAGCATCACCAAAAACTTCTAAATACGCGTTTATGTCCTTATTCTTTGAAGCTATTTCGTCCAGATAAACCTGAGTGAGTTCAACGGCAGTAAAGTCACCTTTTTTCAAAGATTCATGTGCTTTATCTATTGTTAAATTTTTTAAATCAATTTTCATCTGTTTTCTGTTTACGGTTTACTGATTACTTTCTATTGTTCTATCATTTTCTTTACAGCAATAAAGTCCGCTTCCCTATCTGGAGCTTCATTGAGCAATCCTTCACGATCAGCTGCACTAGTCGAAATAACCTCATCTGGTCTGGTAACATTTTTGACGGCACCAACACGACCTTCAGTATCTAGAGATACATCCACCTTTTTTAACTGGTCAACATAAGCCAAAATAGAATCAAACTCTTTTATGAGTGACTTTTTATCTTCATCCGTCAACTTTATACGTGCCAAATTGGCTAAATTATCTAATTCCTGCGTTGTTATCATGGGGTTATCCTAACATTTCTCTCATTTCTTAGGAAGTGATACTTTATCAATTCTTTATTAAAATTTTATCTCGGTCTGATATTCTCATTACTAGCCTGTTGGCTGGCGCCGGTATTGGTATTGTTACACCGAATACTATGGGTTCGATCCCCGTAACAGGCTTAATAATAAGACTTGACTAATAAGTTACAAAAACTATATAATCGTAAGTGATTATCGTAGAAATACCATAATCTGGAGCCTGTTAGAAAATCGTTCCCGTAACAAACAAAACCCCTTCGGGGGCTTTTTGTTTATATCTAAAAAACACATGGTAATCTTGTAGTAATCTTAACGACCAACCATCTTCAAAAACTCCTCCTCAGATAATACAGTTACACCCAAATCTCTGGCCTTATCCAACTTCGTACCGGCCTCAGCCCCAGCGACAACATATGAAGTCTTTTTAGAAACTGAACTTGAAATATCTCCCCCGTTTTTTCGAACCAAATCCTGAGCGGAATCACGATCAAGTGTCGGCATTGTGCCAGTGAAAACAAAAGTCTTACCTTCAAAGATTTTATTTGAATTATTTATGGTTTCAGAAACAATTTCTATTTGCTTCAACAAATCCGCCACCAATTTTTTATTATCTGAATCTTTAAACCAATCGGTCAGAGACTGCGCCACAACCTCACCAACACCATAGATAGAACGGAATTCATCTATCGAAGCCTTGCTTATCAAATCCAAAACAAACTCTTGATCCTTTACTTTACTGGCAAAATGTTTCGCCAAATCATACGCCGTCTCTTCACCGACTTGTGGAATAGAAAGTGAAGTCAAAAACCTCGGTAGAGTGATTTTGCGAGATTTTTCAATAGATTCTATGACATTATCTGCAGACTTTTCAGCGAATCTTGGCAGTGACAAAAGATCACCTTTTTTTAATCTAAAAATATCAGCGTAATTATTTATCAAATTATTTTCTAGCAGAGCATCTATGATCTTTGGACCCAAACCGTCCATGTTGAAGCATTTTTTTGAAACAAAATAATAAAACTTTCTCTTTTGTTGTTCATATGAATCTGTGTTTACGCACTTCCAAGCAGCTTCACCGGGTACACGTTCGATACGACCATCTCCACCACAGGCAGAGATATGAGTTGGCCAAACAAAAGCTCTCGAATTTTTCGGACGCAATTCCAAGACCACCGAAACTATATCTGGTATAACATCACCGGCTTTTTGGATGATAACGGTATCACCTATTCTTAGGTCGAGACGCTTGATCTCATCTTCATTATGTAAAGTAGCACGCGAAACCGTTGAACCAGCTACAACTACAGGTCTCAAAATAGCCACAGGTGTGACCACTCCAGTCCTACCGACTTGAAATGAAATATCCTCCAAAATAGTTGTCACTTGTTCAGCTGGAAATTTATAAGCTACACCCCAGCGTGGTGATTTGCCTGTATAACCCAACACATCCTGAATCTTTCTTGAATTAACTTTTATAACAATACCGTCAAGTTGATAATCCAGATCGTGACGTCTCTTTGTCCATTCTTCATAAAACTTTTGAACTTCATCAACATTTTTACAGACTCTGAAATGTGGATTGACCTTGAAACCAAATTCTTTTAATAATTCCAGTTCACCTGATTGAGTTTCAGGAACACCTGATCTCTGTTTACTGTTTACTGTTTTCAATTCGTCTATGTCATATATAAATGAATCCAACTTCCTTGAAGCTGTAACCTTTGGATCGAGCTGACGAAGGGATCCTGCGGCCAAGTTTCTGGTATTTGCATAAACAGGCTCACCAGACTTTATTCTTTCTTTATTTATCCTTTCTAAATCTTTAACACTGATCCAAACCTCGCCAACAACTATTAAAGATTTGAGATTTGAGATTTGAGATTTAAGATTTAATGGAATACTTCCTATTGTTTTTATATTATGTGTTACATTTTCACCAACTTCACCATCACCTCGAGTTGCTGCCAAAACCAAATCACCATCTTCATAAGTCAAAATGGTTTTGAGGCCATCTATCTTCAATTCACAACAATATTCTAATTTTTCATCCGATATTCCGCCTTTCTCCATAAAGTTTCGCACTTTCTCTTCCCATTTTCTGAGCTCAGCCAAATCAAATACATCATCAAAAGACCACTGACGTGTAGTATGTTTAACTTTCTTGAATTCTTTTATGGCTTCACCGCCAACACGCTGACTAGGTGAATCTGGTGTAAGTAGTTCAGGATATTCTCTTTCAATGCTTTCCAATTCCCTGATCAAGGAGTCATAAGCTTCATCACTGATCTCCGGTGAATCTTTTGTATGATAAAGCACACGATGTTTTTCAATACTTTTCTTGAGGCTTTCCAAGCGCTCTATAACAGATTTCGGCGCTGAATTTATGGCTTTATTTGTGGATGATTTCTGCATCTTTGGCATACAGACAGTATAACTTTTCTACTCGTATTTTGTATACTGCAAAGCACGCTCCACTTTGCGGGGACCTGAGTTATTGCAGGTGCCATGACCATCCCAACCTATGTTATAACCACTAACGATGACAGTGATAGTGGTACTGGTTGCTACGCCAGGTAAATATACATATGACACTGATGAAGAAGCGCAACTTGAAATACCAGATTGACTATTCGAACTTCCTCCATTTGGCATAGAGAATGTCGACGTGCCAGAACATGAATCATTACCATTAATATCACACACAGGACTTGGAGGATAAAAAGTAATCGTATTTCCACCACAATTAAATGTAGTATTATGATACGTCGATGTGGCCAAAACATTCAAATTCTCAACCGCACATTCCAGTCCACTATCAGCAGCATAAAAAGCATAAATAGAATCGCGTGCCGATGATGCCAGTATCGCCTCTTTGCGACTAACCGAGAGGATGAAAGCTGCAATACTCAATACAAGCACTGAAACGATAACTGCAAAGAGTAACGTATATCCCTTTTGTGAATTTATTTTTAAACTAATCTTGTTCATATTATCTTGTAGAATTAGTCATCAATTCTTGTAATCGGATTTCATTCGGAACAGAACCATCGGTCCAGGAAACAACTACGGTAATGATGGCTTCGGTAACATTTAAAGCGGCTCCTACAGGTAATAATTTTACATAATAATATCTAGTGAATTGAGTCGCACGACCATCATTTAAATTACTTTTATAAAAATATCCTATATTATTTGTATCATCAGTATATAGCAAACAATTATTATCATTGTTACAAGTACTTGGTTGACTAGAAATAAATGCTCCGGAACTTAAGGTGAATGCACTTGGAGTAGCACATTTATAACTATTATCATTGCTGGATAAATCGCAGGTCGTATTGATATTATTTAACCAATTACCCCCTGCTGATAAATTATTATCCTTAATATTCTTTATAGACTCCATGCCATCCTGTGCGAGATATGTAGCAATCATGGCATTACGTGAACCAAGAGCAGAAGTGAGAGCTTGATTGGCAATAGTGAGTGGTCCAGCTATAGCGATCATGAGGATGGCAATAGCGATCAATGTCTCAACGAGAGTGAAACCTGATGACTTTGAATTGTATTTTAAATCAGAAATAATCATATATTTGTATCACTTCTTTCAGAAATACTTGTCTGGACATCAAAGACCGACTGATCCTTAATCTGAGTACCAACGTGACCTTTTAGACGTATGAATGCCCACTGATAAGGATAACTGGTTCCTGTACCACCGAAAACTCCGACACTATAATGTGTAATGTTCACTGATGAAGATAGGATTGGGTAAAAGGTTGCAGAACCAGGACCTGTAAAACCTTGATTTGGAGAAGTCTCTTGTGCTTTATAAATTGTAGTCGTTGAATTGGAACCGCTTGGTCTAATAAATAAGTATGCGTACCTTAAATTATAAAGACTGGTACCATTAGGTATGGTGTTCGCAGAAGTAAACTGAATTAAAGTACCTGAATTATCAGTACTTAATCCTCCACAAGGATTTCCTGTGATGCCGCTTGCGAGATTAGATATCGTCACATCTTTATTACAACTATACGTCGTACCTGTCCTCAATTCACGACTAATAGAGTCCATGATGAAGCTGACATTGTTCACACCGGCTTGGATGGCTTGAGCTTGGCGGTTTGCGCTAGTAACACGGACTAGAGCACCAATGGCAATAATAGCCACAACAGAAAAGATGGCGAGTGAGACTATTATTTCTATTAATGTGAATCCTCTTGATTTCATATTTTAATTATACAGTATATTAAAATAATTAATTTTCGACTGATATCTGACCATTTTTTCTTATCACAACATTTTGACTATTAGTTTTATCAGCTGAGGTAACCGTTATAAATACAATGGGTTTACTACTAAAAGACGGACAAGTCAATAACCCTGGATGACCACCATTGCAAAAGTATGCGTCTGGATTTGGGCGTCTATAGGTTATATCTATATCACCAGTATTACTGCTATCCAATTTTAAATCTCCAAGAACACTACAATTAGAATCAACTGTTCCTAAACATATCTTTGAAATATACGCCCCAGAATTCAATGTGTAAGTAGTTATAGCCTCTGTCGGATCGCTTGAATCATAAAATCCTTTTTGGGGTTTATCAACAAATAAAGTGAATTTATTGTTTGAAGTCGGGTTACTTGTCACATCAAAATGCACACCATATGGTGCGGTGAAAACATTACTACTGCCATCAACACTCTTCACACTCAAACCATAAGATTGGGCGGTGCGCACAGTGAGGGCCATGTCGTAGGCGACGTTAACTAAAAGAGTATTTTGATTGAAGGTGCCATACTTGGAAACAACCAGAGCCGTCATGAAAGCAAAGATGGCTATAGAAACAATGAGCTCAATGATTGTAAATCCACTTATTCCTTTATTCATATGCTATCTATTATAGCTTAAAATTGGGAAAGTATGACACTATGATTTCTTTCAATAAGTGAATATCGATAACCTGTATATGGAAAAGTAAGACTAAATACATGCCAACTATGAGATATGGTCCAAATGGTATCTCTATCTTTGGCTTGATCTTCTTATGCATAGCCAAAAGCCAGATGACAGATACGGCCGCAGCTATCCAAAAAGCTAGAACCAAAGCGTTTATACCAGCACTCACACCTAGGAGCCAACCGATACCTAGAGTCAGTTTTGCATCACCTAGACCCATCCAATTCCCTTTTGATACGGCCCAGAGAAGCGCAAAAGGCAAGGCTAAAAGCGGTCCAGCTATTAACATCTCAACATTTGGGATATGAAACCAAGATGAACCTCCGACGAACAGATTTATAAGAGCGAGTCCGGCGAACGTATAGACGAAGCCGTCAGGGATAATTTTATGCTTGATATCATAAACAGAGATAACCACCAATAAACAAGCTGATATCACTTGAATCAAAGTCGTAACAGTCGAAAGTGTATCCAGTGGTGGAAAAGCAAAAAATATTAATACGAAGATAGCTCCAGCAATAAATTCAACCAAAGGATACTGCCAAGAGATCTTGCTCTTACATTTCTTACAAGCACCCTTCTGCACCGCAAAACTAAAGAGCGGTATGAGTTCTCTCCATGTTAGAGTCGTTCCACATGATAAGCATTTCGATCTACCGCCAAGCCCCATGCCGGTATTGAAACGCAGTGCCACCACATTGAGAAAACTACCCACAACCACACCAAAGATAAAGATTAAAATGATTGATGTGATATCCATAGAGAGTTCGGTGGTTTATTTAGTGTGTACTGACGCAGTAGTCTGTGCCAGATGGTACAGATGAATCGAAACAACTCCATGTGGGGTCGGAATATGAAGGATTTATTGATTTTGCATTAGTAACAAATGTAGTCAAGGCGCTTTTTGGATAACTATTTTGTTGTGCTGCATTTGAAGATTCAAGGGTTGCATGCAAAATATAGTCTGTTGGATTTGAACTGTTATTAACAGCGTAAGAATATTTATGAGTAGCGTCATTTGTTGGATCACTTGGTATAACTGAAATATATGAATTGATAGTTACAGACGTTCCACCAACATTACACGTTGAACTAGTCGAGGGTAAATTATTATCAACAGTTGGATATTGCCCACATCTATCAAAATATTGCTCAAGCGCCAATTGAATCTGATTCAAATCAGAGATACGACGAGCGTCGCGGGATTTGGCTTTTGAACCAGTCGTACTTGTCAAAATAATACCTGACAAAAGAGCGATGATAGCGATAACGATCATAAGTTCAACTAGAGTAAAACCTTTTTTCATGAGTTAATTATAGCATACATTTTATCACTTTTTGAACAATATTTTATCGTTTTTTTAACTTTATTTTATCTTTTCTTTATCTCGGGTTGGTAGAGTTGATAGATGCTAAATGAAATAAATTATCTATATAATATAAGACTTGAAAAAATTCGCGAAGCTTATTTTAGGATTGGTTATCTAAAATGTCCATGCTTAAATAATCAACATGTATATTTCAATCAGATTGGATTTAGACACTTTTTAAGAAAAGGTAGACTTATTAGACCAATCAAGGATCAAATACGCAGATTTGGCTTATTTGAGTTTGCTGTACATGCTATTACTTCAAACGAAACACAGGTTGTAGAGATTAGGCAAAATAGAGGATTTGTATCATATGCACTAGAATTAAAAATTAGTAAAAATTACAAAGTTAAAATAATAGTCATAAGAAATGATGAGGGACACTATCATTTTGTAAGCATAATGGATTAAATTTACTAAACAAAAATAGCGGAATTCCGCTATTTTTGACTTGCCGTCAGCTATAGTGCCGAACAGTACCAGCTTAATAATGGATAAACCATATTAATGGCCACAAGATTTATATAACTATTGTAACAAATAATCATTTGCTGTCAATAAATTCTTCAAAGACGAGACATGGTTAAACAATGAACATTGTGCGAAGTGCCTCAAATAGAGGTTTCACCCTCATCGAATTGCTCGTCGTTATTGCCATCATTGGTATTTTGTCATCAGTCGTGTTGGTTAGTTTGAATAGTGCACGTGGGAAAGGTGTTGATGCAAAGATTCAAGAACAGATGGCCTCAGTAAGAGGTTCTGCTGAAATTGCTAATAACATCGATTCTTATGGTGTAGCTACACAGGCAAACGATTGTGTCGGTCTCACAACGAATGCTTCGATGGTTAATATCATGACAGCTTCAAATTGGCCTGCTGTTCAAGGTTCCGCTGCAACTGCCCCTGTATGTACCTCAAATGCGACTGCTGGTGGTTCAATTACTGGTTGGGCAATGTCTCATCCATTGTCAACTACTGGACAATATTGGTGTGTAGATAATAAAGGCGAGTCAGTACAAACAACCTCTGCAGTGACAACAGGTAAGGCTTGTGACGGTACATCATTATAATAAGGACAATTTTAATCAAGTATTTTCACCCCACCCACTCTCCAGTGGGTGGTTTGGTATATAGAGTAAATTTTTATCACTTTTTGAACAATATTTTATCGTTTTTTTAACTTTATTTTATCCTTTCTCGGATTGTTTTTGGGTGCATATACGTCAGAAAAATATGCATGATCGCACAAGAAGACTTCGACAGTATCCGTGTGCAATAGACTTAATAAAATCTTCAAAAACAAACCTTCTTTTGAAAGAAGTGGTAAATTATCGAGAGAAAAATGGTACCGCTTTTCTGGTATGAATGGTAATAAAGAGGTCTTCTATGTCCAAATTAAAGAAAATGTTAGGACAGGAGAAAAAGATTTCATTTCTGTATTTCCAGATTATTAGCGTAAAAGAAAAAGGCCTTCCGCCAAGTTGCAGCGCGTAAGCTGCGGCCGAAAGTCTTCTTCATAAACAAGTGTACCAGATCAAATTATCTTAAGTCATCTGATTTCTGATATGACCACATACGAAACCACCCACTGGAGAGTGGGTGGAAATTAATTTAATAATAGCCAGATTAATTACTCACATACACTATCAGATGAAACACTTGTTGGAAGTGCTGCTGCTGTAGTGTTAGTAATTGTATTACCACCAGAACTTGCGCAGAAATAGCCAACTCCACCATTCAACATTGCATATATTGAATAATCATTAGGATTGTTAGAAGTCGCCGTTGAATAAATTGTAATGCCTGATTTTTTTGATGCTGCAGAATTGAGAGCTGCACCATTAGAACTACCATTAAGATTATTTATATCTGAGACAAGAGACTGTATAGTTGTTGTTGATACTAATGAAGTAGACAATGAATCAATATTATTTGAACTAGCAATTAAATCTGGATAATTAGTAGAATTGAAATCAGATTCAAACTGTGTTCTAAGTTGATTAACTTCCTCCTGAATTCTAGCGTTTGTTCCTTTTGAACGTGCACTATTCAAACTAACCAACACGACTGATGACAAAATACCAATGATGGCAATAACGACGAGCAATTCGATGAGGGTGAAACCTCTATTTGAGGCACTTCGCACAATGTTCATTTTCTTCATAAGATATAAAGATTACTAATAATTTTTTTAATAATAGACCTTTGATTAGGTTTATACACTACATTATAGCACCACCAATAAAAGCAAGTAAATAAGGGTGGGGATAAACCCTACTGACTACTTGCAATACTATAAATAGGTATAAGCACTGAAGCCAGCAATACCGCCACACCACCACCAAGTAAAACGATCATCAAAGGCTCAATGAGTGACACTAAAGAATCAACAGCTGTCTCGACTTCACGGGCATAAAAGTGTGCCATCGTCTTCAGGATAGCTCCAGACTCACCTGTCTCCTCACCCACTTTTATCATCTGGACCATGATACCTGGAATCTCATCAGGATTATTTGAAAGAGAATCAGACAAAGTTTTACCACCTTTAACTTCTTCAACAGCGACATTTAGGATATCCTGATAGATACGGTTATTAACAACGGTTGAAGTCAACTCAAGAGCTCGAACCATCGGTATACCTGACGAAAGCATCGTTGAAAGGTTATCTGACATACGTGACATATACAATCTCTTATACAAATTGCTGACATAAGGAATACTGATCTTGAAACGATCAAAAGCCAGATGCCCTGCTGGTGTACGTATGAAGCGTACTAGGAAGAATCCGACAACGACAGCCGCTATGAGTAAAACGAAACCATAGTTCACCAGAAAATTACTGATACCCATCACAACTCTGGTATAAGAAGGTATATCTCCTCCATTTTGAACCAAGATGTCACTGATCTTTGGAATAACCATAGTAAACATGAGTATCATAACCGTAAAGAAAGTGACAACGATGAAAGCTGGGTATATGAGAGCACCTTTGACCTTTGAAGAAAGTTCATAAGTTCTATCAATATAATCAGCCAAGTATTGAAATGTCTGATCGAGCTTGCCCGACTCCTCACCCGCCTTAACCATACTGATATAAAATTCATCGAAAACTTTTGGATGTTTCGCTAGAGCAGCTGAAATAGAATTTCCTGACTGAAGGTCATCAGCAACTTCTGTAAGTTTTTTTGCTAGAACTTGATTTTCAGTTTCAGAACCAAGGAGGCGAAATATACGCAAAGCTGAAACTTGAGCTTCAAAAAGTGTAGACAGCTGTCTTGATAGGATAACCACATCTTTACTTGAAACATGATCAAATATACTGATATTCATCGACAAAAAGGACTTTGCTCCATCAGCTTCGCGAATACCTGTGATAGTAAGACCTCTTCTCTGTAAAGAAGTTATTGCAATATCTGTATTGACTGCATCAATAGATCCAGTTTTTGGTGCTCCAGTAGAATCAACTGCTTCGTAATTAAATAACATAGTATAAGTATATAGTAAAAAGTCTAAGGTATAAAGTACAACTACAACATGCGCTCAAGGTTCTTTGGATTAAGTGAGTTTAGATAAGCACTTTCTACACTGATCTCACCTGTTCTAACCAACTCAGCCAAAGATCTATTGAGATCGATCATACCTTCACCGGAACTGGTCTCTATGACTGTATTGATCTCATGAGTACGGCGTTCACGGATAAGATTTGAAACCGCGCTGTTATTTATGAGTAATTCATAAGCCGGAACCAGTCCACCAGATATACGTGGGATAAGGCGTTGTGAGAATATACCTGTGAGTGATCCTGCTAACTGAATACGGATCTGATCTTGTTGATTCGCTGGGAATGAATCAATGATACGGTCGATAGTTTGAGCAGCGTTATTTGTATGCAATGTTGAAAAGACAAGGTGACCAGTTTCAGCAGCGGTAACAGCGGCAGCAATAGTCTCGATGTTGCGCATCTCACCCACCATACAGACATCGATATCTTCACGGAACATCGCATTCAAACCATCGGCAAAGTCCGGTGTATCTATTCTAACCTCGCGCTGATCGATGATGGACTTCTTTGATTCAAAGAGATATTCAATAGGATCCTCGATAGTGAGAATGTGCTCTGTTCTAGTTTGGTTAATAATCTCAATCATAGAAGCAAGTGTCGTAGTCTTACCTTGACCGATCGGACCAACCACCAAGAAAAATCCTTGTGGTTTACGCGTGAATGTCTCCAAGATGGCTGGTAATCTCAATTCTTCAAGAGTACGTATTTCTTTAGGAATTAAACGAAGAGCAATAGCCAAAGAACCTTGTCTGAAAAATATATTTCCACGGAAACGCGCATTGGCAAGACTGTACGAGAAATCTACATCACGATGTTCTTCAAGAACTTTTTTATTCTTTTCTGTCAAAAATATACTGGCAAGACCCTGCATATCTTGTGCTGTGAGAATCGGTTGTTTGATGAGTGGTATCAACTCTCCGGAAGATCGAATGATAGGTGTTCTACCAGCAGACAAGTGTAAATCAGAAGCTTCTTCTTTGAGGATGAGACTAACTAAATCTTCAATTATTTTTTTATAATCCATATTTTTTATTTACTATTACTAATTTGCGTTTACTTTTACTATTTAGGCCTTTTTGCTATTAAAGATCTTTTCAACTTGTGTCAAAACTTCCGAAGGGATAGTTGTGGCTTTGACTATATAACCATCAACATTTAGTTTCTTTGCACGAGCTATGTCATCAGAAGAACCTTGGTTTGTGAGCATAATGATCACAGCTTTTGGTACCAAGTTTTCTTTACGTAAAGCATCAACAAAATCTAAACCATCCATATCTGGCATAACGATATCAGAGAGAATAACATCAGGGACATAACCTTCACGAATGATTTTGAGGGCCATAGCAGTTGAATCAGCAGACTTCACTTCATAACCTGCTTTTGTGAACTTGAGTACGTACATATCCAACAAAAATTGATCGTCATCTACTAGTAAGACTTTTCTATTGATCGATGGGTTGGCTGTATTTGTTATTGGGGGCATGGTTTTATTAAAATAATGTATTTATTATACTGCAGGTTCATCCAAAAGAATATCGTCAAAACCTAATTTCTTTGCTTCTTCAATAGGGATAATCTTTTGAAAGGCTTTTATCAATCCATCTTCTTTCAGAGTCAGCATGCCTTTACTACGAGCTATTTTAGCGATCTCAGAGGCTGTTGGATTTTTCAAAATAGCCTGTTCAATATCTTTATCCATAGAAAACATCTCAAAGACCGCCATACGGCCACGTGTTCCTTTTGGAGCATCTGGTGTCTGTTTTATCTTCTTAACAGTATTTGAAAAAGGTATATCTTTTTTATATTTTTCTGGCAGATCCGAAAATGATCGATCAATCATTGCTTTCAGACTTCCATCGACTGGTATCTCTTCACCACCACCTTCTGGTAGTAAACCAACGAGTCTCTGGGCAACAGCGAGAACCAAGGTTGGTGCAATGAGGTATGGATCAACTCCCATATCTATGAGACGTGGGATGACTCCAGCGGAATCGTTGGTGTGCAATGTAGAGAAAACCAAGTGACCAGTGAGAGCGGCTTGGACGGCCAACTGCGCTGTCTCTTTATCACGAATCTCACCCACCATGATGATATCTGGGTCCTGACGAAGTGTTGTGCGCAAACCTGTATCAAAAGTATACCCAATCTCTGGACGGACTTGCGACTGACTGACACCTTCGATCGTATATTCAACTGGATCTTCCAACGATAGAACGTTATAACTTTCACGATCGACTTCTGAAAGTACTGAATACAAAGTCGTGGATTTACCGGAACCTGTTGGACCAGTGATGAGAATCATACCGTAAGGTTTGTTGATAGCTTCACGTAACATAGCGAGATTCTTCGCGGAAAGACCAAGTTGATCAATAGTACGAATACCTTTTGCTTGATCCAAGATACGCATCACGATCTTTTCACCGAAATATGACGGGAATGTTGAGACACGGAAATCAACACGACGTCCATCTATACGTGCTGAAAAACGACCATCTTGAGGCTTACGTTTCTCATCCAAACGCATATTGGAAATAACCTTTATACGTGCAACCACAGCTGAATGAACTTGTGGTGGAAGGACTAGACTTGTATTCAAGATACCATCAACACGGAAACGCACTCGGACTTTGTCACGCATACGTTCTATGTGCACGTCAGACGCTTCCCCTTCAACAGCATATCTAACTATTGTGGCCACGATCTTAACTATAGGAGCATCCTCGATGATCAAAGACTCATCTTTATTTCCATTATTACCAACTTTTTTAGCTTCAGAAGCTAAGTCCTCTTTTTTCAAAGTATCAGCACTGTCGGCACTGACAGAGAGTTCTGATTCTAGTTCTGAGAGAGCCTGAGTAACTTCACCGGTGATACCTTTATACATCTCTACCACTTTGTCGAAATCATCCAAAGTGATCAGAAACATCTTATATGGAATATTCTTTTTTGCAGCTAGGAAATTCAGTGCATCGCGAGCTTCCATATTATCAGGATCGATGATTCCAACTTCCAACACACCGTCTTTGAGACCAATTGGTACAAATTTATAATGAGTAGCAGAATCTTCTGGAATATAATCCAAAGCTTCAAAAGGAACTGAGGCATCACCAACAGATCTTACTGGCACATTCAAAAACTCACCTCGTGCAGCCAAAATATCATCTGGTTTTACTCCTCTAGAGATGAGAGCTTGGTCCAATGAAGTACCATTACTCGTCTGTGTTCTTATAGCTCGGATATCATCCTTAGAGATTAGATTCTTAGAAAGAAGAATATCGATGATACTCATATTTAATTATGGCTTCTTAATTTTACCTGACGTCTTTGGTACAACAGGATTTGCTAAAGTAGGATTCGTCGAGTTGTCTGAATTCGCCGAATTATTTAAATTAGCTGGATTTGTCGAACCATTTTGACTACCTGGTAATGGCGCAAAAGGGTTTGGACGTCCGACATTGACTGGAGGAATGACAACTGAGTAATCACGCAAAGTTCTGTACCCTGGATCTGTGAAGATGGTTGTATCTATATTCAGAGTCTGAATCTGATTGAGCAATCCCAAAACTTGTGCACCAACAACTGAATTTGTATCAGAAGTTGCTGTCAGAGTTGAAGATGTTTGATTCGAACTTCCATTAATATAGAAATAGACCAAGCCCGCTATCAATACTATGACTACAATCCAGATCCATGTTTTATTTGATGATTTTGTATTCATAATTTTATTGACGTAACCAATATGTATTTAACTGAACTGAAAAATCATAAGTACCAGTATCATTTGCGGTGACCGATAAATGCGTTATGTCCATGATACGCAAACTAGCCTCAAGATCTTGCATGAAACTGATGAACTGTTGATATGGAGCTGAAACACTGAAAGAAACGGCTACAGTGTCCAGTGTTGGAATCGAAATATTAAAAGAAGAATTATTGGAATTGGCGGAAGAGACAGAGTTATTAGATGAAGAATTTGCGGCATCTTGTTTAGCGGCGGCTGTAATATTTTTCAAAGAAAAACCATGCTGTAAAGCAACACTGTTTAGATCAATGATCAAACGAATATTATCAACTGTATTTGGAATCATCTTATCCAAATTATCGCGATCAGCTGCACTAATATTATTATAATCTTTCAAGACTTTATCTCGAACACTGATGAGTTGTTCGGCATTTGATATTGCACTTGAATACTGATCATTTTGAGCTTTGAATGCCATAGCATCATTCCACTCATTACTCGTATAAGTAAAATAGAGTGCTATTGCTAAGACTATTAAGATTAAGGCTGTAGTGTTTCTGTTCATAAAATTATTTCTTACCTGAGACTAATTTTTCATAAGACAAACTAGCAGGATCTATCGTTGCTGAAAAACCAAATGAAACAGTGTTATTTGTACCTTGGGCTGGGTTGGATAAGATTGGATTTTTAATAACGTTCCTCAACTTATATTGATCGAGCTGGTTCAAAACATCAGACTGGAAAGCAACTGAACTGAAACTTGTACCATAACCTTGCAAAGTCATTTTGACTCCGCTGTTATTTGCGTCTGTAACGGCTGGAACTGCTATGTCCAAATTCATAAAACGAACATTTTCAATAGTGATACGACTGATCATCTCAAATACTTGAGACAAAGCTACGTGGTTATTTAAAACCTGACGAGCCAAGTTTATCTTTACGTTTTCGGATTTGAGTTGTTCTATCAGATTTACATTAAACTGATTCTCACGTGCAACTAATTGATCTTTATAACCTGATTGAGCATTTTGTAAATATTGATCATAAGCATATGTTCCACCGGCACCAGCTATAGAGAGGATGAACAATATCGTAGCTATAGTCATAAAAATACTGGCAGTGGCTTTTTTTGGTGCAGGCGTAGAGAAACCACCAATAGATGACGTGGTTGGTTTCTTTGGTATAAAAGAGGTTTGGAATTTTGTTTCCATAATTCTCTGTAATTATAGCGTCAAGCGAAGACTTGTACAACATCAGTTGTACACAATGTCTGGAATCTTACTGTATTTCACCTAAACGACGGAGTGCAGCACCGATAGCTACAGCAAATTCTGGACCAGCTTGGGCAAATTCATCAGCCAAAAACGCTGGTGTCTCTAGTTTTCCAAAAGGATCAGCGTAAACCACGTTCGTCTGAAAACTTATCTTTGCAAGATCAGTAAAACCTTTCAACAGAACCCCTCCACCGGTCAATATGACTTTACTAATATTTTTAGCATGCTTCTTTTGATAATTAAGAAGTGTTGCATTCGCTTCATAGAAAATATAATCTAAATTCACCGTGATAATCTCAGTCAATTCCTTATACTCTGGTCCACCTTTCAAACCATACAATCTCTTCATAGACTCAGCTTCAGTGACTGATATACTCATAGATTTTGAAAGGGCTAGAGTTATATCCTGACTACCTTTATTAATGATGTGGGCTGTGCGCAATATTCCACGCTCAACAATATATAGTTTAGTTGAACGAGCACCGAGGTCTATGATCATGTTTGTGGTGAGACCTTGATCAATAACAGAACGGATCGCACTAAATATCTCTATTTCATAAAAACTTGGGTTGAGATTTGTGCCTGACATGATGGCTTGATAATTATTCAGATACTCGTTGTGTATAGCCACAACCAAAACATCAGTGCCACTCTTCTCTGTATTTGAAGAGTCTTCATCTGTGACATAGCTTTCCTCTTTGGGAATAGGAGAAAAATCTAACAAGACTTCATTCAATGGAACTGGAATATATTTTCTGGCTTCTATAGCCACAACTTCTGCTAACTGTTTTTCTGGTACCGGTGGAACTGTTATGAAGGTGATCAAACTCGATGAGAGTGGTAAAGCTGTCCCACAAGCCAGAGTCGTGGTTTTAGCTTCACGTAAAATATCTTTGACCGCTTCGATGAGTTTATCATTTTGCAAAGAGACAGCTCTTCCAACTTCCGTACTACCATACGGACCAAGAGCTAGTTCACCATAAGTTTCCAACACCGCCCTGCCACGCTTTTTCTTTATCTGTACAACTTTTATAGATGATGAGCCAATATCAATACCCAAGACACTCGTCTCTTTCTTAAAGAATGATGAAAATAATGAGCTGATAAATGGCGGCATAATATCTAGTGTAACCTATTTATTCGTCACTAGCCAAATCTATAGATTCCTCGATCGCAATATCATCTAGTTTATCGCTAGCTTCCTGCTTGGCTTTGTCTAGATCAGAATAAATTCCTTCCAAGGTATTTATAGACTCATCTACATTTTTCTCTATTTCAGCAACTTTTTCATTCGACTCTTTATTCACAATATCTATTTCTTTATTTATCTCAATCGTCTCATCGAGCACCTTCTGCATCTCAGCTCGAATACGATCAAGGTCTGGATTTGTCTTTATTTTTTGATCATTTGTATTGGTAGTCATGATTTTATTTATTATTTATTTCTTTCATTATCACGTCTAATTTTAGCTTCCCATGCCGTAAAAGCGCTATTTAAAGCAGTCTTCGCTGGTCCCGTTAATTTACCCTTTACTTTATAATAACCAGTTAAGACCTTCTTGAATTCAGGCATACTGAGTTTGAATTCCTTATTTAAACCTTTCAAAGTCTTAAAGAAATCTACTGTATCTATTTTTGGCAATAAATCTATATTTTTAATATTTCCAGGAAGCATATTCCACTGTGTGACAAAAGCTTCCAATGTTGGACGCTTATCTTCTTGTGATTCCCTGCTTTCCGCACCACGACCTGGACCACTTTCACCTGCGAAACCACCAGCGGGAAGACTCTCATCTAGAATGATATTTCTAGCTCTAGTTGTTTCTCTGTACTCTTCTCTAGGAAGTGGTGCACCAGTTGCATCCACATCTGTTCTACCTTCAAAAGGTTTACCATCAACTTTTGGTGGAACATTGATATCTACACGACCACGTTGTGTGACGCGAACGAATTCTTCTCTTTCATCTCTGTAAGGATTAGCCTTCATCTCCGTCTTAGCCATTTTTCTATCCAAATCATAAATCTTTTTATCTAAAACAGCTTTTTCATTCTTCATCTTTTCATAACCTTGTAAAAGCTCTTGATTCCATTGCTTTACAATTGGTTCTTTACTGATCTCTTTATCGTCCATACCCGTAGCTTTCATCAGTCTTTCAAATTCAGCTTTTCTACTTTTCGTCACATCCAATCTCTCAGTCAATTTTCTATGCTGAAGTTCAGTAATAGTGGCGTCTAATTCTAACTCACTTCTAGATGAAGCTAACTTATCCAGTTCCGCATTCATCGGTTCCAATTTCTTGTCATAAAATTCTTTGAGATTCTGAGCCACCTCATCTCTTTTATGCATAAAACTACCAACTTTTTCTTGTCTAGCTTTTAATTTTGTAGAAACTTTTGCTTTTTCATTTAAATAAACACCCTTCTGACGTTTTATTTCATTTATTTTCAAACGTATTTTTTCCGCACCAGGGGTTCCATCCATTTCTAACTCTTTAATTGAATTTTCTAAACCTCTTTCTGTATCATTCAATGTTGCTATACGAATATCAAACCCATCCATCTCACCTTTCAATGCCACAGCTTTTTCTTCGTGCTTATCAGCCCAAAATTGGTTATAACCAATCTCCATTTTACCAACCAACCTATTAACACCAGGTATCTTATATAATCCCTTATAGGCACTCTCCAATATCGAACTTGCGCCTTTATATAATTTATCAACTGCCTCTGGAGTTCCTTCTATCCCTTTTTTAATTCCTTTCGCGCCCATCTTAATACCCTCATATGCAATTCCAGCTGCTCCTGTAGCCGCATCGATCGAACCTTGCGCCACGACCTCTAAACCATCGACCGCTTTATTAATTTTACTACTTAACTTAAAGGAAAGATCATCCATATATGTATCAAAAGGATTTTCTGATGGAACTTCTGGGACTATGGTTGCATCATGAATCAGTGGCACCTCTGGAGCTGAATCAAGAGGTTTTTCCGTTACCGGTGGCATCTTTGGAGGCAATTCGTCCTTAGGTATATCTGAAGATGATGGTTTTTCTGATGACATAAATAGTAATAAATTATCTAATAAGAAGTAAAACCTAATTACCTCCCCATTTTAACCCACTAATCATCATTGTACAATCAAGAGTTTTGGTTCATAATCAGACAGCCATCCATTTTCCGACAGACTATTTTGGAAGAAACACGAACGAAATATGCTTTCTTTTCTCACTTATATAGCAGACGTCTTCATCGACGCAATTTTTCCTATTCCACCGGCGGAACAGTGGCTTTTTAATACACCCACAGAATCTATTTTCAAGATATTACCCAGAGCATATAAGTCCCCTATACCAGAAACATTTTCAATATTTTCATATAAAGATGAAAAAGTATGGCGGTTAGTCTGGAGTATCAAATATAAAAAATCTAGACAAGCTAGTGTGCTGGCGGGTTTCGCATTACATCGGTTTATTAAAATATATGCGCAAGTTGCGCCGAACATCTTCGTCATCCCAATGCCAATCAGTAAACAACGTCGTCGTGAGAGAGGTTTCAATCAATGCGAACTTTTGACTGCAGAGATTGCAAAGCTCGAGACGAATGGCACGATTTTGATCATAGAAAACTTACTCATCAGAAAACGTCACACTTCTCGCCAGACTTTAAAAGACAAAAGTCACCGTGAAAAAAGTGCTGAGGATTTATTCGAAATAGATCAAAAGATTCTAGACACTGGATTCATAAATCAAATCAATCTAAAAGACGCAACTTTCATCATCATAGACGACGTTGTCACCACTGGCAGTACTATGAAAGAAGCCGTCCTCGCCATGAGAAAAGCCGGCTTTCAAAATACTTGGGGACTGAGCGTGGCGCATTAAAAAAGTGAAACCATAAAAATAATAAACTACTAGATTCGTACACTGACACCAAAAGATTAGATAACAATCTTCACAAACCTTCTCTTTCCAACCTTGAGAACAACCGTCTCGGATGGAATAAAATTTGGATCAGTGATCTTTTCATCTTTCTCATTCTTAACCGCACCATCTTTTACAAGCCTGCGCCACTCAGTCTTCGATGGAACAATCCCCACTTTTATAAGTGCCTCCACCAAAGCCACTGGGCTTGCTCCAGCACCTAATTTAATTTCCAAGACATCCTCCGGCACACCACCTTTTGCAAAAGTTGCTTCAAAAGCTTGCTCAGCAGATATTGCAGCGGCTTCACCATGGAATCTCTTAACGATATCTTTAGCAATGATAGCTTTTGCAATACGTGGACCTTTACCTAATATTTCAGATTTCTGATCCAATGGAATGCGAGTACAGTTCATAAAGAACGGCTCTATCATCTCATCTGGTTGAGCCATGATCGATCCAAACAACTGATCAGCGGATTGATCGATGAAAACACCCGTGCCTTTACTCTTTGACATGAGTGCTCCAGTCTTTGGATTCTCCATCAAGTTGAGAGCAATGACGAATTTTTCTTTATCTTTTAGACGTTTGAGTAGAGTTCGTCCAGCCATAGCATTGAAAATCTGATCGGTACCACAAACCTCAGCGTCAACATCCATAGCCACACTGTCATAACCTTGCATAAGCGGATACAAGAATTCATGTAAATAAATAGGTGTATTTTCTTTAATACGTTTCTGAAACATATCTCGCTCAAGCATTTGTTGAACAGTAAAATTTGAAGCCAAACCAACCACATCCGCAAATGAGAGCTTACTCAACCATTCAGAATTATATTTTATGTGTGTAGGATTTTTGGGGTCATCTAGATTGATGAGTGGTGTAACTTGTTTTATCCAACTAGCCACATTCTTCTTAACATCTTCATGTGTTAATTGTTTTCTGGCAGTACCTTTATCTGTCGGATCACCTATTTGTGCAGTAAAATCACCGAAAAGTACTATGACTTCATGTCCGAGTTGACGAAGCTCCTCCAAGAAAATAAGGATACGAGCGTGAGCAAGGTGTAAAGCGGAAGAAGTCGCGTCAAAACCAATATAGATCTTGATCTTCTCCCCAGCCAAAAGTTTTGCCATCAAAGCATCTTTTGAAGGTAAAACTTCCACGACTGTACCACGTGCAAATATCTCATCTATTCTTTTTTGGTCAATCTTGATCGGCTTCATAACTATGCTTGTGGATGATGCTCGTTTGAATGGTGCTGTCCTCCAGCCTGATGACCACTCTTTAGGTTTTTGTGATATTTCTTTACAAAGAAAACGATGTAAATGATTTCAAGTAAACCCATAGTGTTTATGATGAGAAGTGCGATAAACCACCACTTTTCATCACGCTTTGCCGCTGCCCACAGAGAATAACCTTTAAGGATGATCAAACAAACTAAAAGTGTTGCAGCAAGAATACCAACTCCAAAAGGTAGAGTTCCGTACACTTGGTGACCATAAGCAAGAGATGAGTACATCATGTTAATAGAGTTAATTTTAATATAACCCTATCATATCACTTACATCTGGATAAATAAATCCTTTGTAGAACGACGGACTTTCTTATACCCAACAGACGCATCATTGACTGTATCACGATAACCAAGCGCCAACATGACCACACTCTTTAAACCTTTAGCTTTTAAACCTAAAATTTCATCCAATTTAGCTGGATCAAAGCCTTCCATCGGTGTCGAATCAACCTCTTCACTAGCAGCAGCAACTAATCCTGTACCAAGAGCGATATAAGCCTGACGAGATGACCATGCAAAATTATCAGCAGCAGAACGTGTACTTGCTCCTCCCCAAATCATCTTCTTAAAATCCGCTAATGCAGAGACAGGAACACCACGAGTAGCTGAGACGAGTGCCATATAGTCATCCACGTTTTTCTCAGTGACATTTTCCCAAGCCGCAAAGACCAAGAGGTGTGAACATTCAACTATCTGTGGTTGCATATATGCCGCTGGCTGAATCTTCTTTAAAAAATCCCTATCTTTTATAACTAAAACTGAGTATGGAGTTAGACCATATGATGAAGGTGTCAAACGAATAGCCTCCAAAATATTATCTATTTTTTCTTGTGGAACAGATTTACCATTCATTCTCTTTGTTGCATAACGCCATTCAAGTTGTTTTGTGAGTGTGCTCATTTTTTTATTTATTATTTTAATAATTAATTTTGCGCAATTAATATCTAAATTTGTGCAAGATACTGACATCATACACGCATCACTTTACTTTGTACAGTACTTTACATAGTAAACCATGCATGCTAACGTGTGTCTATGGTAAAGACAACTACAAAAAACTCAACAAAAGGTACAATTCACACAGCAAGACCTGCCATGCAACCAGCGTGTCCTATCGCAAAAGTGGCAAACCTCCTGTCAGACTCATGGACTATGCTCATCATCCGCGACCTCCTCAACTCCCCCGCCAGATTTTGTGAACTTGAAAGATCTCTCACTGGTGTCAGTAGTCGTACTCTGACTTTGAAGCTCAAGAAACTCGTTTCAGAAAAGATCATCTCAAAGGACGAAAATGCTCACCTATATTCCATAACCAAACAAGGTGAAAACCTAGGTAAAATCATAGACGCCATGCACGGATACGGTAAAAAGTGGTTATAATCTGTAGAAATAGCCTTAATCTGCAAGCAAATAAAAGATATCTACATTTGTATGGATTAGATTTATGGTACACTGAATCATATAAATGATCATATATCACCCAGAAGAAGTCGCGAGATTAGAAGCTGTACATAGGTTAGATATACTTGATACACCAGCAGACCCACGTTTTGATGAAATAACAAACGAAGCAGTCAAAAGATTGAATGTGCCAATATCAACTATAACTATCATTGATAAAGATCGTGAGTGGTTTAAATCTTGCCAAGGTATGTCTATAAAAGAAGGTCCTCGTGAAATCGCTTTTTGCAGTTATGCAATGTTGGCAAAAGATATGTTCATAGTTGAAGACACTTGGTTGGATGATCGCTTTAAAAATAATCCTTATGTCACAGGTGCACCATTCATCCGTTTCTACGCCGGTATCGCTATATATGACGCTGTCAGCAGATTGCCTATCGGAGTGTTCTGCATAAAAGACACCAAACCTAAAAAAATGACCTTGCAAGAAGTCGGTATTTTCATGGAATTAGCTGAACGGACCGAACGTCTCATAAATGGGGTTGAGTAGTCACCCAGACAACGCCTATTAACAACTCTTAAAATATGTTGTGCGGAGCATTAGGGTTAAGTACCAGAGCGGTGAGGAACCGTAAGGATACATTAGCACCTTTTTGAAAGTCGAAATAAGGTGTGTGGGGCAGAGCAATTTTAGCAGATTATTAGTTAATTGCTTTTTCGTTTTGCACGGGAGGATTATTCGGATCGATATAGCCAGATTCTTCTGTCCATTTGAATCTAGCAACCTTAACGGCAGAATTTTCACCTATAGTTACATAGAATGAACCATTATCAGGGTCATAAACATGTCCATCTTCAGTGTCGAAAGATGGATAAATATTTTTAAAATTTTTAGAGAAAAACTCGGAGATGGCCTCCGCGTCGGGTTGAGATTTCAATCGAGCTATAGTTAAACAAGCATCTGGTGTTCCGTGCAAACCCAACCTATCCCAACCACCATCAAAAGCAGACTCGAGCATATTCGGATTATTTTCCAATAATTTACCTAAAAATTCCACATTTTTTTCGCTAGTTTTGAATGATTCTGTCATTTAAATTTGATTAACTTAATAAATTTTTCTAATGATTCTACTCTACCAAGGAGCAAAATCAATATAAGGCAATTATAACATAATCTTCAAAACCAAAGTAATTGGGTCACCTCATAATCATAGGTACTCGAGTCATGCCGATAAAAGTTTTTTAGTGCGGGCATCGTGGGTTCAGTACCAGAGTGGTGAGGCACCGTAAAAGTATTTTAGCGGACTTCTGATGAGTTTCCTGAGGCACTCGGGTTGCTATCTATTTAATCTTAGCGATTTTCTTTGAGATAGAACCTTCGAAAAGTCGAAATGATGGTCGATCCTCTTTCTGATACAAGAAAGGAACTCCCAAAACTTGCTCGCATTTTTGACAGGTAAACGGAGTTAATTTTTTGAACACCATTCCATCAAGTCCTACAAGGTTATCTGGAGAGAAAATTCTATCGAGATACATCCTTTTAAGTGGACCTGGGCCATCTTTCTGATATAAGGCGACAAAAGACCCACATTTTGCACACGACAAGTTTAAAAACCTAGAATATCCGCCTCTAGCCTTTCGGTACTTATCATTTTTAAATTCAAGCTTTTTCATAGTCTTCGGGTCACCTTTTGGGTGCCCCACTTGGCGGGCATCGTGGGTTCAGTACCAAAGTGGTGAGACACCGTAAGGCTATTTTAGCATGATTTTGGAGATCGAAATAAGGCATGTGGGTCAGGCTCTACTACTCGACAATTTGATACTTCTCGGTAATTACGATACCATCATGCTATATGGATGAATATTTTGGAGACAAGGTTAAATCATACGGACAAACGAAGGTTGCAGAACGACTGCTCAATCCGGCCATTCACAGACAACTTTCGGCATTAAATATACAAAATGGCAAACTACTTGATCTTGCCTGCGGTCAGGGAATTTTATATCCGATTGCCACTGAATTAGGATTCGAATACGTCGGAACAGACATTTCTCCAGAGCAAATTACTGTTGCGAAGAAACTTTTTCCTAAGGGAGAATTTTTAGTAGCCGACGCTCGCAGCTACTTAGACAATAGAAAATTTAACGTTGTCACTGTGAGTATGGCACTTCCACTCCTGCCTTCAAAAGATGATATTCGAGCAGTTATCAATACCTGTAAGCACAGTTTGGAAGATGGTGGCAAACTACTCGTAGCAGTTACGCATCCTTGCTTCGATCACTACATGCGCTACGGAATTCTCGGACAAACGAACGTAAAGACAGACTTCACGGGTTACTTTGCTTCGGGTACTGAATTTATGATAGAGCATCCAATGCCGAATGGCTCATTCACCTTCGACGACTTTCATTGGACACTAACCGATTATCTCAATCTCATCAGAGAATCAGATTTTATTATTGATACAATAGACGAATGTCCACCAGATGAAAAGTTTAAAACCGACGAGAAATTCTGGAAACGTAGGACTGACTATCCAACCTATCTTGTGTTTGTTTGCTCAAAGGGAGAATAGTGTATGCTTAGATTCAGGGTCGCCCCACAACTATAAGCACTCGAGTCACGCCGATACCAAATCTTTCTGGCGGGGTGTCTCGAGTTGGAACCTTTTGCTTCATTGCACCATAAGGCTTTTGGGACACTTTTTATAATATCACATCGACGTGTCTCGAGCAGACTAAAATCGATACGATTTTATAAACCCAGCAGATCAGGATCAAACTCTGGTTCAGGATACATCAGATCCCTCTTCTTACCTGTTCTGAGGTTAATTGCACCGTATACTATTCTATCCATTTCATTGTATGCTCTTTTGAAAGTAGTAACGTCGGTCGTCGTATTAAGTACATTAGCGAGCATATTAATTCGTTCTACTTTATGAGGGATGGTTTTAGCCGCTTCAAGTCTTGGTTGTGAACGCTGGTCGCTATCTTTTGAAAAACGTTCCTCAACTGTTCTCACAAGATTATCACGATATATTTCACCATTCTCATCAACACCTACATGGGATGGGCCGTATTCATTTCCATAATCATTGAGAAGACCAGCATTTTCATACATAGGTATGCTATCTTCAGGGTTCTGTGGATTTGGTGTTCTTTCCATATTATTTGAAAATATTATTTATAACGAGCCTCGAGCTAACTCGTGTTTGCGGAGAGAGTGGGATTCGAACCCACGGTTCCCGTGAGGGAACGGCGGTTTAGTAAACCGCTGCCTTAAACCACTCAGCCATCTCTCCAAATGTACCCAAGCATACTCACATTGTTCGTACCTACCCATAAAAGAACGATTCGCTTATTATACGTAAATTAAAACGAATAACAATACTCACCACTTATACTGCACCACTCTTCCCAACTAAAGCGTATTGATGTTACAATATAAGATATTGTTAATTATCAATACTAAAAATAAATTAAAATAAAAACATGAACACAAGAAAGATTACTTCTATATCAACAGGTTTAGCATTAGCTCTAACTATAGCTATACCAGCATTTGCTAAGACTGGCACACCTATGCACACACCACCTGTCCATACTGCACCCGCTCATATGCAAGGACAAGGTAGACCAGGTAACATGGCAAGTTCGAGTATGGTGAGACAGGGTTTGATGGGTACAGTCACAGCAGTTAGTGGTAACACTATCAGTCTCAGTGGGCGCCAAGGTTTTGGTACAAGTACAACCGTGACCAACTACTCAGTCGATGCAACAAACGCTACTATCAGAAATAGAAATGCGAGTAGCACTGTATCAAGTATAAATGTTGGTGACAGGATCTTTGTACAAGGTAAAATCACTGGTACAAATGTGGTTGCCAATATTATTTTCGCTGGACTACCATCAATCCCTAACAGAAATGCATTCGGTAATGCCTCATCAACATCATCGACTTCACCAGCCTTCTTTGGAAACAATGGTCGACCTGGTCAACCAGGAAATCAGCCAGGTTATATGAATTATATGAACGGTTCAACTACTACAGAAAAGCAGGCTCCTAAAGGTTTCTTTGGTGGTATTGGTCAGTTCTTCAAGCACCTCTTCGGCTTCTAAATGAGTCTAGGTCTTATCATTTTATTAATAGTCATATTTGGTTATATCAGTAACTGGCTGAATTGGCGTTATCTAAATTATAAGATCACACATTATCTCTATTACATCGGGGCATTTGTGCACGAAAGTTCACATGCCCTGTTGTGTATAGTGACTGGCGCAAAGATTGAAGAATTCAAAGTGTTCGTAGCACAACCGCACGTCGTTCACGGTAAATCAAAATTTGCTTTCATAGGAAATTTACTTATATCATCCGCACCTATATTTGGTGGTTTACTTTTCTTATTTTTAGTAAACCATTTTGTCTTAGGAAATTTCTTTACTTTCAATTCCATCGACCTGACTAGTTGGCAAAATGTCTTCCATGGTCCACTCAACTTGATCATGCAGATGAACCCTATTCATTGGCAAAGTTGGGTTCTACTTCTACTACTCGTCAACGTTGGCGCCATGCTTGGCCCATCTTTTCAGGATATCAAAAATATCTGGCTCACACTCATCATCCTTTTTTTCATCCAATCTTATGCGCTAGAAAATATCGGACTCATTGCCCTCAACTTGATATTGGTAAATATTTTGATTCAAGTGGTGGCTGTTATTATTATAGCTTTAGTAAAAAAAATAAATATTAAAACATCTATAAACTAATCATCGCCAAAGCAATTAGACCCAAGGCAATGCCTATTGAATTTAATACAGATATGGACAAAGATCCTCAACTTCAGTGAGTAATAAGCTACTATCATTTAATTTAACAAAATCTATTCTTTGAATTCCGTGTGATAAATCATTCCATTCAACAAAACATTTTGCGAGAGCAACTTCTTCATCTGAAGGTGAATACTCCTTAATATCTTTATCATCTAAACGATTTGGTATAATGATTGCATGAGAAAACATATTGTCTATAAAGAAAAATGATGGTTCAGACACAAATTCAATATATGGCTGAATGATGTAATCAATGAGATTCATTCTAACAAGATCGTCTTTGACGTATTTTCCAGATCCATACCCATCGCAACCATCTTTTGGCTTTATCCAGTAATATTCTGCAACTCCCAATCTATCAATATCCTTAAATTTATCCACGGTAGGTATAACTGGATAATTATCCTGAAATAATTCAAGCAAATAATCCTTGCCTTTTACATCACCTTTAGCAGACAAATTGTTATATGTTGGCAACTTGGATTCGATAATCTTCTGTTCTACTTCTTTCCATTCATCTGCATATTCATGAGTAGGCCAAATATTCCTGATAATCACACCCTGAACTTTATGAAGTACAGGCAGACAATCTTTAGGATGAGAAACAATTAATTCAAAATATTTACTTAAGAAATCAATTAAGTCGGAGTCCTCTTCCTTAAAAGAACCATTGTTTTTATTTGTGAGAAATAGAAGTTTTTTCATTTTATAAAGCATGTGCTACATATTATCACGATTTATCTAATCGAAATATTTTTTTAACGTATCTCGAGCGCTTGTCTGCCTCTAAGTATTAGAGCTGGCTCGTGTTAGTGGCATAAAAGAGACTTAAACCTCCCGTTAAGCTATGTAATATCTGTTTTAAATCAATACGTAGTGCTCTAGGTGCCTGGCTATGAGGATTTATACGCAGCCAGTTTTGGAAAGTTAGCGAAGTGGCTACGAGGCGGTGGCAAACTATTCAACCGACCACGCTTTGATGATCTTCTCTACATTACATGGAAAGAGCATGACAACAATATGCAGATTATCGATAAGGAAACTTTGCGAGAAGATGGTGTTGATATTTCAATTACTGATGCGCTGGCGATGACGTTTGTGTACGAGAAAAAAATAATTACTATCCAATTGAGGAAGTAGAGGAGGAGATGTTATATCCCGAGATTGGGATATGAGTCTAATATTTCCAATTATAAGTTCCTCAATACTTTTATACTTATTTTTTCCTATTTGTAATAATTATTCCGATAATGAATACAAAAATTATCACATATCCTGAAATCAATAGTATATAGTCTGGTCTGGCAAAATCAATATAATTTGTAATGATTTTAGCAAAAAACGGAAAAATGATCGCTACGATAACTGCAGCCCCATACCATTTACCTATTGTCGTTTTCTGATTTCCAAACCCACCTTGTCTAATGCTTATATAATCATGCATAACAGCATTTTCTGCTTTAATCTCTTCTATTGGTTTTGCCAAGCTTCGTTTATAGAAAAAACATATCAACAAAAAAGCGAGCGTGGTAAAAGCTAGCAGAATTAGAACAATTTGTCCTGATGATAGAGAAGTTTTTTCTTTTAATGCATAACCTGAAAAAAATAACAGGAAGCTAAAAAGCGGAATTAATACAGTAGCAACCCTCTTAAGAGGAACATGGTCAAAGTTGTTCATGCATAATTAATAACACTTATTCAAGCAATTTTTTCAAACAGACCTCCTGAGTGTTGTCCTTTGCGCAGGAAACTGTGTAGCCATATCTGTATCCATTTTGATAAGAACTTGATTGATTAGCTACGAATGTTTTTTGTGCCTCTATGTGCTGTCCATCATTTATCCCTATTTTATATCCACTTTCAAATTCAGATGTATTGATGTCTGGATTGCTTTTACGAGCCTCAATTAAAGCTTCAGACATAATCTTTTGATCCATCAATTCCGGATTTTGGATATAAGGTTTTAGTAGTAATCCAAAAGAAACTAAAGAGATGACCAGAAGAGCAATAAAATATACGGGCACTAATTTGGCAGCAAATTTTTGTTTACGCATGAATTCTTCTTGTGTTTGCCAAACTCCGCTTTTCCAAACAATTTCTTGACCCTTTATTCCAAGCCAAACAGAGAAACCTAAAAATACTAATCGTAATGTACTGCCAGCGGAACCGATCGTTGCAAAATTAGTAATACCCAACCATGGAGCGTAGGACAAAAAATTAAGTACCAAAAAAAACAGAAGGAATTTTACTCCTAGTTTGTACTGTTTATTAGCAAAACAGAATACCCAAGTGCCTAAAAAAGCTGACCATGACCATTTTTTTATGAAATCATTATTCTGTGCGGGAGCACTTGTTGCATTGTCCATATTATTATATTAAATTAACTTTTGATAAAGAAACCTATGTCCTTGTTATATAGTTTAGCAAATCGTTGAAGTTCGACAATATCTACTCTTTGCTGACCTGACTCGACGTTTGAAATATGAGATTGCGGTCGTTTTAATTTTTTCGCAACCTGTACTTGCGTCAATCCCGCATCAAGTCGAGCTTTTTGTAGCCTTTCGACAAAATACGCATACTCTTTTGTGTGGATAGACTTGACCATAATAATACAATGGTCTATCCAAATTATCAATATCCACTTTGGATATGTGGATTGCGAAGAGCAACTTGAATCTAATCTACTCAGTACCTTAGCTTAGATATAGAGTTTTGCGAAGTTTAGTTACCAACACCTACCACTAAGGGCGCTCTGGACTCCTAGGGCGACTTGCGTCATTCCTTGTGTTGTATGACAAATGCAACAACACAAGCGCCATACCTCCAATACGACCCAATCAACTTTTTCTTCTTTAAAATATATAAGAGCAATCGCAAATATGAATTCAAAGATAGACGGGGAGCCGAATTCGCTCAGCCTCATTTTTTCTATATGTTCTTTAATTGATTCGACGATTGAAGAAAATCGAATTGGATCAATATACAGGCCATCAACCTGTATCTCTTCTATTTGGCAGGTGGAGTATGGAGAAGTAAAAAGTCCTGATTTTTTGCCACTATTTACGATTGAGTCATGTACTATTCGAGTAACACTACCTTTGCCAGCAGTGCCCGTAACATGTATCACGTTCATGTTTTTGTCTGGCTTCCCAAGTAAATCCAAGAAATATCTCACTCGCCGCATATTAATCGATGGGTCTTTTACTTTTCCGAAAAATTGAGGCAAAGATTCTAGATAATCGATAGATTTATGATATTCACTAAACTTTTTCATCATCTTTTTAATATGCCTTAGCAAATAGGACTTTATTTTGTGCATCTTTTTTACAAAAAATGCACTTACCAGCATCACCCAATCCTCCATCAAAAGGAATACATCTCGTACTTGCGTTTGTTTCTTCTTTTATTTTTTCTTCACAATTTTTATCTGAACACAAATGTGCGAAGATAAATCCTTTTTTTTCATTTATAATTTTCTTAAACTCCTCATAATCTGAGACCTCACGAGTATTTTCTAATCGAAATTTTCTTGAATTTTCAAGTAGTGTTTTTTGTATTCGTTCCAAACTTTCTTTTACACTTGTAGTTATCTTTGTATTTGGGATGAACTCTTTTTTCCCTGTAATCCTATCAACAACAACAACTGACTGTTTTTGAACATCTTTAGGGCCAATCTCAATTCGAAGTGGAACACCTTTCCGTTCCCATTCAAAGTACTTTGGGCCAGGTCTTCCTTCTCTCTCATCTGTTTTGTATGTAATCCCACCAGCTTCAAGTTCGGTTTTAATTTTCTGTACTTCTGTGAAGACAGCTTTCTTTTCATCATCATTGCTCCAAATAGGGATTATCACAACTTGTATTGGGGCGATCTTGGGTGGTAGGACAAGACCCTTATCATCAGAATGTGACATGATAAGAGCGCCGATAATTCTTGTGCTGAGACCCCAACTTGTTTGCCAGACATATTGTTTTTCTTGATTTTCATCTAGAAATGAAACATTAAAGGATTTTGCAAAATTTTGAGCCAACATATGTGAAGTTCCCGACTGCAGAGCCTTACCATCTTGCATCATAGCTTCAATAGTGGCTGTATATTCAGCCCCAGGAAATTTTTCTGGTTCGGTTTTTTTACCCTTAACAAGAGAGACCGCTAGATACTCTTCAACAAAGAGTCTATAAACTTCAAGCATTTCAAGTGTTTTTTCATCTGCTTCTTTTCTTGTGGCGTGAGCAGTGTGTCCTTCCTGCCAGAGAAATTCTGTCGTGCGTAAAAAAAGCCTTGGACGCATTTCCCAACGAACCACATTACACCATTGATTAATGATGAGCGGTAAATCTCTGTAGGAATGGATCCATTTTGAGAATGCATCATAAATAATTGTCTCTGATGTTGGACGAATAACAAATGGTTCATCAAGTTCGCCTGCTGGAACAAGCTTGCCATCTTTTTCTTCAAGTCTATGATGTGTGACGACTGCACATTCTTTTGCAAATCCTTCCACATGTTCAGCTTCTTTTTCTAGAAAACTTTTTGGGATAAGAAGTGGAAAATATGCGTTTTGTGTGCCACGTTTTTTAAACTCACTATCTAAAACTTTCTGTATATTTTCCCATAGAGCATAACCATAAGGTTTTATGATCATAGAGCCTCTCACGGGAGAATTTTCGGCTAAATCCGCTTCGCGAATTACATCTAAATACCATTCTGAAAAATTTTCTTCACGAGTGGTTATTTTACTAGTAGTATCATTTTTATTTTTATTCATAAAGATTATTTAATTAATTCATCAACACTAGCACCCAGTGCTTTAGCAATTTTTGTAAGCGTATCAATTGTTGGGTTCTGGCTTCCACCCGATTCGATTTTTATAATTGTATTATAAGTAACATCGGCTATTTTGGAGAGACGATCTTGAGAAATGCCCAGCTTTTGTCGGTATTTTTTTATATTGTTTGCTATCGTCATCTTTTTGTTTGCAACCATAGTAATATATTACTATGATAACAAAATATAACCAAAAGGTAAATATTATTTGACCTAATTAGCGAGGGGCCTTGTATTGAGTTTTAAGATCTTCTGGTTATGTTTTTGTTTCCGCCTACATGTCCTCCGATTTTGTGTATTTCCGAGCAATTAAGTTACCAACACCTACCACTAAGGGCGCTCTGGACTCCTAGGGCGACTTGCGTCATTCCTTGTGTTGTATGACAAATGCA